>Ga0102938_10003660_pt1 | contig 11429 bp, 6 predicted proteins | sample SalPonR2_B_D2_MG_FD_84516 | JGI IMG/M metagenome (GOLD analysis project Ga0102938, IMG submission 84516) | Salt pond soil microbial communities from South San Francisco under conditions of wetland restoration - Salt Pond MetaG R2_B_D2_MG | ecosystem: Environmental > Aquatic > Marine > Intertidal... | reverse complement strand
CAGCGCATGGTCCGTTCCGACCTCGCCGGGGCCGGCGTCGCGTTCACCCTCGACACCGAGACGGGGTTCCCGGACGTGGTGAGCATCGATGCGGCATGGGGATTGGGAGAGGTCGTCGTCTCCGGCGAGGTCAACCCCGACGCCTACGTGGTCCTCAAGCCACTGCTCGACGAGGACGGCTACCGCCCCATCGTGAGCAAGGACCTCGGCGACAAGCGCAAGAAGATCGTCTACGCCGAGCAGGGCGAGGAACCGACACGGGCAAAGGACACCAGCGAGAAGGAGCGGCGCACGTTCGTCCTCGACGACGACGAGATCCTCACGCTGGCCAGGTGGTGCACCGCGATCGAACGGCACTACGACCAGCCCATGGACATCGAGTGGGCCAAGGATGGCGACACCGGGGAGCTGTTCGTCGTCCAGGCCCGCCCGGAGACGGTGCAGTCGCAGCGCGAGGGCGCCCAGTTGAGCACCTTCCGTCTCACCGAACGTGGCGAGGTCCTGTCCTCGGGCGTGGCGATCGGCGATGCGATCGCCACCGGAGTTGCCATCCACCTCGACAGCGCCGAGGAGGGCGAGAGGTTCGAGGACGGCGCCATCCTCGTCACCGCCATGACCGATCCGGACTGGGTGCCCATCATGAAGCGCGCGGCGGCGATCGTGACCGACCACGGTGGTCGGACCGCCCACGCTGCGATCGTCAGCCGCGAGCTCGGCCTGCCCGCGGTCGTCGGTGCGACCGACGCCTCGGAGCGGATCCCCGAGGGCGAGACGGTCACGGTGTCCTGTGCGGAAGGCGAGGAGGGCAGGGTCTACGCCGGCGAGCTCGAGTTCGAGCGCCGTGACGTGGATCTCGACGCCCTGCCACAGACGCGGGTGAGGATCATGATGAACATCGCCAGCCCGGCCGCGGCGTTCCGCTGGTGGCGACTGCCCGCCAAAGGCATCGGTCTGGCCCGGATCGAGTTCATCATCAACAACCACGTCGAGGTGCACCCCCTGGCCCTGACCCGGTTCGACGAGGTCGAGGACGAGGAGGCCAGGACGCGCATCGAGGAGCTGACCCACGGCTACGACGACCGCACCGACTACTTCGTCGAGCGGCTGGCCCGTGGGGTGGCACGCATCGCCGCCTCGCAGTACCCCGAACCCGTGATCGTCCGGCTGTCGGACTTCAAGAGCAACGAGTACGCCGACCTGCTCGGCGGCCACGGCTTCGAGCCGGAGGAGGCCAACCCGATGCTGGGTTTCCGCGGCGCCTCCCGGTACTACAGCGAGCACTACCGCGACGGGTTCGCGCTCGAGTGCCGCGCGATGCGGATGGCACGTGAGGAGATCGGGCTGACCAACATCAAACTGATGATCCCCTTCGTCCGCACGCTCGAGGAGGCGGACCGGGTGCTCGAGGTCCTGGCTGACAACGGCCTCGAGCGCGGCAAGCAGGACCTCGAGATCTACGTGATGGCCGAGATCCCATCGAACGTGACCCTCGCGGAGGAGTTCGCCGAGCGCTTCGACGGGTTCTCGATCGGCAGTAACGACCTCACCCAACTCGAGCTCGGCATCGACCGGGACTCGGAACGGTTGAGCGCGCTGTTCGACGAGCGCGACGAGGGTGTCACGCGACGCATCGCGGAACTGATCGAACGGGCCCACAGCTGCGACCGGCCCGTCGGCATCTGCGGCCAGGCGCCGAGCGATCACCCGGACTTCGCTGCGTTCCTGGTCGAGCGGGGGATCGACTCGATGTCGCTCAACCCCGACAGCGTCGTGGAGATCATCGAACGGGTCGCCGATGCCGAGGCACGATGAGCCAGGACGACGCGCGTGAGAACCGCGGCCCGCGTTCCTGGCTCGACGCTTCGCGGTGGCGCTGGCTGCTGTGGGTGATCCTGGCGATCGCGATCGCCGGGCTCGCCGGCTGGTGGGCGGCCGAACCCGCCGAGGAGTTGAGCTACACCGAGTTCGTCGAGCAACTCGAGGACGGTGAGATCGCACGTATCACGGTCGATCCGGACGGTCGCGTCGACGGTGAGCTGGAGGACGGCACCGCGTTCCGCACCGTCGTCCCGCCCTTCGCCCGCGAGGAACTCGACCAACAGCTGTCGGACCAGGATGTCGAGGTCGAGGCCGTTGCACCCTCGGACGGGTTCCTCACCTCCGTGCTCGCGTTCCTGCCCTTCCTCCTCATCATCGGCCTGTTCCTCTTCCTGCTCCGGCGCGCCGTCGGCCAGCAGATGGGCATGATGCAGGGCATGGGCAAGAGCCAGGCGCAGGTCATCGACACCGAGCGTCCTGAGGTCACCTTCGAGGACGTCGCGGGCTACCAGGAGGTGCGTGAGGAGGTCCGCGAGATCATCGACTACCTCCGCAACCCGGAGCGTTTCCGTGAGGTCGGTGCCCGCGGACCCGGCGGGATCCTGCTGCTCGGGCCTTCGGGGACGGGCAAGACCCTCATGGCGCGCGCCATCGCCGGCGAGGCCGACGTGGCCTTCATCTCCGCGTCCGGATCGGAGTTCGTCGAGATGCTCGTCGGCGTCGGGGCCTCCCGGGTCCGGGACCTGTTCGAGAAGGCACGTGAGCATCAGCCGTCCATCATCTTCATCGACGAACTCGACTCCATCGGCCGCAAGCGTGGTAGCCAGACCAACATCGGCTCGAACAACGAGCAGGAGCAGACCCTCAACCAGTTGCTCAAGGAACTCGATGGCTTCGATCCCCGCCAGGGCATCGTCATCCTGGCGGCGACCAACCGACCCGAGATGCTCGACGAGGCGCTCCTGCGGCCCGGCCGGTTCGACCGGCAGGTGGAGGTACCGCTGCCGACCCAGGGCGATCGGTTGGAGATCCTGAGGATCCACGCGCGGGGCAAGCCGCTGGCGGATGGCCTCGACCTCGACCGCGTCGCCCGCGCGACCCCCGGGTTCAGCGGCGCGCAACTCGAGAACCTGGTCAACGAGGCGGCGATCACCGCGGTCCGCGATGGCAGGGACCGGATCGAACAGGACGACTTCGATGCCGCGCGAGATCGCATCGTGATCGGGAAACGGCAGAGCTCCGACCTGCTCCGCGACGAGGAGAAGCAGCGTGTCGCGGTGCACGAAGCGGGCCACGCCTTGGTCGCGGCGGTCGAGGAGGATGCGGATCCGGTCGCCAAGGTCACGATCCTGCCGGCCCCACGTGCGCTCGGCACCACCGAACAGCTCCCGACCGAGGAGCGTCGGCTCGCCTCCGAGGCGGAGCTGCACGCCAGCCTGGCCGTCCGGCTCGGTGGACGTGCCGCGGAGCTGGTGGCGCTGGATGAACTGTCGACAGGTGCGGCGGAGGATCTCGCGCAGGCCACCGATCTGGCAGCTCGGATGGTCCGCGAGTTCGGCCTGTCGGATCGGGTCGGTCCCGTCGGCTACCGACAGCAGGACGAGCCCGGTGGCCTTCCGGGGGTCCGGAGCCGCCCGTACGCTGAGGAGACCCAGCAGCAGGTGGACGAGGAGGTCAAGGACCTGCTGCGCGGCGCGGCAGAGCGGGCTGAGCGCATCATCGTCGACCACCGGGAGGTCTTCGACGCGATCGTGGAGCGGTTGCTCGAGGCGGAGGAGCTCGACGGCGAGGAGATCGGGCAGCTACTGCGCTGAGACCGCGGGTCTCCCGGGCAGCGGCGACCGGGGCTCGCGGCTAGTGGGTCAAGGCCTCGTCGGCCTCCCGTAGCCGCTGGGCCATGGACCGCAGCAACCTGAGGCTCAGATCCGGAGTGCTCGCCAGCAGCGGCTTGAACTCCCGCTCGCCGACGACCAGTACCGACATCGGCCCATCCGCGACCACGTCAGCCGAGCGTGGTTGGCGATCGAGCAGGGACATCTCGCCCACGCAGTCGCCTCGCTGCAGCTGGGCGAGTTCCTTGCCGCCCCGGCTGACCGTCGCGGTGCCCTCGACGATGATGAACAGTTCGTGGCCGACCGTGCCCTCGCGGGCGAGCACGTGACCGGCGTCCATCTGGACCTCGTCGGCGTGCCGTGCCACCTCCAGCAGTTGCTTCTTCGTCAGGTAGGAGAACATCGGGATCTGCTGCAGCATCTCGACCTTCTGGGACCGGTTGCGCAGCGCCATGTGCGATCATCTCCTCGGGGTCACAGAGGGTTCTGCCACAGAACGCCGCCGATGTCCAGTCCAAAGGTGCGGATGCGGCTGAGCGGGCAACCCCGGTTGGACCGCCGCGAGACCGTCGATCAGGGCCGCCACGCTCAGTTGGCCCGATCTGGCCGGTCTCACTCGTCGCGGAGTGCGACGCGAAGGCCGTCGTAGGCGGGCCGTGCACGCGAGCACAGCCCGCGCACGATGCGGTGCAACTCCTCGTGTGGTGGCGCCGTGCGACCGATCTGGGTCAGCAGGACCTCGCTCACCACCAGCGACAGACCACCGGCACCGCCTCCTCGATCCGTAGGTGGCTGAAGAGCGAACGCCCGTACATGGCCCCGTCCAGCACCAACACGTCGGCGTCGGAGCTGGTCGCCTGCAGGTCGTCGGTGAGTTCCGCGACATCGGAGGCGTAGACCACCGTCACCCCGTGGGCGGTGAAGCGCCACGCGAAGGTGGGGAAGCGCTGGCCCCGAGCGTGGGGGACCTCGGTGGCCGTCGCATCGACCTCGCCGATCGCCACCGTTCGGCCGGCCTCCACATCGACCAGGTCGACGTGGTCGAGCTGCTCGCTACGGCCGCGGATCGCCCGGTGGGTGCGAGGGTGGCCGAAGACGGGTGTCGGTGACCTGTCGGCGACGTGCTCCGCGAGCTTCGGCACACCGCCGCTGGCGTCACGGTGTCCGTGGGTGAGTGCTACCGCCGTCGGCCTGGGAACGGTTCCGAGCTGCTCGCTGGCGTCCCGCGTCGCATCCACGAGGACGTGGGTGGCACCGGCGGTGAGGAGCATCGAGCTCTCCCGGCGGCGACTGCGCCCCGCACCCGGAGTGCCACCGCTCGCCCCCGTACCGAGGAACCGAAGCTGCACGACCGTCACTCCTGGCATCGCGGCTCGCCCCCGCCAACGACCTGTTCTCGTCACCGTGCAGGCGGTGGAAGCAACGTGCCGCCTGTCCGAACAGCCGGGGAGACCGCAGCCCCGTCGGGGCGGAGCTCGACCCTCGCCATCGCCGCCACCTGAGCGGGGTGTGCCTCTGGCCGGTGCCCGCGGGTACCGGCCACAGGCACCGGCGAGATCTGCGGTCGACTACGTTGCCGGTTCCGCACCGAGGACCGTTCATGGCCACCGCCGTAGCGCAGCGCGTCCGCGCCGGCCGCCTGCTCTTCAGCGGCGCAGCACTCGGTGCCACGGGGTTCTTCGCCGGCCTGGCGGTCGCACCGCTCGCGGCTGAGGACCTCACGGGTTCGGTGACCTGGAGCGGACTACCGGGCGCCATGGGCATCATCGGCACCGCGCTGGGCGCCAGCGTCGTGAGCCTTGCCCTGCGGCGACTCGGTCGCCGCACCGGCTTGACCGTCGGCTACGTCACCGGCGCCGCAGGAGCTGTGCTCGCTGTCATCGCTCTGTGGTCCGGGTCCTTCCCTCTGCTGCTCCTCGGCGCCGGCCTCTTCGGCCTCGGCCATGCCTCGACCCAACTGACCCGCTACGTCGTGGCAGACCTGCACGAAGCGGACCATCGCGGACGTGCCCTGGGCTGGATCGTCTGGGCCGGCACGATCGGTGGCATCCTCGGGCCGAGCCTGCTCGCTCCTGCCGGCCGCGTCGCGGAAGCAGCCGGTCAGCCGGAACTCGTGGGTCCGTACGTCGTGGGCGCGATCGCGATGACCGTCGTGGCGCTGACCTACCAGGCTGCCCTTCGCCCGGACCCGGGAACCCTCGCGCTGGCCGAACAGATCGAGGACCAGTCGGTGGACGGGCCGGCCGCCGGTTCCGTGTGGCGGCTGCCGGTCGTGCGGGTGGCGATCGTCGTCATGGTCACCGGGCAGGTCGTCATGGTGTGGCTGATGTCGATGACCCCGGTCTACATCCGCGAGTCCGGCGGCGATCTCGGCCGCATCGGACTGATCCTGTCCGCCCACATCTTCGGCATGTACGCCCTCGCGCCGGTCGCGGGCTGGATGCAGGACCGGTTCGGGAGCGTCCTGGCCATCGCGACCGCGCTGGTGACCCTCGGATCGTCGGCGGCGCTGGCTGCCAGTGCGCCGGTCGGCGGGCTGCTGATGGGGCTGGCGCTGTTCCTCCTGGGCCTGGGCTGGTCGTTCGGGTTCGTGGCCGGCAGCACGCTGCTCGCCCGCGGCGTGCCCGCGGTGGTCCGCGCGACCGTCCAGGGACGCGTCGAGACGTTGGTGTGGCTCACCTCGGCCATCGCATCGCTGGCGGCCGGTCTGTTGCTCGACGTCGTCGGCTACCTCGGCCTGTGTCTGCTGGCCCTGCTCGCGCTCGGCCTGCCGGCCGCGTTCCTCGTTCGGCAGCGGCCGATGCTGGCTGCTGCCCAGGCTGCCTCCTGAGGAGACGTACGTAGGTCGGCGGCTCGGATGCACTGGTCGCCGGCCGGCGACCAGCGGCGCGAGAGGATGGACCGAAGGACACGGCGCAGGCGGCGCCCGCCGGTAGCTTGCCGTCACCATCCGGATCGAGGTAGACAGCGTGTGACCGGAACCTGGTCCCTGCCGCTCGCCGCTGCGGCCTTCGCCGTGGCGACGGTGGTCATCGCGTTCGCTGGTGCCCGTCTGGCCCGAGTGGTGGATCGGCTGGCGGACCGGACCGGTCTGGGCGAGGCGATCTCCGGTGCGGTCCTGCTCGGCTCAGCCACGTCGCTGGCGGGGTTGACGGTCAGCGTGGTCGCGGCGGCATCGAACGAACCGAGCGTCGCGATCAGCAACTCGGTCGGCGGTATCGCCGCCCAGACCGCGTTCATCGTGGCGCTGGACATCACCCACCGTGGCGCCAACCTGGAGCGTGCGTCGGCGTCGTTGACCAACGTGTTCAACGCTTTGCTGATGGTGACGCTGCTCGGCGTGGTCGTGTTGGGCGTGGCCATGCCGCCCGACACGCTGTTCGGGGTGCATCCCGCGTCGATGCTCCTGCTCGTCGTCTACGGCTACGGACTGCGCCTGAGTCGCAGCATCTCCACCGAGCCGATGTGGCAGCCACGGCGGACGGCGGACACCTGGTTGGACGAACCCGAGGAAGCCGAACCGGATGAGCGGCTGACCGGCTTGTGGACCCAGTTCGGCGCGCTTGCCGTCATCACAGCGTTCTCCGGCTGGGTGGTCGGGCGAGCGGGTCTCTCGCTCATCGAGGCAACGGGGCTGTCCGGCACGTTCGTCGCCGTGGCGTTCACGGCCGTGGCGACGTCGCTGCCGGAGCTCATCACCGGTCTGGCGGCCGTGCGGGCCGGAGCGCTGACCCTTGCGGTCGGCGGCATCATCGGCGGCAACACCTTCGACACCCTGTTCATCGCGGTCTCCGACATCGTCTACCAGCGCGGGTCGTTGTACGAACAGGTCGTGCCCAGCGATCTGTTCGTCATCGGATGGACGACGCTGCTGACCGGGATCCTCGGTGCCGGACTGATCCGACGGCAACGCGCGTGGATCGGCTTCGAGGGAGTCGCCATCCTCGGCGGCTACGTCGGCGGTCTGGTCATCCTCTGGCGGATGTAGATGGTCCGTGTCCGTGCTTGGGGGAAGGTGATGCGAGCGGCTGGCATCCCCCGCGCCGTGAGGGGGTTGCCCAACCGCTCACACGAGCGCTGGCCCGGGTCGACGGCCGCCGCGTCCGCGACGGCTAGCCGGCGTCGGACAGCGGTGCGACCGCGTGCGACGAGGGGTAGGGCTCCCAGCGCAGCGCACCCACGTAGCGGTGGGAGACGTGTCCGTCGTCATCCATGGCCAGCAGCTGCACCCAGCCGTTGTCGCACAGCTGTTGGACGTCGGGATGCTGCGACAGCACCTCGTTCATCGGCTCGCGCGGTGCCTCGATGACGACCGTGAGGCGGATCGGCTCGTGCTGGTAGCGCTCGCCATCGTGGATCGACTGCCAGGGCAGGCCGACGCGGAGGTCGCCGGCATTGCCCTCCAGGACCCCCAGCCGCCCCACGACGTTGTGCAACGTCTTGTTGCCCGAGCCGAACCGCTCGTTGTCCACGGTCGAGGCGTAGTACTGCAGGTTGATCCAGCTGGCGACCACCATCGGAGCCGTCATCAGCAGCTCGAGGACGCCGAAGCCATCGTCCTGGCGCCAGTCGTAGGAGTGGAGGAAGGTCTGGCCCGCCAGGTCGAGCCCGCGCGTGCGGTGCCGCGGCGCGATGATCAGCGCGCGGCAGCCGGCGAGTCCCCATTCGGGCCGGACCTGGGCCCAGTCGCGGCTGCGACGCAGGACCGCCGCGTCCACGTCACGATGGTCGGCTACACCCAGCCGGACGGCGCGCTCGGCGCGGGCGGCGCGGCCCGCCGCGGCGAGCTCGCGCTCCAGCTCAGCGAGCGCTGCGGTGTGGCTCGTCGGGATCCGGTCGCGGTCGAAGACGACGACCTCGTCGGTGGTGGTGTCGTGCTGGCCAGCCAGGAACCAGGTATCGGCGGGGATGGCGATGCCGTCCTCGGCCAGCCGCCCGCGCACCTGCGGGTCGTTGAGGATGGCGGCGGCGACCCGGGCGTTGGCCTCGCCGGTGTGGCCGCCGCACGCGCCGCAGTCCAGCCCGCTGTCGTAGGGGTTGTTGACGGTGGTCGCGCCGTGCCCGGTGAGCAGCACCAGGGGTGCGAGGTCGTCGGTCAGGGACATCGCTGTCAACGCCCCGGCGGCCAGGGAGACACGGTCGTCCAGCGGGATGCCGACGGCCCGGCCGGCATGGGTTCCCGGTGTCAGCGACGGGCCGAGCCCGCCGTCCGCGTAACGGCCGAGCCCCTCGCCTCGAGGCACCGGGACCGGCCGGGTCCACCCGGCAGCGTCGGCGAACAGCTTGGGCAGGTAGGCGAGCCCTACCGGCCCGACGAAGCTGAAGCAGGAGACGGCGCCCATCTTGAACGACTTCCACGCCCGCCGAACGTGATGGGCCAGCCGCCGGCGCTGCACGGCGCGTTCGGATCCCTCTGGGTCCGCCAGTGTCTCCAGCACCGTGTGTGCCGGGGACAGCAGTGCGGGGCACTGCGGCCCGCCGGTGTCGTGGCCGAGCGGGACGTACTCGATCGGCATGCCGAAGAACCCGGCGAAGCCGATCGTGTCGACGTCGTCCGCTGCCGCCTCGAGGTGGCGGCGGAACACCTCGGATCGCACGTCGATGCAGAAGGCAGCTTGGGCGCGAGGCAGGCGCCCGGTGGCCGGGGGCGCGTCCGGTCCCTCCGACAGCCGTTCGACCAGGTCGCGCTGCTGCGCGCGGTCGAAGGCGTGCTGCAGCACCAGCCGGCGTGCCAGCGGCTCCCGCGGCGTGGACCATGACCCAGCCGTCGCGAACGGCGCGATCGCCTCCCGCCACGCGGTCGACACGCCTGGATCGTCCAGTGCGGTGAGTAGCCCTGCCTCCCAGCACAGCCACACGCTCAACAGCTCGACCGCCGTGTCGTCTCGGCGCCCAGCCAGTTGCTCCTCCCACACCAGCCGGGCTGCATGCGCTGACCAGCCACCGACCCGCAACAGCAGCCGGTGCAGGTACAGCTCCAGACCATCGGCCGGGACCCCCAGGCGATCCAGGGCCCAGCCTGCCGCGAGGTCCGGATCTTCGGGCAGGCCCCGGACGACGTGGCGGAAGCCAGCCAGCCCCAGCACGTCGGGGGTGCGGTCGATGCTGGCTTCGAAACGCCACGCCGCGAACACCGGCTCGCTGCGCTCCGTCGAGCGCCAGCCGGCCTGGCCCTCGTCGAAGTAGGCGGCGGCCCAGGCGGCCATCCGTTCGGTGACCAGCCGTGGCCAGTCGGTGCCGGTCACCTGCGCAGCGACGTCGGCGACCGTGGGGACCTGCACTCCCGGTGCGTCGTGCGCCGTCTCGGCACGCAGCTGTGCCAACAGTTCGTCGACGGACCCGGGTGCACCCGGGGTCGTCGCGAGCGCCACCTGCAGGTCCTCGCCTGTCATGCGGCCGTGGTCGAGCGCGTCGAGGTAGAACGCCGGCGGCAGGGTCAGTGATGACCCGGTGGTGCTGGCCAGCAGCTCGGCGGCCTCGTCGAAGGATCGATCGGCGAGCCCCAGGTAGGGGTTGACGGCGACGAAGCGCTGCAACGGCCACAGCGGGGCGATCCTGCGGCAGGCGGCCTCGAGCACGTGGCGGTCGACGGGCGGTGGGGACGGCTCGGTGGTGGGCGCGGTGCGGATGGTCGGTGACGACACGTTGGGCTCCTGTCTGCGGTGGCCGGATGGGTGCGTGAGGGGCACGTCAGTGCCGGGTGGTTGCCGTCGCCGACGGGCGCAGGCCCCCGACGGCGCGGTCGAGCAGCGCGTTGGCGTACAGCCCGTTGCGAAGGTGCAAGGCCAAGGCACGTCGCCGCGGGCTCGGGGGCAGCACCGGATGCAGGATCTGCAGCAGCACGACCGTCCCGAAGACCGCCAGGATCAGGCCGATCAGGACCAGGTGCGCCACCGACCGGCCGGCCGCCGCCGGCAGCACCTCGGACAGCAGTCGGTACGCCCCGGCTTCCAGGACGAAGAACGCAGCCGTGACCCCCATCGCCAAGCCGGCCGCGCGCCCGACACTGGCCAGCGGGCCGTGGCTGTCGAGTGCGGGGGCGATGATCTGCGCCAGCCCCATGACCAGCATCGCCCCGAGTGCCAGCAGCAGTGGGTCGCGCAGCTGCTCCGGCCCCAGCACGAGTCCAGCGCCGAGGTACAGGGCGACCGCGATGATCACGCTCAGAACCACCCGCACCGGGCTGCCCGACCGTCGCGGCATCCGGACCCCGGAGGCGCGTGCCTCGTCGATCACGCTGCCCGAGGCGAGGAAGGCGTGGGCCTTGTAGAACGAGTGAGCGACCAGGTGCAGCATCGCCGCCGGGTACACGCCCAACCCGCACACCAGCAGCATGAACCCCATGTGCGCGACGCTGGAGTAGCCGAGCGCGACCTTGACCGTCGGCTGGGTCAGCAGCACCACCGAAGCGAACAGCGCGGTGGCTCCCCCGACGGCGAGCAGCATGGCGGTGGCGACGTTGGCGCCCTCGACCACGAAGGCGAACCGGGTGATCAGGAACGGTCCGGCGTTGAGGATCCCGGCGTGCAGCAGTGCCGACACCGGCGTGGGTGTCTCCATCACCTCGACGAGCCAGCCGTGCGTCGGGAACTGGGCCGACTTGAGCGCTGCAGCGACGGCGAGGCACACCGCGGCGACCCCGATGGCATCCAGCCGCCAGCCGGCGCCACCCACGTCACGCATGCCCGCGAAGATCGCCTCGAGGTTGCCGGTGCCGAAGCGGCCGTAGAGCAGCGCCGCCGCCACGATCAGCAGCACATCTCCCAGCCGAGCGGCGAT
>Ga0102938_10003659_pt1 | contig 11429 bp, 10 predicted proteins | sample SalPonR2_B_D2_MG_FD_84516 | JGI IMG/M metagenome (GOLD analysis project Ga0102938, IMG submission 84516) | Salt pond soil microbial communities from South San Francisco under conditions of wetland restoration - Salt Pond MetaG R2_B_D2_MG | ecosystem: Environmental > Aquatic > Marine >... | reverse complement strand
CGCAAAATGCGCATACGATCGCTGGTCGTCACACTCTTCGGAGTAGCCCTCGCATCTGGTTCTGTATTCATAGCTCGCGATTACATAGGCGACACCTCAAACGCGGCGCTCGCCATCGAAGAACCCCAGACCGCAACCGTCCTAATCGCGCGGTCCGACATCGACTTCGGCGCCCCGCTCGAAGCGCACATGATCGGCACGCAGGAGTGGCCGCGCGGCTCGATACCCGCCGGCGCCTTCACGTCGGTCGACCAGATCGTCGCGCAGAGAGGAGAAGAGCCCCGCCGCGCCAAGACCCGCCTTTACGCGGGGGAACTCCTTCTCAAATCCAAGATTTCCGACTTCGGCGAGAAAGTCACCATCGTCCAGAGGCTCGGTGAGAACACGCGCGCCATGGCAGTAAAAGTCAGCGCGGCGACTGCCGTCGGCGGCTTCGTAACGCCCGGCGATTTTGTCGACATCGTGCTGACCCAAGGCGGTGGCGATGGACTGCGAGCCGTCACGATCCTGCAGAACATCCGCGTCATCGGCGTCGACCAGAAGGCCGAGGAAGCGAGCAACCAACCCGACGTCGCCCGCACGATCACGGTCGAGGTCACGCCCGAACAGGGCCAGAAGCTGGCGCTCGCGCAACGAGCCGGCACGCTCAGCCTCACGCTGCGGACGCTCGACGGCGTCATCGACGCGCCGCTCGACATGGTGGAACTGCGCGACCTTCTCCAGGAGAAATCGCCGGTCGAGGACGACGAGCCCAAGAAGCCGCAGATCGTTGTGCGTCGCGGAATCGAGGTCGAGGAAGTCGACATCAACTGAGGCGGCCTTCCGCCGCCTCCATCACCGTCGCCCGTGAACCGCAGCCAGAGTCAGTGGAGAAGAGAGATGCGCCCTCAAAGATCCGTTTCCCGGTTCGTCCGCTCCGAAGCCGGCACTGTCGCGGTGCTCTGGGCGATGGGCCTCGTCGTCTTCTTCGGCTTCATCGCGCTGATCTTCGACATCGGCCGGGCCGCCGTCACGCAGAGCGAGCTTCAGAGCTTCGCCGACCACGTGGCCCTCGCCGCGGCGGGCGAGCTCAACGGCGAGAGCGACGCGATCGAACGCGCAGAGCGGGCCGTGGACAACCTCATCGCGGACACCCAGTCCTTCGGCGAGGGCCCGCGCGCCTTGTCCGGCGCGGTCGACGCCACCGCCGCCTTCTACACCAACGTACCCGCCAACGACACGTCGCCCCTCTCCCCGTTCTGGACCGACGAGCCGACCATCGCGCGGTACGTCGAGGTGACGATCGCGCCGCGGACGGTTCTCACGCCGTTCTGGGAAGTCCTCCAGACACTGCTCGGCGACACGACGGTCGTCACCGACATCGATGTCGCCGCAACCGCTGTCGCGGGGTCGGAAAGCCTGATCTGCGATATCACCCCGCTGTTCTTCTGCGCACCTGCCGGACGCGACCTGACGGCACCGAGCGAGATCGGCACGATGATCAAGCTCAGGACCGGAAAGTCCGGCGCGGCGTGGGGTCCGGGAAACTTCGGCTTCCTCGATCCCGACGCGTCGCTCGACGTCGACGGAGTCTGCGCGGCCGAAGCGGCGAAAGGTCGAGCGCCGGCGACGAACTGCCTGGTCGGCGCCGAGATCAGCCGCACCTCCTGCGTCAGGAAGCTGGGGCTCGACCTCTCGCCGGGCCAGCAGGTCGGCATCACGAATGCCGCCTTCAACTATCGCTTCGACATCTTCAAGAAGAGCGACAAGGAGCGGACGGACCCTCGCTTCCCGCCCGCTCCCAACGTCGTCTCCGGTCTCAGCCCGGACGGGGACGGATGCTTCAAGAACAATCCGACGGCATCGACCGAGACGGTGCCCCTGCCGCGCGAAACCTGCTTTGCCGCCGGAACCTGCGACCGCTTCGGTCCCGAGGGCGGCGCCTGGGACTCCCTGAAGCCAGGCTATCTGGCAACAAACCACCCGCATCTCGGCGCTTCAACGGACCTGCCCTCCGTCTCGTCGAACGACATCGGGTTTCCGGCCGGCTTCGAATTGTCGTCCGTCGCCGGCACGCGCTTCGAAACGTATCTCCAGGAGATCAAGTACGCCAAGACCAGCGGCCAGATCCTCGGCGACGAAACCTCGACCTTTCCCGAGACCGGGATCGCGCAATGCTCGTCGACCCCGACCGCGGACCCTTTCCGTCGCGTGGTCACCGCGGCGATCGTCGATTGCTCCGATCCCTCGGTCGAGATCAACGGCAACAACAAGAACGTGCCGGCAACCGGCTTCGTTCAGGTTTTCCTAACCGAGCCGGTCGGCATGGATCCACTGCCCGGTGGAAACTTCGATCTCTGGGGCGAGGTCATCGGCAGCGCCGGCACGGGCGGCGGCGGAGCGGCCGACGCCGGCGGCATCGCCCGCGTCGTCGTGCGGCTGGTGAGGTGAGCCCATGTCCGGCCGCCGGCGCAAGCTCATGAAAGACCTCGCGGCCATTCTGCGTCGTGAAGACGGAGCGGTCCTGGTCGAGTTCGCCCTGATCCTTCCGGTGATGCTTTTGTTCTTCGCCGTCACGATCGAGGCGGGGCGAATGCTCTGGACCTACCAGCAGATCGTCTCGGGGGTCCGCGACGCGAGCCGGTATCTCGGACGCGCAGCGCCCTACGAGATCTGCCCCGGCTTCACAGGGCCCACCGAACCGCTCGCCTCGCGGATCGAGGATATCGTCGGCGACGACGTCGCGGGCGTCTCCCTGTTCGGCAGCGGCGTCACGCTCGGTCCGGTCGTCTATTCGGTCGCCTGCGCCGACGACTCGGGGGAAACGACGGGCTTCGGCACCGCGCCCGACGACTACGCCGACGTGAAGGTCATGATCGGCGCGGTCACCGCGGACGTCACGATCGATTTTCCGCTGGGCAACGTCTTCAGCCTGTTCGGCGCCGCCCTCGGGCCATTGACCACGACCGTCCGGGACCAGGTGAGGATCTACGGCCAATGACCCGGCGGCGTCTCATATCCCGCCTGCGCGACGAGAGCGGCGCGGCGATGGTCGAGTTTTCGCTCGTCGCCGTCCTGTTCTTCCTTCTGTTCTTCAGCGTGCTGGACTTCGGGCGGCTTCTCTACACCGCTGTGCATGTCGAAAAGGCGGCTCAGATCGCAGCCCGCATCGCCACCACGCGGGAGATGGCCTGTCTCGCGTCGGGTACGCAGCTTCCTGTCAACCTGCGGCCCGGAGGCGCAACGACACCTGCGCGCGCAGGCACCTCCTGCGATACCGGCGCCGACATCTGCAGTTCGGTCTCCTATTCGTGCGGAGGCATCGACCGGACCGGTCAGGCGAGCTTTGACGGGCCGACGCTCACCCACTCGGCGCTCGACCCGGCGCACCCGACCGTCACGGAGATATGGGACGCCATCGCGCCGCTGATGCCGCCGGGGGCGGACGCGTCGGTTCTCAACTTCCGGTATGACTACGACCCGGCTCTCGGCTTCCTCGGCGGCCCCTACACGCCGATCGTGACGGTGGAGTTCGACCTGCCGGACTTCGAATTCGTCGCGCCCATCGGCGGCCTCGCCACCGCGGCGTCCGGCGGCGGGACCGGCGGAACGACCGGAACAATCGCCTATCCCACCTTCAGCGTCTCGCTGCCGGCGGAGGATCTCACCACCGGGCCGGCCAGCTGACCCGAAACGCGGAGAACACAGATGTCGCAAGATAGAAACTCCATCCATGTCGTCGGACGGTCGCCCGAGTTCAGTGATCGCGTCTCGGAGGTGTTCAAGGCGTCTTTCGGCAACGCCGTGACGAAGGAGACGTCGTCATTCTCGACGATGAACGGTCATGCCGCCGAGGTCGCGCTGCGCCACGACGCGGTGATCTTCGAGGCGAACCCGGACGATCCCGACGAACTCGATGCGGTCGCCGCGATGATGAAGGCGCGCAGGGAGACGTCGTTCTTCGTTGCGCTGACGGACGAAAACGTCTCGATCGCCAAGGCGCGACGGCTCTTCGACATCGGCGTCGACGAGGTGCTGCCCGAAACCATCGACGGGGCGCGACTGAATACCCTCGTCAACGAGCGCCTCGAGAAGATGCGCCATGCGACGGGAGCCGTTTCATCCCGGCAGGGCGAGGTCTTCTGCGTGGCTCAAGCCCGCGGAGGCGTCGGAGCCACGACCCTGGCCGTGAACCTCGCCCTGTCGATCGCCGGGAAGAGCGGCGGCTTCCTGAGAAAGACACAGACGGCGAAGGTCGCCCTCGTCGATCTGGACATCCAGTTCGGCAATGCCGGCATCCTTCTGGATCTCGAGGACAACGGGGGCTTCACCAAGCTCATCGAGAGCGCCGATGCCCCGGACTCGCATTTTCTCAACGCAATCATGATCCATCACGCTTCGGGGCTGGACGTTCTCTCCGCGCCCTCGACCGTCGCGCCGCTGCACGCCGTGACCTCGGCGCAGATGGCCGGGCTCTTCGACCTTCTGCGCCGCGAATACGACTATGTCGTGGTGGATCTGCCGCATGCGCTGATCGAATGGCTCGAGCCGGTCATCGAACGGGCGAACCGCCTCGTCGTCGTGACCGACACCTCGGTGCCCTGTGTCCGGCAAGCACGGCGGCTGACGGACTTCTACAAGGAAGCCAACCTTGGCCTCTCGGTCGATTTCGTCGTCAATCGCGAGCCGAAGCCTATGCTCCGCTCCGAGACCCAGAGGGAAGCCGAAGCCGTTCTCGAGACGAAGTTCTCCCACTGGATCCCCGACAACGCGAAGATCGCACGCCGATCGATCGATCTTGGGCATCCGGTCGTCGAGAGCTACGCGAAGTCCGACATGGCCAAGGCCTTCCGGAAGATCGCGGCACACCTGCGCGAGAAGGCGCCGGACAGGACACCAACGGCCACCGCGCCGCAACAGAAACTCAAGTTCGCGTAGGGGAGCACAGACAGGATGTTCAAGGAATTCAGAGCGCGTCGTGGCGAGACAGGCGCAGAGGTCGTGGAAATCGACACGCGCCGGGCCGTGGCCGAAGCTGCCCATCCGGAGATCGACGCAGAGCTTCAGGCGCATCTCGAACTGAAGAGCCGGATGCACGAGGCGCTTCTCGAGAGGCTGAACCTCTCGGTGATCGACAAGGTGGAGAAATCCGAACTGCGCCGGCAAGTGGCCGCGCTGGTGACGCAACTTCTCGAGCAGGACGGCATTCCGCTCAGGGCGGACGCCTTCTCGAAGCTCATCGACGAACTGATCTTCGAAGTGATGGGGCTCGGTCCGCTCGAGCCTCTCCTCGCGGACCCGACGGTGAACGACATCCTGGTGAACTCGCACCAGAAGGTCTACGTCGAGCGCTTCGGCGTGCTAGAGCGCACGCCGGTCAGATTCCGCGACGAACGCCACCTCCTCAGGATCATCGACAAGATCGTCAGCCGCGTCGGACGCCGCATCGACGAAAGCCAGCCCTGGGTCGACGCCCGCCTCGCCGACGGCAGCCGCGTGAACGCGATCATACGGCCCTGCTCGGTCGACGGGCCGACGCTCTCGATCCGGAAGTTTTCCAAGACCCCCTATACGCTCGACCGTCTCATCGAGGTCGGTTCCCTCACGCCGAAAGCCGCGGGAATCCTACAGGGCCTCGTCGAGGCCCGGCTGAACGTTCTGATCTCCGGCGGCACCGGCTCGGGCAAGACGACACTCCTCAACGCGATGTCTTCGTTCATCGATCACAGCCAGCGGATCGTGACGATCGAGGACGCGGCGGAACTGCAACTCCAGCAGGAACATGTCGTGCGTCTCGAAACCCGCCCGTCGAACGCCGAGGGCGCGGGCGCGGTCACCCAGCGCGACCTCGTCCGGAACGCGCTCAGGATGCGGCCAGACCGCATCATCGTGGGCGAGGTGCGCGGTTCCGAGTGTTTCGACATGCTCCAGGCCATGAATACCGGACACGATGGATCGATGACGACGGTGCACGCGAACACCGCGCGCGACGCTCTCGGCCGGCTCGAACAGATGGTGACGATGATCGGCGCCGATCTTCCGGCCAAGACGATCCGCTCGCAGATCGCCGCGGGCATCCAGGTCGTCGTGCAGCTCAACCGGCTGAGCGACGGTCGCCGCCGGGTGATGAGCATCTCCGAGATCACGGGGATGGAGAACGACGTGATCACCATGCAGGACATCTTCGTCTTCCGCCGTCACGGCAAGTCCGAAACCGGCGAGATTCTGGGAGATTACACGATGACGGGCATCCGGCCCAAGTTCGCCGAAGCGCTTGCCGCCGCCGGCGTCGACATGGACCCCTCCAACTTCCGGCGCGACGAGGTGACGTCATGATGTCCCAGACCCCCGAGGCGATCTTTCTCGTCTATGTCGCCATCTTCATCGGCGTGATCCTCGCCTTCGAGGGGATCCGCCAGTTGCTCGACCGGTCCGAAAACGCGCAGGAAGCCCGCAACCGGCGGATGCGCCTCGTGAAGAAGGGCGCCAGCACCGAAGAGATCCTGGAGGATCTTCTGAGCAGCAGCTTCCGGGACAAGAAGACGCGGCGCATGTCGCTCGTGCCAGATCTCGGCCGGATGATCCGGCAGGCCGGGTTCTCGTTCAGCCCCCTCTGGCTGATCCCCGGGGGGATCGTCTGCGGCGCCGCGACGTGGGTGCTTGCGGGGATGTACCTTCCCCCGCAATTCGTGCTGCCGCTCTCCGGGGCGGTCGCCCTCTTTCTGCCGATCGCGTTCCTGCACGGCCGCAAGGGCGAGCGTCTGAAGAAGCTGAACCAGCAGCTGCCGGATGCACTCGACCAGATGGCGCGCGGCCTCAAGGTGGGGCACCCGCTCAACGTGACCGTTTCGAGCGTCGCGTCCGACATGCCCGATCCGATCGGAAGCGAGTTCGGAATCATTCATCACCAGGTCGAATACGGGGACGAGATTGCCGATGCCTTCAACGACTTCGCCGACCGTGTCGGCCTTGAAGATGCACGGTACCTCGCGGTCAGCGTCGGCATCCAGCACGGCACGGGCGGCAATCTCGCCCGGATCCTCAACGTCCTGTCACGCACGATCCGCGATCGGGCGAACATGAGAAAGAAGATCAGGGCGATCTCCGCTGAGGGCCGCCTCTCCGCCGTCATCCTCACCGCGATCCCGTTCCTCATCTTCGGAATGATCATGACGACGTCGCCGAGCTTTTATTCCGATGTCTGGGACGACCCGCTCTTCATGCCCTTCGCGCTCGCCATCGGGGCGCTGATCGCGCTTCAGGCGCTCATTCTGAACCGCCTCGTGTCGTTCAAGTTCTGAGAAAGGATCCACGATGCTGACCCGACTGGTCGACTTCGCCGGCGCCTACGGCGTCACCACCGAGATGCTGATGCTCTTCGGGATCGGACTTGGCGTGCTCGTCATGGTCTTCGGCCTCGCCGGCGCCTTCTCGGGGCCACGCGCGGAGGTGCGGCGCATGCGCCCCGCGACGGCGAGCTATGCCGGCACCAGCCAGGGCGCCGACCTCATCCGGTCCTACGAACGGCGGCCGACTGGTTTTCTCAAGGCCTTCGTTCCCTCCTCCGACTCCGAGCGCACCAAGATCGCCAAGGCGCTTCGCCGCGCGGGCTTCCACAGCAAGCACGCGGTGCGCGACTACTACCTGCTCCGGACGTTTCTCGCCGCGATCCTGCCGCTTGCGTTCCTCGCGCTCATGATGATCCCCGAGCGCTTCAACGTGCCGATCGACCTCGGCCGGCTGAGCGGCGTCGCGATGTTCCAGATCGTGGCAGCGCTCGTCTTCGCCGGGTTCTACCTGCCGTCGGCATGGCTTCGCCATCGGATCGCGAAGCGGCGGCAGCAGATCGAGTACGGCATGCCGAACGCCCTCGATCTTCTGCAGGTCGCGATCGAGGCCGGTCTCGGGTTCGACGCGGCGATGACCCGCGTCGCGAACGAGCTTGCCCGCGCCACTCCCGCGATTTCGGAGGAGTTCCTGATGCTTCAGCTGGAGATCCAGGCGGGCAAGGACCGGGACCGCGCCTTCATCGACATGGCCGAGCGCACCGGTGTCGACGAGGTTGCCGCGTTCTCCAACGTCATCCTCCAGGCGACACAGTTCGGAACGAGCGTATCCGACGCGCTTGCCACCTATGCCGGCGAAATGCGGATCAACCGTGAACTGCGCGCGCAGGAGAAGGCCAACAAGCTGCCCGTCCAGATGTCGGGCGTGATGGCCGCGCTGATGATGCCGACGCTCCTCATGCTGTGCCTGACGCCTGTCCTCATCCGGTGGATCCGGGTGATGAACGTCGACGGCTAGGCCCGTCGCGGCCTCCGACACTCGTCTGGCGCGGCGCTGGCGTCGTCATTCGCGCCCGCGCAAGAGGCCGATCAGCTCTCCGGTGATGGCCGCCATGAGCGCCCTCTCCCGGATCAGACTGATGCCGAGGAACGCAGAAAGGACGAGCGCTCCTGCCGCCGGTGTCGCCATGCCCGCGGCCACCGCACAGACGGCGATGGCGGCGAGCCCCACGGTCGCCGCTTCCTTGAGGTCCAGCGCCCGGATGCCGGTGAACCGCCTGAGAAGCGCGACGCCGATCACCTCGTGGAATGTGGTCGCGACGAGATAGGCGAGCGCAGCGCCAACGGCATCGAAGCGCGGCACGAGACCGATCAGCACCGCCGCGAACAGGATGAGACTTGTCACCCTGTTGAGCGTCGAGGCGCCGAGGTTCTCCGACATGGAGAGGAAGGTGACGTGGAGTCCGGCACCGACAGACAGCAGATGCGCGGCGACAAGGATCAGGAAAGCCGGATATCCCGATCCGAATCCGCCGAACATGTCGAGCAACGGCTGCCCGGCCGCCACGAAGAAGATCGCAAGGACCAGCGCCCCATTGAAGCCGACGATCCGCGCGACGCCGTATTCCCGCGCCGCCAGGTCGAGTTGGCCCAGCGCCATGTGCCGGCGCACGCGGGGCGCGAAGGTCGGGGCGAAGAAGGTTCGCCCGCTGTCGACGAGTTGGGAGAAGCGGGCCGCGACGACGTATTGCGCCGTGCCCGTCGCCGTGCCGAGCGCTCCCATCGCGATGATCCCGACGTGGTCGAGCCCCATTTGCGAGAGACGGATGGCGAGGAACTGGGTGCCCGCCAGCACGTCTCGGGCTCCCAGTTCGGTGGGATCGGCGGATGCCCGGCCGATCGCACGGACTCCGAGGAAGGCGAGCGGTGCCGCAGCCCCGAGGAAAGCACCGGCGGCCACGCCGGTCGCGCCCCAGCCCAGGAGCAGGGAAAGCGCGAACACCAATGTCCTGATGCCGTCGTTCAATCCTTGCATCGCCTGGCTGACCCCGACCCTGTGATTGGCCTGGTACCAGGTGACAACGACGAGCGAGAGCGCGGTCGCCGGAATGACAGGCGCAAGGTAGCCGAGAAAAACCGAATGCCTCGCATCGCCGGCAGTGGCGAACAGCACAAGCACGGCGGCAGCGACCAGGGAAAGAACGGCCGTGATCAGCGCGATGCGCAGCATCATTCGGGTCCCGGTGAGCTGCCCATTCTCAGGCATCCCCGAGCCGATCCTGACCAGCATCGCCCGTTCGAGCCCGATCCCCGCGGAGTAGCCCGCGAGGAGGACGACGGACATGGCGACGGAATAGGCCGCGAAGGCCTCGGCGCTCAGGATGCGGGTCAGGAGCCAGAGCGAAGCCACGCCAGCGACGATGCTAAGCACCCGCGACGAGGCGACGCCAAGTGCCCCGAGGAAATAGGCGCGCTCCGACCTTTCCACTCTGCCCCGACCTCCGATCGTCGCCCCGTCTCAGCAAGAGAGACGGCCGGACACGCTGCCCTTGCCGCCTTGATCCACGCGCGCAATGCCTACAGCATCCGGCCGCGCGTGTCGTCCACTGCGGAGTAACCGGCGACGATCCCGACGGCGGCGGCAGAGTATGCCTACCGTATCGCCCACGCCAGGTTGCAGGCTCCGACACAACGATGCCGGTGATGCCGCTGGCGTGACACTGTCCACGGAAAACGAACAGTCTTCGAATGAGCGATGGTGTGGTTCCTCGCAGCCCTCGGTCAAGTCATTGCGCGACCCGAGCCTCACCGATAGTCTCGAGTTTCATCGCACGTCTTTTCCGCGTCCATTGGAACGCAGGACCGCAAAAGGGAACGACATGGATACTCCCGCCCTCACGATGGTCACGCTCACGGACGGAAGCTACGACGTCTGCGCAGCCGCGGTCCGACATTTCGCCCGCCAGAGCGTACTTGAGAAAGTCGAGTTGATCGTCGTATGTGCCACGCGCGATGCCTTGGGCGAGGTGGACGAGGAGACGTTTCGCGGATTCCACTCGGTGAAACTCCTTCCCATAGGCACTTTCGACACCACCGCGGAAGGCGTGGCAGCCGCTGTAAGGGCGGCGAGCGCGCCCCTTGTCGGCCTGATCGAGGAACACGACTTCCTCCCGCCGAATCTCGCCGAGGTCGTCATACGCGAAATGGCGGACGAAACCGTGCAGGCTGTCGGCTTCGGAATGGAGCCCGCGAATCCCGGCGTCGTCGCCTGGGCTCATCTCTACCTGCAATTCGGAATTGCGGTAGCGCCGGTCCGTTCGGGGGGCGCCCCGTGTCTTGGTGGGCACCACGCGGTCTATCGGCGAAAGCTTCTTCTTGGGTACGGAGACGACCTTGTCGATGTGCTCGGCAATGAAGCCGTGCTCCACGAGGATCTCAGGCGCCGTGGCCATAGGATGTTCATGACCGGAGACGCGGTGACGGAACACCTTCAGATTTCGCGCATCGCGGATTTGGTCCGGCACGAATTCATCAGTCAACGCTCCTATGCGGCCGCCCGGGCACGCGTGATGAAGTGGTCACCGGCGCGTCGGCTGGGCTACGCCCTGGGCTCGCCCGCCATCCCCGCTCTCAGACTGGCGCGCGCGGTGCCGGCCGTTCTCCGGACGCCCGAAGGTCGACGCCTGCTCCCACGGATCATCGGGCCGATGACGGTCGGCGCCGTCTCGGGCGCCGCGGGCGAAGCGGTCGGCTATTTGGCGGGGGGAAGCGAAACCGGCGAGCGCGCGCGGCTGGACATCGAGCTTCACCGAAGGAGCTACCTCAACGTCACTGACCGGGCCACGGGCTCCGGCCGGTCTTCCCGGAAGGCCGTCTAGCCCTCCCGCGGGAAAAACGGAGACGCGCATGCTGCGCAGATCACAATCGCCCCGCTTCTTCGTCGGGATCGGAGGTCAGCGCCGCGGCACAACCAAGCTCGCCGTGCGCGGACTGGCCCGCCAATTCGCAGTGAGACCGGCAACGGCGCCAGGCCTCATTCGCCATCTGATGGGTCTCCGCCGCCACGACGATTATCACAGCATCTGTCCCGCCACGCACGGCAGTTCAACCCCTGGCAGCCGCCTTGCTGAACGGACGGCGTTCCGCTGATGCCGCGTGTACTTG
>Ga0102938_10003658_pt1 | contig 11434 bp, 8 predicted proteins | sample SalPonR2_B_D2_MG_FD_84516 | JGI IMG/M metagenome (GOLD analysis project Ga0102938, IMG submission 84516) | Salt pond soil microbial communities from South San Francisco under conditions of wetland restoration - Salt Pond MetaG R2_B_D2_MG | ecosystem: Environmental > Aquatic > Marine > Intertidal... | reverse complement strand
TTTACGCAGATACGTGAAAATACCCTTTATAAAATAAAGATAATCAGGATAAAAGGCTCTTAATATGTTTGGTTCCTAGTGGCAAACTACTTCTCTGATGTTCTCTTTTACGGTGTCGGTTAATGTGTCGAAATCATGTTTCTCAGGATAAACGGGAGGCATGTAAGTTACCTGTATGCGTGTAAACAAACGAGGTAATTTTTTACCTGTTGGCAAGGCATTGTAGGCGCCTTTAATGGCTACCGGCACAACGGGTACATTGAGCTCTTTACTCAAAATAGCAAAAGTCTTTTTGAAATCACCAACTTCACCATTTTTGGTGCGGGTTCCTTCAGGAAAAATTACCACTTTATTATCCTGTTTCAGGGCTTCTGCCAGTTTCTGAATCGACTCTTTTATGCCCTGGTCGAGGTCAACTACAATCACGTTATGCTTACCTGCCAGGAAGTTCATGAATTTAGTTTTTATGTGTTTTCGCTTGGCATAGAAAAAGGTGCGACGCAATTCCCTGTTTTTGATAAAAGCAGAAATAAAAACAGCATCGAGGTAACTCTGATGGTTCGGTGCAATAATGGCGGGGCCGTCAGGTATGTTTTCTTTGCCATTGCTTCTCATTCTGAAGAGTACTTTAAATATGTACTTTAAGCCCTTAAACAATAATATTTGGCTGAACCAGGATTTGGGCAACTTAATGTTCACCCTTTCTCTGATAATGGCAGACCAGTCGGGCATTTCGAACTTGTGAAAAATCTTGTTTTCCCGCACATGTTCGGCTATTTTACTGATTGAGGGGAATCTTAAAAGTTTCTCTTCGTCGAGCTTAACACCGAAATTACGGTCAATGAAATCAATTAATGACAATTTATCGAGTGAATCAAGTGCGATATCAAATTCAATATGGTGGTCTGGAGCCACATTCATATCAACTTGCTGTTCGATAAATGTTTTTATTACTGTAAATTCTTCTGAATCGTCTTGTTTGTCAGCTGTAATTCTACTTTCTACCGGGTTTTCAAATAACTCAGGAAGTTTAAATCTTTGTAGTTTACCAAGCCTGGTACGAGGCAACTCTTCTGCCGTAATGGCAAATTTCATTACGCGTTTATAAGAAGTAACCTGTTGGTTGAACCATGGAAGCACTTCTTTTCTGAATTTGAGGTTAATGTCAGCAGCATCGGTATTGGCAAATTGTTCCATATCAGGCACAATAAGGGCATGTAAGAAGCTTTTATGGAAAAATATAGCTACTTCTGCTATACTTTCATGCTGTTCTAACTTCTGCTCAAGCAATACCGGGTTTATATTTTTACCACTTGGCAGCACAATAATTTCTTTTTTACGACCGGTAATATGCAAGAACCCTTTTTTATCAACACGTCCCAGATCCCCTGTATGCAGCCATCCGTCTTTAATTACTTCTGCTGTTTCCTCAGGTCTGTTAAAATAGCCGCGCATAATGTTTGGCCCGCGTGCAATAATTTCATCATTTTTTATACGCATTTCGAGGTCGGGCAGGGCCTGACCCGGTGAAGAAACTTTGAATTTTCCTGGTCTGGTAAAGGTAATCATTGGAGCGGCTTCTGTCATACCATAACCTTCAAGTATTTCAAACCCGAGTGAATGGAAAAATTTACCAACTTTAGGGTCCAGCGCAGCTCCACCACTAATAAGGTACGTTAGGTTTCCGCCAAAGCGGTCATGTACTTTTTTAAATACTTTTTTCGCAACTTTTTTACTGCCAATTAATTTAACAATTTTAAAGACAGCCCTCAGGATGAATTTCTGATTGACTTTGTCGCTTATGCTCTGGTAAAGCAATTTGTAAAGTTTGGGAACCCCAATCATGAGATCAATTTTATTGTCCCCAAAAGTTTTTAACAGGTCGGCGGATTGCATTGAAGGCGATTCAACAATGGTCGCCCCCGTGTACAATGGTATAAGCATGGAGCCTGCTAAAGGAAAAATGTGGTGTAATGGCAGCAGCATGAGGATCTGTTGATTGCCACTGTAGATAGGTACTTTTTCGGAAACTGCAATTATGTTGGCTCTGAGGTTATTGAATGAGAGTTCCACACCTTTTGGCGATCCTGTAGTTCCTGATGTGTAGATGATTACAGCGGTTTCGTCGTTCTTCTCTGGTGCTTTCCATTCAGGTAAGTTCTGTCCGTTTATGTTTTTTGGGGCTAATAAATCTACCGTTTTAATATCGTAACTGAGATTCGACTCTACTTGTTCCAGCTTTTCCCGGGTAGTTTCATCGTAAAATATCATTCCGGGTTTACAATCATTCAGAATATATTCCAAATCCTCCTCGCTTGCCAAAAAGTCTATTGGCACTACCGTGAAACCAGCATTCCATGCTCCGTAAAAAGCAAATACCCAATCGGCACTATTTTTTGCAAATATTGCCACTCTTTCTGTTTGCAGGTTTTGGCCAAATTGACTGTAATATCCTATATTGCAAAGCAAATCACCATAATTGTAGGTTTTCTCCGCGCCTATAATAGCTGGCTTGTTTATATCCTGAATATTAATCATTTTGTTGGTTTATTATGAGGTTAGATTGGTTCTGCAAATACTGTGCAATTATTTATTACTTTATTTCGCCAGGAATTTATGCTCAAGAGAAAGAATAAATGACAGGCTGAATGCTAACACATTATGAAACGATTTAAATTCTTTTTTGTTTGTAAATCATGCAGTTATTTCCTATTTTCGGACAGATTTACTAAAAAATTATAAAATAGCTATGATTGGAGCCATTCTTGGAGATATTTTAGGTTCTGTGTATGAGTTTGGTCCAGAGAAAGATATCTCGAAAATAAAATTTTCCGAACGATCAGATTTTACCGATGATACAGTCCTGACCATTGCTGTGGCAGATGCCATTTTGACGGGTAAAGATTTTCGTGATAATTTACATCTTTTTGGCAATAAATACCCCGGCCGTGGTTATGGAGGTCGTTTTGTACAGTGGCTGAAAGCCGATGGAGCAGGGTCTTACAATAGTTATGGTAATGGTTCAGCTATGCGTGCCAGTCCGGTGGGTTGGGTTGCCCGTACCGAAGCAGAAGTATTGGATCTGGCAGAAAAAACAGCCATTGTGACTCATGACCATCCTGAAGGGATTAAAGGTGCTCAGGCCATAGCGCTGGCCGTTTTTATGGCTCGCAATGGCTCCGATAAGGAAATAATTAGACAAAAAATTGCTGAAACCTTCAGTTACGATCTGAACCAGCAATACAATGATATTCAACCCAAATATTTTTTTGATGTCACTTGTCAGGGCTCTGTCCCGCAGGCTATCATTGCTTTTCTGGATAGTAACGATTATCAATCGGCTATACGTAAAGCTGTTGCACTTGGGGGTGATGCCGATACCCAGGCATGTATGGCAGGTGCCATTGCAGAAGCGTTTTATGGTATCATTCCTGATTCAGATTGTAAATATCTGGATCGCCTACCGGATGAGTTTATGTTTACAATCCGGCAGTTTTATAGCAGTTTTGAAATTGCAATGCCTTGTGGAATAAAATAGATGGGTTCTTTTATGTATCAGAATTTATAATCCCTTTTGCACGCATGGCCGCAAGGGCCATTTTTATATCTCCATAACCAAAATCATTACTCATCACCTCTTTTATGGCGCCGGAGCTGTAGCTGCCCGCATGTTTCGCTGCTTTTTGAACGAGCTCAAAGTTTTCCTGAGTCATGAAGTCTGTTATTTCCAGTACGCCCGATTCCACATACCGACTTAAATGGCCCTGAATTGTATTCGGTACAAATGATCTTTGTTCAGCGATCTCTTCTATCGATAATCCTTTTTGGTATAACTCTAGCGAAATTTCTGCTGTGGGTTTTTTCTTGCCGGGTTTAAAAGACTTTTCCAGTGCTTTGCGCTGCTCGGGCTTGTATTGATAATCGGTAAGCTCCGGAGTTGTGTTTTCGACATATGCACGGGCCAAAACCTGTGTTTTATGCATCTTTTCAATTTGGTTCCAAAGGTCTTGTTCGAGGGCCTTTAGTTCTTTTAAATATTTTTTCGTGCCGGTTTTTTTATTCACCTGCTTTGCATGTGAAGCAATATTTTCTGCCAGGCCTTTAAAGTGCTCCTCAAAATATTGACGCGCAGCTGTTATTCGCTCGAGTAAATATGTTGTTTCTTCTTTGTTTTCAGAGTCGTTTAGTTTATTTACCTGCTTTACGAACTTTTCCCCTGTTGCGACATACTCCGGAATGGCAGCAGCCATCTCCCTTGCCCATTGCTGATATTGTTGTTTTTTTGAATGCGATTCAGATTTATTGTAGCTTTTTACGTGATCTTTAAAACTGTATTCAAGTTGCTTGAAATTAAAGTTACTGGCTGCACTCTGCTTTAAATAAACCCAGGCCTCTGTTTTAAAGCCTGCATTAAGGTCAGATTCTGTCTGCTTTTCCCCTGTGAAGGTTTTCAATGCAGTTTCTGTTTCTGGGGGAGTTTGCGGAATAGGAGCGTTTAATGTAAGCCCCTCGAGCGATGTAAGTCGCGAAAGGGCTACATATATTTGTCCGGGTGCAAAGGCTCTTGAAACATCAATGGTCGCATTTTCAAAAGTTAGGCCCTGACTTTTATGTACCGTTACTGCCCAGGCTAGTTTTAATGGGAAATGTATAAATGTTCCTTTTACACTGGTTTCAATTTCGTTCGATTCTTTATTTAGTTTATAGCGTTTATTTTCCCATGTGTAGCGTTCCACAACAAAGGGCGATGTCCCATCTTTGAAACTAACTATGGGTCCTTCTTCTTCGAATCCTGTTACGGTTCCTATTTTGCCATTAAAATAACGCTGCTCGCCGGAATAATCATTTTTAATGAACATAACACGGGCACCTTTTTTTAACTTCAGCTCCGGCTCAATCGGATACATGTGTGGTTTGAAATCATTATGAACGGTAGCTTTAAATGAGGTTGGCTTTTCATCTATTTTGTCGAGTTCCTGCTGGTTGATTTCGTCAGCCAACTTGTTGTGTGTGGTAATAAAAATGGCTTTGTCAGAATTACTATCTGACCCGGGCGGTTGATAATGTTGGTTCAGAATTTCAATATCATGCTGCGTAATTTTGTTGTGCCGCAAGTTGTTTAGTAGATCTATAAATTTAGGATCTTGCTGCCTGAATACTTTTTCCAGTTCAATGTATACGGGCTTATCGTTTTGTAGGGCCCGGGCTTCAAAAAAATAGAGTGTTTCGTAGTATTTTCCTACCGTATTATACTCTTCTCTTTTTACCACCGGAGGTAGTTGCAGCAAATCACCAATGAACAATATTTGAATGCCTCCAAAACTTTGATTGTGGTTGCGTCTGACAGACTTTAGCATTACATCAATGGCATCCAGAATATCGGCGCGCAACATACTTACTTCGTCTATAATGAGCAGTTCAATGCTCTGAAGTAATTGTCTTTTGGCTTTGTTGAGTTTTATGGTTTTGAGCAGTGTCCCGGGAGTGTTTAATGCTTCTGTAAGGTTGGGCGGAATGTTGAAATTTTGATCGGGAATAAAGCTTCCAAAGGGCAGTTGAAACAGTGAGTGAAGCGTCACTCCTCCGGCATTAATTGCCGCAATGCCTGTGGGCGCAGCTATTACTGTGTTTTTATGGGTTTTGTGAACGATATCACGTAAAAAAGTTGTTTTTCCTGTACCTGCTTTCCCTGTTAGGAATATATGTTTGTTGGTGCTGTTGATGTATTTTGCAGCATATTCTGCCGGTTTGTTTGCTTCCATTTCTACGTTTTTGATTGTGCATGCAAGTTAATGGTTATCATGTTAATCACAAAAGGTATTTGTTTCCCTTTTACCATGGCCATTTTACGACTAATTATATATCGTATTTATATAGCTTCTAGCCAATTTTTTGGTATTTTTGTGTGATTAAAAAACGAAGCTATGACAAAAGAAGAATTTCAACAACTAATTCAAGAGGGAATTCCTTCAGAATTGCCCCCGAAAAAAGCATACGATTCGCATATAAATCATGCGCCCAAACGAAAAGAGATACTTACCGAAAAAGAGAAAAAGCTGGCATTGCGAAATGCACTTCGCTATTTCCCCAAAGAACAGCACGCTGAGTTGGCTCCTGAGTTTGCTGAAGAGTTGAAAGCATATGGCCGCATTTACATGTACCGTTTTCGCCCTGATTGCGAGATTAAGGCAAGGCCAATAAATTGGTATCCGGGTAAATCAAAACAGGCAAGAGCCATTATGGTAATGATTCAGAATAACCTGGATCCTGCCGTAGCTCAGCATCCACATGAATTAATAACCTACGGTGGAAATGGCGCTGTATTTCAGAATTGGGCACAGTACCGGCTTGCCATGAAGTACCTATCTGAAATGACCGATGACCAAACATTGGTCATGTACTCAGGTCATCCGATGGGTTTATTTCCATCGCATAAAGATGCACCGCGTGTGGTAGTAACCAACGGTATGATGATTCCAAATTATTCAAAACCCGATGACTGGGAGCGTTTTAATGCCCTTGGTGTAACACAATACGGACAAATGACAGCGGGTTCGTATATGTACATTGGCCCGCAGGGAATTGTACACGGAACAACAATAACAGTACTGAATGCTGCACGCATGATTGCCGAAAAAGGTGATGCTTCGAAACCCAGGCTTTTTATAACCTCTGGTTTGGGCGGTATGAGCGGTGCACAGCCTAAAGCAGGTAATATTGCAGGTGTTGTAAGCATTTGTGCAGAGGTAAATCCGGACGCTGCTTATAAGCGCCAGGAGCAAGGCTGGGTCGATGAAGTGATTGAAGATGTAGATCGCACCATCGATACTGCAATAGCATATCAAAATAAAAAACAACCCCACTCAATTGCCTACCTGGGCAATATCGTTGATTTGTGGGAGCGACTGCTTAAACGTAATATTTACGTGGATCTTGGTTCTGACCAAACTTCACTGCATAACCCCTGGGCTGGTGGTTATTATCCCGCAGGACTATCTTTCAGTGAATCGAATGAAATGATGGCAAAGGAACCCGAAAAATTTAAGGAGAAAGTACGGGAATCGTTACGCAGACAGGTTGCTGCCATAAACGGGCTTACCGCAAAAGGTATGTATTTTTTCGATTATGGAAATGCTTTTTTACTGGAGTCGAGCCGTGCAGGAGCAGATATTATGGATGAACAAAATGAAAATTTCCGGTATCCATCATATGTTCAGGATATTATGGGCCCAATGTGTTTTGATTATGGCTTCGGTCCATTTCGCTGGGTATGTACATCGGGCAAACCTGAAGACCTTGAAGCAACTGATCGCATAGCTTCTGAAGTTTTGGACGAAATTCGCCAAAATTCACCAAAGGAGATACAACAGCAAATGGCCGATAATATTCAGTGGATTAAAGGTGCACAGGAGAATAAACTTGTAGTGGGCTCGCAGGCCAGAATTCTCTATGCCGATGCCGAGGGCCGCATGAAGATAGCTGCAGCCTTTAACGAAGCCATTAAAAAGGAAGATATCGGCCCGGTAGTTTTAGGTCGGGATCATCACGATGTTTCGGGAACCGATTCACCATTCCGTGAAACTTCTAATATTTACGACGGATCGCAGTTTACAGCCGACATGGCCATTCAAAATGTTATTGGCGATGGTTTTCGCGGCGCAACCTGGGTGTCTATCCATAACGGCGGTGGTGTAGGCTGGGGAGAAGTGATCAATGGCGGTTTTGGTATGTTACTCGATGGTACAGATGAGGCCGATCGCAGATTGAAAATGATGCTGCACTGGGATGTAAATAATGGTATTGCCCGCAGAAGCTGGGCCAGAAACGAAGGTGCTGTATTTGCGATTAAAAGAGCCATGGAGCATGAACCCAGATTGAAAGTTACCGTTCCGAACGATGCTTCAGATGATATAATCGATGAGGTGCTTTAGGCTGTGCTCCTGATTATTTAAAGATAAAAGCTGTGGGGATGATACCGACTCTAAAGGTGTCTATGGCTGTACCATCTATTTGATGGCGATATACAGCCCCCCTCTGTATATTATCAATTGCATCGGCAACATAAATATCACCATTACGCGGGTCTACACCTATTGCAGCGAAACCGCGGTCGTATGCGCCATCGTAAGGGCTTTCAATAAAAAGTTCTGTAGTGCTGTTTTCATAAATTGACCGGCGATATACATTTCCGTTGATGAAATAGAGCGTGTCGCCAGTGTTGTTTATTGCCAGATCAGAAGGTGATGTTGATAAATCGAATCGCTGCATTGAAACTATTTGTCGTGTTTGCGGATCTAATTGGAGTAACGCAGGCTCCTCATGTCCGAAAGGGTTTCCGGCAAAACCTCCGTCAGTCAGTACCCATATATTTTCATTTTTATCCATTACCATGCTTCTTGGTTGTATGGGTACAGCAATGGAGTCAATCCATTGGTCGGTTTCTGTGTTAATAACCAGAAGTTTGTCATCGTAGCTCCAGCAATTTACAAAGAGGTATTTACCGTGTTGAAGCATTTGTTCTGTAGCATGCTGTGCAAAATCAGGATGGTTATTATCCACATCTATGGTTCCTGTAACCTCAAAAGTCAGTGGGTTTACTATGCTTATTGTTTTGCTGTAAAGGTCAGTTACATAAGCTTTCGAATCATTTATAAAATGTATGTACCGCGGTGAAGTCAGTCCTGTGATTTTTCCTGCAAACTCAAAAGTATTGGTATTGATGACATAAATTTTTCCGCTATTGTTAAGGACTATAAATCCAAGACTGTCTTTTATTGTCATCGATTGTGCTACATCGCCCAGCGGTGCTCCATTTGCTTCTGCAAAAACATTATTTTGCACAATAAGTGAGTCGGGTTTGTAAAAAGAGAGCGAAGCATTGTCGTACATGAAATTGCCCTCGTTTAGTATAAAAACTCCAGTTGATTGTTCATTATAATCATTGAGGTTATACCACTGGTCATCATCCATGCATGAATGCAGCAACAAGCCGACTAATAGCAATATGTATGAAAGTTTTAGTGTCATGAATATGCAAATTTAGCTTTTTTGAGTGGCACTATTCCGAATAGTGAAATCTTTTTTGAATTGACAAATCCGTTGGTCTAGTTTTTCACCGTTTTTATCAAAATCAGGGCATTGATTTTAAGGGATTTTGAACCCTGCAGTGAAAATTGCGTATATTTTCATAACTTCACATAAAAATTTGACCAATGAGAATCATAACTGTTTTAATCGCATTGTCTTTTTTCTTTGTCGGTTGCGAAAAAGATAAAGATGAATATAAATCCATCACAGGTGAATGGCTTGTTGAGGATACGGGTGATTTAACCAATTACCGTCGCTATGAGGTGGGTATTCAACGTACACAGGGCGATACATCGTTGTTTATAATAACCAATTTCTACAGAACAGGCATTGGCAGCGAGACCTATGTTACAGTTGATGGTCTGAACATCAGTATTAACACACAACCAGTTGGCAATTATATTATTCAGGGTTCAGGTACCATAGAACCAGATTATAAGCAAATAAATCTTGAATATGAGGTAAATGGAGGCGAAGTAGGTTACGAAACCGTTATTAGTTTAATGACAAGGGATTAGTCCTGGAAACGCAAAATAAAGTCTTCTACCTCATTGAGTCCAAAATTACGTACAAAACGCTTCATTTCTTTTTCTCCGTCTAAAAAGAGCAGGGCAGGGGCACTAAAAAGTAAGTATTTACCCTTTGCTTCGGGATTGGCAGCCAAATCAACAGTTTCGAATGGAATATCATAATGTTCGGCCAGCTTTTTAGCGCGTGGCTCCAGGGCATGACATGTGCTGCAGTGTGGTGTAATGAAATATTTTATCTTCATAATTTTAAATAGCTTGAATTAGAACGGATGCGTAGGCTTCGATACCTTCTTCTTTACCTACAAAACCCATTTTTTCTGTGGTTGTAGCCTTAACAGATATTTTTTCGGCTGGTTCACCAAGTGCCTCTGCAATCCTGAAACACATTTGGTCTATAAAAGGTTTTATTTTAGGTTGCTGAAGTGCTATGGTGGCATCGAGGTTACCTAGCCGGTAGCCTTTCTTTTTTACCAGGTCATAACTTAATTTCAATAAATTCAGGCTGTTGGCATTTTTATACTTTGGGTCGCTATCCGGGAAGTGTGTGCCGATATCTTTTAACGCAGCAGCTCCTAAAAGCGCATCGCTGATGGCATGCAACAGCACATCTCCATCGGAATGGGCTATGGTACCTTTGTTGTGTTCAAGTTTCACCCCACCAAGAATCAGACTTTCGCCTTCAGCCAGCCTGTGCACATCGTATCCAAAGCCTGTTGTGATTTGCATATGTAAAATGTATGGTTAGCGCTCCTAGTTAGGCTCTGCCATTGCATCGAAATTGAAGAGCAATGAGAACCTGATGGTATTTTTTAATGGATTGTTGGCAGTGGTTGGTATTAAATAAGCCACATCAATTCCAAAAACATTTAGTCTAAGTCCGGCACCCATAGTAAAATACTTGCGATTACCTTTTTCACGTGGTTCGTGGAAATATCCTGCACGGAAAGCCAGCTTTTTATCGTACCAGTATTCAATGCCAATAGAAGTATTGATCTCTTTCATTTCTTCTTCCAGGGTAGACATGCCGCTAATTCCAGGGGCATCATAGAATGATTCTACAATTGCTGTTGCTACAGAAACATCTGTTACATCGTCTGCAACAAAAGCACTATCCTGGTTGTAGCTATAGGTTGTAGTTGGGGCCAGTAGTTTATTAAAATCAAGGGCAATGCTCAGACTGTTGTAATCGTCGAGCTGATACATGAATGCACCACCCAACCGCATGTTCATTGGCAGGAAGTTTTTTGTGTTTTCTGAATAGGCTACTTTGGAACCTATATTGGAGAAATTTAGTCCATAATTCATTTTGGCGTCTTTTCCTGCCACATCCAAATCTTTGGTGTAAAATAAACCCAGGTCAAATGCAAAGGCGTTTCCGGGGTGGGTGTTTTCATCAGTTGAACCTGTAAGGTTGGAGTGGATGTATCTGGCTGATAATGCCATTGAGAATTCTTCACCTAAACGTCTTGCGTAGGTACCGGAAAGCGAAAACTCATTTGGATTAAATGTTTTTATAGCTTCACCCTGATTATCTGTAAATTGGATGTCGCCAAGTGAAAAATAACGCAATCCCGCAGCAATAACCTGGTTTTCGTCGAGTCTGAAGTGACCGGTAAGGTGTGCCAGGTTAATATCATCTACCAAAAAGCGCAACCATGGAGTGTATGATAACGACATTCCAAAATCGTTTTCAATAAAGCTTAGTTTTGCTGGGTTCCAATATATGGAGGCTTCATCGGGAGTAGTTGCTGCGCCGGCATCACCCATTCCCGCTGACCTGGAGTCAGGGGCTATCATTAAAAACGGAACCGCTGTAC
>Ga0102938_10003657_pt1 | contig 11438 bp, 11 predicted proteins | sample SalPonR2_B_D2_MG_FD_84516 | JGI IMG/M metagenome (GOLD analysis project Ga0102938, IMG submission 84516) | Salt pond soil microbial communities from South San Francisco under conditions of wetland restoration - Salt Pond MetaG R2_B_D2_MG | ecosystem: Environmental > Aquatic > Marine >... | reverse complement strand
TCTCCGTGACCGGCTTGTCCTGCCGCCAGCGCGCCATGCGCGGAAAGCGCAGCGCCACGCCGGATTTGTGGCGCGGGCTGGCCTGGATGCCCTCGAAGGCGATTTCAAAGACGTGCTCGGGGCGCACCTGCCGGACGGGGCCGAACCGTTCGGTCGTGTTGCGGCGCACCCAATTGGTGATCTGGCGGAACTCGGCATCGGTGAGGCCGGAATACGCCTTGGTGAATGGCACGAGCGCGTCGCCATCGCGCACGGCGAAGGTGAAATCGGTGAAAAGGTTGGCGCGCCGCCCGTGGCCCTGCTGTGCGTAGATCATCACCGCGTCGATGGTCAGCGGGTCGAGCTTCCATTTCCACCAGTCATCGCGCCGGCGGCCCGCGTGATAGGGGCCGGTGCGACGCTTGAGCATCAGCCCTTCGGCGCGGCGGGTGCGGGCGGTGGCGCGAGTGGCTGTCAGGTCGTCCCATGTGGTGAAGGGGATCGACGGTGAGGGGCGCAGTGGGGTGTCGCCGGGCAGGCGGGCGATCAGCGCGTCGAGCCGCGCGCGGCGCTCGTCAAAGGGGGTGTCGCGCAGGTCGCGGCCGCCCTGTTCCAAGAGGTCATAGGCCATCAGGATCACCGGTGCCTCGGCCAGCAGCTTTTTCGGCACCGTCTTGCGGGTGATCCGCTTTTGCAAGGCGGCGAAGGGCAAGGGGGCGTCGCCATCATGGGCCAGCAATTCGCCGTCGATCACGGTGCCATCGGGCAGCAGGTCGCGCAGGCCCGCCAGTTCCGGGAAGCGGTCGGTCATCAATTCCTCGCCGCGCGACCAGATAAAGATCTGCCCGCCGCGCGCGATCACCTGCCCGCGAATGCCGTCCCATTTCCATTCCGCCAGCCAGTCGGCGGGGGCGCCGAGGCTCTCGGGTGCGTCCTCCAGCCCATAGGCGAGGCAGAAGGGATAGGGGCGCGAGAGGCTGTCGGTGGGGTCGTGGCTCTCGATCAGGGCGGCCCATGTGGTGCTGTCGGGGGTCCAGTCGCCCATCAGGCGGTGGGCGATTTCGGCCTCGTCGCGGCTCAACGCTTGCGCAAGCGCACGGGTCATCAGCTTGCGGCTTATGCCGACGCGGAACCCGCCGGTCAGGAGCTTGCTGAAGACCAGCCGTTCCAGCGGCTCCATTCCCTCCCAGGCCGCCAGCACCTGCGCCTTGCGAATGTCATCCTGGGCATCCTTGAGCGCGCGCAGGCGATCGATCCAGTCCGCGAGGCTCGCGTCATGGGTGGTGGAGGGCGGCGGCAGCACAAGCGCGATGGTCTCGGCCAGATCGCCGACGATTGCGTAGCTTTCCTCGAAGAGCCAGAGCGGGATGCCCACGCGCTCGGCGGCCCATTCGCGCAGCCGGGTGGTGGTGATCGCGCGTTTCGGGCGGCGGCCCGAGAAGAGCGCGATGGTCCAGAGGCGGTCGGCCTCGGGTGCGCTGCGGAAATACTCGGCCAGCGCCGCGACCTTGGTGTTGGTGCGCGTGGTCTGGTCGAGCGTGGCGAAGAGCGCGGCGAACTGCTTCATGTCTCGGCCCCGTCATCGAGCGTCTCGCCGGTGAACGCGGTGCGCAGGATGTGCGCGTCGTATCCCTGATCGGCCAGCCAGCGCGCGAAGATCTCGGTATAGCCGTGGGTGACGTGGATTGTCTCAGCCCGGGTCTCGGCAATCGCGCGGTTGAGGCCCGCCCAGTCGGCGTGGTCCGATAGCACGAAACCGCGATCCGCCGCGCGCCTGCGGCGCACGCCGCGCAGGCGCATCCAGCCGCTTGCCAGCGCGGTGGAGGCCGGGCGAAAGCGCCGCGCCCACGGCCCGGCCAGCGCGCCGGGGGGTGCGATCACGAGCGCACCTTGCAGCGCGCGCAGGTCGGTTTCGGGGGTGACGTGGTGGGTGTCGGGCAGGGCGATGCCTTGCCCGCGCATCACCGCGTTGGTGGCCTCGATCGCGCCATGGGTGAGGATCGGGCCGATAGAGGGATCGAGCATCATCAGCACGCGCTGCGCCTTGCCGAGCGCATAGGCCCCGAGCAGCGAAAACCTCCCCTGCGCCGCGTTCGCGGCCCACCATGCGTTGATCTCGCGCGCGACCTCCTCGGGATCGGGCCAGTCGAAGACCGGCAGGCCAAAGGTGCATTCGGTGATGAAATGATGGCAACGCACCGGCTCGAACGGGGTGGAGAGGGGATCGGCCTCGAGCTTGTAATCGCCCGAGACGACCCAGACCTCGCCCGCCACCTCGACCCGGATCTGCGCCGAGCCGGGAACGTGGCCTGCGGGGTGGAACGAGACATGTGCCCCGCCGATCTGCCGCGCCTCGCCGTAGCGGATGGTGTCGAGAGTGATGGTCCCGAGGCGGTGCCGCATCACGGGTGCTGCGAGATCGGTGGCGAGGTATGCCCCATGCCCGCCCCTGGCATGATCGGCATGGCCGTGGGTGATGAGCGCGCGCGGCACCGGGTGCCACGGGTCGATGTGGAAATCGCCCGCCGCGCAATAGAGGCCGTGGGAGGTGACACGCAGGACCATGCCGCGATGATAGGTCGCGACGCGCCCTTGCACAGCCCCGCGCGCCGTCTATCCTGCACGCGACGCGCAACAGGAGGGATGTCATGCGGTTTGCACGTTTCGGCGATCGGGGGCAGGAGCGCCCCGCCGTGCTCGGTGCCGATGGACGGCTGAGGGACCTGTCGGGCGTGGTGCCCGATCTCGCGGGCGAGGTGCTCGGCGCGCTGCCCCGGCTCAACCCCGAGGCGCTGCCGCTGGTGCCAGGCGCGCCGCGGCTGGGGCCGCCGGTGGGTGGCATCGGCAAGCTCGTCGGCATCGGCCTCAATTACAGCGACCACGCCGCCGAGCTCGGGGCCGAGCCGCCGGACGAGCCGGTGGTGTTCCTGAAGGCGCTGACCGCGCTTGGCGGTCCCAACGACCCGGTGGTGATGCCGCGCGGCTCGGCCAAGACGGATTGGGAGGTCGAGCTGGGAATCGTCATCGGACGGCGGGCGAAACACGTGGCGCAGGCGCAGGCGCTGGCGCATGTGGCGGGCTACACCATCGTCAACGACGTGTCCGAGCGCGCGCTGCAGCTCGAGGGCTCGGGGCAGTGGACCAAGGGCAAGAGCTGCGACACCTTCGCGCCGGTGGGGCCGTGGCTCGTCACCCCCGACGAGCTTGGCGACGTGCAGGCGCTCGATCTGGTGACCGAGGTCAACGGTGAACGGATGCAGACAGGCAATACCGCGCGGATGATCTTCGGCGTGGCCGGGATCGTGTCCTACCTGAGCGGCATCATGACGCTGGAGCCCGGCGACGTGATCGCCACAGGCACGCCGCCCGGTGTCGGCGTGGGCCACACGCCGCCGCGTTTCCTGCAGGCCGGCGACGAGATGGTGCTGCGCATCACCGGGCTGGGCGAGCAGCGGGTGACGGTGCAGGCCGAAGGGTAGGGGCGACGCGGGCGGTGTTGTCCTGAATCTGCCATTCGCCTGCCTTCCCTTGCGCGGATTGTCAGGCGTCGCGCTTAACGACCGTCTCAGGCCAGAACCCGCGCCCCACTCGCGAGCCTCAGGCTGCTGCAGCGCCGTTTCCCGCGCCCTCGTAGAAATCGCAGATCATGCCGAAAAGCCGCGCCTGCAGGGCGGGCGTGTCCATCAGCGTTTCGTGCCGCCCGCCAGGGACGATCTCGAGCCGCCCGCCTGGCCAGCGCGCGATGCGGTCGTGGATGCGGGGCGTGTCCACGATATCCTCGTCGCTGCCAAGGATGGTCAGGCAGGGCAGGGCGGGCGAGGGCCGCGCCGCCAGCACCCGCATCTCGCGCAGCGCCTCGTGCAGCCAGCGCAGGCTCGGGCCGCCGATGCCCAGCTCGGGATGCGCCTCGAGCTGCCGGGCCATGTAGTCCCACATCTCCCGGTCGTTGGTGAGCTTGTTGGTCTCGAACGGCTCGCTCAGCACGTAATGCTCGCCCGCGGTGCTCGGCGCGTAGAAATGGCCCAGCCCCAGGTGCCGCAGCCCCCAGGCCAGCGACCACGCGAATGGGCGCAGCGCAGGGCCCATTTGAATGCCCCACATCGGCCCGGAAAAGACGACGCTGCGCACGTCGATCCCGTCCATCGCTGCGCGCAGGCCGATGCAGCCGCCCATCGAATGCGCCAGCAGGTGCCACGGTCGCGGCAGGTCCAGTGCGCGCGCCGCCGCGATCACCGCGGCCACGTCGCGCTGGTAGTCGGTGAAATGCAGCACGTGCCCGGACATCGTGTCGCCGGTGAGCCGGTCGGCAAGCCCCTGCCCGCGCCAGTCCATCGCCAGCGTCGCGAACCCGCGCGCCGCGAAATGCCGCGCCGCGCGTCCGTATTTCTCGACATACTCGGTGCGGCCGGGAAACAGCAGCACCGTGCCCGCCTCCGCCCCGCGATGCCACAGCCCCGCCCGGATACGCACGTCGTCCTCCGCGCGCAGCCACCATGCGGCCCCGTCATCTGGGCCGTCGGCAACTTGCGCGAAGAGCGGGGCCGCCTCCATCAGGCGAGTACGCTGCCAAGCTTCATCGCGAGCCCCATGTCGCCATCCACCGACAGCCGTCCCGACATGAACGCCGCGGTTGGGTCGAGATCGCCCGACAGGATCGATTCGAACGTGTCGGCGTCGGCACTCAGTGTCACGTCGGTGTCGTCATCGGCGGCGCGCGCGCCATCCTTGTCCACCACGATGCTGCCCTCGCCCTCGATCAGGAACTTGGCCGCTCCGTCGAATCCGTCGCTGCCCATCTTCTCGTTGAGGGCCTTGACCGCGGCTTCAATCACGTCGCTCATCTGGTTCATCCTTTCACGATTGCGATGACGGGTCTTTCGCTCCCGGCATTCCGCGCTACATTGGCCCCGTTATGAGAGACGCGTTCCGATATCTCAACCATACCGTTGCGGCACTGCTCGCGCTGGTCATGTTTTCCATACCCGTGTCCGCGGCCGAGACGCGGCTCGACACGCTCTTTTCGCAGCTTGAGGAGGCCCCGCCGGAGGAGGCGCGCCGCATCGCCTCCGATATCCAGCTGGAATGGGCGAAATCCGGCTCGCCCGCGATGGACCTCCTGCTGCGGCGCGGCGAGGATGCGCTCGAGGCGGGGGACACCGAGATGGCGGTGGAGCATCTGAGTGCCGCGATCGACCACGCGCCCGGCTTTGCTGAGGCGTGGCACCTGCGCTCGGTCGCCTTTTTCCGGCAGGAGCGCTACGGTCTCGCCCTCAACGATCTGGCGCAGGCGATCGCGCTCGAGCCGCGCCATTTCAACGCGGTCTTCGGCATGGGCCGGGTCTTGGAAGAGACCGGGCGCATGGCACTCGCGCATGAGGCGTTCGAGCGCGCGCAGGCTATACATCCGCATCACGAATCCGTAAGCGATGCTCTGGAACGGGTGTCGCGCGCGGTGGGCGGCACCAACCTCTGAACGGCGATCCAGAGCGATAGAACGGGGGGCGCATGTCCGGGCAGTCGAGAACCGTCGCGGTTCTGGGACCCACGAATACCGGCAAGACTCATTACGCGATCGAGCGGATGCTGGGCTACCGCACCGGCATCATCGGCCTGCCGCTTCGCCTGCTGGCGCGCGAGGTCTATGACCGGATCGTGGCTGTGCGCGGCCCCTCGGTGGTGGCGCTCGTCACCGGCGAGGAGCGAATCGTTCCGCCGCGGGCGCAATACTGGGTCTGTACGGTCGAGGCGATGCCCGAAGGGATGGGGGCCGATTTCGTGGCGGTGGACGAGATCCAGCTTTGCGCCGACCCCGAGCGCGGCCATGTCTTTACCGACCGGCTCTTGCGGATGCGTGGCCTGCGCGAGACGCAGTTTCTGGGCAGCCACACCATGCGCGGGGTCATCGCCGAGCTTGTGCCTGGGGTGGAATTCCTCAGCCGCGCGCGCATGTCGCAGCTTGCCTATACCGGGCCGCGCAAGGTCTCTCGCCTGCCGGCGCGCAGCGCCATCGTCGGCTTCTCGGTGGAAAACGTCTATGCCATCGCCGAGCTGATCCGTAGGCAGAAGGGCGGCGCTGCGGTGGTGATGGGCGCGCTCAGCCCCCGCACCCGCAACGCTCAGGTCGAACTCTACCAGAACGGCGACGTGGATTACCTCGTGGCCACCGACGCCATCGGCATGGGGCTCAACCTCGATATCGACCACGTCGCCTTTTCCGCGCTCGCGAAATTCGACGGCCGGCGGATGCGCGCGCTGTTCCCGCACGAGCTTGGCCAGATCGCCGGGCGTGCGGGGCGGGGGATGCGCGACGGCAGTTTCGGCGTCACCGGCGAGGCCCCCGATCTGGAGCCGGAGCTTGCGCAGGCGATCACCGACCACCGCTTCGCACCCGTCCGCCGCCTCGAATGGCGCAACGCGAAGCTGGCCTTCGGCTCGCCCGAGGCCCTCATCGACTCGCTCGAGGCGCGCCCGGAGCACACCCTCCTGTCGCGCGGGCGCGAGGCTGACGATCTCGCTGCGCTTCGCTCGCTCTCGGAGGTGCCGGACGTGCGTGCCCGCGCCACTGATGCGCCTGCCGTGCGGTTGTTGTGGGATGTCTGCCGCATCCCCGATTTCCGCGGCATCAGCGCCACCGAGCATGCCGGTCTGCTGGAGCGGATCTTCTGCGACCTGCACGAGCTTGGCCGCGTGCCCGATGACTGGCTGGCGACGCAGATTCAGCGAATCGACCGCAGCGACGGTGATATCGACACGCTCTCGAAGCGCCTCGCGCATATCCGCACATGGACATACGTGGCGCAGCGCAAGGGCTGGGTCGATGACGAAACCCATTGGCGAGAGGCCACGCGCGCGGTAGAAGACCGCCTGTCGGACGCGCTCCACGGCGCGCTGACCCAGAGATTCGTGGACCGGCGCACATCCGTGCTGATGCGCCGGCTCAAGCAGAAGGAGGCCATGGTGGCCGAAGTGAACGATCAGGGCGCGGTCAGCGTCGAGGGCGAATTCGTCGGGCGGCTCGAGGGCTTCCGCTTCATCCGCGACAAGGCCGCCGCCGGGCAGGAGGCGCGCACGCTGCAACAGGCGAGCCTCGCGGCCCTTGCCCCCCATTTCCATCTCAAGGCAGACCAGTTCTACAACGCGCCCGATACCATGATCGATTTCACCGAGCAGGGCGGTCTGATGTGGGGCAACGAGGCGGTGGGCAAGCTCACCCTCGGCTCCGATCCGCTCAAGCCGCAGGCCGTGGCCTTTGTCGATGACGAGGCGGGGCCGGACGTGGCCGCCAAGGTGCAGCGCCGCCTGCAGCATTTCATCGACCGCAAGATCGCCACCCTGTTCGAGCCGCTCATGGCCATGAGCCGCGACGAAGCGCTGACCGGCCTCGCGCGCGGTTTCGGCTTCCGTCTGGTCGAGGCGATGGGCGTGCTGCCGCGCGGCGAGGTGGCCGAGGAGGTCAAGGCGCTGGACCAGGAGGCGCGCGGCGCGCTGCGCAAGCACGGGGTGCGCTTCGGGCAGTTCACGGTGTTCCTGCCCGCGCTGCTCAAGCCCGCGCCGACGCGGCTGCGGCTGGTTCTGTGGTCGCTCAGCCACGGGCTGGAGACATTTCCCGAGGCCCCGCCGCCCGGGTTGGTAACCGTGCCTGCCGATACGGCGGCACCGCAGGGCTATTTCGCGATGGCAGGCTACCGCGCCGCGGGCGAGCGGGCGATTCGCATCGACATGCTGGAGCGGTTGGCCGACATGCTGCGCAGCGCCGACGGGCGGGGCGGGTTCGAGGCGACGGCGGACATGCTGTCGATCACCGGCATGACGCTGGAACAGTTCGCCGGGCTGATGCAGGGGCTGGGCTACCGTGCCGAGAAGGCTGAACGCGAGAAGCTCAAGCCGGTGGACAAGGCGGTGGCCGAAGCGCCCGCCGATGCCGCGACCGCCGCCGAAGAGACGCCGGCAGACTCCGCCGCCGATGCCGTCGCCGAGATCGCTGACGAGGGCGAGGCCCCCGTTGCCGCCGAGCCGCCGCAGCCGGACCCGGAGGTGAGCACCGGGATCGCCGCGACCCCCGAGGAAGAGATCGCCCCCGGCGAGACACCCGAGATGGCGGAGCCGGAGATCGAGGTCTATTACACCTTCACTTGGGCACCGCGAGGCCGCAAGGGTGGCGGCGAGGGCCGCGCCCGCCCGCGGCAGGGACAGGGCAAGCCCGGCAAGCCGAAGGGCAAGGGCGGCCCCAAGGGCAAGCCGCGCGACGAGCGCGCCAAGTCGTTCAGCGCGAAGCCCGAGAAGAAGGACCGCATCGATCCCGACAATCCGTTTGCCGCGGCGCTGATGGGGCTCAAGACCAAGGAGTGATCCGGAACCACGCCCTTGGCGGCACGGGAGACCGGTCCGGCACGGCAGGAGAGAAAGAATGGCACGACGCATCGCCATCATCCAGGGTCACCCCGATCCGGAGGGCGGGCATTTTTGTCACGCGCTGGCCGATGCCTACCGGAAAGGGGCCGAGGCGGCGGGCCATTCCGTGGACATCGTCGAGACAAGCCGTCTCGACCTTCCTTGTATCCGCAACAAGGCGCAGTGGGAGGCGTCGCCCACGGACGAGGGTGTGGTGCAGATGCAGGAGATCGTGGGCGGTGCCGATCACCTCTTGATCCTCTACCCGCTCTGGCTGGGTGACATGCCGGCGGTCCTGAAATCCGCGCTCGAGCACCTGTCCTGCGGCGGCTTCGTCATGGCGCTGGATGACAGCGGGCACTGGCAGGCGAACCTGAAGGGCAAATCGGCACGCGTTGTGGTGACAATGGGCATGCCGGCTCTGGTCTACCGTCTCTTCTTCCTGTCACATTCGCTCAAGAGCCTGGAACGCAACATCCTGAAATTCGCGGGCGTGAAGCCGGTGCGCACCATGCTGATGGGGCAGGTCGAGGGCGAGAGCCGCGCCGCCCGGCGCGAGGCCTGGCTGGCGCAGATGCGACGTCTTGGCGGCGATGCGGCCTGAGCCGTGCCCCTCCACCCGCCTCGACAAGTGGCTGTGGCACGCGCGTTTCTTCAAGACGCGCGGGCTCGCCGCCGGGCAGGTTTCGGGCGGGCATGTCCGCGTCAACGGGATCCGCGCCGCCAAGCCGGCACAGCAGGTGGGCCCCGGCGACGTGCTTACCTTCGCGCAGGGCGCGCAGGTGCGTGTGGTGCGCGTCGTGGGGATCGGCACCCGCCGCGGCCCCGCCACCGAGGCCCGTACGCTTTACGAGGACAACACGCCGCCCGCGCCTCAGGACACAAGTCCACCCAACCCGCGCTACGAAGGAAAGGGGCGCCCCACCAAGCGCGACCGGCGCAAACTCTTCCCCGATGGCTCCGGCCCGCTTGAATGATCCTGCGCTCTGGACTAGGTCCCTTCCGAACCGCCGCGCGCGCGGCAAGAACGTGAGACACCAATGACCTAGATCGTCACCGACAACTGCATCGCCTGCAAATACACGGACTGCGTGGAGGTCTGCCCCGTGGATTGTTTCTACGAGGGCGAGAACATGCTGGCGATCCATCCCGACGAATGCATCGATTGCGGCGTGTGCGAGCCCGAATGCCCCGCCGACGCGATTCGCCCGGATACCGAGCCGGACATGGAAAAATGGGTCGAGTTCAACCGCAAGTATTCCGAGGCGTGGCCGGTCATCGTCACCAAGAAGGACCCGCTGCCCGAGGCGGAGGAGCGTGACGGCGAGAGCGGGAAGCTCGACAAGTACTTCTCCGAGGCGCCGGGCGAGGGCGGCTGACGGGGCGATTCGCCGCGCGCGGGGGGCGGGTGCGCCCGTCCCGGCACGGAATGGGGGCCAAGCCCCTGACAGATAACGCCAAAACCACGCCGAGAGGCACGCGCCCTTTCATGGGGGCGGTTTTTGTGTTATGCTTTTTACACGAATAACAAGATGCGCTTGAAACCGGCTCCACCTCACCTGCTGCCGGGGTGGATTATCCATGACAAAGGACACATAAACCCGATCCGGGAAGGGTCGCGGCGTGTGCCCTTTTATGTGCCGGGTGGCGCGCTGCAAGGAAAGAACCGTATGTCGAAAGCCAGGAAGACCGAGTTTCGCCCCGATGATTATGTCGTCTATCCCGCGCATGGCGTGGGTCAGATCATCTCGATCGAGGAGCAGGAGGTCGCGGGCCTCACGCTCGAGTTGTTCGTGATTTCCTTCGAGAAGGACAAGATGACGCTGCGGGTGCCGACGAACAAGGCCACCGAGATCGGGATGCGCAGCCTGTCGAGCCCCGACGTCATCTCCAGGGCGATGACCACGCTCAAGGGCAAGGCACGGGTCAAGCGGGCGATGTGGTCGCGCCGCGCGCAGGAGTATGAGCAGAAGATCAATTCCGGCGATCTCATCGCCATCGCCGAGGTCGTGCGCGACCTGCACCGCAGCGATGACCAGCGCGAGCAAAGCTATTCCGAGCGCCAGCTCTACGAGGCCGCGCTCGAGCGGCTGACCCGCGAGGTTGCCGCGGCGTCCGGTGGCGACGAGGTACAGGCCGCCCGCCAGGTGGACGAGGTGCTGATCTCGCGCGCCGCCTGAGCGGTAGCGACTCCGTCAATCGGCCGTGCCCGCGAGGGCGCGGCCTTTTTCGTGGCCGGGGCGCGGTGTCAGGGCAGCAGGCACAGAAGCGCCGCGATCTCCGCCACCTGCTGTGCCGCGCCGAGGATGTCGCCGGTCTGTCCGCCGATCCGGGCGCGGGCCAGCCGTGCCATCACCGCCGCGCCCAGCGCCGCCGCCGCCACGGCCGCTGCGCCCGATGTCCCGGCGAGGAGCACCGCCGCGCGCGACACCATCGCCGCGACGATCAGCGCCGCCGCTGCGGCCAGTGCCCCGTCGGTCAGGATCGCCGTCAGCGCGAGGGCCCGCAGCCCGAGACCCAGCACCAGCGCGATCACGCCGTAGCTGCCGGTCCGGCTGTCGCGCATGATTTCCAGGCGCGTCTCCCGTGTCCAGCCACCCCAGAGCCCGTCGGCGGTATCGGCGAGCCGGTCCTCGTGCAGCCCGCCGCCGACCATCACCAGCGCAACGAGTGCCAGCACCGCGGCCACAGGAGCGGGCAGGCCCAGCGCTAGCGCCGCTGCCCCGGCGAGCGCCGCCAGCCAGCCCAGAACCGCGCCGACGAGCGGCCAGGCCCAGGCCGCCCGCGCTCCGCGGGTGGCGTCCTCTGCCTTGATCGGCAGCCGCGTGAGCAGCCCCAAGGCGAGCGTCAGATCGGAGGGATGAATGAACGCGGTCTCGCGGGCGGTTCCGGGCATGGTCGCGTCCCTTTCGGACTGGGGGCGGGACCCGGTTCGCGATACAGACGGGCGCGCTCACGTGCAACGAGGCCGCTATCTCCGTCCCCTTTTCCAAGCTTTCAGACCTTGCCGCCCGGCTGGGCGGGCGGGAACTGGCGGCGATGGCGCGCGCGATCGCGCGGGCGCGCGC
>Ga0102938_10003656_pt1 | contig 11441 bp, 12 predicted proteins | sample SalPonR2_B_D2_MG_FD_84516 | JGI IMG/M metagenome (GOLD analysis project Ga0102938, IMG submission 84516) | Salt pond soil microbial communities from South San Francisco under conditions of wetland restoration - Salt Pond MetaG R2_B_D2_MG | ecosystem: Environmental > Aquatic > Marine >... | reverse complement strand
TATTCCGATTGCAAAACAATTACGAGTTCATCAGCAGCTGTAAATGCATTGAGCGTCAGGAGACCAAGGTTTGGCGGGCAATCAAGAAGAATAAAATCGTAATCGTCTTCCACCTCTTTAAGGGCCGACCGTAAGATCTGCTCGCGTGCCGGTTCATTGACAAGCTCCATTTCGGCGCCAGACAATTCAATAGAAGCCGGCAGAAGATCAAAGTCACTATGAGGCATAATTACCTCTTTTACCGAAAGCTGTCCCTTCAGAACATGATAGATATTCTGCTTCATTTTAGAAGAATGTATCTTCAGTGAATACGTAAGGTTTGCCTGCGGATCCATATCAACCAGCAGCACCTTGTACCCTATCTTGCTGAGTCCGGCACCGGTATTAATAGTTGTAGTTGTTTTTCCAACTCCGCCTTTTTGATTGGTAAATGCGATTTTTCTCATGAGATTTTCAACGCTTTATTAATAGTCTGTTAACAGGAGTATGTCAGATGGCCTTTGTTACACAATTATTAGAGATTTTTAATATTTATTGATTTCTAACACTTGCTATACGTTTATCGGCATTTCAATCAAGATTCTTCAATGTGGGGTGATAAATCGTGAGATATTAGAAAAAAGCACAATCTTCAAATCATAGGTTGGCATTCCGGTCATCAATTTGCTGTAATCTGATAAAATCTTAATTAACCAAAGCCCGGTTATTCCCTATCAAGAAAAGAGTTATGCTCTGAGGCATTTTTACAATATCTTTAAAAACAGAAACCGGCGTGAAAACCAGTTTTAATCATCGAAATATCATCCAAAAATAATTACGTATCGTAATGCCCGATAAGTTACCTCCAATGAGATTTTTCAGCCGAAAATTAATAAAACCAACGGATCTGAATGCTCACGGTACTCTCTTTGGCGGATCTGTGCTGGCCTGGATTGACGAAGAAGCTGCCATTTATGTGACATGTCAACTAGGGAAAGGAAACATCGTAACAAAGTTTATGTCTGAAATTGATTTTGTAAGTTCAGCAAAACTTGGCGATATCATAGAAATCGGCATGGAAACCGTAAAGTTTGGGAAATCATCGATAACGGTCCGGTGCCTTGTTCGTCAAAAATTTTCGCATGAAACCATTATCAGTATCGACAAGATTGTGTTTGTCCATATGGACGAAGAAGGAAACCCGGCTCCGCATAACATACTAGAACCTGCAAACGAATAAAATATGAGCACTGACAACGGACCCATTGATTTTCAAATCATCAGAGATATGCTGTATAATGATGATGCGTATGTAAAAGAGTTTTGTGACGCATCTGTAATCTCTTTCTCTGAATTTAAATCTAATTTCAGACGAAATCTGATGGAAGAGGATTTGGAAGGCCTGAGACGAACGGGGCACAAAATTAAACCTGTCGCCAAAATGTTAAAGCTCGACCCTCTTCTCAGCATTTATGAAAAATCAAAACTTTTGCTGATGGAAGGTGGTGAACCCGGCAAAAAAGAGGAGTATGCAAAGGAGATGGATGAATATTGCGAAACAATTTTAAATCAGCTTCATCAGAGAGTGGATAAATAACAGTTCGTAAGCAGGTTGAAATGCCCGGAGTTCTCAGGCTGACTGTAAGTGTTTTAACATAACCTATGAATAAAGAGACATGAATATTTTAGTTACAGGTGGCGCAGGTTTTATCGGCAGTCACACCATTGTTGAACTGTTGAATGCGGGCCACAACGTGGTGGTCATGGATAATTTATCAAACAGTAAAATTACATCGCTTAAACGGGTTGAAGAGCTAACCGGCCGTTCAGTTGTCTTCGAAAAGATCGATCTGCTTGATACAGACGGAATGGATACCCTTTTCACCAACCATGATATTGACGCCGTTATCCATTTCGCCGGGCTTAAAGCAGTCGGTGAATCTGTTGAAAAGCCGCTTTTCTATTATGAAAATAACGTGACCGGCACGATCAATCTTTGTAATGTTATGAACGAACACGGTGTAAAACGGATGGTGTTCAGTTCGTCAGCAACCGTATACGGGAATCCTTCCGAATCTCCTCTCACCGAAACATCGGAACTTTCTGCTACAAACCCGTATGGGCAGACAAAACTCACGATTGAGCATATTTTCAGAGATCTGTGCGAATCTGACCCTGAATGGAAAGTGTCACTTTTAAGATATTTCAATCCTGTGGGAGCCCATGAAAGCGGCAGAATTGGTGAAGACCCTACGGGCATTCCCAATAACCTTATGCCCTATGTTACGCAGGTTGCTGTGGGCAAACGTAAACGTTTATCCGTCTTCGGAAGTGACTACCCCACCCATGACGGAACCGGTGTAAGAGATTATATACATGTTACCGACCTTGCCAAAGGTCATCTAAAAGCCCTCGAGCATCTTGATAATGAGACTGGTGCTGAAGCTTATAATCTTGGTACCGGCCGGGGCTCAAGCGTTTTGGACATCATTAAAACATTTGAAAATGTAACGGGCAAGAAAATTCCGTATGAGCTTACGTCACGCAGACCGGGTGATGCCGCCGTTTGTTTTGCCAATCCCGGAAAAGCAAAGAGAAGGCTCGGCTGGGAAACCGAAAAAGATCTTGAGGATATGTGCCGGGATGCCTGGAACTGGCAAACAAGTAATCCCGACGGCTACAGCTGATGGGTTTATTGGCAATAATGTTAAAAAATTATTTTTTCTGTAAGGGTTGTCGTCTAAAAATATCATACTCTTATAGCCGACAAGATTAAAAAATATTTTATGTCCATTATTGAATCTGCGAAAAGAAATCACAGCGTTACCAAGCTCATAAAAGAGCTCGAAACGGATGGAACTGAAGCATACAACAAACTTTTCCCCCTCATCTATAATGAACTTAAGGATATAGCTTCAGTTCAAATATCATCAGAACGAAATGACCTCACCCTCAACAGAACCGATCTTGTCCATGAGGTTTACATTAAATGGCTGAACCAGGAAGATCTCGAGTGCAATAGCCGCAAGCATCTTCTCAGGTTGGCGTCCAAAGCTATGCATCAGATACTGGTTGATTATGCACGCAAGAAACTAGCAGACAAGCGCGGTAATGGTGCGGTTAAAATTGAATTCAACGATGAACGGCTCAATGTGGAGGAAGCAGAGCAGTTTCTAGAACTAAATGAAGCCTGTAATGAACTTCGCAAAATTGATGAGCGATTGTTTGATATTGTTCAGCTGAAATATTTCAGCGGGCTGTCGGTACAACAGGTCGCAGATGCACTCGATATATCAAAAAGCACAGTCAACCGCGACTGGAAAAAGGCTAAAACGCTACTCTTCATCAAGCTGAAGGAGATTCAAGGCGCTTGAAATCATTAGGGTTTAAGTAACTTCTCTTTAGAGGCTGTGAGAAAATTGATTCCCAAAGAAATCATGCCTAAATAAGTTAAGATTTCTGATTTTTTCATCGCTCACAATCCTTCTGACTCACCCCGCCCCCTTCCGTCGAAAGCCGGACAGACTTCTATCGAGCCCTGGCGGGACTTGACAGTGAGGGGAGCTTAGAAACGAGCTTCATGACTTAAAAAAGTCAGGATGTATATACCATTCAGGGGAATATTTTTACAGCCTCTTTAGAGATGTATCATCCCAAGACTGTAAATGCCTGGTCCGGCTCCATCGATAGTACAGATTCCGCCATTAAATCAATAAGCTGCTGAAGATCTTTCAATGAAGCCGTTTCAACCGGTGAGTGCATGTACCGTATCGGAACCGAAACCAGTGCGCTTGGTATCCCGGTTCGCTGATAGAATATACTGTCTGTATCTGTTCCCGTTCTGACACTCGTTGCTTCGTGCTGTATACTGATCTCATTTTTCTCTGCTGCCCGTTCTATAAGTTCAACGAGTTTTGGGTGATTTGCTCCGCCATGCTGAACAGTAGGCCCGCTTCCAAGCTTAACCTGTCCATGTTCTTTCTGGTTAATGCCCGGAGAATCAGTAGCGTGAGTTACATCGGTAACGATAGCTGCATCAGGCATATGCCTGTAGCTCATCATCCGGGCGCCAAATCCTCCAACCTCTTCCTGTACAGAATTCAGGGCAACCACATTTACAGCCAGATTCTTTTTATTCTCACTGATTGTCTTCATTGCCTGGGCAATAGCAAATCCGCCAATCCGGTTATCCAGGGCCCGTGCTGAGATAATATCCTCGTTTAGATATTCAATATCATCCGAATAGGTTACAGGATCACCAATCTGAACAGCTTCAAGGGCTTCCTCTTTACTTGTCGCCCCGATATCAACATAAATATCTTTCCACTCCGGCTCTTTTCCACCGCCGTTCTTTTTCGATTGTAGATGAATAGCCGTATTCCCTGTAACTCCGCTTACTTTCCCATTTTTTCCGTGTATAAATACGCGTTTGGCTCTGGCAATTGTTGAATCACTGCCGCCCAGTTTATTCAGGTAGACAAATCCATCGTCTGAGATATACTGTACAACCATGCCAATTTCGTCTGCATGAGCCTCAAGCATAACCGTCATCACATCAGCACTGGTGTTAATCTTTGCGATCGCCGAGCCATAGGCGTCTGATTCCACTTTATCGGTAAACTGGCCTATGTAATCCATCCACACTTTTTGCCCCTCCGATTCATACCCTGTCGGACTTGGCGTAATAAGAAGATTTTCAAGAAACACGGAAGATTTGCTATCGAACATAACTGTTTGCTGAATCTTAGTTTATCTGTTAAAACCTGGTTACACTGCGTAACCATTGACGCCATAATATCGATCGTTCTGATCACAAATTAAAGATTATTCAGTAATTAGATTATTGCAGGTTAGTTCTAAAATCTAAATCAATAAAGTTGTATGTTCAGAATTCATTTTCTTAAATCCGATCAGTACCAATGACATTGAACTACAAGCGAAGCGACTTTTTTCACGAGACATCTATTCACATCCGGTTCAGAGACCTTGATCCTTTACGCCATGTAAACAATGCTGTGTTCAACACCTATTTTGAAGAAGCCAGGATTCAGTTTATACAGGCTGTTCCTGAACTGCGCAAATCAATGGGCAGGGGCTACAGTTTCGTACTTGCTCATCTTGACCTTAAGTATATCCAGCCGGTTGAATACGGTGAAACAATTGTTATTGGGAGCTCACTTAAATCTATCGGCAACAGCAGTGTGGAAGGTATTCAGGGGCTATTCTCAAATGACGACACGTTGAAAGCCGTTGCAAAAACAACAGGTGTCTGGTACGATGTAGATAAGAAAAGACCGGCACGGCTTCCCGATATCGAGAATCCTGACCGATATTTACTAAAGGATTCACAGAATGGATAAAAGCAGTCAGTACAAAATATTCAGCGACCCTATACACGGATTTATTACGGTACCCAAAGGGCTTATCCTGCGTCTGATCGATCATCCATACGTACAGCGACTGCGCAGAATTCGCCAGCTTGGTTTGGGTTACCTTGTCTTTCCGGCTGCAGAACATTCACGCTTCTCCCATGCACTTGGCGCACTTGAACTTTGTCAGCGTGTTCTTAAAAACCTAAAGGAGAAAGACACAACAATCAGCGACGCAGAAATCAGAGGCACGCTCATTGCCATTCTGCTTCACGATGTGGGGCATGGTCCTTTTTCCCATACGCTTGAACATACTCTCATCAAAGATTTTAATCATGAGCAGATGAGCCTGAAAATTATGCAGGAGCTCAACAAGCAGTTTGAGGGGGAGCTGGAAACGACAATCCAGATATTCACAGACCAGTACCCCAAGAAATTTTTGCATCAGCTGATATCGTCGCAGCTCGATATAGACCGGCTCGATTATTTAAAGCGAGATAGTTTCTTTACCGGAGTATCAGAAGGATCTGTTGGGATTAACAGGATATTAAAGACAATGCGGGTCTTTAACGGGAACGTTGTTATCGAGAAAAAAGGAATTTATGCCATTGAAAACTACATCCTCTCGCGGCGTCTCATGTATATGCAAGTGTACCTGCATAAAACTGTTCTGAGTGCAGATTCACTTCTTAAAAATATTTTTAAACGTGTTGAATATTTAATTGACCAGGGTGAAAAACTTCATACTCCGTCAAAACACCTATCTTATTTCCTTGCAAATAAACCATCGGCTAAAAAATCAATATCAGATACAACAATGAATCACTATATGGCGCTGGATGACCATGATGTGATGATAAGTATCAAAAGCTGGGCAGAATCCGGTGATCCCATCCTGAAAGATCTGTCATCCCGGTTTCTTCACAGGAATCTGTACAGAACAACTTTCATGTCTGAAAAGGACATTGCCGGCAAGCTTGATGTGATAAAAAAACAGACGCGGTTATATCTGAAAAAAAGTGGTCTGCCCAGTGACGATCACTCTGCATCCTACTACTACGACATAGATAAAAGCTTTAGTGAGGCCTATAAATATCAAAGCGAGAGTATATGGATACTGGAAGGAAAAAAGAAGGCGATTGAATTCTCCAAGGCAGCTGATACCCGCCATATTATTGCGCTCACACAGCCAGTGGTAAAACCTTACATTGTACATTTGAAAAGCGTTAAATGCTGAATATCAAATGATAACAATGAAATCATTGATCTGCCGGCTCAGCTTCTATACCAAGTCGTGTTAATAAGTCTTCTTCTTTAAATGGTTTTTGCATCAGATCGTCGAACCCGACTTCCTTTAGCTCTTCTCTTGAGTATCTTTGTGTGGCGGTAACAGCAATAATTTTCGCATCTGCATCGGGTGCTCCTTTAGCCCGGATTGCTTTTACGGTTTCCAGGCCATCCATAACCGGCATACTGAGATCCATTAAAATCGTATCTGCTTTCCATGATTTCAGGATATTCATTGCTGCCTCTCCATTTGATGCTTCCTGTACATCTAACCCATAGCGTTTCAGCATCAGTTTCAGAAGGGTTCTGTTGATGGATACATCATCCACCACCAATATTTTTTTTACGGTTTTTTGAGATTGGGATGTAGTTACACCTTTGCCTGATTCTTCTTTCGAACCGACAATACTGCTAATTTTTTCATCGAGTTCCCTGGAGTGATAGATGATTTTTTCAAGTAATTTATCCTGTTCAGGAGTCAGATCAGTATCCCTTTTAAGCAGATCAGAAAAGCCAAGTACTGCATGCAAAGGAGTTTTTAATTCATGTGACAGGTCATAATCAAATGCGCTATCCTTAGTTTTCATATCCGGCAGCATATTCAGAAACCGCCCCACAATCTGTTGTTCATCGTCTTTAACTGTAAAGTATTTTATCAGGTAAGGGATCCCATCATCGCCCTGTACGGATACAACCGAGGAGTGATCATCTTTAAATGACCTCTCAAGTTTCTTTAACTGTGGTATATCCGCGATATTCTTGCCCGTGAGCGGAAGGTGTTTGGGATTAAAAAGTGCCTCAAATCCAAAATTTACATATCGGATAACACCTTCAGAATCAAGAATGGCACTGCTTGTTCCGGAATGGTCTAATATAGATTTTAAAAAGGTTGTCTGCTGCTTTTCCGTCAGATGTAAATCTTCTGTTTTCTTACTACGGCGTATGCTAAGAAAGAGGGTAACCGATAAAGCCGCAACCAATACCAGCAGCAACAGCTGAATCGGCCAGCCGTACAGTGAGATCTCATTTAAAAGGAAAAAGTTCAACAATTTACTAACCAAAATTCTATGATTACGGGATCGGTTTTCCGTAACATACAGGCTTTGAGAGGTGTTTTCAGTTAGTCTTTTTTAATTGTATAACCAAAAGGGGTTTAAGGACTTTCAGGCTTTATCCGATTGTACTCTACAAAGGATAAATTATCCCGGTCATCACGTGAGACCTCTTTCCAGGCCACACCAATTTTATCCCTGTACTCCGGAAAATAAGTATCACCTTCATGGGTTTCATGAATCTCCGTAATAATGAGTTTATCTGCAATATCCATCATCTGCCTGTAGATCTCCCCTCCGCCTATTACAAATACCTTTTCGTAATCACTATTTTTGATGAAGTTAATCGCACTGTCAATGGTCGTGAATGTCTGTACGTGGTTATAGGATTTAGTCCGTGACAAGACAAGCGCCTCCCGGCCAGGCAATGGCTTTTCATTCAGTTCTTCAAACACTATCCTGCCCATTAGCAGAGGATATCCCATAGTGGTTTTCTTAAAAAATTTAAGGTCCTCCTTATAGTGCCACGGCAAGCTTCCCTCTTTCCCGATAACAAGGTTCGGATCGTGTGCTGCAATGATAATGAGCGTCATACAGCCACCGGGAATTTAATGGGATCATGAGGATTGTAATTCTTCAGTGTGAAATCTTCATACTGAAGTTCATCAATTGGCTTTTTCGCGATCTCCAGCTCGGGAAGTGCCCTCGGCTTGCGTTTCAACTGTTCTTTAAGCCCGTCGATATGATTTTCGTAAATATGAGCATCAACAATTGTATGCGCAAAAGTGCCTGGTTCCAAATTAGTTTCTTGTGCAATTGTTATGGTCAGAGCCGAATAACACGCCAGGTTAAATGGAATACCCAGAGCAATATCCCCAGAGCGTTGCGTGAGGTGACAATTGAGTTTACCGTTCGACACGTTAAAAATGTACATCACGTGACAAGGAGGAAGCCGCATCTCATCAAGCACTCCCGGATGCCAGGCACTTACAACTATTCTGCGGCTGTTTGGATTGGTTTTCAGCATGTCAATAGCACGCTGAACCTGGTCAAATTCATCATACGACCATTGTGTATTTTCGGCATCTCCCTTTCCGGGATAAGAAAACCCATCTGAAGATTTTAAATTTGGAAACCGACGCCAGAGTGTTGGATAAATTGGTCCTACATACCCGTCCTCATCTGCCCATGCATCCCATATGTGGCAATCTTTTTCATCACGAAGCCAGCGAATATGATCCTCGCCCCTCAGATACCATAAAAGCTCCAGAATGACAGATCTGAAATAGACTTTTTTTGTTGTGAGCAGTGGAAATCCCTCTTTCAGGTCCACCTTATAACTTTCTGCAAAACATGACAGAGTAGGAGTACCGGTACGATTTTCTTTTTTTACTCCGTTGGCAAGCACATTTTCAACCAGATCGTGGTACTGTTTCATTGTTCTAGACTGCTTATGTTCAGATTTTTGTATATGTATAGAATAAGTTACTCTTCACGGTCTTTAAGATTTTGAAGAGCAATTTCAGCTGCCATTTGTTCTGCATCTTTCTTACTCTTGCCTGTCCCCTGTGATTCAAATACTCCGGATAAATAAACCCCAACAGTAAAAATCTTATCATGAGCAGGCCCTTCCTCATCAATAACTTTATACTCAGGTAGCGGCTGATTTAAAGCCTGCAAATACTCCATCAGCGTGCTTTTATAGTTATCAGCCTTTTTCTCTATCGACTCGATATCTATGTGCGTCTTAAGAAGAGATTCTACAAAATTAAACGCAAAACTGTAGCCTTTTGTCAGGTAAACTGCTGCAACCATTGATTCAAAGAGATCGGCCAGCACGCTTTTTGATATATCAATGCCCTGCCCGGACGCGCGGTCACCAATCTCCATTACCTCGTTAATTTTCATTTGCTTTGCGAGGTGGGCAAGTGTTTTACCCCTGACTACCTTCGCACGAAGTTTTGTCATAAATCCTTCGTTGGCTACCGGGTACTTTTCGAAAATTATTTCAGTAACGATAAGATCAAGCACAGCATCGCCCAAAAACTCCAGCCGTTCATATGTTTCATGCGGCTGAACTTTTTTACCATCAATAATGGACCGATGCCTGAGTGCACGCAGATAAACGCCTTTATGCTCGTCAGGTATAGAGAAGCCAAGAAGAGACTCGAGTTTAGAAATGCGGGAAGCAGATTCGTGAAATTGATCCTCTGACGAGGAAAACCACTTCTTTAACCTTCCCAGCATAAGCTAATCATCGAATTTTTTAAAGACGAGCGTTGTGTTATGGCCGCCAAAGCCAAATGCATTATTCATTGCATATTTAACGTCTCTGGCAACAGATTCATTGGGTGTGTAGTTTAGATCACATTCAGGATCCGGTGTTTCCTGGTTAATCGTTGGCGGAATTATGCCGTGGTAAGTGGTCAGCAGAGCTGCGATAGATTCAGCAGCACCGGCCGCCCCAAGCATGTGTCCCGTCATTGATTTGGTCGAGTTCAGATTAATAGTGTAGGCGTGATCACCAAACACTTTTTTAATTGTATTCGACTCGGCAAGGTCTCCCAGTGGTGTTGAAGTACCGTGCATATTAATGTGATCAATATCTTCCGCCTTTATCCCGGCCATATCAAGGGCGTTATTCAGTGCGAGCGTAACTCCGTTCCCTTCAGGATCGGGAGCTGTGATATGATGGGCATCAGCAGAAAAGCCATACCCAACAATTTCTCCATAAATCCGAGCACCACGGTCGAGGGCAGATTCAAGTGATTCAATGAACATCATAGCAGCACCTTCACCCAGTACAAAACCATCACGGTCTTTATCAAAGGGCCGCGAGGCTTTGGCAGGTTCTTCATTACGCCGGGATAGTGCTTTCATAGAGCTGAACCCGGAGACACCAATCTGCCATACCGGTGATTCAGTACCACCACAAACGGCCATATCAGCCTGACCATACTTAATAGAATCGTAGGCAAGGCCGATATTTTGAGAGCCGGTGGCACAGGCAGACACGGCACAATAGTTAGCGCCGCGGAATCCATACTTAATGGATATATGGCCGGCTGGCATATCCGGAATAAGCATAGGGATGAAAAACGGATTTACTCCACGCGGACCATGCTCATGGTGAGACACAGACTGGTCGTAAAACGTTTTCATTCCTCCTATTCCTGTACCGACAATAACGGCAACTTTATCCTTGTTGATCTTATCGAGTTCGATGCCGCTGTCTTTAATAGCTTCATCAGCAGTGATAAGTCCGTATTGTGACACATTATCAAGCCTGCGGGCTTCCTTACGCTCGAAATAATTACTCGAATCGTAATTTTCTATTTGCCCGGCAAACTTCGTAGGATAATCGGTGGTATCGAAATGTTCGATAGTCCGAACCCCGCTCTTTCCTGAGACAAGCCCATTCCAAAATTCAGGGGCGGTATTACCTACCGGTGTTAACGCTCCGATACCCGTTACTACTACTCTGCGTCCAGCCATTATATCTGATAATTCAGCTTATGATTTTTCTTGAAGGTATGTAACTGCATCACCTACAGTTGCAATATTCTCAGCATCCTCGTCTGGTATGCTAAGATCAAATTCTTTTTCAAATTCCATGATCAACTCAACGGTGTCAAGAGAATCTGCGCCGAGGTCGTTAGTAAAGTTAGCTTCAGCTACTACCTCTGATTCATCAACGCCAAGTTTATCTACAATAATTGCTTTTACTTTTGATTCTACGTCTTGTGACATTACG
>Ga0102938_10003654_pt1 | contig 11446 bp, 9 predicted proteins | sample SalPonR2_B_D2_MG_FD_84516 | JGI IMG/M metagenome (GOLD analysis project Ga0102938, IMG submission 84516) | Salt pond soil microbial communities from South San Francisco under conditions of wetland restoration - Salt Pond MetaG R2_B_D2_MG | ecosystem: Environmental > Aquatic > Marine > Intertidal... | reverse complement strand
GACCCTGGGCCGCTCGTCCCTACCTACGACACCGACGGCGTCTCCACCGTGGGGGTCACCGGACTGGTCACCGCCTACGACTCGGCAGCCAACGGTGGCGGCGGTGACGTGACCGCCATGCGGGCCATGGCTTCGCGCTCCTGAAGCGCGGCGCATGGGCCGAGTGCTCCGATCGGTTCAGATCTCCACCACGCGCCCGGCTCGGTCGGGTCCGAGGTAGAGCACGCCAACGATCTGATCGACGTTCGTTCCACCGCGGCCGGCTGCCACCGCGAGCTGATGTCCGGTCCCGACCGTACCGAGGTCGCCAACGCCCTCCCGGCAACGGGCTGGTGTCCACCCCCACACCGATCTGATGGACGTGCCCCGCGTCGAACGGGCCAGTCATCCCGCCCCGGGCTCCCACGAGCGCCGGGAGCGACGGGGCGCTTCCGCACCGGAAGTCACCTCCCGTTGGCGATCACGATGTCAGCGTCACGGTCATCACGATCCGGTCGCTGTCCATCGGCGTGAAGGCGGACAGCTGGACAGGGCCGTCGGCGGTCGTCGTCGTGGCCCGGACCTGGTCCCCGAACGCAGCGGGCTGGACGTCCCAGCCGGTGTCGATGGCGACCAGACGGATCTCGTCGAGGGCTCGCCTGCGTCCTCAGCCGCCGGCGTCGGGTCAGGCACGAACCCAGGTCAAACCCAAACGTGCCCACCCTGGACCGTCCGGGCATGCGCGGCGTGCTTGTCCATCGGCGAGGAGGGCGTGGGTGGCTCTCGACCGGTTGCCGTCGGGCAGCTTCCGGTCGCGGCTGATGATCGATGTCCAGCGCTACTCGACGACGTTGCCGACCGAGGTCGACGCCCGACTCTGGGAGATCGAAGCCCGTCCTACCGCTGTTGTGCGTCACTCCGCCGCGTCGGTGATCTTCGGCTCCTACGCCACCGGGTGGCCTGCCGGGTGCATCGACGACGCCCCGGACCGGGCACAGTTCGCGGCGGCGCTCACACAGAAGTTCCTCCCGGTCTTCGGAGACCGGCTGTTGCTCAAGGTGCTGCACGCAGACTGGGACGAGCTGGCGCGTCGACTCATGGGGACGCTGGTGCCGACGAGGACGCAGCGGCACGGGAGTGTCTGCGCCCGATCCTCGAGGATGCCGCAGATGATCTACGCGCAGGGGCGCTCGGTGGCCGTGCACGGCTTGGCGACAGCTGCTCTCGCTGGATTGTCGACATCGCCGTGGCTGGTGTGCAGCACGCCGGAGGCGGTGCCGGCCTTGCAGATGAGCCGAGTTGCGCCCGTCCTGCCGGCGGTGACTAGCGGGTGTGGGGCCCGTCTGCCTCGTGGGGTTGTGGCTACAGTTCCGCGCGGGTCGATCCGCGACCTGTGGACCGGGGCGACCGAGAAGAGATGGAACCCATGTGACGGCGGTCATCGAGGCAGAGGGCCTCAGCAAGCGGTTCGGCTCCGTGGTGGCGCTCGACGGGCTCGACCTGGCCGTGCCGGTCGGCACGGTCCTTGGCCTGCTCGGGCCCAACGGGGCCGGCAAGACCACCGCCGTGCGGGTCCTGACCACCCTGCTGCGTCCGGACGCCGGTCGGGCCACCGTGGCCGGGCTGGACGTCGTGGAGCAGCCCGAGGAGGTGCGCCGTCGCATCGGGCTGTCGGGGCAGTACGCGGCGGTGGACGAGACGCTCACCGGCTACGAGAACCTGGAGATGATCGGCCGGCTGTACCGCCTCGGTCGCCGCAGTGCTCGGGATCGGGCCAGGGAGCTGCTGGAGCGGTTCACGCTGACCGACGCCGCCGACCGCCCGGTGAAGACTTACTCCGGCGGGATGCGCCGGCGGCTCGACCTGGCCGGCTCGCTGGTCGCCGAGCCGTCGGTGCTGTTCCTGGACGAGCCGACCACGGGCCTGGATCCCCGCAGTCGGGTCACGATGTGGGAGGTGATCCGTGAACTGGTCGGTCAGGGGACCACGCTGTTGTTGACCACCCAGTACCTCGAGGAGGCGGACCGGCTGGCCGACGAGATCGTCGTCATCGACCACGGTCGGGCGATCGCACGCGGCGACGCGGACAGCCTCAAGGCCGAGGTCGGTGGTGAGCGGATCGAGCTCATCGTCCGCGACGCCGACCGTGTCGACGATGCCCGCGCGATCCTGGCACGGGCGGCGGTCGGTCAGGCGGTCATCGCCGGGCAGGGCACGCGGCTGACCGCACCGGTGCAAGGGGGACCGGACACGCTCATGCAGGTCCTGCGCGGACTCGATGCCGCGGGTGTCGCCCTGCTGGATGTCGGGTTGCGACGTCCCACCCTCGACGACGTGTTCCTGGCCCTGACCGGGCAGCCGACCGACGTCGCTACCGCCGACGCTGCCGAAGCGTCCGCCGAGGAGGTCGGTCCGTGAGCCGCATCGGCTGGGCGCTGCATGACGGGCACATCGTGGCGCTGCGCAACGTCCGCAAGATCCGCCGGGTCCCCGAGGTCCTGGTGTTCGTGCTGATCTCGCCGATCATGTTCGTGCTGCTGTTCGCCTACGTGTTCGGCGACTCGATCCCGATCCCCGGCATCGACTACCGCGAGTTCCTGATCGCGGGCATCTTCGCGCAGACGGTCATCTTCGGGGCGACCTTCACGGGGGCCGGGATCGCCGAGGACATGCAGAAGGGCATCATCGATCGCTTCCGGTCGTTGCCGATGTCACGCTCGGCGGTGCTGGTGGGGCGTACCGCCAGTGACGTGATCTACAACGTGCTGTCGATCCTGATCATGACGCTGACCGGCTTGCTGGTCGGGTGGCGCATCCGCGGCTCGCTGCTGGATGCGCTGGGCGGGTTCCTGCTGCTGTTGGTCTTCGCCTACGGGTTCTCCTGGGTGATGGCCTACGTGGGGCTGCTCGTTCCCAGTGTCGAGGTGATCAACAACGCCTCGTTCATCGTGATCTTCCCGGTCACCTTCATCGCCAACACCTTCGTGCCGGCGGAGAACCTGCCCGGCCCGTTGCGCACCTTCGCCGAGTGGAACCCGGTGTCGGCGGTGACCCAGGCCGCCCGCGAGGCCTTCGGCAACACCAACCCGGCGCTCCCGCCGCCCGATGTGTGGCCGCTCCGCCACCCGGTGGCCTACACCCTGGTGTGGGTGGGCATCATCCTGGTGGTGTTCGTCCCACTCTCGGTCCGCCAGTACCAGCGCGCCGCCACGCGATGAGTCCCGGCGGCTCGATCGAAGCGTCAGATGCGCTTGCGCATCCACGCCGATCAGGCCCGTAGACTTCCCATCGACACGGGGGCAGGGCCCAGATTCTGCGCGACCACAGCCCGACTCACGCGAGTGGAGCAGACCCACCGTGATCACGTAGCGCCAGAGCCGAGGGCACCCGATGGCATTGGAAGGCAAGACGCCGGCGCTGCGCCTGTTCTCTCTGCTCGAGCTCATCGCACGCAAGGACGAGTTCGTGAGCTTGAAAGGGCTGACCGAAGAGACGCAGGTGTCGAAAGCGACGCTCCATCGCATGCTGTCCCAGCTCGAGGAGGGAGGGCTGCTCGTCCGTCATAGTGACGGTCGGCACTACGGCACGGGCGCACGGCTACGTCGGTTCGCCGAGGAACTCCTGCTCAACGCCACGCAACACGGTGCGCAACATAGGGTCCTGCTTCGCCTCGTCGAGGAGCTCGGCGAGACGTGCAATATCACCGCCCTATCGGGTGGCGAAGTCATCTATCTCGACCGGGTCGAGACTCCTCGACCGCTACGTTTCTCGCTACGTCCGGGCTCTCGTGTCCCGCTCCACTGCACTGCCAGTGGCAAGATGTTCCTCGCCCAGTTGACGCGATCTCAGCTACGCACGCTGCTCGCCCATGCGCCACTTCAGCGCCACACGGATCGAACACTGACGGACCTTGACGACCTCGAGCGGCATCTCGAGCAGGTGCGCCAGGATGGCTTCGCGGTCGATGACGAGGAGTACCTCCCCGGCTTGATCTGTGTCGCGGTCCCCGTGTCCGATGCGCACGGCCACTCGAACCTCTGTGTTTCCGTCCAGGCACCGGCAGTTCGGCTCACGTCCGGTGAGTCATCACGGGTGCTGCCGGCGTTGCGGCGGGCGGCAAGAGCCATCGGGGATGTGGAGGCAGAGGGCTCGCGCGACTGAGCCGGCGTGGTGGGCAGCGCCGACGGTAGCGGCGTCACGGTGCTCTCCTGAGGCCGCATCCATGTGTCCGAGCCGGCGCTGCACTACCTCGGTGCGCTTGCCTGTGTGGCTCGGCGAAGGCCCCGTTCCGGTGGTGTCGGCTCACAGGTGCGGGTCCGACGCTGAGTCCGACTGGCGCCGCAAGGCCTGCATCAGCGCTGATGGCCGCGAGATCCGCCCCTACCCGCGGTACCCCGGTCACGGGGGCAAGGGCGATCCCTCGTTCGTCTTGACGGCGCCGCGGGCGCAGCCTAACGTCCTACAAACTGACACGCTGCGTTCCGTTTTCTGAGACATCCAACCTCACCGGCCGCCGGGGTACACCATGAACAAGCCGAACACCGCCGCATCTCCCCCAAGCCACGACGGACCGCAGAAGATGTCACCATCGGAAGCGTTCGTCGAGACGATGGCGGCGAACGGGGTGACCGAGATCTTCGGGATCATGGGCTCGGCGTTCATGGACGCGATGGACATCTTCGAGCCGGCTGGGATCCGTTTCGTTCCGGTGGTGCACGAGCAGGGCGCGGCCCACATGGCTGACGGCTACTCGCGGGTGACTGGACGCCACGGGGTCGTGATCGGCCAGAACGGCCCGGGCGTCAGCAACTGTGTGACGGCGATCGCGGCCGCGTACTGGGCGCACAGTCCCGTCGTCATCGTGACCCCAGAGGCCGGGACGATGGGCATGGGTCTCGGCGGCTTCCAGGAAGCCAACCAACTGCCCATGTTCCAAGAGTTCACGAAGTACCAGGCGCACCTGAACAACCCGAAGCGGATGGCTGAACTCACCGGCCGGGCGTTCGACCGAGCGGTCTCGGAGATCGGCCCCACCCAGCTGAACATCCCCCGCGACTTCTTCTACGGGGAGATCGAGGTCGAGATCCCACGTCCTCAGCACCTGGAACGCGGCGCTGGTGGGACTCGCAGCCTCGATGAGGCTGCGGAGCTGTTGGCCAACGCCGACTTCCCGGTCATCATCTCGGGCGGTGGGGTGGTGATGGCGGACGGGGTCGACGCCTGCCGGACGCTGGCCGAGCGCCTCGGGGCTCCGGTCGTCAACAGCTACCTCCACAACGACTCGTTCCCTGCCGATCACCCGCTCTGGACAGGACCGTTGGGCTACCAGGGCTCGAAGGCCGCGATGAAGCTGATCGCCGATGCCGACGTCGTGCTGGCCTTGGGCTCCCGGTTGGGGCCGTTCGGCACCCTGCCGCAGCATGGTCTCGAGTACTGGCCCGAGGATGCCAAGATCATCCAGGTCGATGCTGACCACACGATGCTCGGCCTGGTGAAGCCGATCGAGGTTGGGATCCATGGAGATGCCAGGGCCGCCGCAGATGCACTCTCCGAACGGCTCGCGACCCGGGAGCTGGCCTGTGACGCGACGCGGGAGCAGCGAGCGGATCGCATCCGGTCTGAGAAAGCTTCCTGGGAAGCTGAGCTCGACCGTTGGACACATGAAACCGACCCGTACAGCCTCGACGTCATCGCCGAGGCTGAGAGCGACGAGCGGAACTGGCTCCACCCACGTCAGGTGCTCCGAGAACTCGAGAAGGCGCTGCCTGATGACGTGATGGTCTCGACTGACATCGGGAACATCAACTCGGTGGCGAACTCCTACCTCCGCTTCAACCAGCCCCGTAGCTTCTTCGCAGCCATGAGCTTCGGGAACTGCGGCTATGCCCTCCCGACGATAATCGGCGCCAAGGCGGGCGCGCCGGAGCGGCCCGCTGTGGCCTATGCCGGAGACGGTGCCTGGGCGATGAGCATGGGTGAGATACTCACTGCTGTTCGCGATGACCTCCCGGTCACGGCTGTCGTGTTCCACAACCGACAGTGGGGTGCGGAGAAGAAGAACCAGGTCGACTTCTACGGCCGTCGGTTCGTCGCTGACGAACTGGAGAACCCAAGCTTCGCCGGTATCGCGGAAGCTATGGGTGCCGAGGGCGTGGTCGTGGATCAACTCGATGACGTTGGGCCGGCGATGCAGAAGGCGATCGACCGACAGATGAACGAAGGCAAGACCACCGTTCTGGAGATCATGTGCACCCGGGAGCTCGGGGATCCGTTCCGCAAGGATGCGCTCTCGAAGCCGGTCCGGTTCCTCGAGAAGTACCAGGACTACACGTGATCTCCAGCGCGGTAGTCGTGCCTGGCAGCGGCCCGCGATCCCCTGCAGTAGCTCCAGGAGCGACCCGGCTTACTCGCCGGGGAGTCGAGGCGAACAACACGTGATCGGCGTTGATGACGGCGACGGCGCACGGCACGAGCAGGCTCGTTGTGGTCGCCGGGCGGTGCCGGCGGATTCCTTCCCTTCTGCGGCTCGCACAGGGAGTTGAGGAGATCGATATGCAGAGTCCCGATGTCCGAGCTACCGCTCGTCAACATCTCTTCCCGCACTTCACGCCCCGGCAGGCCTGGCACTCACCAGAGTTGCCGGTCATCGTCCGCGGTGAGGGCTGCCACGTTTTCGACGAAGAGGGGCGGCGCTTCCTCGACGGGCTCGCCGGGCTGTTCTGCGTCAATGTCGGCTACGGACGCTCCGACATCGCCGCAGCGGCGAAGGAACAGATGGAGACGCTCCATTTCTGGCCGAACTGGTCGGCTGCCCACCCTGCCGCCGTCGAAGCTGCTACGACCATCGCGGGACTCGCACCCGGCGATCTCGATGTCGTCTTCTTCGTGAACTCCGGGTCGGAAGCGGTGGAGTCGGCCATCAAGTTCGCCCGCCAGTACCACCGCAGTAGAGGCGAGGCGAGTAGGACGAAGTTCATCGCCAGAGACATGGCGTACCACGGTACGACCATGGGTGCCCTATCGGTTACCGGGATCCCCAAGTACAAGGAACCGTTCGGGCCGCTCTTGGAAGGTGTCCGGCACATCCCCAACACCCTGGGGGAGTCGGTCCCAGCGAACGGCTCCGCCGCTGACCTGCCTAGCCTCGAGAAGTTGGTGGCCATCATAGAAGAGGAGGGGCCCGAAACCGTTGCGGCGGTCTTCGCGGAACCAGTGCAGAACTCACGCGGAGCATTGGTGCCCCCAGAGGGCTACTGGCAGGAACTACGGGCCATCTGCGACCGGTATGGTGTCCTGCTGGTCGCGGATGAGGTGATCAGCGGCTACGGCCGACTCGGTACGTGGTTCGGTAGTGAGAAGTTCGACGTGGTACCCGACCTTCTCACCTTCGCCAAGGGCTCGACGTCGGGTTACGCGCCTCTGGGCGGTGTCTTGATCCGCCAGGAACTGGCGGATGGCCTCATGGACTCGCCGACGGGAGGGGTGTTCACCCACGGAGCGACCTGGGGTGCACATCCCGTCGCCACCAGGGTTGCGACCGCGAACCTGAAGGCGCTGGATGACGAGGATGCCCTCGGGAACGTGAACCGTCTCGAGCCTCACTTCCAAGCGGGACTGACGGCGCTGGCGGACACGCATCCCACGATCGCTGAGTGGCGCGGTACGGGGTTCTTCTACGCGATCGAGTTCACTGGCGATCGCGAGAGTGGTCGCGCGTTGACCGAGCAGCAGTCGGTCGAGCTGGTTCGGGAGGTGATGCCGCGAACCATGCGAGAGGCCGGGCTCATCACCCGTCCCGATGACCGGGGAGCGACGATGCTGATCCTCTCCCCGCCGCTAATAGCCGATGAGGCGGTCCTCGATGAACTGTTGGCCGCGGTGGACCATGTGGCTACCGCAGTGGATGGGCACGTGCGCTAGCAGACGGCTACTTGAGGCCCGAGATCAGGAGAGATGGCGTGCGCGTAGGTATCCCCGCAGAGGTCAAGACTCATGAGTACCGAGTGGCGATCACTCCGGCCGGCGTGCACGAGCTCACGCAGCTCGGCAACGACGTCTTCGTCGAGCGCGGTGCCGGAGTCGGCTCCTCCATCAGCGATGAGGAGTACGAGATCGCGGGCGCGCAGATCTTGGAGTCCGCCGATGAAGTCTGGGAGAACGCGGAGCTGCTACTCAAGGTCAAGGAACCACTTGAAAGCGAATATCACCGGTTGAGAGATGACCTCACGATATTCACGTTCCTCCACCTAGCGGCCACACGTTCGTGCACTGACGCCATCCTCGAGGCAGGAACCACGGCCATCGCTTACTAGACCGTGCAGTCTTCCAACGGACGGCTGCCGCTGCTGTATCCGATGAGTGAGGTGGCTGGATGTCTCGCACCTCAGGCGGGCGCACACGCGTTGCTGAGCACGCAAGGCGGAAGGGGTCTGCTCCCTGGCGGCGTCACTGGTGTCAAGCCTGCCAATATCGTGGTGATCGGCGCCGGAGTGTCCGGGTCCAACGCGATCGCCATGGCTACTGGGCTGTGGGCGAACGTGACGGCGATCGACACCGACATCGACAAGTTGCGTGAGGTCGATAGACGCTACAGCGGTCGCGTGAAGACGGTTGTCGCGAACGCGTACGAGATCGAGGCTGCGGTCCTCGAGGCCGACATGGTCATCGGGGCGGTGCTCATCCCCGGCGCGCGCGCCCCGAAGGTGGTCCAGAACGACCTCGTCGCGAACATGAAACCCGCCTCCGTTCTCGTGGACATCGCTATCGACCAGGGGGGCTGCTTCGAGGACTCTCGCCCGACGACCCACGAGGATCCGGTGTTCCGGGTGCACGACAGCCTGTTCTACTGCGTCGCGAACATGCCGGGTGCGGTGCCGAACACGTCCACCTTCGCACTCACGAATGCGACGTTGCCCTACGTCACGGCGATCGTCGAGAAGGGCTGGAAGACGGCGCTTCGCGACGATGCGGCACTGGCCCGTGGCCTGAACGCCTTCGACGGTCAGGTGACGAATACGGCCGTCGCCGAAGCCCACGAACTGTCGGCGGTGTCGGTTGCCGACGTTCTCGCCTGAGCCTGCGCAACGCACTACCGGACGCGCCTGCGACGATCGAGGTCACAGAGCAGTCCTTCGAGCCCGGTAGCAGCGGTGTCATCGCCTCTGCGAGGCCGGCGTCGGATCTTCGTCGTATATCCAGTTGCGCTCCAGTGCGGAGTTCGGCATCGACAAGCGTCCTGCCTGGTCGCTGCTCCACGGCTCACGGCCTCCTCTGCCACCGATCTGATCCGCACCAAGGAGCCCACCATCTCCGACCACCGTGTCCTGCAGGTCCTGCCAGGCGTCGCGCTGACCGGCGGCATCGCAGCGCTTGCGATCTTCGTCGGCGAACGCACTCCAGCACTCGTCAGTGTGGTGCTCCTAGCCCTGTTGGCGGGGCTGGTGATCGCGAACGCGCGACCGCTCCCCGTGATGCTGACACCAGGGGTCGACTTCGCGGCCAGAAGGATCCTTCGCGTCGGTGTCGCGCTACTCGGTGCGCGCTTGACGCTGGCCGACGTCGCCGATATCGGCGGACCTAGCATCCTCGCCGTCGTCGTGACCATGGCCACAGCGTTCGCGACGGTGGCGATGGCCGGTCGCATGGCTGGGGTGAGTCCGCAGCTCGGCATCCTGCTCGGGACCGGCACGGCGGTGTGTGGGAACTCGGCGATCGCCGCAGCATCGCCGATCATCGATGCGGACGAGCGTGAGGTCAGCTACGCCGTCGCCACGATCACGATCTTCGGGACGATCGCCCTCGTTCTGTTCCCGATCATCGGCCGCGCTGTCGGTCTGTCCGACCAGGAGTTCGGTGTGTGGGCCGGCTTGGCGATCAACGACACCAGTCAGGTCGTTGCGGCTGGGTCGGCGTACTCTGAACAGGCATTGGAGCACGCCACGGTCGTCAAACTCGTCCGCAACGCCTTGATGGGACCGATCCTCGTCGCTCTGACGATATGGATGGGCCGACGACGTCGGCCAGACGGGGGCGTCCCCGTCGGCGCCGCGGGCAGCAGAGCCGCGGCCCCGACCGTGTCGGTCGGCACGGGCCTGTGGCGCACGGTCAGGTCGGCCGTCCCGGCCTTCGTCGTGGCGTTCATCGTGCTCGCTGCCATGCGCAGCGCCGGCCTCATCCGCCCAGAGGTCGCAGACGTGCTCGGCAGTGTGTCCGCAGTAGCGATCACGGTGGCGATCGCCGGCGTAGGGCTCAAGACCCGGATCGCGGAACTGGCCACCGTCGGGCTCCGTCCGGTTCTGGTCGGCCTGGCGGCGTCCACCGCCCTGGCGATCGTCGCGCTACCGCTGGCTCGGCTCATCGTCGGTTGACGCTGTCTGGCATCGGGCACGGGACTCGACGGTGGTCGCAGGCCGGGGCCGCCGACCCCTGGCGGCGTCGATCAGCTAGTCGCGTGCTATCTCGGCGCTGGTTCCTTCAGGCAGGCTCAGTTTCGGACGGTGCTGATCTGCTCGCCACTACCGCCGGTTCCCGGCGTGCTTCCGCGGAGCTTCGGGTGCTATCGTTCTGATGGGTACTCAGATCGCGTGCGGGAGAGGCGCCACGGTGCAAGCTGCAGGCAGGGAGTCTCACTCGCAGCGTAGGTGCCGTGCCGGCACGCCACGAGCGGTGGGGCCTCCTGCCCCATCCGGCCGGCGATCGGCGCCGCGATCGGCGGCGCGATCGAGGGCGCGCTGGACGGCGCGTCGTGGCCGGCGATGGGACGATCCTGAACGGCGATCGACGATGGCCGCCACGCCCACCTGATCGACCGCGTCCCGACTGAACGTCCCAGACCGGCCTGCGCAGGCAGGCGGCCCGGAACCCGAAGGAACCCACATGGCAGACCTGTCGTCGTTCGAAGAGATCATCTACGAGAAGCATCATCGTGTCCGCGGCGCGGCGTGGATCACCATCAACCGGCCGCATCGCATGAACTCCACCACCCAGCAGACCTGGGCCGAGATCAACGAGGCGGTCGAGGACGCGGACGCCGACCCGGACGTCGGGGTCATCGTGCTGACCGGCGCCGGTGAACGTGCGTTCTGCGCGGGTGGCGACGTCGGTCAGCACCCGGACAAGAAGCAGAAGCCGGGTGAGTTCAAGCACCTGGGCATCGTCCACGGTGGCATCGAGGACACCACCAAGCCGGTGATCGCCCGGGTCTGCGGGTACGCGATCGGCGGCGGTAACCACCTCGCCTACCACTGTGACCTGACGATCGCCTGCGACGACCATGCGATCTTCGGTCAGAACGGCCCCAGGGTCGCGGCTCCCAACGCCGGGCACTTCGTGCAGACGGCCGCGTACACCATCGGCCTGAAGCGCGCCAAAGAGATGTGGATGCTGTGCCACCGCTACTCGGGTGCCGAGGCCGTGGAACTGGGTCTGGCCAACGTCTCCATCCCGCACGCCGAGCTCGACGACAAGG
>Ga0102938_10003653_pt1 | contig 11447 bp, 6 predicted proteins | sample SalPonR2_B_D2_MG_FD_84516 | JGI IMG/M metagenome (GOLD analysis project Ga0102938, IMG submission 84516) | Salt pond soil microbial communities from South San Francisco under conditions of wetland restoration - Salt Pond MetaG R2_B_D2_MG | ecosystem: Environmental > Aquatic > Marine > Intertidal... | reverse complement strand
GCCGAGCCGGTGATGCACTTCCTGACGCCGCCGCAGGGGGAGGGCGGCACCGCTTATGCCGCAGACCAGGCAATGCGCCTGACCTTCTTCCACTGGGGTTTTCACGCCTGGGCCATCTATGCCATTGTGGCGCTGTTGCTGGCCTACTTTTCTTATCGGCACAACCTGCCGTTGACGATGCGTTCGGCCTTTTACCCACTGATCGGCGAGCGCATCTATGGGCCCATGGGTGCCGCGGTCGATGTGTTCGCCATTGTCTGCACCACCTGCGGTATAGCCACCAGCCTGGGCTTTGGCATCGTGCAGATCAACGCCGGGCTGAATTACCTGTTTGGCGTGCCGGTATCGCCGGGTGCGCAGGTGGTTTTGATACTGGTAACCATGGGGCTCGCCACACTCTCGGTGGTGGCTGGCCTGGATGCGGGTATCAAGCGGCTCTCCGAGCTGAATATCTCCTTTTCCATCCTGCTGCTGCTGTGCGTGCTGCTGGCGGGGCCCACGGTACTGATATTGCAGGCCACCATGCAGAACCTGGGCGAGTACCTCGGCGAGATCATCAGTAAAACCACCAATCTGTACGCCTACAATCCCACCGACTGGCTGGGTGGCTGGACGATCTTCTACTGGGGCTGGTGGCTGAGCTGGTCGCCCTTTGTCGGCCTGTTCATTGCCCGCGTGTCGCGCGGGCGCACCATACGCGAATTTGTCATGGGCGCGATGCTGGTCCCCGCGGTTTTCACCCTGGTGTGGATGAGCATCTTCGGTAACAGCGCGATTGAGCTGATCCTCAACCAGGGTTTTGCAGGCCTCGGCGCCGCGGTGCAGGAAAACCAGGCGGTGGCGCTGTTCCGTTTCCTCGAGTACCTGCCGCTGTCCACGTTGCTGTCCTTTATCGCGCTGTGCATGGTGGTGATTTTCTTCGTCACCTCGGCCGACAGCGGCGCGCTGGTGCTGAATATGCTGAGCGCCCGCGGCGAGGACAATACGCCCGCGCTGCAGCGCATGGTCTGGACGGGCATCATCGCGCTTACCGCTATCGTGTTGCTGCTGGCGGGGGGGCTGGCGGCGCTGCAGACGGCGGCCATTGCCACGGCCCTGCCCTTCTCGGTGGCGTTGCTGTTGGCGATGTGGGGTTTTTTCAAGGCGCTCAGGCTGGATGTGGCGCGGCGCGAGGCCACCGTGGTGCAGCCACATGTGGCGGATACCCGCGACTGGCGCAAGCGGTTGAGGAGCCTGCTGGCGCAGCCCGAGGAGGATGAGGTACAGCGCTTCCAGCGCGAGACGGCGGTACCGGCGCTGCGGGATTTCGGCGAGGAACTGCTAGCGCTTGGCCAGCGTTACCGGGTGCGCAACGAGATTGCATCGCGCGGTGCGGTGCGCCTGGAAATACTCAACGGCGGCGAAGAGCCTGAATTCATCTACGAGGTGCGCAATCGTGCACACCCGCTGCCGGGTGCCTCCCCGGCTGCTATCGACAGTATGCCCGCGACGGAGACGTTCCACCGCGCCGAGGTGCACTTGAGCGAGGGCGGTCAGGATTACTGCATCATGGGCTGGACGCGGGAGCAGGTTGCGATGGACGTCTACCAGCAGTATTCCCAACACGTGCAGTTCAAGCAGACGGTGGGGCAGGGCTAGTTACCCGGGCTTTAACCCGACAGCCCGCCACTGTAGACGTCACAGCGCTCGGAAAGCTGAGATACTCGCCCTGAGACGTCTACAGTAGCGTGCTGCCGATTGGGGCAATGTCGCGAAGCCAGTGCTGATAACAAAGCCCGCTTTTGAAACCTGCTCCACAGAAACGCACTTTGCGAGGCCGCGCCGGGAAACCGCACAGAGCGAGTATCTCAGCCTTCCGAGCGGCGTGCGGTTTCCCGGCGTGGACCGTCGAGCCGACCGAGCGAGGTGTGATGCCGACAGTTGCAGGGTGCGTTACCCCGCCAGCCCGCCACTGCAGGCGTCACAGCGCTCGGAGGGCTGAGATACTCGCCCTGAGACGTCTGCAGTAGCAGGCGGCCGATTCCGGCAAAGCTGGGAGGTGTGTGCTGCCCCTCAGTAAGGGTAGCCGGTAATCTCGCGGATCGAGTGGTAGAGCGGGCTCAGCCGCTGGTACATCTTCAGGTACACCTCGTTGTAGAGCTGATCGTAGATCGCCACGTTCGCGGCGTCGGGCATGAAGCGCTCACCGGGCTGCAGCATGCTGCCCAGTGCAGTGGCATAGTCAGGGAATAATCCCGCGCCCACGGCCGCGTTGATCGCCGCGCCGAGGCCGGAGGTCTCGTAGGTGTGCGCGCGCTCCACCGGCATTCCGAAGATGTCGGCGGTAATCTGCATGGCCTCGTCGCTCTGTGAGCCGCCGCCGGAGACCTTCAGCGTTTTAATGGCGTGCCCGCTGCGCTTTTCCAGACGCTCCTTGCCCTCCCGCAGTGCGTAGGTGAGGCCCTCGATAATGGCGCGGTAGATATGTGCGCGGGTGTGCACGTCGCCGAAGCCGATCATGGCGCCCTTTGCGTCCGGCCCCGGTATGCGCACCCCGGGCGACCAGTACGGTTGCACGATCAGTCCCATGCAGCCCGGGGGCACCTGGCGGATGAGTTCATCGAACAGTGTTTCTGCCGCCACGCCGCGTTCGTCGGCCAGGCGCTGCTCGCGCAGCCCGAACTCGCGTTTGAACCAGTTCACCATCCAGTAGCCGCGCTGCACGATGGTTTCGGTGTTGTACGCTCCGGGTACCGCCGCGGGATAGGCGGGCACGTGCTTGATGGCTTCTATGTAGCGAGTGTTGGTGCTGTTGTAGGTAGCGGTAGTGCCATAGCTCAGGCTGCCGCTATCGGGGGTGAGGCAACCGGAGGCCAGCACCTCGCAGGCCTTGTCGGCGCCGGCGGAGATCAGGGGCAGCCCCTCGGGTATGCCGGTTGCCGCGGCCGCCTCGGCGTTGATCACGCCCAGGGGCGAGCCGGCGGGCACCAGCTCGGGCAGTTGATGCCGTTCTATCGGCAGTGCCCGCCACTTCCAGTCGAGCGGGTTGGCCCAGCGGTGGCGCTTGAAATCAAATGGCAGGTAGCCCACCTGGCTGGCCACGGAATCCACGTAGTGACCGGTCAGGCGGTAGCTGAGATACCCCGAGAGCAGCAGGTATTTTGCGGTTTTCTGCCAGATTTCCGGCTGGTTGTTTTTGATCCAGTGGGCCTCGGCCTGGCTGCGGAAAAAATGCACAGTTTCCTTTTCGCCCGCGAGCGTGAGCAGCAGGCCCCAGAGGCCCATGCCCGGGAGATTCTGCTCCAGGCGCTGGTCCAGCCAGACGATGGCGGGGCGCAGGGGCTCGCCGTTGCTATCGAGGTTCACCACGGTGGCGCGCTGCGTGGTGAGCGCCACGGCCTTGATGGCGCTTCTGGGGACATCGAGCTGCGGCCACAGCGCGTTGCAGGCGTTGCACAGGTTTTCCCAGAAATAGGTCACGTGCTGTTCGGCCCAGCCGGGGCGCTCAGAAAAGTAGGGTTCCAACTCCACCTTGCTCTTGGCCACCAGGTTTCCGGCGAGATCAAACACCAGTGCGCGCACGCTCTGGGTGCCGTTGTCGATTGCCAGAACATAGTTTTTATCTTCGTTCATGGGCAGGTACCGAGGGGTGTGTTATTGCGGGGGCAGGTAGTAGTAATGCGTCCAGATGTCGCGGTACCGGGCCTCTTCCTGTGCCCAGCGTTGCGCGTTCCAGCCCAGCGTTTCGGCACACAGGTTCTCGAGCCGGGGGAACAGCGCTTCGCCGCCGCCGTGCAACAGTGCTCCCAGGCGGGTGCGGCGCAGCAGCAGGTCATCCAGGTGCACCACGGATTCGTTCGCCGCAGCCCAGCGGCATTCCGCGAGGCAGAACGAGGTGTTCTCGATGGGTGTTCGCTCCGCTTCGGGCGCCTCTTCCAGCAGGCGTCGGGCATGCCCGCCGTAGCGGCCGATAAGCCGTCTGGCCCGCGCGCGGTTCTGGTCGTTCTGGCTGTGCGGCGGCAGTAAGCCGGCCAGCTCCTCCGGCTCTATGCCCGGCGCCTTGAATACCCTGTCGTCCGTTTCAGTGGGGGCTTTATTGGCTATATAGGGTGCCGCCGCGTTGATTGCATCCAGTGCGATCAGCCGGAAGGTGGTGAGCTTGCCGCCGCTCACTGTCACCAGGCCGTGGTCGCACCACACGGCGTGATCGCGCCTTTCCTTGGAGGGGTCACGGCTTTTTTCCGAGCCGATCACCGGGCGCACACCGGACCAGGTGGAGATGATGTCCTCGCGCGTGAGCGCGTGCTGCGGGAAGAGCGCGTGCACGGCACCCAGCAGGTAGTCCAGCTCCTGCTGGCTGATCACCGGCTCTTCGTCCAGGCTGTGCGTATGATCGAGATCCGTTGTCCCGATCACGGTGGTGCCTTCCCAGGGAAAGATAAAAACGGGCCGTTTATCCTGCGGGTGAAACAGGGTCAGCGCGTCTGTCACCGGCAGTTTTGCCATGGGTAGCACGATGTGGCTGCCGCGCAGTGGCCGGATGCGTTTCTCCGGGTTCACTGCGTTGCGCAGCTTGTCTGCCCAGGCCCCCGTGGCGCTGATGACCGATTTGCATTGCAGTTCAACGCGCTCGCCACTCTCCGTGTTGTCCAGCAGCACACCGCTGACCTCCCCGGCCGTTTTCAGCAGTGAGGCGGCCCGCACGTAATTCAGCGCGCAGCCACCCGCGCCGATGGACTCCTGTAATACGCGCAGCACCAGGCGGGCGTCGTCAGTCACGGTATCCGTGTAGTACATGGCCCCGTTCATGCGCTCCCCGCCGATACCCGCAAACTGCTGCTTGAGCGCCGCGTTGTCGAAAAAGCGATGATTCTTGATGCCGGCGAGGCGATCGTAGAGTGATAGCAGAATGCCGAAAGGCAGCCGGCCCGGGAACTGCCCCTTTTTCAGCGTGAAGTAGTAGCCCATGCGGTCTATCAGGCCCGGGGCCTCGCGCAGCAAGCGCTCCCGCTCCCTGAGGGAATCCCGGGTCAGGGCGATGTCGCCGTGGCTGATGTAGCGCAGGCCGCCGTGCACCATCTTGGAAGACCGGCTGGAAGTGCCGGAGGCAAAGTCGCCTTGCTCCACCAGCAGCGCCTTCAGGCCGCGCCTGGCGGCCTCTCGCAGGATGCCCGCGCCGATGATGCCTCCGCCGACGATCACCACATCCCAGGTGGTGTCGCCTTGCGTCAGCGCTTGCCAGAGGGCCTGCCGGTCATTGAAGGTTTGGCGCTTTGCGGTCATTCCATGGCCACGTGGCCTGTCGGCGTGTTCACGGTAACAGTTTCCCGGGGTTCATTTGCTTGTTGGGGTCGAACCGCTCAACCAGCGCCGCGATAGCGGCCATGCCGAGCTCGCCTTTCTCCGCCGGCAGGTAGTTTGCGTGATCTTTGCCCACACCGTGCTGGTGGCTGATGGTGCCGCCGTGGCGCACGATTGCTTCGGCGCCGGCGGCTTTGAGTTTTTCCCAGCGGGCGTGGGTGGCGGCGTAGCTGTCGGCGCAGCGGAAGATATAGGTCGTGTAGATGCTGGAGCCCTGGGGGTACAAGTGTGAGAGGTGCGTGAACGCGTGAACAGCCTCGCCCTCGTCCTGCAGTGCGTTGGCGATACTTTCCTGTATGCCATCCACCGCCTCGGGTACGCGCACCCAGTCGACTGCCGTTTCCATGGTATCCACCGCATAGCCCGACTCCCACAGGCCGTGACGCAGATACGGTGAACGGAATCGACTGTGCTCCCACTTTTTGCCGAGCGCTGCGCCCGCACCCACGCCGCCGTGGCGTTTGGCGATGCCGCGGGCGAGCTTGAGTGCGGACTTGCATTGCCCTTTTGAGCCGGTGACGCCGAAGGTGAACATCACCTTGCCCTCGCCGGCACCGCGCAGGCTGAGGAATTTTTCCAGCAGTGCAATCACGCTGGCGCTGCCCGCGAGCTTCAGCTGGGTGAAGGTCTCAATCGCGTTGCTCAGGCGCATCATCGATAGCTGCAGCCTGGCTTGCACCATGTCGCGCACCGCGGCGAGCCCTGCTTCCCAGTTCGGGAAAAACAGTACGTGGAAGCTCTCCTGCTCGGGCAGCGGTGTGACGCGGGCCTTCACCTCGGTGATGATACCCAGGCGTCCCTCGGTACCGAGAAACATCTCGCGCAGATCGGGCCCCGCCGACGAGGCCGGGAAGGTTGGAATGGTCAGAGTGCCCTGCAGGGTTTCGATGCGACCGCCGGCAAACAGCTGCTCAATGCGGCCATAGCGCAGCGACTGCTGCCCGCTGGAACGGCTGGCAACCCAACCGCCGATAGTGGAGAGTTCCCAGGACTGCGGGTAATGCCCCAGGGTGTAGCCCTGCTCCGAGAGTTGGGTTTCCACCTGCGGCCCGCTGGCGCCCGCGCCGAAGGTGGCAATCTGGCTCAAGCGGTCGAGACTCAACAAGGAGTGCATGCCGGTCATGTCGATGGTCAGGACCGGGCGACCGTTGTCTTCCGGGTTGATATGCCCGACCACGGAACTGCCGCCGCCGTAGGGGATGACATCAATATCGTGGGTGGCGGCATGCTGTAACAGGGCCTGCACTTCCTCGCTGCTTTGTGGGTGGGCGACCGCATCGGGAAATACGCCGAACTCGCCGCTGCGCATGGCCAGCCAGTCCGGCAGGCTCTGGCCGCGCGCGTGGCGCAACCGGGCCTCGGGGTCCAGGGTGTAGAGTTCATGCGGCACAAGGCGGGAGGGTGGCACAGCGTCCAGTGCCTGCTCCAGGCTGGCATCGGGCAGGGCGGTCGCCTCGCCGATCAGGCTCTCCAGGTAACGCAGGGCGCTGGCGCTGAGTTCGTAGTCGAGCGCGTTGTCGTCATCTCCCCAGCCATTCCATCGTTTCATAGTGTAGTCCTGATCAGGGTGCAGCCAACCTGCGTGATTGTTACAGCGACGTACACCGCAAGCGGGCGATGGCGTCATTCACCCGGCCACACACTGTACACTGGCTGAGTATTGTAATCACGAAAGCATAAGGATGCCTTCCTGGCCTGGCAACCTCGCAGGATCAGGCAAAGGGCAAAAAGTCCTGGCGCTACTGAAACAACAATTCTAACTCGCTGCCGCTGGCTGTTGATCATGCAGGAATAGATCGGTTCGCAAGGGGCAGGGTGCCGATAGCCTTTTGCCTGATGCGACAGAATAGCTTGTCAGCAACGCCTGTAGCGCCTAAGTTGTGTCTACCTGGACCGCCTTTCTTTAGCCGAAAGAGTGATACCTATGCGCATTCTGGTTGTCGGTGGCACCGGATTCATTGGCTACCACGCGACGCATGAGCTAAGCCGGCGCGGCCATGACGTGACGGTGCTGGGTTTGCCGCCCGGACCCCCTGAAGGCACGTTTCCCGAGAGGGTCGCCATGCAACTGCACGATATGGGGTCGATGCACGACAGCGAACTCGATGCGCTGCTTGCAGGCTACGAGTCAGTGGTATTCGCGGCCGGTGCCGACGATCGCATAACGCCCGCGGCACCTGCGTCCCGATTTTTCTACGAGGCGAATATCCTCAGCTCGGTGCGCTTCACAGCCGCCGCATTGAGGGCTGGCGCCAGGAGCGTCGTGCTCCTTGGGTCCTACTTCACGCACTTTGATCGTGAGTGGCCGGATATGAAGCTTGCCGAGCACCACCCTTATATCGAGAGTCGAAAACAGCAGCAGGAGTTGTGCACAGCGATCGCCGGCTCACGCATGGCCCTGGTCTCGCTGGAGTTGCCCTATATTTTTGGTGCAATGCCCGCAGTGGTGCCGCTGTGGGCGCCACTGGTCAGTTATGTGCGTTCCGGGGCCCCCCTGTACTACACCAGGGGCGGAAGCAATATGGTGGCAGTAAGCAGCGTAGCGGAAGCCATTGCCGGCGCCTGCGAACGGATTACCGAGAGTCGTATTTTTCAGGTAGGGGACCGCAACGTTGAGTGGACGGAGCTTCTTCAGGCGTTTTGCGCGATTACGCGTCGGGAGGATGATACGGTCCACATCCTGCCAGACGGCAGTTTAAGCAGTCTGAGCTGGTTGTTCGACGCTATCCATGCGATGCAAGGGAGGGAATCGGGCCTGCATGCGGCACATTTCGCGCGTGTGCAGACCTCGCGCGCATTTTTCGACATTGAGGAATCGAGGGGGGTGCTGGGTTACAGCGTGGGTGGCCTGGAGAACGCATGGCGCGAAACGGTCGCGGCGTGCCCGCAGGGAGCGACCCGCGGGCACTGGCAGAATTTTTCTGACAAAGCGCGACGCCTGATCGGGAAAATGAATTGATGAACCGGTTGCTGCGCTCCTTATTTGCGCAGTGGTAGCATCAAAGCGATTTAATAATGTATTGGGACAGCGGCAGTGAATGAAGTGCTTGCGGGTCGCTGAAATCGCCCGCCTCCTCCGCGCTTTTTGCCAACACATCGGCGCTGCCGAATAAACGCTCGGGGTCTGTATAGTCGCGCAGTTCGCGGAAACGCTCGCCGACAATTGCACGCACAGGCGGTGCGCCCCGCGTCAGCGGGCGTGCCACCGCGTTGCGAATATACTCCCAGCGCAGCGGGTGGAGTTCAAAGGAAAACGGCGTGTGCACATCAAACCAGTTGTGGAAAAACTCTTCATCGCTGATTTGCAACGCCTTTTCGAACCAGGTGAAGTGTGTGACCCCCGGGCTGCGCTCTCCGTCGGGCCAGTCGCGGTCAGTGCACGCCTGCGGTACAGACTCCGTAACGAGATAGCCCTGCAGGTCATCTGCGGTTTCGCCCAGTGCCTGCTCAATCGGCGCGCGCTCATCCAGGTTGTCGACCCAGACTGTTACAGCGGCACCCAGCGACGCGCCCTCGCCCAGTAGCAGCATCGGCCGTGGGATGTCCTGCAGCAGATCGTTGACTTCAATGCTTAATGCCCGCAGGCCCTTGACTTGCAGAATCTGCGGGCATGCTTTTGATAACAGTTGATCGCGATACGCCGCGCTGTCGAAGCCGGGAGCAGGAAATGTCAGGTAAATGATTTTTTCCACTTGTCTCAAGGCCCTCCCGGCCGATACCAGATTGGTGAGGTGTAAGCGCGTTCCTGCCCAAACGGGGTGGGGGTGGCGCAGCGTGTAAGGGAGTGCCGTGCGGCCCCTGAAAAAATCCCCACTTGCGAAGCGATTTTGTCAGGGGCGAGAGGTGTCAGGCGGCCAGGCGTATTGCCTACTCGTCGAGGAAACTGCGCAGGTAGTCCGAGCGCGTGGGGTGACGCAGTTTGCGCAGTGCCTTGGCCTCTATCTGCCGGATGCGTTCGCGGGTCACGTCGAATTGCTTGCCCACTTCCTCCAGGGTGTGGTCGGTATTCATGTCGATACCGAAGCGCATGCGCAGCACCTTGGCCTCGCGCGCGGTCAGGCCGGCGAGCACTTCCTTGGTGGCTTCCTGCAAGCCCTGGCCCGTTGCCGCGTCCACCGGTGAGTGGATGGTGTTATCCTCGATGAAATCACCCAGGTGCGAATCTTCGTCATCGCCGATGGGCGTTTCCATCGAGATGGGTTCCTTGGCGATCTTCAGCACCTTGCGCACTTTGTCTTCCGGCATGTCCATGCGCTCACCGAGTTCTTCCGGTGTGGGCTCGCGGCCCATTTCCTGGAGCATCTGCCGCGAGATGCGGTTGAGTTTGTTGATGGTTTCAATCATGTGCACCGGAATGCGTATGGTGCGGGCCTGGTCGGCAATGGAGCGGGTGATCGCCTGGCGAATCCACCAGGTGGCGTAGGTGGAAAATTTGTAGCCGCGCCGGTATTCAAACTTGTCCACGGCTTTCATCAGGCCGATGTTGCCCTCCTGGATCAGGTCGAGGAACTGGAGGCCGCGATTGGTGTACTTTTTGGCGATGGATATGACCAGGCGCAGGTTGGCTTCGACCATTTCCTTTTTCGCCCGGCGTGCCCGTGCCTCGCCCATGGACATGCGACGGTTGATTTCCTTGATTTCGCCCACGCTCAGGCCGCTTTTTTCTTCCACGCTCTGGATGCGTCGCTGCAGGCGCTGGATCTGGTCTTTCTGGGCAGCCAGCCGGCTGCCGTACTCCTTCTTGCGGGTGTGGCGCCCCACCCAGCGAACATCGGCTTCGTTGCCCTGGAACGTGGTGATGAACTCCTTGCGCGGCATGCCGCTCACCTTGACGGCGAGGCGCATGATCTCGCGCTCCTGGTCGCGAATTGCCATGAGCAGGTTGCGCGGGGTGTCCGTCAGTGGGTCGGCAACCCGGGGGGTGAGCTTGAAAAACTTGAAAAGCTCGCCGAGCTTTTCCATTTCCTTGATCGAGGTGGCGTTCTGGCGACCTTTGGCGGCGATGGCCTTTTCGGTTTTGTTGTACTGGCGTTTCAGCGCGGTGAAGCGTTTTTTTGCCTCTACCGGGTCGGGCCCGCTCTCGGTTTCCTCGTCATCGTCGTCCGTAGTCGGCGCGCTCTCCGCCATCTCCGAGGCGCTGGGCACGTGCTCGGTGGGGTCGAGGTAGCCGACGATGATGTCGCCCAGGCGGCGCTCTTCCCTGGCCACCAGGTCGTATTCGTCCAGCACTGCTTTCACGGCGCCAGGGTACAGTGCCAGGGCTGCCAGCATTTCACGGATGCCTTCCTCGATGCGCTTGGCGATCACGATCTCGCCTTCGCGCGTGAGCAGCTCGACGGTGCCCATCTCGCGCATGTACATGCGCACCGGGTCGGTGGTGCGTCCGGCTTCGGTCTCTACCGCGGCGAGTGCCGCTGCGGCCTCGGCGGCGGCGATGTCGTCGGCGGAGGAATCTCCCTCGGCCATTAGCAGTTCGTCGGCATCGGGCGCAGACTCGAAGACCTGTATGCCGAGATCGTTGATCATCTGGATGATATCTTCGACCTGGTCCGGATCAGAAATGTCCTGGGGCAGGTGATCGTTCACCTCGGAGTAGGTCAGGTAGCCCTGGTCCTTGCCGCGGGCGATGAGGTCCTTGAGACGGGATTGCTGCTGAACGTCTGGCATTAAGCTGACACCTTCAAAGAGTGTGAAATCTGCGAACAAAAATTAGCCGGCGATTATAACCGGAAAAGCGGCGCTACCCCACCTTAAAATACGAAATTTCCCGGGGTAGCGGTGCTTGGGACCCGTTTGAACCGGAAAAATTCGCTACGTGGTATATGGGGTTGCGAGCCGGCCGATTCAACTGGCGGCCTGGCCTTTTGCCTGCCTTTTGCAGTAAGCCCCGGCTTCAGTTGCCCGGGTTACTGTCTCGGTTTGGTTCGCTGAGCATCGCGCTGTGCTTTCTCCTGTAACAGCTCTCTCAGGCGTTGCTTCTCCAAATCGCTGACTTCAGCGTAGTTCGTGACCTTTAATTTGTCGACCTGAGCCGCCAATTTTGATCGCTGCGGCAGGTCGCGGGTCAGCGCGTCGAGGGTGTCGACAAACTCCTGTTCGATGCCGGT
>Ga0102938_10003652_pt1 | contig 11449 bp, 12 predicted proteins | sample SalPonR2_B_D2_MG_FD_84516 | JGI IMG/M metagenome (GOLD analysis project Ga0102938, IMG submission 84516) | Salt pond soil microbial communities from South San Francisco under conditions of wetland restoration - Salt Pond MetaG R2_B_D2_MG | ecosystem: Environmental > Aquatic > Marine >... | reverse complement strand
GATACATCAGTAGTCTCAGAGTAAGTTTCTGCGGTGTGAATAGCTCTATAAAAGTAATGGGGATCTTGGAAACGTTATCTGCAGAATCGAAAATGCCGTTATTGATTATGTTCTACATCTCTTGCGAATCATTTTTATATAAAAGCATTTTAATCCATTATTTATAAATCTAACTGTATAAAAAACGAATTGATTGTGAATTCACAAACACAATTGCGATTATAAATTGGAAAGATGAATCGACCTCTTGAGAACATTTACTATTCTGCGCCAACCAGTGGCAATATCTTCTTCTTTAAATCTTCAGGCGTAAAAGGCTTGTGCAAAAACTCCGCATTCTGGCTTTTTATATACTCAATTCTTTTTTCATTGCTTTCGGTTGATATGATGAAAATAGGGAGCGTTTTGTTATTTGGATCTTGCCTTACCCGCTCAAGCATTTCCAGCCCATCCATCACAGGCATGTTAACATCTACAAAAAGCACATCTGCGGCCTGTTCTTTCAGCTTATCCAGAGCATCTTTGCCATCACCCGCTTCCCTGATACAGGCTATATCAAGTCCGGAAAGGCCAATGGTTTTCTTTATCATTCGGCGCATTATAGGGCTGTCATCCACAATCAAAATATTCAGTTTCATAACCTTTGTATTAAAAAGTTTTCAAAATCATTTCCTAGTTCCTGCTTAGCTTATTTGTACTGCACTTGGTTGTGTTCTGAGACTTCATTCAAAATTGCTCCTGCGATCGATTGTATAGGAAGTTCTTTACACACTCCGCCCAATTTTACAGCCTCTTTTGGCATACCGTGCACAACGCATGTAGCTTCATCTTGTGCAAATGTGATGGCCCCGGCATTTTTCATTTCAAGCATGCCTTTTGCCCCATCATTACCCATTCCTGTTAAAATTACTGCTGTAGCGTTTTTCCCAGCCGCTTTTGCAACAGATTTAAACAGAACATCAACGCTGGGTCGGTGGTAATTCACAGGGGGTCCTTGTTTTATTCTTACATAGTATTTCGCACCGCTTTTTTCAAGGAGCATGTGGTAGTTGCCGGGCGCAAGCAGCGCTGTACCGCTTTGAACCAAATCTCCATCTTTGGCTTCTTTCACATTGATCTGACACAAATCTGAAAGTCGATCAGCGAAATTTTTAGTAAATACGGGAGGCATATGCTGTACAATAACAATACCGGGTGTATTTAGCGGGAGGTCTCTTAAAACAATTTCAATGGCTTTCGTGCCTCCTGTTGAGGCTCCAATCGCTATCAATTTATGAGTGGTTAAAGCTAATCCCCTGCCGGTATTTTTTATGTGTCTGCCATTATCTCTTTTTTTAAAATCTTCTGTAAAGAATTCAATTTTTGCAACCGAAGCAGTTCTAACTGCTTTAATGATATCACGAGAAACCTGTTGAGTAGTATAAGCAGACCCCGGTTTACATATCACATCCACTGCCCCCATACGTAGTGCTCTAAATGCGTTTTCACTATTTCTGGGAGCCAGAGAACTAACTACTACCACAGGCATAGGGTAGTGTTTCATTAGTTTTTCAAGGAATGACAGTCCATCCATGCGAGGCATTTCCAGATCAAGAGTAAGCACATCCGGCTTTAAACTCACAATTTTGTCTCTGGCCACAAACGGATCCATAGCAGTACCCACAACCTTTATATCAGGTTGTTTGTTTAGCTCTTCAGTTAGAACCTTTCTCACTAAAGCTGAGTCGTCTATTACCAGAACTTTAATCATCTTATTGAGTTATTAAAATAAATTGAAATATCCACTATTCCCTCATCTGTATATACTCTTAAATACTCATTCTGATATATGCCCTTTTGATAATTACCTCTTACTTTTTGATTGGACATTTGTGGAGGATTGATTTTGCAAATTTCATCGTTCATAGCAAAATATGGCACAATATTACCGCAAATGATGTTTGCTATTTCACAGAGTGCGGCTTCTTTCTCATCTTGATTGGCCGTACTCTCCCCAAGCATATTAGCCGCTAAAGCATGGTATAGATCGTCATTAGCAGAAATAAATAAAGCTCCTTCAGCAGCGCCTTGAAATGTTACTACAGAAGTGGTCATGTCATCCTCATTAACATTCGTATCAACCCCCATATCTTCAAGTTCATCAGCTTCAACCGGGAACATATAACATGTAACTTCCAGCGTCTGATATACAACATCTTTAACAAAGTCTTGTATTGATTTTTTATTAGCTATCATGAAAACCCTCCCATTTTTTTAATTTCATTTTTCAATAGAGTATTTGTGAATGGCTTATGCACAAATCCAAGCCCCTTACGAATAATGGCATCAACTCTATTTTCATCGTTTTCCGTAGATACTACAATTGCGGGGATCTTTTTTAAATCATCGTTAGACATCACATAATCAAGCATCTCCAGGCCATCCATTACCGGCATGTAAATATCCACTAGTAAAAAGTCTATTTTCCGTTTATTCAGCACTTCTAGTCCTTCTTTTCCATTATCCGCCTCAAATATCTCCCCAATATTCAGATCACTTTCAATCAAGGTTTTTTTTATTAAAATTCTTATCACCTTTTCATCTTCTACTATTAAAACATTCAACTTCATTGCTTTTGATCTATGAATTTTTGGTAGTGCTCGTAACTTCCAGAATTTTACTTCTGAGCTCTTCAGGTTTAAACGGTTTATGCATGAACCCTACATCTTGAACTTTAAATAACTCTTTTTTCCATTGTTGACCATCAGCGCTAACCACAATTACTGATGTATCGACTGCGTGTGGATATTTCTTAAGGTTATTTATCATTTCCATCCCGTCCATCACTGGCATATTTAGGTCAACTATGATAATATCATATGACTGTTTTTCAATCATTTGGAGGCCCAATAAACCATTCGTTGCCGAATCGATACGGGAAAATGGCAATCCGATCAAGGAAAGTGTTTTTTTTATTACACTTTGCATCACGTTACAGTCTTCCACAATCAAAATTTTAATTCCGTCTTTCATAGGTATCTACTAATAGTTATTCATATTGGTAGCTGATTGAAATGAATATTCGTTTACTGGTTTTTTGTTTACTGTAACCAGTCCCGTGGATATCTCTATAGACATCGTTCTGGAAATACTGCCTCCAACATCCTGGTAGTCAATCATAAATCCATTTTTCCAGAGAAGTTTTCGTAACGTTGTAAAATTTCTTACGCCAATTTTAAAATAGTCGTCTTTTGCGGCCGTTTTCATGCTTGCACCTCCGGCAACAAATAGTTTTATCCTCTTTTTCTCTGCCCCCATCTCATAAAAGTCTTTTAAAAGAACTGAAAACCCTGTATCTACAAACATCGCTGGTTTCATTCTAGCTTTTTCAGGGTCTTTTCTCGAAAACGGCAACATTGTGTGTAGGAGGCCGGCAACTCTCACAACTGGGTCGTAAACTATAATTCCAAGGCAGCTTCCGAGTGCATACGTTATGATAGTCTCATCCGAATTGGCTGAAACTTTCCAATCGCTGACGCCTACTACTGACTTCATAATATATTATGCTCCAATTTTTTGATAAGCAGCAGGTAGAACTGTGCGTAGTCCAATTTCTTTATTTGTCACACTTTCCGAATGCCCTATGAATAGGTATCCCCCAGGTTCCAAAAGATCATAAAATCGTTCAACAAGTCTTCTTTGAGTCTGTTTATCAAAATAAATCATCACATTTCTGCACATAATGATGTGAAAAGGCCCTTTCATAGGCCAATTATTCAATAAATTTAATCTGCCATAGGTGATTATATTTTGGATATTCTCATCTATCACGAAATTATTTTTATTTTCCGGTGTGGGTTTAAAGTACTTCTTCAAAAAATAGTTTGGCATACCATTCAGCTTCTCTTTTGGGTAAACCCCCATTTTTGCAAATTGTACGACCTCCCTGGAGAGGTCCGTCGCCAGGATTTTGACAGGTGGTTTACCCGTCATTTTCAAACCTTCTTTCAGAATCATGGCCATTGTAATGGGTTCTTCTCCAGAAGAGCAACCAGCCGACCACCACTTTAAAGGCCTGTTTCCAACGCCAGGAATAATTTCTTTTTCTATAAAATCGTAGTGAGAGCTCTCTCTGAAAAAACTTGTCTTATTCGTGGTAAGGATATCTATAAATTGACTAAACTCTTGTCCTGTATCATCTTTCTCAAGATAGTCAAGGTACTCTGCAAACGTACTTAATTTCAAATATCGCAATCTTTTCATCAACCGCCCACGAACCAGTGCCTGCTTTCCCTCATGAAGGTTTATACCGCAATAATCATACACTATCTTACGGATTTGTTCAAACTCTGAAGGTGTAAGGTCCGTTTTGCTGTTTACCGAGAAAGTTCCGTTTAAAGTTGATTTCATTACCAAACTCCATCTGTTTTGGGCTTTGAGTTACGTAACAATACATTGATCGAAAACCCTGTTTATTGATTTTTTGGGAAGCTCATTTTTCAGCCAGTAATAGCTGCTGTATCAAGAATTAATCCAACTTTCCCGTCACCAAGAATTGCTCCGCCGGATATGTACTGCATTTTTACGTTTATATTAATTGACTTCCCAACAAGCTGTTGCTGCCCCAGAACTTCATCAACAAGTAGAGCAAATAGTTTGTTATTATTTTTGATGATTAACAACGTTCCGCCTTCCAGGTCTTCCTGCGCTTCGTTGATTCCAAATAATTCATGAAGACGCAATACCGGAACCGTTTGTCCCCTGTATTTTATCTCCTCAGATGAGCCCAGGATGGTAAACAGATCTTCCTTATGGGCACGGAAAGTCTTTTCAATATTTATCGTAGGAATGATAAACTTCTGTGAACCCACACTTACAAGCATGCCATCCGTTATGGCAAGCGTGAATGGCAACTCGAGAGATACTTTTGTACCCTTGCCTTTTTGGGATTCTACATCAACCTTGCCCTGTAACTGTTCGATAGACCGACGCACAACATCCATACCTACACCCCGGCCTGATAAATCCGTCACCTTATCAACAGATGATAATCCAGGGTGAAAAATTAACGAGCAGATTTCAGAATCATTCAATTTTTTATCCGGCGATACAAGATTTTTCTCAATCGCTTTTTGTAATACTTTCTCTTTGTTAATTCCTTTTCCGTCATCTTCGATCTCGATAACCACCTTCCCCCCCTCTTGATATGCCCGAAGCCAAACATTTGCTTCACTCGATTTACCCGCCTCAGATCGTTCTTCGGGAGTTTCTACACCGTGATCAATGGAATTTCGAAGCATATGTACAAGTGGTTCATTAATAATATCCACCATATTCCGGTCTATTTCCGTGTCATCTCCAAACGTAGTGAACTTTACTTTTTTACCGGCCTTCCTGGAGAGATCCCGAACAAGCCGGTTCATTTTATGGAAAGTTGCTTTGAGCGGAACCATTCTGAGTGTCAAACTCGTATCCTGAAGTTCACGAAGTATTTTAGAGGTATGCGAAATCTTTTTCATCAAATCGGAATCTTTCGAAACCGATTTATCCTGAGAAACTACTGAATGTGCTATTACAAGCTCACCTACCATGTCAATGAGTCTATCCAGCCTTCCAAGATTTACACGTACGGTCGCATCCTGTTCAGTTTGGTCAGACTTTTTCTCTTCCACTACTGGTCCAGAGTTTCCATTCTGGTTTACTTCTATGATAGAAGGAATGCTTTCCTCTCCACTTTCATCAATATCTAGTGTCTCTTGCGGTATATCTGCAAAGCCTCCTATTTTTTCTAAGGCCTCTTCAGGATTTGTATCATTTTCGGCTATTTCTGTTAATACATCATGGAGATGATTGTATTTCTCTGATGTAGGAATCGCATCTCCACCCGAAATTGTACTTACCGTATTAAGTAACTTTTTAATTACGTCAATGGAATCGAGGCTTATATCGGCTGATGCTCTGTCAAACTCAAGTATCCCATCACGAACATTGCTTAAAAGTGTTTCTGCCAAGTGTGTAAACTCAGATATTGGATCTAACCCCATAAAGGCTGATGTTCCTTTAATCGTATGAAAAGCCCGAAATACAGTATTAATTAATTCGAGGTCTCCCGGATTACTTTCAAGATCAAGCAGTGCAACTTCAGCAGTATCTAAAAGGTCGTTGCACTCTATAATAAACTCTTTTACCATCTCAAGGTCGAGATCCTCAGAAACCAAAAAAACATCTGATTTATTTTCAACACCTTCCAGCTCCCCGGATGTATTCGGTATTAATTGTTCATCCTCCTCATTCCAACTTGCATTTTCGTGAGCCTCAATCGATAATTCTATGGATTCGCTTACAATAGAGAACCACTCAACATTATTGTCAAATAGTGCTTCATTTAGAATATTACCCGCTCTCGTGAGATAATCGGATATTGGGGGAACAGATACTGCAGCCAACGTGACAATCATTTTCTGCAGATCTTCCAGTTCATTTTTGTCAGCTTCATCACTTACTTCCATAATTCTCTCAGCGATTATGTTCAGCGTAATTTCTGAACTTGTCTCTTCGTGAGGCTTATCGCTGTCTGCCTCATCCTCAATTCGTTGTTCAGATATCGCATCCTGTTGGGGGGCAGATAAAAGAATTTCATCGTCCAATTCAACAATTTTGTCAGCTGATTCTGCTGCTCCCTCCAGTGCTTCTTCCAATCTGTCATATGAGTTTTGAAATACATCAACCGTAATATCTCCCGACTGAAGCAGATATTCTCTGATCGTGTTTACGGCGTTCATGGTTGCATTTTTCACACTCATGAAAAATTCATCTTTTCCATGTAGATGAATCATACCTTTCCAGGCAAGATCGATTAACTTCTTGAGCTCTACACCTGTAAAATTAAGATTGCCTATCGTACTCTCAAATTTCGCCCCAGCAACCATTACTCCTTCTCTATCCTGTGGCCAAACATCTGCCAGCGTGCGTATAATGATTGCTAATTCTTCGATGTTATTCTCATTATCAGAAGTCATTTCTCTATCCTGTTTCTAATTAGATTCGCTTAGTGCCATATTCAGCCAAAAGTCACCGTTTGGTCCCTTGAATTTTAATTTTTCTGATGGTGGTTTGTTTGGCATAAAAAGTGTGAGGTCACTTCCTCTTGTTGCAGTTGGAAGTGATGACTGGCCTCGAAATCCAATTTTTTCAATGTTAGCCGCTACCTCACCTGCCAGGATATTTGAAATTTCACCTATAAGGTCACCCATATCATTGCTCTCGAATGGAATCTCAAAACCAATAAAAGCTTCTGATAGCCCTAAAGCCGTCTCCTTTGGCATTGCAAGCATTAGGGAAAGAGTACGCTCTGGGTTAAATACTGCAATATTGCCAATCACACCATTCAACGGGCCTTCCGGGCCCGAATCCTCATCATAAACCGGGGGAACTCCTAAAATCGATTCAAACGTATTTATCACCGACTGTTTTACAACGTCAACAATTTCTTCGGGTATGGTTTTCGAATCCAATATTTTTTCTGTCATCTTATTCTTTCCATGTTATGATTTAAGAATATTGCTGAAAAAGCTTTTTTTCTCTTCGGTCTCTTTTTGTGTCACCAGATTTCCCTCATCGTCAAAATAGCGCTTGATGGTTTTATGCATTTTATCGGCTGTAAAAGGTTTGGTTATATATTCGTTTGCCCCTCCTTCATTGAGTGCTACGTCTACCTTACCCATCGATTTTTCAGCAGTAACCATAATTATGGGGATGTGATCCGTATTACCTTTCTCCCGAACTGCTTTTGAGAACTCCACCCCTGTCATTTTGGGCATGTTCCAGTCTAAAAAAATGATTTCAATACTGTCGTCAAATTGATTGAGTGCATCTTCACCATTCATGGCTTCAACGTACTCAAAATCGGCAATCATCAATTGACTTAGTGCTCGTTTTACAGCACTTCTCATAATTTTAGAATCATCAACAATTAGTGCTCTGATTTGTGCCATGTTTGCGGATATTTAGCTTAAATTTTTGATTTACCAACAAAACTGAATCCCCGAATTTAGCCAGGTATCTACCATTTCATCTTTAGGATAATCTTTCTTACTTCAGGAAACTTCAAAAAACGAATTTGGCTCTGGACAGATAAATTCAAGACTTATGTACATTTTTGGTCTTTTAGTAATATTGACTTCCCTTTGGTTATCGGATTGAATCGTTAAATCTTAAGATTTATTTACAGTGATTCATTATTCAATCCGATTAATACTTTCAGCAGGTCAAATAGTCCATCTAATTAAATAAATAGTATAAATGAAGTACTCAGACACGTATATAAATTATTTAATGACAGTTGCTTATATACTTATTTGGTATTGGTGGGCAGAACACTACTTTGTTTACAGAAAAGAGAATCATTAATAATTCGATTAACCGTAGGGTATTCATTTATGAAGATACTATTGAGCTTGATGAGATTGTATCAAAAACTACGCTTATACGAGCTCCGTTTTCTTTTGCGGACTCTGATCTGAAGGTACAGTTTAATATTTTCATTACGAGTTCCATTGTATGCAAAGGTTCGTCATCAGTACCCTCTCCGGCTATAGAAGAAGATCGGCTCTTATCGGTTAGAATCAGATTAAGTATTTCTGAGGAAGATCTCTTACTGGTATCAACTGTGAATGAAATTGCAAAACCCGTCTCTGCGTTCTCATTACTTACTTTAATAGTCTCTCCTTTCGGTATGAATTTCAGTAACATTACTATGATATTGTATAAAAAAAGTCTGATCAATGGAATATGATTTCTCAGATAGTACTCATCTCCTCTCTGTATATAGTCTACCTTTTTATCACCGTTCACCGCAAAGGATGTAGCATGTGAGCAAAGATCATCCAAAAACCAAGGCAATGATATCTTGTAATCCCCTGACTCTTCATCTGCAATAGATTTATTTTCAATATATCGTATTTGATTAACAATATTACTTACCTCATCGACACCCGCCTGGATCTTTTGTCTGTATCTGTCAATCTTTGTAAGATCTTTATCCCCCTTTAAACATATTTGTAAAAGTTCTAAATAGCCTGAAACAGCACTTAGAGGCGATTGTACATCGTGAAGGCTCTGGGAAAGAACCTTTTTCTGGAGTTGATTTAAGAGATTTTTTTTAACTAAATCCTCATTGTTTCTTCGCATTTAAACACCTTATTGGTTGTTTTATTTCTGGTGATTCAAATATAGATTTTTGGTTTGCATGATTTTCTTTAATCCCCCCGCCGATCTCAAATGTTACCATGCAATAACTATATAATGATATTATCTAAAATACTACTCTCCATTCTCCAACTTCTGAAAATCAGTTAATCTGAAGTTGTGATAAATTTATCTCTGGACTTGCCTATAACATTGTGGGTTTCTGCTCCCCGTGTTTCTCATAGTTAAAATGTGTCGTTATTTTTTTACCTTCTATTCGTTGTTTATTTCAATGAGACGATTTCTTCTGATGATAACAAAGACTATAAAATTCAACATCGAATGAATACTGAAATCGAACGTCTGCAGATACTAATTATCGAAGACAGCACTCCGGATTTTATACTAACGGAGTCCTATTTATCGGCTAAATTTGAACATTTTAAAGCCACACATGTAAAAACCGCGACTGATGCCGTTTCTGAGCTAAAAAAAAGTAAAAACAGTGCGTTTGATGTTATTTTATTAGACCTTTCGCTGCCAGATAATGAAGGTGAAAAGCTTATCAGATTAATACAGGCTCAAGCCCCTTATACACCTATTGTAATTTTAACGGGCTACTCAAACATCGATTTTAGTATTAAATCTTTATCTATGGGCATCAGCGATTATCTACTTAAAGATGAAATCACGCCTGCACTTCTCCAAAAAAGTATTCTTTACTCTATTCAAAGATATCATTTTTCCTCAAAGTTAAAACAGAGCAGGGATAACTACAGCTCACTGGTAAATAATATTAAGGAGACGGTATACAGAACTGATATAGGCAATGATTTTAAACTTTTATTTATTAGCTCCCACATTGAAAAACTCACCGGCTATCCTCCAACATATTTTACGGAACCTGGTCAAAAAACTTTATTCAATTTAATTCATCCTGACGACCGTATTAAAGTTAAACTGTGTATAGAAGATGCAGTCGAAAACGGTTGTGGATGGGAACTGGAATATCGACTCCTTCACAAAGATCGCTCCATCAGGCACGTCATTGATAAAGGAAACTTGTTTTATAATAAGGAGGATGATTGCCATTACTGCGATGGGTGTATTCTTGATATCACGGACAGGAAAAAAATTGAAGAACAGCTGCAGTTACGGGAAGAAGTGTTTAGAAGCATTTTTGAAAACGCAGCCATTGGCATGGGAGTGACTGATGTAGACGGTACCATCCAAAAAGTGAACAGTAGCCTTTGTACCATACTCGGATATTCAAAAAAGGAATTGATAGGAAAAAACACTTTGGATTTGGTTCATCCTCACCTTTTACGAAAAAACCTTCGCAATATGAGTCAATTGCTACAGGGAACTATAGACTTTTTCCATTCCGAAGAGAAATATATTCATAAAAAAGGCCATACCGTGTGGTGTATACTCTCTGTTTCTTTAGTTCGCGACGATGCGGGGATTCCTGTTAATTTTATTGGACAGATAACCGATATCACTGATAAGAAAAATGTAGAACTTGAGCTGGAAAAACTTAACCAAAATCTCGAAACTAAGGTAGCAGAGAGAACAAGACTACTCGAGTTTGCAAATAAAGAACTGGAATCCTTCAGCTATTCAGTCTCTCATGATCTAAGAGCACCCTTGCGGGCTATTGATGGTTTTAGCCAGGTTATCCTTGAAGATTACTCAGAAAAACTGGATAAAACCGGCCATGATTATTTACACAGGATTCGATCAGCCTCACAACAGCTATCAAGGCTCATTGACCATTTTCTTGCACTGGCTAAAGTATCCAGAACGAGTATTGAAAAGAAAACCGTGAATCTTTCCAATATTGTTGAAAATGTTGCGGAGATGCTTAAAACCTCTGATCCTGACAGAAACGTAACCTTCGAAATCGAAAAAAACATAATGGCCTATGCTGACCCCCGCTTAATAAGAACCGTTATTCAAAATCTCATTGAAAACGCCTGGAAATATACGTCCCTTGAAAAAAAAGCCAGAATTGAATTCGGGCAGCTGCAAAAAGATCAAAACCCTGTTTATTTTGTAAAAGATAACGGTGCGGGTTTCGACATGAAATTTTATGAAAATTTATTTCAACCATTCAGAAGGCTGCATAAAGAAAAAGACTATTCAGGCTCTGGAATTGGTCTTGCAACCGTGAACAGGATTATCGAGAGACACAGTGGGAAAATTTGGGCATATTCAGAAGTAGGCAGCGGATCCGTTTTCTATTTCACTCTATCGTAGTGACCTCTGAAATATTAAAGTTTTG
>Ga0102938_10003649_pt1 | contig 11450 bp, 10 predicted proteins | sample SalPonR2_B_D2_MG_FD_84516 | JGI IMG/M metagenome (GOLD analysis project Ga0102938, IMG submission 84516) | Salt pond soil microbial communities from South San Francisco under conditions of wetland restoration - Salt Pond MetaG R2_B_D2_MG | ecosystem: Environmental > Aquatic > Marine >... | reverse complement strand
TTTATCCTCGCCACTGGTATCTTTGAAAAGATAAAAATTAGGATACTTTTTAGCCAGTTCAACCGCAGTCGACGGTTCAATCTCGTTTTCTGTTACCTGGGGCAGCTGATAGAGAGCGGTCGGCACTCCCTGCTCCAATACTTCCGATAAATCGCTGCGTATCTCATGCTGGGACAGGCTGCTCCCGTGGGGAGCAGTAACCGTTACCCCGGTGTAGGCGGGCGTGGAGTCTATCGTGTAACGCCGGCGAATAGCCTCCACCGATTCGACCGCTTTCCCGCGTCCGGTCTCAAGAACGCCAATCAACAAGTGACCACTCACCTCTTCCGCCATAGGCAGCAGCAGCTCAACTAACTCAAAACGCTCCTCTGAATTCATCTCCCACCCGTCACCGGTAGAGCCAGGGGCAAGATAGGCCTGAACATATGGGGAAATATGTTCAATATGGGCGGCGGTTCGCTCGGAACTGAATTTGCCCGTATCAGCATAATGAGATATTAAGGGGCACCATAATGTGGGAATACCCTGTGGAAATACACGTGAAAAATAATCTTTTCTTCGCATTCTTTGCCTCCGCCGGAAATGTTACCTATAAGTTGTGAGATAGTTTCGCATGCCGCGCAGCGGCAACCGAAACGAGGAAAATAGCCGGATACGGCTCTTTTCTTAATAGAAGTATAGTAGAAGAAAACTGAGGCAGCAATTCGAAATGTGAGTGTGGGATGCACACTTCACATTTCGAATGCCTCCACCTGTTAGGAATTGTACTATTTGCTAAGTGTTTAAGGTTATTCTAATTTTGGAATTCATATGAATTCCAAAATTAGAATACCTGAGGTTCACAGTTCTAATAAAGTTTTTTATAATAGCAATATGCAATATCGACCATTTGGAAAGCTTAACTGGCAGGCTTCAGCCCTTGGATTCGGGGCTATGCGTATGCCGACTGTGGATAATGACCCGGCTCACATTGATGAAGAGCCTGCCCGTGAGATGATACGAACCGCCATAGACCAAGGGGTAAATTATGTGGATACCGCGTTCCCTTACCATCGTGAGGCGGGAGAAGCATTTGTGGGAAGAGCCCTGCAGGATGGATACCGTCAACGGGTGAAGCTGGCGACCAAACTGCCCATCTGGAAGGTGGAGGAGCAGGCGGATTTCTTCCGTTTTCTCAATACCCAGCTGCAGCGGCTGGATACCGAACATATCGATTTTTACCTCATCCATGCATTAGATGCAGCACGCTGGGAAAAAACCAAGCGCCTTAAAATAATGGAGGCCGCCGAAAGGGCTCAGGCTGAGGGCCTAATCGGGCACATCGGATTTTCTTTCCACGATGAATATCCGGTTTTTGAACAGATTCTCGACGAATATAAGGGCTGGGACTTTTGCCAGATTCAGTACAATTTTATGGATACCGAGTACCAAGCCGGGCGCAGGGGACTGCGTGAGGCCTCTACACGCGGACTGGCTGTGATTGTGATGGAACCTTTAAAGGGCGGTCAAATTGCCGCCGAACCTCCCCAGATGGTAAAACCAGTACTGAAACAACTGGGGGCCGAAAGACGCACAAACGGTCATGTAGATCTGGCCTTAAAGTGGGTGTGGGACCACCCTGAAGTATCCCTGGTTCTCAGCGGTATGAGCAGCATGGAACAGGTACAGCAAAACCTGGCTAGTGCGAATGAATCCGCAGCCCGTGCTTTCTCTACTGAAACCCACATTCTGTTTGAGCAGATGCGCGAAATGTACGACTCTCTGCGCAAAGTAAACTGTACTGGCTGCGGTTATTGTACCCCCTGCCCCAGCGGTGTAAATATTCCCCGGATACTCCGCTTGTACAATGATCTTTATATGTATGACGACCAGCAGCAGCCGCGGCGGGTGTACAACTACGTACTTGATGCCGAGGAGAGGGCCGACCAGTGCACCGAATGTGGGGTCTGCGAGGAAGCTTGTCCCCAGCACATCTCAATCATTGAGTCGCTGAAAGCCGCACATACGCTGCTCAGCAGTTCTAAGCCGGAAGAGGAAAGCCGGTAAAATATTAAAAGGAAATGTTGACTATGAAGAAGAATTGTTCACAAGAGAAAAACGCTCAAAACTGCAACTGCACGTATCCCTGCAGCCGTAAGGGCCTGTGCTGTGAGTGCATCACCTACCACCGCCGCATGGCCCAGCTACCGGCCTGTTATTTTCCAGACGATATCGAAGCAGGATACGACCGCTCGGTCGAGAACTTTATGCGGGTGCTGCAGGAGAGGGGCCTCTCCTTCCTGCGGGCTTAAAAGCCCGGAACACCCGAACCTCATCAGACAAAGCCTTAGGGGCACAACCTCAAGAGGAGCCGGTACGAAGGACCAACGAAAGGAAGCTCAACAGCATCATAATCCCACCGGTAATTAGGAATCCCGCGGTAAAACTGACTATATCACCCATATAGCCTATAAAAGCGGGAATCAAGCCGGTTCCAATCAGAGCGGACACCGGAAGCACCATCGATACTGACACATTGCGCGATCGTGCCGGTCCGACGGTTGCTAAAGCCGCCAGGCCCGCCGGAAAAAACAAGGCCCCGATGGCCGGCTGCAGAAAAACCGCGATCACCAAAAAGGGGCCTTTAAGTATTCCCATCAGGAGAATGGCAAGTCCTGCACCACAGACAGTTACCATCACAGCCCGGCGCACACCAATACGGTCCATTACCAAGCCGGCCGTCAACAGTCCAACAATCGGCAGGAAGCGAGATATTCCAAATATCCGGTTGGCCGCCTGAAGTGAAAACCCCGCTTCACTTACCAGAAAAGTTGGTACCAGCAGGTAGATCCCCTGTATACTGGCCAACCCTAGTCCGAAAAACAGCATCAAAATCCAAAAGTTCGGCTCCTGAAACAGGGGAAGCAAGGCTTTGAAGGTAGGAGCTTCCCCCTTAAAATTACCGGCTTTAATCAGCAGAAAAAAAAGCAGACCAACAATCAATACAATCCCAGAGAGGACAGCCAGGGTTCCCCTCCAAGTTGAATTAGTCAGCATGAAGTTCGCGTATAAGGGAGCCAGAACCATTCCAAAATGCGGGCCAATCTCATGCAATGAAAGAGCCTTCTGCCAATCCCGCTTATGAATGAGTGCGGTGATGGTTGCAATTCCGGAGGGCGGATATAAACCGGAACCGGCGCCCATTATAAATACCCCCACCCGCATTACCTCTATGGAAGGAGCAGCAGCCATCACAGCCAGGCCAATGGACATCACTATGCTGCAGAGTAAAATCGAGCCTCGATGGGTCAGTTTGGATGAGACAAAACCAGAGAGCAGCATCGCGATACTATATCCGACACTGATGTACAGAAACAGCTGCGCCGCCGGTCCGTGACTTATATCAAAACTGGTTTCTACCCGAATCAGCAGGGGGGAAAGAATCGACCTGGAGAGAATATTGGTAATAAGGACCATTATTATCAGCAGTATAACCGGAATTCCCGCTTTGAAGCGAAGACCTCCTTCTAAGTCGCTCTGTTGCCCCTCTTGTGTATTCATGCAACTATAATACTTTCACTTACAAATTCTTACAACGGGAGTATGTAATGCCGGAATTACCGGAAGTTCAGACAGTTGTCGATGACCTTCGAGCCGCCGGTGTCGAGGGAGACACAATCAATTCGGTAGCTATTAGCTGGGAGAATACCATACGGCCCCTCTCGGCCGCACAGTTTGTAAAAGAGCTGCGCGGCCGACGAATAGAATCGATCCGTCGCCGAGGTAAATACATTGTGTTTAAGCTGGACCAAGGGGCTTATCTGCTGACTCATCTTAAAATGACCGGTCAATATCAACTTAGTACACCGGAGAAAAAGGCAGACCCGCATGTAAGAGTAGAATTCGTATTAGATGAAGATCGTCGACTTTGCTTTCATGATACCCGAAAATTCGGCCGTATTATTCTTACCCGTCATCCCGGACAGACGCTGGACAAGCTTGGCCCGGACCCATTCGACCCGAAACTTACCCCGGAGTTATTTGCCTCATCAGTGCATAAGCGCGCACGTCGAATCAAAGCTCTCCTGCTCGACCAGAGCTTTCTGGCCGGACTGGGGAATATCTACTGCGACGAGGCACTGTTTGCCGCCGGAGTTCATCCCCTGGAAAACAGCCGCCTTATTGAACCACACAAGGCTGAAGCGCTGCTGCTGCACATACGCACTGTTCTGCGTGAGGGGCTCAGAAACCGCGGAACTTCCCTGGGGGAGGGTGAGACTAATTATATGTCGGGAGGAAAAAGAGGAGAAAACCGGGAAGCTCTAAGGGTGTACGGATTGAACGGCCGGCCCTGTCCCCATTGCGGAACTCCGTTAGAAAAAATCTATGTAGCCCAGCGGGGCAGTTACTTCTGTCCCCGCTGTCAAGCCTGTACTCATGAATCAAGTTCAAAGTAAGTACGACGGTCTCGTATAAACTCTCGTAAATCGGTGGGGGTTACTCCAAAAATTTCAGAGAGATTCTCATTTTGGTCAGCCCCCTTGCCGGCTTTCACCGTCCTATAGATGAGCGACATTACAAGAACAAAACCTAGGGGCTCACCCTTTTTAAGCCGATACAGCATAAACGGAAGTAACCCCGGTTTTTCATAACTAATAGTTCTGCCGAGTTCCACAGAAAGTATCCGAGCTACATCATAATAGGAGTAATTTTCCTCTCCGGTAAGCTCGTAGGCGCTATTATAATGTTGTGCATTTCCGATACATCGGGCAGCTGCCCGAGCTATATCATCTACGGCTATAAAATTGGTTTTCCCCTCGCCCGCAGGAACCAACAGACGGGATTCATAACGAATCTCCTCGCGATGGGCTGTTATGAGATTTTCCATAAAGAAACTCGGTCGTAAAAAGGTATAGGGTATACCGCTTTTCTGTATGTAATGCTCAATTTTATAATGGGGTGTATAAGACCTATTCTCCACGCCCTGCAGTGAGAGAAAAAGGATGTGCTGAATATTTTTATGCCGACAGATATTTATAAAAGGAAAAATCTTCGACTTTACCTTTGTGATCGCAGGCGGACGCACCAGTACCACCGCTTCTATATCTTCCAAGGCGGATTCGTATGTGCCCGCATCATTGAAGTCAAAGCGGCGCACTTTGATTTCCGGGTCTTCAATCAGAAAATTGACCCTTTCAGGATTCCGAGCTCCCGCATAGATCTCTACATCAGATCTGCCTCTCAGAGCCTTGTATACAGCATATCCAAAATTACCGGTAATTCCGGTGATTAATAAATTCATAATGCGATTCCCCCACTCAGGAAGATCATATATTCACAGCTATAAAAAGATCAAGTAGGTCCAGCACATCAAAAAAGTGTTGGACCACTTTTTATGTTTTACCAATATCCCTTCGATAATAACGCCCTTCAAAGTAGATGTTCTCTAAAACGGCATACGCCTGACGATAGGCTAAGTTTAAGTTTGAATTTAAAAAGAAAAATGCTGGCCTCTGACAGGATACATGCCGTAGTGATCAACGGTCTCACACTGTTTTTAGCCTCCCCTGCGATACTTACCATATCGGTTTATCTTTTCCGGTTGCGATTTCCGGTGCCCAACCTTTATACTTAAAGAACCTTATACTTAAAAAAAGGAGCTTTTATGACTAAAATGTTATACCATAGCGATTCATACCTAAAAGAGTTTAGTGCAGTAGTTACTGATATCGACCAAGAAACAAAAACCGTAGTGCTGAATAAAACAACCTTCTTCCCAGGAGGCGGGGGCCAGCCCTGCGATACCGGCCGGCTTAGCTATGCCGGCAGTATGGTTCCGGTGCTTTCTGTTTCGCGCAGGGCAGACCATATTCTGCATCAAATAGATGGGCAACTGCCGGAAGTCGGTAGTGAAGTACACGGGGAAATTGACTGGGAGCGACGCTACCAGCTGATGCGAACCCACTCGGCGATGCATGTGCTTTGCGGAGTTGTGTGGCGCGATTACGGTGCCCAGGTCACCGGTGGTAACATGGAACCCCTAAAGGGGCGAATGGACTTCGAATTTGAAAACTTTTCCGCCGACCTGGTGCATGAGATCGAGGGCAAAGTGAATGTCGAAATACAGAACGGCCGCAACATACAGGCGCGCGTCCTTCCCAGAGCCGAGGCGGAACAGATTCCCGACCTAATCCGCACTAAAATCAACCTTCTACCAGATACACTACAGGAAATTCGGATTGTCGAGATCGAAGGGTTGGACTTGCAGGCCGACGGAGGTACCCATGTCGCGAATACCAAAGAGATTGGGACCTTCAAAATAGTCGGACACAAAAGCAAGGGAAAAATAAATAAGCGACTGAAAATCGAACTTGTGTGAGAAAGGAGATAGTATGGATAAGAAGTATTGTCTATTTGCGTTTAACGGAGAATTGATGTGTTTTGCCCATGCCCTGCTGAATGCGCTGGACTTTAACAGCAAGGGATATGAGGTGAAGCTTGTGCTGGAAGGCAGTGCAACTAAACTGATTGCAGATTTTGAAAAGGAAGATGCTCCCTTTAGAAAACTCTACCTTCAATGTATCGAAAAGGGACTGCTTGACTGCGTCTGCCGAGCTTGTTCCAAGCAAATGGGAACCCTGGAGATAGCCCAAAACAACGGACTGCCCCTCTGCGACGATATGTCCGGGCACCCCAGTATGGAGCGCTATATAAGGGATGGGTATCACATAATTACATTTTAAACCTGGGAGTTTGAAGCATAACGGCGCAAAACATAATGCAGCACCCCACCATGGCGCCAATACTCGGCTTCTACCTTGGAATATAGGCAGCACAGTACCTTAAACTCAATTAAAACACCATTCTCCGAACCAGTCTGCCCCAAATGCTGTATTTGCCGGGCTGTTACTTTGAGGCTTGTTCCGGGCTGCAGATTTGCCTCGACTCCTTCAATTGTAAACTCTTCAAGGCCGGACAAGCCCAGGCTATGCCAGGACTCACCGGGCTTAAACTGCAAGGGAAGTACTCCCATGCCTATTAAGTTGGAGCGATGTATCCGCTCAAAACTCTCGGCAATCACCGCCTGCACCCCTAACAAAGCAGTGCCCTTGGCCGCCCAGTCGCGGGATGAGCCGGAGCCGTATTCCCTGCCGGCCAGCACTATAAGGGGAACCTTACGGCGGCGGTACTCCCGGGAAGCATCCCACACCGTAAGCTCCTGGGGATTGGAGCCGCCTTCTGTCGGGAGCAGCAGTGTATAGCCGCCCCGGCGGTCGACCATAAAATTCTTGAGTCTGACATTGGCAAAGGTGCCTCTCATCATGACCTCATGGTTTCCGCGCCGCGAGCCGTAAGTGTTAAAATCCGCCTCCGAGACCCCCTGTTCACGCAGGTAGCCTCCGGCGGGGCTATCTGCACTGAATTTCCCGGCGGGGGAAATGTGATCGGTAGTTACCGAGTCTCCTAACAGAAGAAGAGCCCTAGCCCCCTCAATCGATTTCGGTTTAGAAGGCTCTCGGGAGAGGTTTTTGAAAAAGGGAGTCTCCCTGATGTAGGTTGAACTTTTATCCCAGGCATATGAAACACCTTGCGGCGCAGCAAGCTTCTGCCACAACTCATCCCCGTAGTAGATGCCGGCATAACTCTGCCGAAACAGCTCTGGAGAGATCACTGCCTGCAAGAGCTCCTGCACCTCGGCGGAAGACGGCCACAGTTCATGCAGGTACACCGGCTCGCCATTGGGGTCGAAGCCAACAGGTTCTTTGGTAATATCTATATTCGCCCTGCCTGCGAGCGCGTAGGCAACTACTAACGGAGGTGAAGCCAGAAAATTCATGGTCACATCAGGATGAATGCGAGCCTCAAAATTGCGGTTTCCTGAAAGCACCGATGCAACCTGGAGTTTACGCCGCTTTACCTCCGCATCGATTCTCGGCGGCAGGTCTCCGCTGTTACCGATACAGGTGGTACAGCCGTAACCCACTACATGAAAACCGAGGGCTTCCAGATACGGAAGCAGCGCAGTCAGGCGCAGATAATCGGTAACCACCCGCGAGCCGGGTGCCAGACTTGTTTTTACCCACCCCGGTACCTTAAGCCCCAATTCTACCGCCCGTTTCGCCAACAAACCGGCCGCCACCATGACCTCGGGGTTTGAGGTATTGGTACAGCTGCTGATTGCCGCAATAACCACAGAGCCGTCGCGTACCCTCTCCAGCCCATCTTCAGCGGTATGTATATTAACCCGGTTGGTAACTCCGGGCTGTTGCTGCCCCTCATCCTCGGGCCGGCGGCTGGTAGGCGGCCCAACGGTATCGGCAGATCTGCTCTTTGAGGCGGTTTCTGATACGGAGTGTGAAACGTTGGCTGTAGTTTTAAACAGGTTCGTCACTCTGTACTTTAAGTCGGAGAGAGTAATTCTATCCTGGGGGCGTGTAGGGCCGGCCACAGCAGGCTGTACATTACCCAGGTCTAGTTGGATGGCCTTGGTATAACTGATCTGCTCCGTACCTCTGCGCCAAAGATGATTCTTCTTTGCATACTCCTCGACAAGCTGTACCTGCTCCGCAGACCGTCCGGTAAGTTGCAGATACTCAAGTGTACGCTGATCAATCGGAAAGTAGGTAACCGTACAGCCGAATTCCGGAGACATATTGGAGATTGTCGCCCGGTCGGGAACACCAAGCTTCGAGACAGCCTCGCCGTAAAACTCGACAAACTTTCCCACCACCCCCTCCGCCCGCAGCGATTCGGTGATATACAGCACCAAATCGGTGGTGGTGGTTCCCACAGGAAGTTCTCCGCGAAGCTGCACCCCGATTACCTCCGGCAGGGTAAAGTAAAGGGGCTGACCCAGCATGGCAGCTTCGGCTTCAATCCCTCCGACTCCCCATCCAAGCACCCCCATCCCATTCACCATCGGAGTATGAGAATCGGTTCCGACTAGGGTATCCGGAAATAAATAACCATCGCGGGCAGTGACTACACTCGAGAGGTACTCGAGGTTTACCTGATGGCAGATTCCCATTCCAGGCGGAAGCACTGAAAAATCATTAAATCCGGATTGCGCCCACTTAAGCAGTCGGTAGCGCTCCGAGTTGCGCTCATACTCTTTTCCGACATTCGCCCTGAGGGCACGCCGGGTACCGTAATTATCAACTTGGACCGAATGGTCGATAACTACATCCACCGGAATCAATGGCTCAATTGTATCGGCGGGCTTTCCTTTCCGCTCCATCTCTGAGCGCAGCGAGGCTATATCCACTACCGCCGGCACCCCCGTGAAGTCCTGCATCAAGATACGGCTGGGCAAAAAGGGAATTTCAACTTGTCCTTGCCTGCGTTCCCAATTGAGAAGGGCTTCAATATGCTGGGTCTCAAAAAATTTTCCGTCGTAGTGTCGCAACACATTCTCCAGCAAAACACGGATGGAAAAGGGGAGCCGCTCAAGCTTTACCCCTTTTTCACCTTCTACACCCGCGATACCTTGTCCACCCGACCCAGGAGCATCTCCCTTAGCGCACACAGCGTGAAGATCCACTATCGTGAAGCTGTTCCCGTTGATTTCCCCTTTTGTTTTATACTGAGTTTCATGTTCACCCATACCGGTACTCCTTAATTCCAGCATATCCCCTCAAAGAACAGTTTGCAAACGCTATGCAATCGCACTACATACAGCCTGCAAGGCACCTGATAAAAACGGCCCCCGGAATATATTCCCGAAGGCCGTTTTCTTTACGTTTTTTAGCCGATTGCCTGGTGCCCTGTTTCGCCACTGCGAATTCTTACTACATTCTCTAACGGTAGAACCAGGATTTTCCCGTCACCGATCTCTCCTGTTCGAGCTCCGGTGATTATTGCATCAATTGTCGGCTGGACAAACGCCTCATTCACAGCTATTTCAATTCGGGTCTTCTTTAGCAGATTCACTTCGATATCCACACCGCGGTATGATTCAGTGTACCCCTTCTGCTGCCCGCAGCCGAGGGAATTGGTTACCGATATTTTATAAACCTCTGCTTTATACAGCTCCTCTTTTACGCTATTCAGCATATGCGGCTGAATATAGGCAATTATTAATCGCATATTCTCATCCTCCCTTACATGTTGCTAAAAATCTGGAAACCACTGTAGGATTCCATTCCATGCTCTCCGATATCCAATCCCATGAGCTCTTCTTTTCCATTAACCCGAAGCATTCCAATTGCTTTTAGGCTGCCGAAAAGTATACTGGATAAAAGAACTACCCATGCGAATACCGCCGCAACGCCCAGCAGCTGAATACCCAGCTGTGTGGCACCGCCCCCGTAAAAAAGGCCGACAATCGAAGCGTCGTTCACCCCATCGGCAAACAAGCCTACGGCCAAAGTGCCCCAAGCCCCGCATACACCATGTACCGATACTGCACCCACCGGATCATCAATATGCAGCACCTTATCTACGAGCTCTACCGAGGCTACCACCAAAACCCCTGATACTACTCCGATTATCAGAGCTCCTACGGGAGATACCACCCAAGTACCAGCGGTAATACCTACTAAGCCGGATAGGGCACCGTTGAGGGACATACTCGGATCAGGCTTACCAAACCACTTCCAAGAGCTGAACATCGCTCCAATCGCACCTGTAGCGGCAGCCAGAGTGGTGGTTACCGCCACATGGGCAATATCCGGATCGGTGCCGGAGAGGGTGCTGCCCGCATTAAAACCGTACCATCCAAACCAAAGGATAAATACACCCAGAGCTGCCAAGGGCATATTATGGCCGGGAATTGCCCTTACCACTGTCTTTTTGCCAATTTGTACGTATTTTCCCTTTCGAGCCCCCAAAAAGAAGGCTCCCACCAAGGCCGCCCAGGCACCAACCGAATGAACTACCGTGCTTCCGGCAAAATCGTGAAAACCAAGCTCCGCCAGCCAACCGCCGTTCCAAATCCAGTGACCGGATATGGGATAAATAATTGCGGTAATACAGACACTGTATATCAGATATCCCCCAAACTTGGTTCTCTCGGCCATTGCTCCGGACACAATAGTTGCGGCAGTAGCGGCAAATACTACCTGGAACATCCAGTCGCGATACAGGGTACTCTCGGCTCCGTGAATAAACAACTGATCGCTGCCTATAAATCCAGATATCGAAGCTCCATACATCAAGCCCCAACCAATGGCCCAAAAGGCTACCGCCCCTGCGGAAAAATCCATTAGGTTTTTCATCATTATGTTTCCGGCGTTCTTGGCGCGGCTTAGGCCCGACTCCACCATTGCAAACCCTGCCTGCATAAAAAACACCAACACCGCCGCTAATACCAGCCACAACATGTCAAAGGCCAATTCAAAGCGGCTCACTACTTCAGCAAGTGTCGCCTCTTCCGCCGCTGCCTGTGTGACTGCGCATAAGCCCATTAGTAGTAGTGCAGTCAGATACTTCATCCATCGCTTCATTCTAGTTCCTCCTTAAGCGTGTTACCT
>Ga0102938_10003648_pt1 | contig 11454 bp, 10 predicted proteins | sample SalPonR2_B_D2_MG_FD_84516 | JGI IMG/M metagenome (GOLD analysis project Ga0102938, IMG submission 84516) | Salt pond soil microbial communities from South San Francisco under conditions of wetland restoration - Salt Pond MetaG R2_B_D2_MG | ecosystem: Environmental > Aquatic > Marine >... | reverse complement strand
GCCCTGGCCGAGATGGAGGGCCAGCTGGAAACTGTGACTGCCGAGGCAGACGATCTGCGCGAGCAGGTCGCTGCGGCTGAGGAAGCGCGCCTTGCTCTGGAGGAGGCCCACGAGCGTGCGCTGGCCGAGGTCGAAATCTCCAAAACTTCGCTTCAAGCGTCGTTGGAGTCTGAACGAGCAACACGCTTTTCTGAAACTGCTGCCCTTACACGCATGGCCGAGGATTTGCGCGAAGAAGTGGCGAACCTTATGTCACAGAATACAGCGCTTACCGCAAAACTTGAGGCCGCTGAAACACGAATCAAGCAGACGGAGACAAAATCCAAGACCGAAGTCGCTAATGAGCGCAGACTCCGTTTCGAGGAAACCGCCACGCTTACGAGAATGCTTGAAGGCATTAAAGCTGAAAATGAAAGAAAGCAAAGACCTTTTGAAAAATGGTTGGTTGAGAAGCTGGTTCGCAGTGAGAGAAAGCTCAGAAAGTATTCACGAAACCGAGTTGAATATTTTTCTGACTCTAAGTCGACTGCAGCAAGGATTTACTATCGATTGCGTCCGGGCTTGTGATGGGTTTCAACTTTTCCATTCTTCCAGATCGAATCCGAAGATCCCTTGAGGCTCATGCTGCATTGCGACGGCATGATTTTCTTGGTGTCCTTCGAAAATATGGCTCGTCAGATTCTGCCGGAAACTCGACTTGTATCTACGCTTGGTATCGGTTGGGATGTTATCAAATTGTGGTCGATTGCGCTGAGGAGGATGTTCCCAGAACTGTTCGGGAACTCGTTGCGATTTCTGTCTCGCTGGCCGTGACAGGGCGCTTTGAGAGTTGCGAAAGTTTCGTTGAAAAGCACATGACTACGCTGTGCCGAAAGCCACGATATGCAATTGAGGCGGCGCGGGGTATAGTCAGGTTCAATCCTTCCCTTGCGCTTAAGCTCCTTGCGGGTCTTCCGGCCACGGCTGATTTTCGCGCCGCAGTCTATCTTGCGCTGGAACAGCAAGTCTTGGCGCAAAAGGTCTTTCGAGAGACCGCGCGCCCCACACGCCCAGATATCGTGGCAGGGCATTTCTTTCTAAAGGCAAATTTGAGTGCGACCGTTGGAGAAGCGGTGGTGGCAGTGAACCGACAGCTTTTCGAATTCGGTTTGTCAGCGGTCCATCTTGCTGATGGCGCATCAGTCTTTCGACTGGATATGTTGCGCAGTGAGAACGAGCATACTTCGCATGACGGCCCTCTGGTTTCGATTATCGTGCCGGCCTTCAATGCTGAGACCTCCCTCAGGACCAGTGTGTCTTCGTTGCTCGAGCAAAGCTACCGCAACCTTGAGATCATCATTGTCAATGATGGTTCCAGGGACAGAACCCAGCAGATAGCCAATGCGCTTGCGATAGAGGATCCACGTGTTCGCGTGCTGGATTCCGCCCTCAACAGGGGAGCCTATGCCGCGCGAAATGCTGGTTTGAGGGAATCTGTCGGGCAGTTTGTGACAGTTCATGACGCGGATGATTTTGCGCATGCTCAGAAGATCGAGCGGCAAGTGTTTCCGTTGTTGCAAGATGAGCGTCTTGTGTTTTCGATTTCCGACATGGTGAGAGTTTCGGCTGATGGTATGTTCGCCCGCAGGGAAATCTATCCATTGCAGCGCATGAACACCAGTTCGCTCTTGTTTCGTCGTGAGTTGGTTATTCATGAGTGCGGCTATTGGGAGGAAGAGAGATACGGCGCGGATAGCGAATACCTCTTTCGCCTCCGCAACAGCTTTCCAAAGGATCAATGGGTTCGTTTGCGGCTTCCCCTAAGCTTTGCGGCCGACCGCTCTGGATCTTTGACGGCCTCCGTTTCGACAGGTGGACTGGGGAAGCCAAACGACCCTCGTCGGATTGCCTACACCGAAACCTACACGCGGCGTTGGCTGCAAAGATCGGGCTGTCGATTGAATGGCTGATATCTTTCCACGCCTGTCGCTCCTGTCGCCGAAATGGCAGGCCCGCCTTGTGTCTGCGCCTTCATGGTGCCGGCAATGCTTCCGGACGGCGATGGCATCGCAGAACAGCGGCTATGCGTGCACCAGCCTGCTGTTGGCGCGATTCCAGCCACTATCGACTGTTCTGAGGGACCGCCCCGTCTTTTACAGTCGGCTTCTGCCCTTGAAGGGAAACACAATCCTCGGTTGGGGACGGAAATGGTCCGGTCGGCGCGCCAAGTCATTGGCTGAGCATCACGGTCGGACTTTTCTTCTCGTAGAGGATGGGTTTCTGCGGTCCGTCGGACGCGATGATCCGATCTTATCTCTCGTGCTAGACGGCAACGGCATCTACTATGACTGCGCCGAGCCCTCCGATCTTGAAAATCTCGCCCAAAAGGCGCTCTCGCCAGGCGAGTTCGCCCAAGCGCGCCGCGTCATCGCGATGTGGCGCGCGGAGTGCCTTTCCAAGTATAACGCCGAGCGCGATGTCTCAGCGCCTTTGCCAAGCCTCTACATTCTGGTGTGCGATCAGACCTTTGGTGATGCATCCATTCGCCATGGTGGCGCTGATGCGCAGAGTTTTACGCGCATGCTGCAGGCTGCCCTTGCCGCATACCCTGAGCATACCATCATTCTGAAAATTCACCCTGACGTGGTCACAAACGGCAAGACGGGGCATTTCGACCTCGCGGCAGTCGCAGCGAACGAACGCGTCAGGGTCATCTCGGACCCTTGCCACCCCTCGAGGCTGATCGAACATGCCGATGCCGTTTACACCGTCACGTCGCAAATGGGGTTTGAGGCGCTCCTCTGGGGCAAACGCGTCCACTGCTTCGGGATGCCCTTCTATGCGGGCTGGGGTCTGACGGATGATGAACTTCCCCCACCGGAGAGGCGCAAGCCTGTGACGCTCGAGCAACTCGTTCATGCGTCACTCGTCAAATATCCCCGCTACATCGACCCTGTCACCATGACCCTCTGCGAACCCGAGCGCGCTTTTGCACATGTCGGATTGCAGCGCCGGAAAAGGCAAGAATTTCCCCGGCATGTTGCGGCCCTCGGATTCTCGCGCTGGAAGCGGTCCTTCATTAGGCACTTTCTTCAAGGCTCCGATGTGGTTTTCGCGAAAACGCTCCCTTCCGTGTCTCCATCGCAGTCTTTGCCCGTAATCGCCCTGTGGGGCAGCGCCACGGCGCCGGCGCTCCCGTCGAACTCGACCATCTTGCGGATCGAGGATGGCTTCCTGCGTTCCTCGGGTCTTGGCGCCGACCTCGTGCGGCCGCTGTCGTTGGTCATTGATGATATCGGAATTTACTACGACGCCACACGCCCTTCGCGGTTGGAGCACATACTCGCAACGCAGGCGCTGGACGAGGCGGCCGTCCGGCGTGCGGAGGAATTGCGTGACAGGATCATTGAGCTTGACCTGACAAAATACAACTTGGGTCATCAGGCTTGGCATCGACCAAACCAGCCAGGCCCGGTCATTCTCGTTGTCGGCCAGGTCGAAACGGACGCGTCGATCCGGCTCGGCTCGCCAAAGGTCCGGTCCAATATCGAGCTTCTCAGCCGCGTCAGGCAGGAAAACCCATCCGCCCATATCGTCTACAAGCCGCACCCCGATGTCTTGGCCGGCCTCCGGCGCCAAGGTGATGGAGAGCAGGCCGCGCAGGCTTTCGCCGATGAGGTCCTGACGCGACCAGTGTCTTTGGGTCAGCTTCTGGGGCAGATCGATGAAGTGCACACGATGACTTCGCTGTTGGGCTTCGAGGCGCTGATCCGGGGTGTGAAGGTCGTCTGCCACGGTCTCCCCTTTTATGCGGGCTGGGGGCTGACGGAAGACAGGATACCGTGCCCCCGCAGGACGCGACGATTGGCGGTAGCCGAAATAGTCCATGGGGCCCTGATCGCCTACCCGCGCTATTTCAGCTATGAACGGGATTGCTTCATCGAGCCCGAACATGCGGTAGAACAACTTGCTGCCCTCGCAAACGGCGGCCCTCAGCGTCGGAGTCTGCATCGCAAAATCTTGCGGGTCACCATTCTGGCCTGGCTGAAGCTCAAGGGAAACACACGATGACCAGTGCCAAGAACGACGAGCAGTCGGTTTCAAAGGGCAAGGTGCTCACGCTGGGCAACTCGGCGGCGGCCGACCACGGCGATCGGCAGGATAAACGCCGCCCCAGCAGGTTACTGGTGTCGTTCCTCCTGTTCGCGGTGCTGCCGCTCATTGCTGCTACGCTCTACTACTCGACCGTCGCCACGGACCGCTACGCGGCCGGTGCAGGCTTCTCTATCCGCGGCATCGATACCAACGCCGGGATCGACGGGATTGGCGCCTTGACCGGCCTTGCCAGCACCGGCTCAACGACATCGGACTCCTACATCGTCCTCAGCTACCTCGGAAGTCGCGAACTTCTGGAGGCGGTGGATCTCGAACTTGATCTGCGTGGCGTCTATGCGTCGCGTGACGTTGATCCGCTGTCGCGGCTCGATTCCGATGCGACGGTCGAGGATTTCCTCCGGTACTGGAACAGGCGCATCCACACCCAATTCGACCCGACCTCCGGGATCATCGAGTTCGAGGTTCAATCCCTTAGCCCGGAACATGCGCAAGAAATCGCAGCGGCGGTTCTGCGCCTGACCCAAACCTTGGTGAATGAACTCTCCGCGAATGCACGAAGCGACGCGCTTCGGTTTGCACGGGAAGAAGTGGAGCTTCAGGAGGCTCGCTTGCGGCAGGCACTCAGCGCAATCCGCGATTTCCGCGCGTCCGAGCAATCCGTCGACCCCTCTGCAAGTGCCGCGCTCGAGATCGAGCTGATCGCAAACCTTGAAGCACGTCTCATCGACGTCAACGCTCGCATTGCCGCCTTGCGCCAGACCCTCGATGAAAACGCGCCCAGCCTAACGGCGCTGCGACGCAACTCGGAGGCTCTCGCCGCCCAGATCGTTGAACGTCGCGAGGCGATCGGCAGCGAGGTTCTTGGGGAAAGCGGCGTCAGCGCTGTCAGCCAGCAGCTGGCGCTCTACGAGGAACTGGAGGTCGAGCGAAGCCTGGCTCAACAGGCCTACGCATCGGCTCTGGCGTCGCTCGAGCAGGCGCGGAGGGATGCCGACCGGCAACAACGCTACCTTGCCATTCATTTGCGACCGCAGGCACCTGAATCCGCACAATACCCGCGTAGCTTGCGCAACCTTCTGATCCTTGGCTTCGCATTGGTGGCCGCATGGGGGATCGGTGCGCTGATGACATATTCCGTGCGGGACCATCTGACATGAAACTGGTCAGCACGACGGAGCTTCTGTCGCTGCAACTGCGCGTGATCGCCAGCCTTGTTTTGCGCGAAACCCGCGCGACTTTTGGGACATCCCCATTCGGCTATGTCTGGGCAATCATCACACCGACAGTCGGTGTAGGCTTGCTGGTGTTCCTCTTCAGCATGATCGGCCGTCAGCCCCCCTTCGGGTCCAGCCTGGCCCTGTTTTTCGCGACGGGTATCCTCACGCTGCAGTTTTTCAATGAACTGTCGAACAAGCTCATGACGGTCTTTGATGCCAACCGGGCCCTGTTGACATATCCGATCATCAAGGACGTCGATACGCTGATCGCCCGGGCCGTACTGGTGGCAGCTACGTATGTGGTGATCATGGCCGTCTTCTACACGGCGCTGCTTGCCCTGAACCTAGCGCCACTGCCTGCGCATCCCGAACATGTCATTCTGGCTTTCCTCGCGACCTTCCTGCTGGGCCTCGGCTTTGGCACGCTCAATGCGGTCATCGCATCGCTCTGGGACACCTGGACCCAGATCGAAAAGATCCTGACCCGGCCCCTGTTCTTCATCTCTGGCATCTTCTATGTCCCGAGCCAACTCCCGCCTCAGGTCCGCGACCTTCTGCAATGGAACCCTGTCCTGCACCTTGTCGAATGGTTCCGGCACGGGTTCTATCCGAACTACAATTCCACGCTCCTTGATGTCTGGTATCCGGTCGGTGTGGGGGCGGGATTGCTGCTGTTGGGGCTGGCAGGCGAGCGTTTGTTCCGGCAGGCGAGATATTAGATGCTCGTTTTCGACAGAGTCAGCAAATTCTATCGGGTCGGGGGCGTCAAAAAAACGATACTCTCCGATTTTTCCTTTGTATTTCCTCCGGATCGAAATGTCGGGATCATGGGCAAGAACGGGGCGGGTAAATCCACGATGATGCGCTTGATGGCTGGTATCGAGCCGCCAAACTTGGGCGAAGTCCTTCGAACCTCTCGCGTGTCATGGCCGTTGGGTTTTTCCGGCGGCTTCAACGGAAGCATGACAGGCATCGAGAACATTCGCTTCGTGTCGCGCATCTATGGGCAGGATCCGGTGCGCGTGATCTCCTACGTGACCGAATTTGCAGAGCTGGGCCCGTCTTTGCGCCTGCCGATCAAGACCTACTCGAGCGGCATGAAGGCCAGATTGGCCTTCGGTCTCAGCATGGCCATCGATTTCGACGTCTACCTGATCGACGAGATCACCGCTGTCGGAGACGAGGACTTCAAGAAAAAAAGCAAGGCCGTGTTTCAGGACAAACTTGCCAGAAGCCAGATCATCATGATCTCGCACTCGCCCAGTACCATCGCGCAATATTGCGACTGCGGCTTGCTGCTGGAGGGCAGCCGCATCCGGTTCTTCGATCGGACCGAAGACCTTCTTCTCGCCTACAAGGAACTCAACACGTGATGATCGGTGAAGCTCGGTTCGCCATTCGCCAGATCTGCGCATCGACGATGTTCGTCATCGAGGTCGTCATCGTGACCTTTCGTGGTGTCGTGGCTCCACCTGCCCATGCCGATCCGGTGAATGACGTGGTAGAACACTAATCGCCACCCAGCGGAGTTCCAATTGGTAAAGCTGCCCAATTCGGGAGTTCGACCCTGTAAAAAATTTCTGCAGCGCCGCTCTCCAAGAAATCCGATATAGAGGAATAGCGGTCATGCAGCGTGCCAAAACCTCGACCGGTGTTTGTGAGGGAAATCGTAAAATTCGGAATTGAGAGAAAGCGCTCGGCGTTCGACCATGTAACATAAAAATCTCGACTTGTGATCACCTCAGCTATACATGACCATTCGTCATTTCTGTGACCCAGGGAGGGATATCCACCTATAGCCCACAATTGAATTGTGTCGCCACTTACATCCGCGTCAAGCTCACTCAGGTCATAAACCCCATCAAACCCCGCAGAAATGTTTTCACTGCGCCGTTGCTCTCGTGCCTCCGCTACGGTAGCGATTATATTCTGCGCGTGATTGCCGTTATTGGACATTGCCGGCCTTGACTCATGGACAAACAAAGCAACGGCCGTGTCACATACTTGGGTCATGATTTGCTCATTGACTGTCTCAACGAACGGGAGCCCGCGAGCCTCAATTCCAGCAAATATTGCGTCGGCGGTGGTTGCAATTTCAAAAAAATCTTGCGGCGGAGTTGAGATGAAACCATTATATATGTAGTTATTCATCACAGGCCCATCAGCCCGGTTTACCTGGCGAATGCTATTGGTTTCAGCCAATGCCTGAACGGCTATTTCGAAAATTTGATTGCCTTGCTCTCCCGTAAATACCGCGTCCCTATCAAACATGGTGAATGGCGCATGAAACCCCAGTTCAGCACCAAGGTCCAAAATTCGGGCATTGAAATTTTGCGTGTTTCCATTGCCGATCCAGGTGCCACCAGCCAGAAATGCTATGGCGCATGCTGAGTAACATTCAGAGTTGTCTTGCACATATGTAACCGCATTTGATCTCTCGATAAAATCATATAACCTCAACCCTTCCGAGAAATTTCCACCGGGACTATCGAGGCAAACGACACCCATCAATGGAAGGATAGGTGCGCCGCTGCGGTCAACCTCGGTTGCATATCGACTTAAGAAGTCGTCAACTCCCTGAGCATCAATCAGTCCAGTATAATGCGCATCACACTCCAGGTTTTCTTGTGCAAATGCTTGACTTGCAATGCATGACGTCGCCACGAATAAAGCAAATCGCATGAATTGGCTTGCGAGGTGGGTCATCTTGTTATCCAATTCATGATTTTCCGACATTTACCTTTGCGGTCCGCTTCCGATTTGTGGACAGCTAGTTAAGCTAGCATAGCGGTCACATCCCACGAAGCAGTATGGCTGTTTCTTGAAAGCTCAGGCCTGAGTGTGTGCCAGTCCCTTAGCGCCTGCAAGGTTATCCTTGCGGCCAATGCTTGCTGCCGCAGCTTTGATCTTCGGCGTGGGCGCTGGCTAGCGTCCGAGAACGTGTTGTAATTTCATCGGCGCTGCCGGTGTAGGGCGAGTTGGCCATCGAGGTGAATGATCGAGGTGGAGTTTCGACGCTTCAACCGCGCACCATACGATAACTCCGCGCGACCCTTGACGGTAGGCCGACATCCCGCGCGTCAGACGCGCCGAGCGAAGCGAGGGGAGGTGCGGTCTGGCCCCGTGCTACGGATACCCACGAAAATCACGCATTGCGGCCAAAAAACGGCACTGCCGAACGGTTTGTCGCAGACCACAGGAAGTCTACATCCCTTGCGCGACCCAAGACCCATCAAATTTTGATGCCATCAAGCCATTGGTATTAATTGGTAAAACTGGCTCCGGCGGTAGGGATCGAACCTACGACCAATTGATTAACAGTCAACTGCTCTACCGCTGAGCTACGCCGGAACTGGCGGTGCGTATAACAAGGCGGAATCCCACAGTCCAGTGGCCGAATGAAAAAATCGGCGCTTTGCGTCAAGTTCTGGCAAACCGGGCGGTGGCGCCAAGCGGGCCATCGGGTGAAATCTGATTTCTTTGCGTCAAATCAATAAGATGGGCCAGAACGTTTCGTTGTGCCGCAGGCAGAAGGGCAGGGGCCAGATCGGTGTAGATCCGCGCGGCCAGGTCTGCGGCGCTGGCGGGGGCGTCATGGCCGAGCGCGTCCAGGATCTGGCCCTCGCGCCCGGCGCGATGGGCAATCAACGCCCGTGCCCGGTCTTGCGGGTCGTCGACGGGATCGCCATGGCCGGCATAATAGATCCGGTCGGACCGCCCTTCCAATCGCCGGAGCGAGGCCATGAACGCGGTCATGTCGCCATCGGGCGGAGACACGAGAGAGGTCGACCATCCCATCACCAGATCGCCGGAAAACAGTGCGCCATTCCATGCGAAGCTCAGGTGATTGGCCATATGGCCGGGTGTTTCCAGAACCTCGATCGCGCCCCATGCGCCATCGATGCGGCTGCCTTCGCGGATGCGGTCATCGGGGGAAAACCCTGCATCCACCCCTTCGCCACCTCCCAGCAGGCCGTCGCGCGCCAACCGTGCCATGACCTCGCTGCGGCCCCAATCCGACGGACCGGCCGCCAGTACCGGTGCGCTCGTCGCCTCGGCCAATGGGCGGGCGAGGGGGGAATGGTCCATGTGCGAATGCGTGACAAGGATCGCCGCGATGCTTTCGCCGGGTTCCAACGCGTTCAGGATCGATGACAAGTGGCCTTGATCCTTCGGGCCCGGGTCGATCACCACCAGATCCCCTTCGCCTACAAGGTAGGTATTGGTGCCCTTGTAGGTCATCGGCGAGGGGTTCGGCGCCAGAATGCGGCGCAATCCGGGTTCCAGCACTGTCACTGCGCTTTCGCTTTTCATCCCTGCGCCGCCCCGGTTAGATGGTTCCATGGATTTCGGTTGGCTCAAACGTATGATGCCGCGGGGCCTTTATGGTCGGGCCGCGTTGATCTTGCTGGTGCCGATCGTCACCCTGCAGCTTGTCGTGTCATCGGCCATCCTGCAACGGTATTTCGAAGAGGTCGCAGGCCAGATGAGCCATGCCCTTGCCCTGGACCTCGCTCTGGTGCTGGATCAGATCGACACCGGCGGCCCGGCCGACGCGATCGCGGGCGCGCTCGAAATCAACATCACGCGGGGCCTTTCACCGCCTTTTGCCGACAACCGCGTCTTTTACGACCTGACCGGGATCGAGGCGATCCGGGTGCTGCGGCGCGATCTGCCGACGCTCCTGGCGGTGGACCTGCATAGTGACTGGCGCCAGCCCGTGGTCGTTCTGGACAGCGTGGACGGCCCCGTCGGGCTTTCCATGCAGCGGCAGCGCATGTCGGCCTCGAACCCCCACCAGCTCTTGGTGCTGATGCTGTCGACCGGCGTCTTGATGACCTACGTGGCCTACCTGTTCTTGCGCAACCAGTTGCGGCCGATCAAACGGCTTGCGCGCGCGGCCGAGGCGTTCGGCAAGGGGCGGATGCTGGATTACAGCCCCGGCGGCGCGACCGAGGTGCGCAGCGCGGGCCGCGCCTTTCTCGACATGCGAAGCCGGATCGAAGGGATGCTGGAACAGCGCACCTTGATGCTGTCGGGTGTCAGCCACGACCTGCGCACGCCGCTGACCCGCCTGAAACTCGGCCTTTCGATCCTGGATCAGAATGCCGAGGTCGAGGCGCTGACCCGTGACGTGGAAGAGATGGAGGGTCTCTTGACGACCTTCCTCGACTTTGCGCGGGGCGAGGCGCTGGATGATCCCGAACGTGTCGACCCGGTCGACCTGGGCGCGCACCTGGTGGCTGATGCCGTGCGGGCGGGCGGGGCCGTGACACTGGCGGCATCGGCGCGGGGCACGACCGCAATGCTGCGGCCACAGGCGGTTCGGCGCTGCGTGTCCAACCTGATCTCGAACAGCCTGCGTTACGGCACCCGGGCGCGCCTGACAGTGGCCCTTACCGAACGCGCCGTGCGCTTCACGGTGGAAGACGACGGACCGGGGATCGCGCCCCACCAACGGGAGGAGGCGCTCAAGCCCTTTGCCCGGCTGGACGAGGCCCGCAATCAGAACAATGGCGGCGGTGTGGGCCTGGGCCTTGCCATCGCGCGTGACATTGCGCAACGCCACGGCGGAAGTCTGTCGCTTGGTGACAGCGACGACATGGGCGGTCTGCGGGTGGACGTGGTGCTGCCACGCTAGGGGCGGCGGTGGACCCAATCGCCCTGGTCAAGCGCGGGTCGGTGCGGCTCAGACATTTACCGTGAAGACGATCCGCGATCTGCCTTGAGTTTTGCAGACGTCCCTTGCACCAAACGTTCGCCAGCCTCCGGTCACCCTTGGTGTGGCCGCTGCCCTTTTTCGACGCGAGTCTGCCTGGAATCGCTCATTGCCCAATTGACGTGCCGTTCGCAGGCAACGTTGCCTGACAGGTCGAGCGATCAAAACCTTTCGACCCGGATAGGCGCTGCGGATGCGCAACAAAACGGTTCTGGGCAGCTTGGGTCCACACATCGAGACCACTCCGCTGACCGAGACCCGCGTTCAGGAACTGCGCGGGGCCTCGGTATCCGAAGCCCTGCTTGCGGGTTATAATTCAATGCGATAGTCCCTCGCGGAGGTATCGAGCACGAAAATATTTTTTGGACATTTATCGGGCGCGGTTTCGCGCTGTAACCGGCGGCCCCGGACACCGTCGGGCAG
>Ga0102938_10003647_pt1 | contig 11456 bp, 10 predicted proteins | sample SalPonR2_B_D2_MG_FD_84516 | JGI IMG/M metagenome (GOLD analysis project Ga0102938, IMG submission 84516) | Salt pond soil microbial communities from South San Francisco under conditions of wetland restoration - Salt Pond MetaG R2_B_D2_MG | ecosystem: Environmental > Aquatic > Marine >... | reverse complement strand
CGGGCTGAACTCGATGCCGGGGTGCAGTTTGGCGATGACGGCGCGCTGGAAGGGGCGACATGGCGCCCGCTCGCCGCCGATGATCCGATCCTGCGCGCCGCCTGCCGCAGCGGATGAGGGAGGGACATGCGATGGAAAGCGCCGTGAAGCAGGCTGCCCGCGACAATCAGGCAGGCGGACACGATCCGCGCCCGTTTCCTGCCGGTCCGTTTCCGCATGATCCCGATGCCGGAGATCTCCCGGCAGGCCGTCCCGCAGGGCCGGTCGGGCCGCTGCCCGCCTCTTTTGGCGCGCCCGCCGAAAGGGCATCCGCGCCGGCGCCAACCCCGCAGCCGGGACTGCTCGACAGAATCGCCCGCCGCTTCAGCCTGCGGCTGCGGGTCTTTGCCATGTTTGCTCTCGTTGCGGGCGGGGCTTTGGCCGCGCTCGTGGCCGGCCTCGCCTTCGGCCATGCCCGCCTGCCCACAGGTCTGCAGGAAGATCCTGATCTGCGCGCCGGCTTCATGCAGGTGGCGATCCTCGGCGGCTTTCTGATTCTGGGCCTCGTCGCCTGGATCTGGTGGCTGTTCGACCGGCATGTGGCCGGCGCCGTGGAGAAACTCGCCGCGACCCTGCGGGTGAGCGCCGATGCCGGCGCGCCGGGCAGCATCGCTCCGGATACGGCCCGCTATCTGGGGGATCTCGCCCCCGCCATCAGCGATGCGGCTCGCCATCTCGGGGAATGCCGCATCGCGCTCTGCGACGCGATCCGCGAGGCCACGCAGCAGCTCACCCGGGAAAAGGCCTGGCTCGAAACCCTGCTCGCCGATGTCCCGACGGCGGTGCTGGTATGCTCCGCCGAGCATGAGATCGTCTTCTACAATGCCCCCGCAGCCGAGATCCTCGGGGCGGAAATCGGGCCGGGTCTCGCCCGTCCGGTAGGTGACTTTCTCGCCGACGAGCCGATCCGGCGCGCCCATGCGCGGCTCGCCGCGACGCGCGGGCCGCAGGCGCATGCGGATCTCCTGTGCAGCAGCCGCGACGGCAGCCTTATCTTCGAAGGGCGGATGCGGCTCGTCGGACGCGAGGGGCAGAGGCAGGATATCGAATCCGGCTCTGGCCAGGATGGCGCGACCAGCGGCGGGTACGTGCTCAGCCTCGCCGATGTCACCGCGACCCATGCCGCCGCCGCCGAGCGCGAAGCGCGTATCGCCGCCGCCCTGCCGCGGCTTCACGAGGCCCGGCGCGCCTTGCGTGACGGTGACGGGGACGCGGCCCGGATCACCGAGGACGCAGCGGCAATGCTTGCCGAACTGACGCATCTTCTGGCCAATGCACCCGCTCTGCCGGAACTGCGTTCAGCCGATCTCGCCGACGCCTTGCAGGCCCGGCTCGCCGGCCACGGGATTGTGCTCTCGGTGGCGGGGCCTGATCTGTTCCTGCGCGTCGATGGCTACGGCTTCCTCGCCATGCTGACCCATATCCTGCGCCGGCTCGCCGATGACGGTGCGCGGACGGGTTTCGTGCTCACCACGATCGAGGAGGACGGGCCCGGCGCGGCCCTGGCGCTCGGGTGGCAGGGCGCGTCGCTTTGTGAAGAGGCGCTTGCGGATTGGTGCGCGCAGGCGATTGATCCGGATGCGCCCGAACTCACCGCTGCCATGGTGCTCGCCCGTCATGGCAGCGCGCTTGCACCCATGGATGACGGGTCGGGCCTGCGCATCGCCCTGCGCCGGGCGCGCCGTGCCGTGGCCCCGCCGGCGCCGCTGCGCCGCTGTGCCGTCTATGATTTCGCCCTGCTCGACCGCGCCCGCAGCGCCGGGATCGCGCAGAGCGCGCTCAATGATCTGGCCTATGTCGTCTTCGATACCGAGACCACCGGGCTCGATCCCGAGAGGGACGAGATCGTGCAGCTCGCCGCCCTGCGGGTGGTCAATGGCCGCATCGTCGATGGCGAGGTGTTCGAGACGCTGATCGACCCGCAGCGCCCGATCCCGCCGGGCGCCACCGCCGTCCACGGCATCACGCCGCAGATGGTGATCGGCGCGCCGCATATCGGCGAGGCCGGGGCGCGCTTCCACCGCTTCGCGGCGGGCGCCGTGCTGGTGGCGCATAACGCGCCCTTCGACATGGCCTTTCTGCGCCGGCATGAGGCGGATATCTGCCAGCGTTTCGACAATCCGATCCTCGATACGGTGCTGGCCTCCGCCGTTCTCTTCGGCCAGGGCGAGAGCCATTCGCTGGACGCGCTCGCGTCCCGCTTCGGCATCATCATCCCGGAAGCCGCCCGCCACACCGCGCTCGGCGATGCGGAGGCCACCGCCCAGGCGCTCGTGCGCATGCTCCCCATGCTCCGTGCCCGCGGCTTTGGCACGTTCGGCGAGCTGGTGAGCGAAATGCGCAAACACGGGCGGCTGTTGCAGGATCTCAATTGAGGCGCGGGTCAACAGCGATCCCGGCGAGCAGCGCTAAAAGCCCGCCGGACGGCACTCCACCCGCCGGGCCGTGACCGGAGATGTCTGCTCAGGCGTAGACAATGCCGGGCTTCGGCGCCTCCGTGGATTGCGCCGGGTGTTCGGAAAATCTCCCGGCGGGCTTTGCATCACCTGGCAGCTCTGCGGAACCCGGCTCCTGCGTGGTGAGATCGCGGCGCCTGGCCCGTATCTGGTTGAAGATATTGATCCTCTGGATATCACTGGTTCCGCCGGCGATGCGCATGCCCACAGCATCCCGCAGGTAGCGGCTGATATCATTGTTCATGTAGCCGAGATGCCCGTGCAGCTGGACCATATGCTCAGCCGCCTCGAGCAGCTTCTCTCCAGCTTGAAATTTGGTCACGGAACAGGCGATGGACATGTCCTGCGCGCCGTTTTCGAGCTTTGCCATGCTGGCATAGGTCATCGTCCGGCAGATGACTGCCGCCATCTTCATGTCGGTGATGCGACCCTGCACATACTGATAATCCGCCAGAGGCCTGCCGAAAGCCATGCGCGCCTCGACGCGTGACATCGTGCGTTCGATCATGTCCTCGATCAGCCCCGCGGTCATGATGCCGTAGAGCGCACGCTCGAAGGCGATGATGCGGTAGAGAATGCGCAGGCCGTCACCGGGCGGGCCGATAATGTTGTCGTCTTCGATCGGCGTTTCTTCGAAAAGCAGATTGGCGGTCGGGCTGGTGCGGATGCCGAGATTGTCTTCCCGCTCCCCGATCGTGATACCCGGCGCGTCCAGATCGAGAAAGAACAGCGTGATGTCCTTCTTCTCACCCAGAGCCGGCATCCGGCCCGCCACCAGACCCGAAGACGCGATCGGGGCATTGGTGATGTGAACCTTCTCGCCGCATAGCGACAAGCGCCCGTCGACGTCGCGTGCAGAGACCGACATGCGCGCCAGATCAGAGCCCCCACTGGCCTCCGTCATCGCTGTAATGCCGACCTGACCCTCCATGATCTGGGGTAGCCATCTTGCCTTTTGCTGCAAAGTTCCTTCTTCCAGCAATACCCGCAATGAGCCCACGTGGCCCAGCATGGTGATGAGAAAGCCGAGATCCCCGGCTGTCGAGGCAACGCCCTCCATCGCTGCCGCGCAATCCGCCCAGCTGCCGCCGAGTCCGCCCTCTTCGAGCGGCACCGGGATGCGCCAGAGGCCGGCTCTTGAAATCATGTCCCAGGCTGCGCGATCAAAGCTGCGTTCGCGATCATGCAGCGCTGCGTTTCGGGCGACCGCGCGCCCGAATTCGGCGAATTGCTGATAAAGATCAGCCGGATGCATGTCGAAATCGGTTTTCATCAGTAAGGCTCCTGACAGGTTTCAAAAAACACAATCAGGAGTTTATTTCGGCATCGGGTCGCCTGGGAAATTGATACTTCTCAGGCTAGACATTTGCAAAACTGATGCGCGAACGGCTTCAATGCAGGCATCAGCGCTGCTCGCAGCGTTTCATCAGGCGCTGTCTGCGACCACGGGCGTAAGCGTCGCGGTGCCGACATTGTGTGCGATCTTCGAGAAAAACCGGTTCAGATCATAGGATGAGCTCTGGTTGAAGCGCATGATCAGGCGTGAATCCTCGAGTGTCGGCAATCCGTCATCAATTCCCAGAGCAACGAGATCGCGCGGAACGGCGCGACGCGGCAGGACGCCGATGGCGCCCTGCGTGAGCATCGTCGCCTTCAGGATCGAGAAGCTCTTCGAGCAAAAGCCTATATGCCATTTCAGCTTGCTCTTCTTCAGGGCCCTGAGCGCATTGCTGCGCACACCGCATCCGTCGGGAAACAGTGCCAGATTGAGTGGGGCGCCCTGCCTGATCACGTCCCGACCTCTCGCGACCCAGGTCAGGCGCTCCTCGCACAGGCCGAGCCCGTCGAGATCCTTGTCCTGCGTCATGATCGCCATATCGAGCTCGCCTTGATCGACCATGGCATCGAGCGTGGTCGAAAGATCGGCGACGATCTGGATCTCAAGGTGATCCTCCATGCGCGACAGGCGGGCAACGATGTCGGGCAGAATCAGCTCGGCATAATCGTCGGGCACGCCCAGACGCAGGATCTTCGGTTCCTTCTGATGGGCGATCTCGCGGATCATGGCATCGTTGAGTTCGAGGATCTCGCGCGCGTACTGGTGCACCAGCCTGCCATAGGGGGTCAGCGCCATGCCCTGCCCGCTGCCACGTTCCAGCACCTTCTTGCCGAGCGTCTCCTCCAGCCGCTTCATCTGAAGACTGATGGCGGACTGGGTCCGCAGCAGCTGCTCCCCGGCAGCGGTGAAGCTCTGGCGCTCCACTACGACGATCAGCGTCCGCAGCAGGTCGATATCGACATTGACGAGGCTCATGAGCGGTTCTCATCGCTGAAATAGTTCGAACTCATTTCCATCCGCAGAGCCTCACAACGTATCATTTATGCAATCGGGGCGAGCATAGCCGCAAATTTCCGAATTGTGAATGACCGGATCAGCTCAAATCCAATCAATATGGAGCAAGACCATGAATACTGGCCTGAGGATCCTCGCTGCGGGATCATATCTTCCTGAAACAACACTCACAAATCATGACATTGCTGCACAACTCAATCCGACTGTTCGCCCGGAATGGGTTGTCGAGTCACTGGGGATCACGCAACGGCGTGTCGCGAGTCCGGAAGAATCGACATCTGATCTCGCGACCCGAGCCGTACATGCCGCTTTGCGCAATGCCGGGGTCTCTGCCCAGAGTATCGACCTGATCATCCTCGCGACTGCAAGCCCGGACATGCGGGCCCCAGCTACGGCATGTATCGTGCAGTCGAAAGCCGGGCTTGATCAAGCCGTCGCCTTCGACGTTTCCGCCGTGTGTTCCGGCTTTCTCTTTGCCATGACAGTCGCCGCCTCGATGATTGAGGCCGGCATGGCCAGACGGGCCATTGTCGTGGGTGCCGACACCTTCTCCGACGCGACCAGCTGGGAGCGTCGCGACTGTGTCTTCTTCGGTGATGGCGCCGGTGCGGTGATCGTGGAGCGCGCAGATACCCGAAACGTCTCCGGAAGGCGCTTGTGCTGCAATACAGGTCTGTTCGATGCGCAATTGTTCTCTGATGGCCGTGACAGGGATGCGTTCAGCATCGCGCGCGACGGTGGCGCGACCTTCGAGATGGATGGAAAGGGTGTCTTTCGTGCCGCGTCACGAGCCGTCCCGGATTGCATTGAAGCCGTTCTGGCGCGCAACGACATCGCGGCCTCCGATATCGACATCGTCATTCCCCACCAGCCCTCGCGTTCGCTGCTGGAGCATATCGCGAACAGCTGTGGGATACCCTTCTCGCGCTTCGAGTTGTGCATGGACCGCTACGCCAACACCGTCGGAGCGACGATTCCGATCACGCTGACCCAGGCCATGGAAGCCGACAGGATCAAATCCGGGGATCTGGTTCTTTTCGCCGCCGCCGGAGCCGGTTTCACTGCCGGCGCCGCCGTGCATCGCTGGAGTTGATCACATGACCCTGGTCACCAGCGATTTCACCAGACCGGCGTCCGTCGCAACGTATGCGCGTGGCAGCATGATCACCGCTGAGGGCGGAGAGGCTTGGATCGACGCCTGTTCGGGCGCCATATCCTGCAATGTCGGACATTGCCATCCTCATGTCCTGACGCAGACGATTGCGCAGTTGAAGCGCACCGACTTCGTCTACCGCACACAATTGACAAGCGCCCCGATCGAGGAGCTTGCACAGCGCCTCTGCGCCCGGTTGGGCTATGCCGGCGCCTTGTTTGCCAATAGTGGCTCGGAGGCCATAGAAGCGGCTGTCCGCAGCGCACGCCAGCACTGGGCTCTGCAAGGACGACCAGAGAAACGCAGGATTCTGAGCCGATCGATCAGCTACCATGGCTCGACAGAGCTGACGCTGTCGCTATCGGGCCATGCCCCTCGCCGCCGCGATGCCGGGATCCGCGATAAAGGGCCAGTCGTCCCGACGCCCTATCCCCTGCGCCGCCCCGGCCACATGGATCTCGCGGAATACGGTACTGCCTGCGCGCAGGCCCTCGAGGATGAAATCCTGCGCATCGGCGCAAACAATATTGCCGCGTTCCTCGTGGAACCGATCGTCGGAGCCTCGGGTGCGGCGATGGTGCCCCCCGAGGGCTATTGGCCGCAAGTGCGCGCCATCTGTGACCGACATGATGTGCTGCTGATCGCTGACGAGGTGCTGACCGGCCTCGGCCGGACAGGCGCCTGGCTCGCCCAGGACCGTTTTGACCTGAAGGCCGACATCGTGGCGTTGGGCAAGGGGTTGAACGGCGGCTACGCGCCGATCTCGTGCGTGCTGCTCTGTGACACCGTGCTCGATGTGCTGCACCGTCGGGAAACAGGATTACGGCTGGGGCACACCCATGCAAATCATCCGGTTTCCGCCGCCTGTGCGAACGCCGTACTCGATGTGATCGAGGGCGAGGATCTCGTTGCGCGTGCCTCAGGTGAAGGCGCGCGTTTCGGTCAGGCCCTGCGGGACGCCTGCAAGGGTATCGGCATGGTCGCCGAGATCCGTGGCTGCGGCTTCCTGTGGGGTGTCGAACTGGCCATGCCCGATCGTTCCCGGACGCCGTTGCCGGCAAATTCGGGCATGGCCTCCCAACTCGTGAAGGCCGCTTCCGCAGCCGGTCTCATCGTTTATCCCGCGTCCGGTTTTGTCGATCGGCAAGCAGGTGACGCGATCATCCTCGCTCCGGCGCTCAACACGCCATCCACGGTTCTGGATGTGATCTGCGGCAGGTTCGCCGATGTTCTCGCGGCCTGCGACCCGAATACCCTCATGCAGGAGAAAGCTTATGCCTGAACTCAAAGCGAATTTGACCGGAAGCCTCACATACAAGGTCAGCGCCGGCGATCTTGCAACGGCATGGCGCAACGACGTGCCGGTCCTCGCGACGCCCGTGCTGCTCTGGTTATCGGAGCTGGCATCCATGCGGGCGATTGCCGATACCCTGCCTGAGGGTGAGATGACGGTTGGCCTCTCGCACGATTCCGCGCACCTCGCGCCGACACCGGAGGGCTGGTCGGTTCAGATCTCGGCCAGCCTCACACAGATCGAAGGGCGCAAACTCGTCTTTGCCGTCGAGGCGAGCGATGGGCGGGACGTGATCCTCAAGGGGACTCACGTGCGTGCGATCGTGAACCGGGAGCGATTTGTCGGCAATCTGGCAGCCAAGGCTGACCTGTCTGCGGTCGGAGGATGATGTGATGGGCAATCCGAATGTCGAAAAGGCACAGTCACATGCGGTGCCGTCTACCGAACCCGCACATGTCTGGTCCTGGATGATCCTCCTCGCGGGGGGAATCTCGCTCGGCACGGCGCCGATTCTGGTGAAGGGCATGCCGCTGCCGCCGGAGAGCTCGGCGTTTTTCCGGGTTCTGCTCTCGGCGCCCTTCTTTCTCGTGCTCGCCCTGTGGAGCAGCCCGCAGAGGCGGCAGAACGAGGATGAGGCGCCACCGGTGGCCCGCGCGCCGCTGTATCTCTATCTGCTCGCAGCCGTCTTCTTCGCTGCGGATCTGCTTGCCATGCACATCGCCATCAAGGCGATCAACACATCGATTGCGACCCTGTTCACCAATGCGGCGCCGTTGTTCGTCGCGATTTTCGGATTGATGGGATTGACCGATCGCCCGGATGCGCGTTTCGGGCGCGCACTCCCGCTGGCCCTGGCCGGATTGTTCCTGCTCGTCGGCATTGCCGCATTCGACCCGGATGCGCCGCTATGGGGGTATGCCGTCGGACTGGCTGCCGGCGGATTCTACGCGGCCTATCTGATCGCCGTGCGGGCCCTGAAAAGTCGCAATGCCGGCAGCGCCGGGATCATGGCATCCGTGACGATCGGATCGGCAATCATTCTCTCGCCGCTCCTGCTGCTCCCGGATTTCGTGGTCCCACGCGAGGCGATGGTCTGGCTACAGGTCATGGCTCTGGTGATTTTCGGGCAGGTGCTCGGCCAGGGGCTCGTGACGGTCGCGCTGCGCCATCTGCCGGTCGCATCGAGTTCGGTCGTCCTGATGATCCAGCCGGTCTTCGTCGCCGCCGTCTCCTGGCCGATCCTGGGCGAGCTCCTGAGCGGCTGGCAGCTTGCAGGCATGTCGCTGATCCTGATGGCGATGTGGATCGTGGTTGATCCGATGGCCATCAGGCGGCACCGAAATGTTGCATGACACCCCAGCCCGGTTCCCTCCCGCGCCGCATCCGGCTATTCTCCTCGGCCAAGGCGTGATCCGCGCCGCTTGTAACGAAACGCATCCGGCAAACGAACAGGGGATTGAATGGCTCATCCGGAAGAGGAGGTCTGGGCCGATATGTTGCGCGATGCCCTTGCCGGCAATGAAGCGCGTTATCGCTGCTTTCTGGAGGCGATCACGCCGAGCCTGCGGCGGCTGGTGCAGGTGCGTGCCGGGGGCATGGGTGGGGCTGATTGCGAGGACATCCTGCAGGATACGCTGCTCGCCATCCATCTCAAGCGCCATACCTGGCGTGCCGATGAGCCGGTGCGGCCCTGGCTGTTCGCCATCGCGCGCTACAAGATCGTCGATGCCTTCAGGGCGCGCGGACGGCGGATCACGATCGATATCGCCGATTTCGCCGAGACGCTGCCCGCGCCGCCGGAAGACGACCCCACCGAGGCCGGAGACATCGCCCGCGTCATCGCCCATCTCGATCCGCGTTCCGCGCAGATCGTGCGCGCCATCGGTCTGGAAGGGGCAGGTATCGCTGAAACCGGAAACCGCCTCGGGATGAGTGAGGGCGCCGTGCGCGTCGCGTTGCATCGGGGCCTCAGGAAACTCGCCGCCCTTCGCAGGAGTATGCTGGAATGAAGACGGAGCACCTGATCGCCATGCTCGCGCGCGACGGCACGCCGGTGTCGCCGCTGCGGCGGCTGCTCGCGCGCGCCGGTGCCATCGGTCTGGGCGTGGCGGCAGTGCTGTTTGCGCTGATCTACGGGCTGCGCCCGGATTTCACTGCCGCCGCGCAGGACCCGCGTCTGTGGGTGAAGGTCGTGACGCCGCTGATGCTGCTCGCCGGCGCCGGATTGGCCACATCGGCGTTGCTGCGTCCGGAGGGGCGCGCGCGCCGCAGCGCGCTCATCGCGGCACCGCTCGTGCTCGGCCTCGCCGTCATCCTCGAACTCGTAGCGCTGCCCGCCGGGCGATGGGGAGTGGCGCTGGTCGGCGACAATGCCCTGAAATGCATTGTCTCGATTCCGCTACTGGCGCTGGCACCCTTCATCGCGCTGATGCGCGCGGCACGCGAGGGCGCGCCGACGCGCCCCGGCCTGGCCGGTGCCGTGATCGGACTCGCCGCTGCCGGCGGCGGCGCGGCGCTCTATGCGTTGTATTGCCCCGATGACAGCCCGCTCTTTGTGGCCACCTGGTACAGCCTCGCGGCGCTTGCCATGGCCGGGCTCGGCGCGCTGGTCGGGCAGCGTTGGCTGCGCTGGTGAAAAATCCGCTATTCTTCTCCCGCGCGCGGTGCTAATCCCCCGCCATGCTCGAAGGCCTGCACCCCGCCCGCCCCACCCATGTCATGCGCATCGAGACCGATGAGCGTGCCGCACGCGCGCTCACAGATCTCGTGGGTGAGATGTTCGACCCGACGGAAACCGCCGTCGCCGCTTTCGAGACCCATGATGATGGGCCTTGGCTGCTCGAAGTCTATTTCGCCAGCCCGCCGGACGAGGCGGCGATGCGTGACCTCATCAGCATGATCATCGGCGAGCGCGCCCGCGATGCCGTCTTCACCGCGCTCGATCAGAAGGATTGGGTGAAGGCCTCGCTGGAGGGGCTCGCCCCGGTGCCAGCGGGACGCTTCGTCGTGCATGGCGCGCATGATCGCGACGCGGTGAAGCCGAACCAGATCGGCATCGAGATCGAGGCCGCACTCGCCTTCGGTACCGGCCATCACGGCACGACGCGCGGCTGCCTGCTGCTTCTGGGCGATATCCTCAAGCGCCGCCGGCCGCGCCATGTACTCGATGTCGGCACCGGCACCGGCGTGCTCGCCTTCGCTGCGGCCAAGGCGACGCGGCGCACGGTCGTGGCCGGTGATATCGATCCCGTCGCGGTGGCGGTGGCGCGCGAGAATGCCCGGCTCAACGGCATCGGCACTCTGGTGGATCTCTATGTCGCGCCCGGCATCGATCACGTCAAGGCACGGCGCAGCCGTCACTTCGATCTCGTTTTCGCCAATATCCTCGCCCGCCCGCTGCGGCGGCTCGCGCCCGATCTCGCCCGCGTCACGGCGGATGACGGCGTGATGGTGCTCTCGGGCCTGCTCGCGCATGACGTGCCCGGCGTGCTCTCGGCCTATCGCGAACACGGTTTCGCCCTCGCCGCCCGCCGCGACCTCGACGGCTGGGCCGCCCTGATGCTGACCCGCACCGGGCGCGATCCGAGGCCTTTGGCAACGCTCTGAAATGCCGCTCAGGCCGGATTCGTGCCTGCGCGCCAGTGCCCCGCTTTCTCGCCGAAGGCTTATTGGTTACATGAGTTGGCAGGGCGAGTGCGAGGAGGGCAGCATGAATGCGATCGAATCAGCAGATGTCGTGATCGCCGGCGGGGCGGCGATGGGGTCGTCGCTGGCTTATCATCTTGCCAGTCATCCGGGATTTACCGGGCGCGTCATCGTTCTGGAGAAGGATCCCGGGTATGCGCGCTCGGCCTCGGCGCTCTCGGCGGCCTCGATCCGCCAGCAATTCTCCAGCCCCGTCAATATCCGCATCTCGCTCTACGGCATAGCCTTCCTGCGCGATATCGGCACGCATCTCGCGGTCGATGGCGAGGCGCCGGTGATCGATCTGAAGGAGGGCGGCTATCTCTATCTCGGCCATGAGGGCAGCATTGATGTAATGCGCGAGATCAACGCGCTGCAACGCGCCGAGGGTGCCGATATCGCCTTGCTCAACGCCGATTCCTTGCGCGCGCGCTTCCCCTGGCTCGAACCCGGTGAGGATGTGGCGATCGGCTCGCT
>Ga0102938_10003646_pt1 | contig 11456 bp, 10 predicted proteins | sample SalPonR2_B_D2_MG_FD_84516 | JGI IMG/M metagenome (GOLD analysis project Ga0102938, IMG submission 84516) | Salt pond soil microbial communities from South San Francisco under conditions of wetland restoration - Salt Pond MetaG R2_B_D2_MG | ecosystem: Environmental > Aquatic > Marine >... | reverse complement strand
GCCTGCTGCTGCAAACGATCCGAAAGAAATCATTAATAAATTAAACGACTGGCTCAATAATATCCGCCTGAGGAGGGAACATGTTTGATGTTATTCTCGAACGTATAGTTAGTCAGTGTCCAGGTAGCCTCGGTGCATTGATCATGGGATTTGATGGCATCGGTATTGAAGAATACGTTGTCGAAAATGCTGATCTTGATCTGACCCTGGTAGGAATCGAATATTCAAACGTGGTGAAGGAAATTCGCAATGCCAGTGAGATCCTTAAAGTTGGGAGCCTGCGGGAAGTTTCTATAAAAACCGAGCAATACTACGTGATTATTCAGACCCTTACCGACGAATATTTTGTTGCCCTGGTCATTGAACGCAACGGCAATTTTGGTAAAGGGCGCTATTTGTTACTGCGTGAATCCTTCGAGCTCCAACAGGCATTGTCATAAGCTATGAAAATTGCTGTCATTAATGGGCCGAATCTGAATCTGTTGGGAAAACGCGAACCCCAGGTTTATGGTGCGCAAACCCTTGATGAGATCATGACCCAGTTAACCTCTGAGGCCCAATTGCTCCAGTGTGAACTGGTGGTATGTCAATCAAACCACGAAGGGGTGCTGATTGATCAGGTCCATGCTGCCGCACAGCAGGAGTGTTCGGGGATCATTATCAACCCTGGTGGCTATACCCACACAAGTATTGCCTTGCGCGATGCCTTAAGTGCTGTCAGTCTGCCGGCGGTGGAAGTTCATTTGTCCAATATTCATGCCCGCGAGTCCTTTCGTCAACATTCCTTTATCGCAGCTGTCGCTGTGGGTCAGATCTGTGGTTTTGGTGCTTCTGGTTACAGTCTGGCGTTGCGAGCTTTGTTGAATGTACTGCAGCACAGGAGCGGTAGTGTTGGATAAACAGGCTTTTGTCCAGAAATTGCTGGTCGCCGAACAACTTGATGCGGTGCTGGTATTCAGTTGCGCCGATCTGCGTTATTTGTGCGGTTTTTCCGGCAGTGATGGGGTTTTGTTCTGCTCGGCGAATTCCAGCGTTTTTTTGACTGATTCCCGCTATCAGGAACAGGCGCGCGGGCAAGTTGAAGCTGATGATATCCGTTGTTATAAAAGCAAGCTTCAGGGCCTTGCTGATCTGATTGAAGAAACGAAGGGTACGCGGATCGGCTTCGATGCCGGCAGTATTACTGTTGCCCAGTTCGAAGAATTAAAACATTTGAGCCCGGTTGTCACATCCTTTATTCCGTTGACACAGCGCTGGGAAAACCTGCGCGCTGTCAAGAATCCTGCCGAGTTGACCTATCTTAAGCAGGCTGCTGACCTGAATCGAAAAGCTTTTGATGTGGTTTTACCCCTTATTTGTGCCGGGGTAACAGAGCGTGAGATTGCTCTGGAGCTGGAATTTGCCTTGAAAAAGCTTGGTGGTGAAACCAACGCTTTTGATTTTATAGTGGCATCAGGAGTTCGCGGCGCATTGCCACACGGTGTCGCCGGCGATAAAGAAATACGTGCTGGAGAGCTGGTGACCATCGACTTCGGTACTCGTTACCAGGGCTATCACTCTGATGAAACCGTGACCGTTGCCGTGGGTGAGATCGATGGAAAACTTCGACAAATTTTTGATATTGTGCTAGAAGCACATGATCGCGCGATTGCTGCTGCAAAGCCGGGCATGCGTGCTTGTGATCTTGATGCGGTGGCGCGGAATTTCATTGTCGGTAAAGGGTATGGAGACTATTTTGGCCATGGTTTAGGCCATGGCGTCGGTCTCAATGTTCATGAGTTCCCAGCCCTGACGACTAAAAATGAGACCTGTTTGAGCGCCGGCATGGTTGTTACCATCGAACCGGGAATTTATCTGCCCGGAGTTGGTGGCGTGCGCATTGAAGATACGATTGTCATGACTGAAACAGGGTGCAAATGTTTGACCTCTATTTCCAAGCAGTTCCGCCAACTGCCCGGAATAGGTCTTAATTAAACCAACTTATACTTAATTGCTGGTCGACGAATTTATTGTCGTATGATGGAGGAACCAAATGGAATTAAAAGATCTGAAAAGCCTGATCAAACTGGTCACCGATACCGATATTACCGAATTCAATATGGAAAGCGCTGTCGGCAAGATTCATATCAAGCGCGGCCCTGATAAAGAAATTGTCTATGCTTCGGCGCCCGTTGCAGCTGCACCTGCTGTAGCCCCGCCAATGCCGACCCAAACTGGTCCTGCTCAGCCGGAAGTCGCTGCAGAAAATGATGTGAATAGCAAGTATGAAGCGATCCCGTCGCCGATTGTCGGCACGTTCTACCGCAAGCCGTCACCGGAAGCTGATGTCTTCTGTAAGATTGGCGATGTTGTTGAAGCCGGGCAGGTGTTGTGCCTGGTTGAGGCGATGAAAATGTTCAATGAGATTGAGGTTGAGTTCAAGTGCAAGATCATTGAAATCGTTAAGGACGATGCTGCTCCTGTGGAATATGGAGAGACCTTGTTCCTGGTCGAGCGCCTTTAATTGTTTGCCAGGCACTCAGACAGCAACAATGACTCAACCTGAAGGCAGGAGTGATGACACATGTTTCATAAAATATTAATTGCCAATCGCGGGGAAATCGCCCTGCGTATCATCCGCGCATGTAAAGAAATGGGGATCAAAACCGTTGCGGTTCACTCAGTGGCTGATCACGAGGCTTTACATGTGAGTCTGGCTGATGAAAGTATCTGCATCGGACCAACGTCGAGCGCGTTGAGCTATCTCAATATGAAAGCGATTATCAGCGCCGCAGAGATTGCCGATGCCGATGCGATTCATCCGGGTTACGGTTTTTTATCAGAAAATGCTGAATTTGCAGAGATTTGTGAACAGTGCGGGATTACTTTTATCGGTCCTTCAGCTGAAAGTATGCGCCTGATGGGCGATAAAATCAGCGCTCGCAAAACCGTTACTGCCGCCGGTGTGCCGATTTTGCCAGGGACCAATAAGAGTATTGAAAGCACCAAAGAAGCACAGCAGATTGCTGAAGAGGTCGGTTATCCGGTGATTATCAAGGCTTCCGCGGGTGGCGGCGGTCGGGGCATGAAAATCGTCCATTCCCCGGCATCCCTGGCCAATGCCCTGGCAACGGCACGATCCGAAGCACAAGCCGGGTTTGGCAAGGCCGACGTTTACATTGAAAAATTCTGCGAGCATCCCCGTCATGTCGAGATACAGGTGCTCGGGGATAAGCACGGTAACGTCATTCATTTAGGTGAGCGCGATTGTTCTATCCAGCGTCGTCATCAAAAGTTGATTGAGGAAGCCCCCTGTCCGGTACTGACCCCGGAATTGCGTGAAGAGATGGGTTCCTGTGCGGTAGCTGCTGCGAAGGCTGCCGGTTATTCCAGTGCCGGAACGGTGGAGTACCTGCTCGATGCCGATGGTCGTTTCTATTTCATGGAAATGAACACCCGGGTGCAGGTTGAGCATCCAGTTACGGAAATGGTCACCGGTGTTGATATTATTAAAGAGCAGATTCGCTCGGCGGCCGGTATTCCATTACGCTATAAACAAGAAGATATCGTCATTCGCGGCCATGCTATCGAATGCCGTATCAATGCGGAAGACCCGGAGAAATTTACCCCATTTCCCGGAAAAATTACCGGTTATCACACCCCCGGTGGTATGGGCGTGCGGATCGAAAGCGCCATGTACGATCAATATACAGTTTTGCCTCATTATGATTCGATGATTGGTAAGCTGATTGTTCATGCTGAGAATCGTGAAGAAGCGATTAAGCGCATGTCCAATGCCCTCGACGAATATATTATCGAGGGAATCAAAACGACGATACCCTTTCATAAAAAAATGATGGCCAACAAAAATTTTATTGATGGCAACTTTGATACGAACTTTCTTGAACGCACAAAAGTTTAATCGGACTGGATCATGCAAAACAGGGCAGGGCAGGAAGAAAACTCCTGTCCTGTTTTTTTGGGGATTTTATTATGGAGAGGTCTGATTCGTCACTAACGCTGGGTTATATCAGCTACTTGAATTGTGTGCCGTTTTTCGGACGCTTAAAAGAGCAGGGATTTCAGGGCCAACTGGTGGCCGGAGTACCTTCTGCTCTGAATCGCATGCTTCAACTCGGGGAGATAGACGCCAGCCCCTCGTCATCCTTTGAATATGCCCGTAACTGGCGTGATTATCTGCTGCTGCCAGGACATTCTATCTCCTCCGTCGGCAGCATCGCCAGTGTCCTGTTGTTTTCGCCGCTGAGTCCGGATCAGCTCAATGGTGTTGAGATCGCCCTGACCGGTGAATCGGCGACCTCCATCAATCTGCTGGAGGTTCTGCTGCGTGATTACTACGGATTAACCGAAGTTGTAACGACTGTTCCCGGCGATTCGGTCGAAGAACTGGTCAGCAGGGGGAAATCGGCCCTGTTGATCGGAGACCGTGCCCTTAAACTCTCTGCGGCCATTCCGCCTGGGGTTGGGGTTTATGATCTGGGTAAATTATGGCATCAGCATACTGGACTCCCCTTTGTTTTTGCCCTGTGGATGGTTCGCAAGGCGGTGGTTGCACAGCATGCTGAAGCTTTGGATCGACTGGGAGAACAATTACTGCAATCCCGTAAATCGGTATTACAGCACCCGCTTCCCTTTGCAGATGTCGCTGCCCTACAATCAGCAATGACACCTGAGCAGATTATCAGTTATTGGAACAGTATCAGCTATATACTTGATAATGAGCACATCAAGGGACTCAAATTATTTTTTGAACGCTGCTACAAATATGGGCTGCTGCAAGAAGATCCGCCATTGAATTTTTTAAAGTAGTCGCTTGTCCCAGCGAAGGAAGATGCTTTTGCAGTTGACAGAGTCAACGTAATCATTAAGATATGACACGCGCCCGGGTGGCGGAACTGGTAGACGCAAGGGACTTAAAATCCCTCGGGAGTAATCCTGTACGAGTTCGATTCTCGTCCCGGGCACCAAATAAATAAAAGGGAAATCGGCTGTTTGGGCCGGTTTCCCTTTTTTATGCCATGATTTGGTGCGCTGTTGCCTCTGTATGGAACGGATCGGCAAGGGTGTATTTCCCTTTATTGTCCCCCCTTATTGTTCACTAACCGCAGGTTTCACCACGGTCAGTTGCATTTTGAAGGGTTTGATGGCATCAACTGCGTGGGGAATGTTTGCCGGCATGATGATCATCTGGCCACTACCTACGCTAAAGGTTTCGCTGCCGATGGTGATCTGTGCTTCACCGTCAAGAACCTGAATCATGGCATCTCCGCTGGAAGCGTGGCTGCTGATGCCCTCGCCGGCGGCAAAAGCGAACAGGGTCAGGGTGAGATAGTTGTTCTGTGCCAGGGTGCGGCTGACGACTTTTTGATCTGAATATTCAATGAGTTCGTTCGTCTTGAGGACTTCGCTCTGGGCGACATTTTTGATCATTTCGGTAGCTGTCATGATGTGCTCCTTTAAGATGATGTGGGTAACATTTGTACGATTTAAAATTCATTTTAGGGTCTTTCGACTGTTCAATCCTTGATGTGGATCAAAGAAGCATGACTCTGCATTTTTTATAGAATACCAATTAGCCACAAATCTGCTTGCCAAGCATCCTATTGTTCGCTAAAGTGTGCTTGTATTTTTTTTTATTAATTAATTTAAACTACTGTGTAGGTGATTGTGAAGGTATCGATTGGATAATGCGACGCTCATCATTCTGATCTCTTTAGGTCTTGGTCTTTTTGGTGGTGTTGTTATGCACCGTTCTGACTTTTGCCTTGCCGGTGCTATCCGCGATATTTTTTTGTTTCGTCAAAGCCCTCTGTTGCCCAGTCTGGTTCTGCTGATTTTGTTAAATATGGTTTTTATCGAGATTGCGCGCCTGAGTGGGTATGTTGCCTACCAGTTACCATCTTCTTTGTATGGTCTGCCGGCGCTGACGACACTTATTGGTGGTATGTTCTTTGGTATTGGAATGGTGCTGGCCGGCGGTTGTGTTGTCGGGGCTCTTTATAAGTTCGGTGCCGGAAGCTTATCTGCTTTTGTCACTATTGTAGGGATGATATTGGGGAGTTTTGTTTATGTCGGGCTGCACCCCTATTGGAAATATTTGTCTGAAAAAACCCGATTGAGTGAAGCTGCTACTCTCCCACAACTGTTAGACATGAACCAGACTCTCATGCTGCTGATCGTAGTTTTCGTGTTGTTTTTTGTCGTGCTGAGATGGCACAGACAGGGGATGCTGGTGCGCCCATCGTTTGTTCGGGGCTATCTGCAACCTTGGGTTGCCGGAGTGTTACTGGCGATTATTACCGTCGTATCTTTTGCTGTGGTCGGTATGCCCCTGGGAATTACCACCAGTTATTCAAAGGCAGGGGCTTTTGTTGCCCAATTTTTTTCTCCGGCCTGGGTCGCGTCACAGGAATTTCTTCAAATCCGAGGCTTTAATTACTATTCACCCCTGGCCGATAGTTTTTTAAGTGCCGGACCCGGCCCCTATCTGGATGGCTTGTCTACGGTTCAATTTCCCTTGATTGGCGGCATTATTTTGGGGGCGTTTATCTCCAGTGTGCAGCTGAAAAAGTTCTCTGTTCACTGGCAGGTGCCGGTAATTCAGCTGGTTTCTGCTTTGATTGGTGGTATTCTGCTGGGGCTAGCGTCGCGCATGAGTCCAGCCTGTAACGTCTGGCATCTGCTCGGTGGGATTCCTCTGCTATCGCTGCAAAGCCTGTTGTTTTTTGGGGGCCTGTTTCCCGGGGCCTGGATTGGAACTCGCTTGTTGACACGACTGGTGGTTCGCGCTTAATAAAAACGAGGTTGTGTATGTCTTCCGAAACGCCTTCAACTGTTCATATCGATGTACGCGGTTTTGTCTGTCCGTCGTCTCTGCTGGTTGCCTTGCGTGAGTTAAACAAGCATCGTGAATCCTTGCGAACCGATCACTTCAAAATAGAGTTGATGGTCGACAACCATGACTCCATCAATCGCATTTGCGACGCGGTAAAAAGTATGGGGTACGATTTTCATGTGACCGATACTGATAATAGTTATTGCATTGCCATCTACCGAACCCAGGCCCTGAAAGAAGCCAACTTATGAAAGTTGCTCCAGAAATAGCTGTGTCAGGAAAGGAAAAACCGGCTTTTTCTGATCTGCTGCAACAGCTGCAGGTGATTAAAAAACAACTGGGTGCGTTGTCCCACGAAAAAGAACAGTTACAGCACCGTGAGCAGGATCTCTACCGTTATATCCGTCTTAAAACCAACAATATGTTGGAGGTGATCGGCACCTTGCCGTTAGCGGCTGAAGAACTTGATGATGATACCCTGCTGTCGATCGATCCGATTGGCATCGTTACCGATTCCTTCCATCAGGTACTCGACAATTTAAAGGAGACCAATGCCGAACTATCCCTCGCAAAAGAAGAAATTCAGGCCATCTTTAACGCCTCAGGTGCCGGCATCATGGTTGTTGATGCAGCATTTCACTTGCGCGCTTATAACAACCGTGGAAAAGAGCTCTTTTTCCCCTCTGTGGCGGATCTTGTTGGCGTAAATTTCAGGGATCTAGTCTGTAATCGTCGCCAGACCCCAGGTGATTGTATTCTTGATAAGGTTCTGCAGCTTGGTGATATCGCTGAAGAAAGCGATTTTGCCATTGATGACCGCTTTTATCATGTCGTTGCTACACCGATTCATGACCTCGCCGGACAGATTGTCTATATCATCCTGATTTATACCGATATTACCGAGCTTAAGCGTCAGGAAGCCGCGCTTAAAGAGGCAGAGTTGCGCCTACGTGTTATTCTCAATGGCACTCCTGCAGCGATCACCCTGATTGACCCTGAAACCCATCAGATCATTTTCGCTAACCAGACCCTGGCTGATATGGTTGGTGGACAAGTCCAGGATATAGAAGGGCACATCTGCCACAAATTTATTTGCCCCAAAGAGGAGGGTCAATGCCCGATCACTGACCTGGGTGAGACTATCGACAAGTCGGAGCGCAACCTTGTCCGCCTGGATGGTGGAACCCTGCCGATTATCAAAACGGTCACCAAGATTGCACTGGAAGGGCAGGAACTTCTGCTGGAAAGCTTCGTTGATATTTCGGCTCTTAAAGATGAGCAGCAACGACGCATGGAAAGCGAAGAGCGCTATAGCACCCTTTATTCAACCATGCGCGAAGGGGTTGCTCAGTTTGAAATGATCTATTCACCCCGCCAAATCCCCTGCAATTACAAATTCATTGATGTTAACCCGGCCTTTGAAAAGATTTTTGGATTGCTCGCAAAGCAGGTTGTCGAGCGTTTTGCCACTGAGGTTTTCCCAGTGGCCGATGCTGAGCCCTTTGGTCTGGATTTTTTTGCACGGGTCGTGCGTGAGCAGGTTTCCAGTGAGTTTGAATTTGAGTTCAGCGAGCTGAATAAAACCATCAGAGTTTCCGCTGCACCGACCTCATCAGGACATTTTTCTGCTCTTTTTGAAGACATCACTCAGCGCAAAAAGGACGAAGCCCGCATTGCGCACATGGCTTATTTTGATGCCCTGACTGACCTGCCAAACCGGCTGTTGCTTAAAGATCGCTTGAGTCAGATGTTGACCCGAGCCCAGCGCAACAACAAACAGTTGGCCCTCTTTTTCCTGGATCTTGATCATTTCAAGCGGGTGAATGATACCTTTGGTCATGATGTTGGCGATCAGCTGTTGAAGATCGTCGCTGATCGCCTGAAAAATGCATTGCGCCACTGTGACTCGGTATGTCGACTCGGGGGGGATGAGTTCGTTGTCCTGAGCGACCTGATTTCCTGCCAGACTGATGCCGTTCAACTGGCTGAAAAGATTCATGCAACATTGAAAGATCCCCTGGTTCTGAAAAACAAGGAGATTTTTGTTACCACCAGTATCGGGATTGCCATGTATCCTGCCGATGGTGATGACCCAGATACCCTGATTAAAAATGCCGATGCCGCGATGTATCAATCCAAGGACGGTGGTCGCGATGAGTTCCGTTTTTATTCTTCAAATGCCAATGCCCAGGCATTGGAGCGGTTGCTGTTGGCCAATGATCTGCGCAAAGCCCTTGATCAGGACGAGTTTTTTCTGGCTTATCAACCGCAAATCGATTTGGAAACCGGTCAGATTATTGGTGTTGAAGCCTTGCTTCGCTGGCATCACCCGGTTTTAGGTCCGCTGTCTCCGGCTCAGTTTATCCCTCTGGCTGAGGAGACCGGGTTGATTCTGCCGATTGGTCGCTGGGTGTTATTAACCGCCTGCCGGCAAATCAGAGAGCTTCAGCACATCAGCGGGGTGCGACTGCGTGTGGCGGTTAATCTGTCGGCCAAACAGTTCCGCGATGTTGGTCTGGTTTCCTCTATTCGTGAGCTACTTGCTGATATCGGTCTTGATACTGATCTGCTCGAACTGGAAATAACCGAAAGTACCTTGATGGACAACATCGATAGTGCCACCAAAACTCTTCACAGCTTGCGGGAAATGGGCTTGACCCTGGCAATCGACGATTTTGGTACCGGCTACAGTTCGCTCAGCTATCTCCATCACTTCCCTCTCCAGCGCTTAAAGGTCGATAAGACCTTCGTACGGCGGTTAAGTACGCATCCGGAAGATTCATCGATCACCGAGGCGATTATCGTGATGGCTCACACCATGGGGATCAAGGTCGTTGCCGAGGGGATAGAAAATAAGCAGGAGCTTGAGTTTCTTATCTCTAAACAATGTGATGAGGCCCAGGGATTTTATTTCAGTCGGCCCCTGACCATTGCCCAACTGACAGAAAAGATTAAAGACAAGGACTCTGCTCAGCCTTTTTGTTTTTTTGATGCCGGTGACCAGCACTGAAATCAAGTTCGCCGGCCTGTCACGTTCCCTTCATATCTCCGCAGTCATTTCCCAAAACTTGCCTTCCCTGTGGAATTTCGCTAAAAGTTTCCATAGTTCATTTTCTTTGAATATAAAATAACAGCGTGACAACCTTTTGTCCGTTATGGATAGGATTATGATGAAATTACCTGTTAACGAGCTTGCTTTTTTCCTGCGTGGTGAGGCGCGTAAAAACCTCAAGCTTCTGATTCTTTACTGTGTTTTTCTGTTTTTAATGGTGATGATCTACGCCGCGCTGTTCACGGTGTTGATGGAGACCCTTGAGGGTCGGCACTACTCTTTTTTCACCGGCATTTATTGGACAATTGTTACCATGAGTACGCTGGGATACGGTGATTATGTTTTTAGTACCGATGCCGGTCATATCTTCTCTGCTCTGGTGACATTTTCCGGTGTGATTTTCATGCTGATTCTGCTGCCCTTCGGCATGATCAGCCTGTTTCTTGCGCCATGGATTGAACAGCGCTTGCGTTATCGTCCTAAAACCCATTTGAGCACTGATTACAATGATCATGTGATTATTTTTGGTTACGACACCATTACCCGCGCCTTGATCCGTAAGCTGATTTCTCACCATACCCCCTATGTGATTGTTACCGCGAATCAGGATGAGGCTTTTCATCTTGAAGAGGATGGGCTGCATGTGGTGGTCGGCAGTCCAACCAGTGTGACATTTTTAAAGAACATTCAAGTTGCCAAAGCGCGGCATGTTGTCGCCAATTTGACTGATCCGCTGAATACCAACATCTGTCTGACAATTCGCTCATTCTGCGAGACGCCGATCGCTACCATGATCGACGAACCTGAACGCAGTGAATTGCTACGCTCAGCCGGCGCCAATCGAGCGATTCCCCTGAAACGTATTTTAGGTAGTTACCTGGCCTCTCGTGCAACCACTCTGGGGGCGACGGCACATATCCTCGACGCGTTCGGTAAATTGTTAATTGCTGAAATGCCGGTTAAATCAACCCCTTTCATCGGCCAGACCCTGGCGGAAGCAAGAATCCGTCAGCAGACCGGACTGGCGGTCATTGGTTTGTGGGAGCGCGGTACCTTTACCATCCCGGAGGCAGGAAGTGTTCTCTCCCCCCTTGCTTTGATGGTATTGGCCGGGACCCGTGAGCAACTCCATGCTCTCGAAGGAATTGCCGGTGAAAAGGATATGACTGATCTGGTCATGGTGCTCGGCCATGGGCGCATCGGCTGCAGTGCCGCCAGGTATCTGGAGCGGCGCTCCATCCCCTTTGTGATCATCGATCGTACCAATAACCTTGAATGTATGGATCATATTACCGTTATCGGTGATGCTACCAGCCGCCATCTGTTGCTGGAGTCGGGGATTGAGGACGCTAAGGGGCTGATTGTGACGACCAATGATGATAGTACCAATATTTTTCTGACCCTTGCCAGTCGCCGTCAGCGTCCTCATATGCGCATTGTTGCACGCTCCAATCAGGAAGAAAATGTTGATCAGTTATATGCTGCCGGCGCCGATTTTGTTATCTCCAACGCATCGGTCGGAGCCAATATTCTTAACAATGTTCTCGAAGGCAAAGAGACGATCTTTCT
>Ga0102938_10003645_pt1 | contig 11457 bp, 6 predicted proteins | sample SalPonR2_B_D2_MG_FD_84516 | JGI IMG/M metagenome (GOLD analysis project Ga0102938, IMG submission 84516) | Salt pond soil microbial communities from South San Francisco under conditions of wetland restoration - Salt Pond MetaG R2_B_D2_MG | ecosystem: Environmental > Aquatic > Marine > Intertidal... | reverse complement strand
CGCGGCGTGGAGAGCCACGGCATGATGGCCTCGGAGCGAGAGCTTGAACTGTCCGAGGGAGATGACGGCATCATCGAGCTGCCCTCGGGGGAGGTCGGCCAGGCTTTCACGGACTGGGTGGCGCAGAATGACCCCGCCAAGGTCGATCCGGTGATCGAGATCGCCATCACGCCCAACCGTCAGGATGCCCTCGGCGTGCATGGCATCGCGCGCGATCTGGCCGCGCGCGGACTTGGAACGCTCAAGCCGCTGAAGGCCGAACAGGTGGCCGGCACATTCCCCTGTCCGATCCCCGTAAGCATCGACAAGGATACGGCGGGTGAGGGCGGTTGCCACATCTTCGCCGGTCGGGTGATCCGCGGCGTTACGAATGGTCCCAGCCCGCAATGGCTTCAGGACCGGTTGCGCGCCATCGGCCTGCGCCCGATCTCCGCCTTGGTGGACATCACGAATTTCTTCACCTTCGACCGCAACCGACCCCTGCACGTCTTCGACGCGGACAAGGTCAAGGGTGGATTGCGCATTCATCGTGCCGAGGCAGGAGAGACCCTCGTCGGTCTCGACGAAAAGACCCATGCCTTTTCCGAGGGGCAGGTGGTGATCTCGGACGGCAAGGGCGTCGAATCGATTGGCGGGATCATGGGCGGTCTGGAGACCGGCTGCACGGAAGACACGCAGAACGTGTTCCTTGAGGCGGCCGTCTGGGACCGTATCCAGATTGCGCATACCGGTCGCGCGCTCAAGATCAATTCGGACGCGCGCTACCGCAATGAGCGGGGGATCGATCCGGACTACAATATGCAAGCCGTGGAAGATGCGGCGCGGATGATCCTGGATCTCTGCGGTGGCGAAGCGTCAGACATCGTGGTGGCGGGGGATGTTCCCGATACGGCGCGCGCGTTCCGTCTTGACCCGGAACGCCTGATCTCGCTTGTGGGCATGGATATTCCTGAAAAGGTGCAGCGTCAGACGCTGACCGCGCTGGGCTTTCGCATGGAGGGCAACATGGCGCATGTGCCCTCATGGCGCCCGGACGTGACGGGCGAGGCGGACCTCGTCGAGGAAGTGGCGCGCATCGCGTCTCTGACACGGTTGGAAGGCAAGCCGTTGACGCGACCGTCGGACGGTGTGCCGAGACCCGTGCTGTCGCCGATGCAGGTGCGGGAACGGGGAGCGCGGCGCATGGTTGCGGCGCTGGGCTATAACGAATGTGTCACCTATTCTTTCATCGATCAGGCGGCGGCGGCCCTGTTCGGCGGCGGCAGCGACGGGTCGATGCTGGCCAACCCGATCAGTTCCGAGATGAGTCACATGCGCCCGGACCTGCTGCCCGGGCTTTTGCAGGCCGCGGCGCGCAATCAGGCACGGGGGTTCATGGACCTTGCGCTGTTCGAGGTCGGTCACGCCTTCAGCGGGGGCGAACCGGGCGAACAACATCTTCAGGTTGCGGGGCTTTTGGTGGGCAGGACCGGACCGAAAGATGTGCATGGCGCTGCCCGTTCTGTCGACCTCTATGATGCCAAGGCGGATGCCGAGGCGGTTCTTTCGGCCATCGGCGCGCCCGCCAAGATGCAGATCCTGCGTGGGGCGGAGGGGTGGTGGCATCCGGGACGCCATGGCCGGTTCTGCCTTGGCCCGAAAAAGGTGCTTGGCGTCTTTGGCGAGTTGCATCCCAAGGTGCTGACCACGCTGGATGTGAAGGGGCCGGCGGTTGCCTTTACCCTGTGGCCCTCTGAGGTCCCCCTGCCGCGCAAGAGCGGCGCGACCCGGCCGGCGCTTGTGCTGAACGACCTTCAAGCGGTGGAACGCGATTTCGCATTTGTCGTGGACGCAGAGGTCGAGGCGCTGACACTGGTCAACGCGGCGACCAGTGCGGACAAGAACCTGATCGACGAGGTGCGCATCTTTGACGAGTTCGTCGGCGGCAGCCTCGGCGAGGGCAAGAAATCCCTGGCCATCACGGTGCGCTTGCAGCCCGCCGACAAGACGCTGAAGGAACAGGACATCGAGGCCGTCGCATCAAAGATCATCGAGAAGGTGGTGAAAGCGACGGGTGGTTCCTTGCGGTCCTAAAGGGGGGCACTCGGACGACGGCCCGTTCCAAGCCCTCCTTTCGGAGGGTCCGTCCGGCAGACGCTGTTAATCCTTGGCCGCTGCGTGTCCGGGGGTCGTAGAAAGGCCCGGGGGCTCTGCCCCCGGCGTCACATGCGTGACGCCTCCCCCGGGATATTTATGGCCCGAAGAAAGAGTCGCCCGCGGGGAACAAGAGGCATCCTCGAATGCGCGCCTGACACAAGTGCCCGGATCCCCTATCCGCATTCACGCCAGCAGGCGGCGGGCGATGACCTGCGCCTGAATCTCGGCTGCGCCCTCGAAGATGTTCAGGATGCGCGCGTCGCAGAGGATCCGGCTGATGCCGTATTCCAAGGCGAACCCGTTGCCGCCGTGGATTTGCAGCGCATTGTCGGCGGCGGCCCAAGCGACGCGGGCGGCCAGCAGCTTGGCCATGCCCGCCTCGAGGTCGCAGCGGCGGCCTGCGTCTTTTTCGCGGGCCGAGAAATAGGTCAACTGCCGCGCGATCATGAGTTCGACCGCCATCATCGCCAGTTTTCCCGAAACGCGCGGGAACTGGATCAGCGATTTTCCGAATTGCTTGCGGTCAAGTGCGTATTGCATTCCGCTGTCCAGCGCCGATTGCGCCACGCCGACGGCGCGGGCGGCGGTCTGGATCCGGGCCGATTCAAAGGTCTCCATGAGTTGCTTGAAGCCCTTGCCCTGCTCCATTCCCAGCAGGTTGTCTCCATCCACCTTGAAGTCGTCGAAATTGACGGTGTATTCCTTCATCCCGCGATAGCCGAGCACCTCGATTTCACCGCCGGAGATCCCCGGATCCTGCCAGGGCTGTTCGTCGGTGCCGGGGGTCTTTTCCGCAAGGAACATGGAAAGCCCCTTGTAGTCGGAGGTGTCGGGCACCGTGCGCGCCAGCACGGTCATCACATGGGTGCGTGCGGCGTGTGTGATCCAGGTCTTGTTGCCGTTGAGGGTCCAGTCGCCATCCGCGTTCTGCACGGCCTTGGTCCGCAGGGCGCCAAGGTCGGACCCGGTGTTGGGTTCGGTGAATACAGCTGTCGGCAGGATCTCTCCGGTGGCGAGGCCGGGCAGCCATTTTTCCTTTTGCGCCTGTGTGCCACCGGCGATCACCAATTCGGCCGCGATCTCGGATCGGGTTCCCAGGCTGCCGACGCCGATGTAGCCGCGCGAGAGTTCTTCGGAGACCACGCACATGGAGGCCTTGGACAGCCCCAATCCGCCGAATTCCTCCGGGATGGTCAGGCCAAAAACGCCCATTTCCGCCAATTCCTCGATGATCTCCATCGGGATCAGCTCGTCCTTGAGGTGCCAGTCATGTGCGACGGGGACGATCCGGTCCAGAGTGTAGCGGCGGAACTGGTCGCGGATCATCTCAAGCTCGTCGTCAAGACCGCAGCGGCCCACTGTGACCTCGGCGCGCCGTTCCTCCATCAGTGTGACCAACCGGCTGCGCGCGGCCTGCGTGTTGCCCCCTTGCGTCAGAGTCATGACGGCGGGGACCATGAGATCCCGCATGTCCTCCTGCGCGAGCCCGAGGTCCTGCAGGCGCACCACCTCCCCCTGGTTCATCTGGATGCCGCCGTAGATCTGCCAGAGGTATTCGCCGAATGCGATCTGGTGGAGAAGCTGCTCCACCTCGCCGAAGGTCCTCTCGCCATCGAGAGTTTCTGCCCATTTCTGCATCTGGCGCAGCGATTCGACATAGGTGGCGAACCAGGCCAGGCCATGTGCCGCGGTCTGGTTCACCTCGATGAGCGTTCCCGAAACGCGGCCGTCCTCGACCACCATCTCGCGGACTCTTGCGGTGGCTTTTGCAAGGGTGGCCTCGGTGGCGTGCACGGCCTCGGCCGTGCGGGTCAGAAGATCGGGCAGGATAACGCCCTGCAAGCTCAGGTCTTGTCCGTCATGCGCCATTCGTCAGGTCCTTTGTTGGAACGCTGGCCTTGGTCGGCCGACCCGTTGGGGGGTCATTCGCGCTTGTATCATCCTCACCGCACGTCCGGAATGCCAAGCCAGTGGTCCGGTCCGCGCGCGGCGTTTCAACGGTCCTAGCCAGTTTGCAATTGCAGCGCAACAAATTTGCAGGCGCAGCGCAATAAAAATACCCGGCCGCAGTCATTGTTGTTGCATTGTTGCGTGAATGATTTTCCCCGTGCGGCTGGCAAGGGCTGTGTTAAGAGGCTGTCATGCCCGGAGTTCTTGCCGATCTTTCACCGTTTGTCCTGTGGTATGCCCTTGGAATTGCGCTGATTGCCGGCGTTATCAAGGGACTTGTCGGATTCGCCATGCCGATGGTCCTTGTGTCGGGATTGGGCAGCCTGATCGCGCCGGAACTGGCGCTGGCGGGCTTGATCCTTCCGACGCTGGTGACGAACGGCTTTCAGGCACTGGCGCAGGGTAGTGCCGCCGCGCTTGGATCGATCCGGCGGTTTCGGGTCTTTCTGAGCATCGCGTTGATCATGCTGTTGCTGTCTGCGCAGCTTGTGGCGCTTTTGCCCTCACAGGTTCTCTTGATGATGATCGGCGGGCCGATCACGATATTTGCCGTGCTTCAGCTTGCCGGGTGGCAGCCGCGCGTCGCCGGAGAGGGGAGCCGCAGGCTGGAGATCGGTATCGGGGCCTTGGCGGGTCTTACCGGGGGAATCTCGGGCATCTGGGGCCCGCCGACCGTGGCGTATCTGACGGCCCTGGGAACGGAAAAACGCGAGCAGATGCGGGTTCAGGGCGTGATTTACGGGCTTGGGGCCGCCGCCCTTACGGTTGCGCATATCGGCTCCGGGGTGTTCAACGGCCAGACTGCGTGGCTGTCGGCCCTTCTGGTTCCGCCTGCGCTCTTGGGAATGTGGCTTGGGGGGTTGGTGCAGAACCGGATCGATCAGCGCGCTTTTCGCCGGGCGACGCTGTTTGTCCTGTTGGTGGCTGGCCTCAATCTGTTGAGGCGTGCCATAGTCTGAGGATCATGAGTCAGGATGATCTTTCAGCAAAGGTGACGCGACTGGTCGAGGACGAACTGGCTGCCTTCGCGCCTGCGAAAGAGGGCGATCTGATGATGCTGCGGGATTTCGCACGTCTCAGGGTCCGACGGCCGCGTCCGATCACGGTCAATTTCAGCGGTGGCTTCACGCAGACCTGCTACAGCGTGACCCGATCCGATGGGGATTACGCGGTCCTGTTCATGCCGAGGGCCGGGTATTTCTCGCTTTGCGTCGACACGCTTTTTGGTCCGGCCGATATCGGCGTGCATGGCCCGGCTCTGGGCTGTTTTGCCTCGGTTTGAGGCTCTGGCGGTCTTGCGACCTGCATCGTGGTCTGCGTGGCGGGGAAGACCCGTTGCGCAATGACGGCTGTGGCGAGGCTAAAATAGCGGCGCCGCTGTGCGCGCCGAGGGCTCCCTTGTTGGCACCGGCTGTCCCATCCTTGCCGATCCGTTGCAATCGGCGCATCAATGACGGGGCAATCCCCTGTAAGGAGCCGCCGATGTCCCCGAACCTGCCCCCGCTCAACCGTTTCGATCTGACGGATTTCGAACTGCACTGCGGCACGGTCCTGCCTCACGCGCAGCTTGCGTATCGGACGTATGGCACCCTGAATGCCGACAGATCGAATGCGATCCTCTACCCGACGTCTTACGGCGTGGTCGATGCCGATGTGGCATGGTTGATCGGCAAGAACCGGATTCTGGATCCTGAGCGGTATTTCATCATTGCCGTGAATATGCTGGGCAACGGCGCATCGACCTCTCCCAGCACGTTATGGGACAGCTTTCCTGACGGAAACTTTCCGCGGATCAGCCATGTCGACAACATCGCCATCCAGCACCGGATGATACGCGAGACCTTCGGCATCGAGCGTCTCGCGCTGGTCTATGGCTGGTCGATGGGGGCGCAGCAGGCCTACCACTGGGGCGCCCTGTTGCCTGACCATGTCGCGCGAATCTTTGCGATCTGTGGAACGGCGAAAACTTCGATCCACAACTGGGTTTTCCTCGACGGCTTGCGTGCCGCGTTGAAGGCGGATCCGGCCTGGGATGGCACGCGCTTTACGGAGCGGCCCGAACGCGGCCTGCGCGCATTTGGTCGGATCTATGCGGGATGGGCACTATCGCAGGGATTTTACCGCAACCGGCTCTTTGAGGACCTCGGCCACGAAACGGTGGAATCCTACCTGACGGCAGCATGGGAGCCGAATTTCCTGCACCGTGACCCGCACAACCTCTTGTCCCTGATCGATACCTGGCAGCGGTGCGACATCAGTGACAACGCGCACTTCGGGGGGGATCTGTCGGCCGCACTCAAGGCCATCCGCTGCCCGGCCGTTGCCATGGCGTCGACGACCGACCTGTATTTCCGGGCGCATGACATCCGTGCCGAAGCCGCGGCGATGACGCGCGCAACTTATGCCGAACTGGACACACTCTGGGGCCACAGGGGCGGGAATCCGGAATTTTCTTCCGAGGATGAAGCGGTCGTAAGAGCGTCCGTGAGACAACTTCTGGCCTCTTGATGTGCGAAATCCGTGCAGTTTCGATCTAACACAGATTAAACTTTGAGCATGAGGGGAGAAAAAGCGCTCAATAATCGGGCATAGTGTGATGTTATCGCTGACATGACGCCTGCACGTCTCGACGCGCTTAGCTATTGAACCAATTTGCGACCCACGCTACCGGTGGGACCGTTGCGGAAACACGTGTCGTGAACCCGTACAAAAATAAGTTCGAAAGGGTCGAGAGATCTGTATCGGGCGCGCGCCGGACAAGAGGCGCCAACAGGAGGAAGTACTACATGGAAAGACGTAAGTTTCTGAAAGTCGCGACGACAGGTGCCGCGGCATCGGCTGTTCTGGCGGCTCCGGCGGTCGCGCAAGAGCGCAAGGACATGGTGATCGTTTCGACCTGGGGTCGCGACTTTCCCGGCCTTGGCACCAGCGCTCAGCGCCTTGCCGGCCGTATCGAGGAATTGACCGAAGGCCGTATCGCGGTTCAGTATTTTGCCGCGGGCGAGCGTGTCGGCGCATTCGACAGCTTTGACGAAGTCGCGTCGGGCAATGCTGACGCCTATATCGGCGCCGACTATTACTGGAAGGGCAAGCACCCCGGCTGGGCGCCTTTCACGGCCGTTCCCTTCGGCCTGACCTACACGGAAATCGACGCCTGGATGAAGTTTGGCGGCGGCCAGGAGTTGTTGGACAAGCTCGGTGCCGAATTCGGCATCAAGGGCATCCCTTGCGGCAACACCGGCGTGCAGATGGGTGGCTGGTTCAACAAGGAAATCAACTCGCCGGAGGACCTTCGCGGTCTCAAGATGCGTATCCCCGGCCTTGGCGGTGACGTCATGGCCAAGGTCGGCGCATCGCCGGTGTCGCTGCCGGGCGGCCAGATTTACGAAAACCTCGTATCTGGTGCGATCGACGCGACGGAGTGGGTCGGTCCCTGGAACGATTTCTTCCTGAAGCTCTACGAGGCGGCTCAGTATTACTACTGGCCCGGTATGCACGAGCCCGGCAGCCAGCTGAGCCTCGGCATGAATGCCGATTTCTGGAGTTCGCTGTCGTCGAACGAAAAGGACATCATCACCGCGGCCAGCGCGGAAGAAAATGCCCTGCAGGCGGCTGAGACGAACTACAACAACGGTATCTATCTGAACCGCCTGATCAACGACTACGGCATCGAACTGCGCGAGTTCAATGACGACGTCTACGAGGCCTTTGGTGACGCCGCCACCGAAGTAATCGAGGAAGCGCGTGAGCATAGCGCCCTTTCCGCGGAAATCTTCGACAGCTTCCTCGCAGTCCGCGACAACGTGGGTGCGTGGTCGAACCTTTCCGATGCGCCCTATGTCGCAAAACGGAACCGTTACCTCGACATCTGACGCAGAGCGACAGAAAGTCGGTTAAGGACTCTCCCGAACACGATCGAGCCGGATTAGTGATCCGGCTCGATCTTTCTACGGTTTCGTCGTCCATTCATCAGGGGGCATCGGATGACAGATACATATGGAGCGCCTGCATTGCTGGCACGCTCTTTCGGCTGGGTAATGCTTGCCGTAATGACGGCTTTCATCGGCAATGCAATTCTAACCTTCTGGTTCGATTTTTCGGGTGCTGGAACGATCTTTTCCGGGGGTGGCGCGACGGCCGTATTTCAGGTGGCCCTTTACATCGCCGCCGCGGCGTTCGCGATCTTCCTCGTGTTGCGATCGCCAGACACAACTCTGCGCTCCGAAGCTGCGCGGATCACGGCATTCAACACCTTTCTGGTTCGGGCGGCTTTCTGGATTGTCGTGCTGGTGGGCTTCGGCGACGCGATCATATCCTTCCTGCGCGTCAACGAGATGCTGGACGGTATCGTCGGTGAGGAACTCGCCGGGAATCTCGGCCGCTCGCAGTTCCGGGGCATCTACTTCCATACCCCTCTGGTGGTCCTTGGCATCGTGATTGCCGCTCTGACGCGGTCGCTCGGCTTTATCTGGCTGGCCCTTCTGGTGGTGATCGCGGAACTGATGATCGTCATCAGCCGCTTCGTATTCTCCTATGAGCAGGCCTTTATGGCCGATCTGGTCCGTTTCTGGTATGGCGCGCTGTTTCTGTTTGCCTCGGCCTACACGCTGCTGGAGGACGGTCATGTGCGGGTCGACCTTCTTTATGCCAGCATGCGGAGAGAGAAGAAGGGCAGGGTCAACGCATGGGGATCCATTCTTCTGGGAATGTCGCTGTGCTGGACCATCCTGATCATGGGCTTCGGGTCCGCTTCCAGCATCATCGTGGGTCCGATTCTGGTGTTCGAGGTGACGCAGGCCGGTTTCGGGATGTATGTGAAGTATTTCATGGCCGGGTTCCTCGGCGTGTTTGCCGTGACGATGATGGTGCAGTTTGTTGCCCAATTCTTTGAATCCATCGCCGACAAACGTGGCGAACCCGGCGCGCGTGAAACTCACGCCGACATGATGTAATCGGATATAGGTCTGCGCGAATGGAACTTTTCTTCCTTCTAATGCTCGTCGTCATCATGGCTACGGCGCTTGGATCCGGTTACCCGGTTGCCTTCGCCCTGCCGGGCGCTGCGATCATAACTGTTCTTCTGGCCGCCGGTGCCGGGTATCTCTTTGGCGGCGGTGTCGACGCCTACTTTGAATCCGGTGGCCCGTCGCAATGGCTGAGCGCCGGTGTGACCAACCTTCGAGGGGTCTACTGGGAGCCTGAACGAGACACGCTGATCGCGATTCCGCTCTTCATCTTCATGGGAATCATGCTTCAGCGCTCGAAGATCGCCGAGGATCTTCTGGTGACCATGGCGCAGCTCTTTGGCCCGATCCCCGGTGGCCTGGGCATTTCGGTCGTGGTCGTCGGTGCGTTGCTCGCCGCGACGACAGGCATCGTCGGGGCGACCGTGGTCGCGATGGGCCTGATTTCCCTGCCCGCAATGATGCGGAACGGCTACTCCAATTCGCTTTCATCGGGCATCATCGCTGCGTCCGGAACGCTGGGTCAGATCATTCCGCCCTCTATCGTCCTGATCATTCTGGCGGACCAGCTGGCCTCTGCGGTGGATCAGGCCGGACAGGCGCGTCAGGAACTCTACAAGGAAGTAACCGGCGAACTGATCATGCCTTCGGAATATGCCGTTGTCTCGACAAGTGCTGGCGACATGTTCCTTGGCGCTCTGGTGCCCGGTCTGGTTCTGGTGGGGCTGTATATCCTGCTGATCCTCGGTGTGGCCCTGATCCGGCCGCGTCTGGCGCCGGCCGTGCCCTACGAGGGCAACTATGACCTGCGCTTTCTCGGGCAGCTCCTCATCGCAATGGTGCCTCCGCTGGCGCTGATCGTGATGGTTCTGGGGTCGATCATTGGCGGGATCGCCACGGTCAATCAGGCGGGCGCCATCGGCGCCGTGGGTGCCTTGATCATGGCGGGCTACCGCCTGCACCCCGGGGGGAGTCTGCGGTATATTCCTGCCATCCTGGCGCTCGCCGGGCTGGCCCTGATCGTCTATGTCCTGTCCAACTACGACACGAATGTTCAGAACATACAGTCCGCAGAGGACGCTTTCGGTGTGCAGCTTGCGATCCTCGGCGTTGCCATTGTCATCGTCTCGATCATCTGGAGCGGCTACCGCGCCTACGTGAACGATGGGGCACTGATCGGTGTCATGATTGAGACCGCAAAGACGACGTCCCTCGTGTTCATCATCCTGTTGGGTGCGGCCATGCTGACCGCCGCCTTCCGCGCCTTTGGCGGGGAGGAACTGGTGAAGCATTTCCTCGAAGGGTTGCCCGGCGGCTTCTGGACGAAATTCGCGATCGTCATGGCCGTGATCTTTGTCCTTGGCTTCTTTCTGGACTTCATCGAAATCGCCGTGGTCGTCGTGCCGATCGTCGCGCCGATCCTGTTGGCCGATCCAGAGGCCAATGTCACCGCCGTGTGGCTTGGCGTGATGATCGGTCTGAACATCCAGACGTCCTTCTTGACGCCACCTTTCGGCTTTGCGCTGTTCTATCTGCGCGGGGTCGCGTCCAAAGCGGTCAAGACGATCCAGATCTACACCGGCGTTCTGGCCTTCATCGCGCTGCAAATCGTATCTCTGTTCATCGTTGCCTTCTATCCGCCGCTGGTCAATTACCTGCCGATGCGCAGCTCCCTGACAGCAGAGACGGCGCCGCCGCCGATCAACCCGGCCCTGCAATACTGTGTCGAGAATTTCGTTGCCGAGGAATTTGCAACGAATGGTGATGCGATCAGGGGGGCCATTCAGGATGCCGCGGCACTTGATCTGTCATATCTGCCCGAAGATCAGCGTGAGGATTTCCGGGACAGCATCGAAAAGGCAGAGCAGGCTTTTGTCCTGATGGAGGAAATCGAGGACATCAAGGCGCAGCTTGCGGAAGAGGCCGAAGACTACAGACCGCAGCACAGGGTCGTCCGGTCGCTTGAGGCCAGCGCGCGTCGGATACAGAGCGAGCTGGAGGATCTGCGCGTGCAGGTGGACCGCGGCTTTGGCGATACCGAACGCTTGCAGGCCCGTGTCGAGGAACTCGAAGAAGAGCGTCAGGCCCTGCTGGATCAGATCCCGGCAAGCTGGTCCGATGCGGAAGCGGCCTATGGGCAGTTGACGTCGGCAGACCGTCGGGCGCGTGGCATGTATCGCCGCACCGTCGACCAAGCCTATGAGCCGTTGGAGGAGTTGATCGAGGTGATCGAGTCCGCCGATGCGCTGGCCGAGCTTGAAGGGCCCATCAACGCGCTTGCCGAGGACGCCGCCGGCATGGATGGCGATACCGCCGATGAGCGCTTCAAGGATGTCGAGCGGATGTTCGGGGACGTTGCAGGAGCCAACGACATCCGCGGCCTGCTGTCGGATGCCCGTCGCGAGAT
>Ga0102938_10003644_pt1 | contig 11457 bp, 12 predicted proteins | sample SalPonR2_B_D2_MG_FD_84516 | JGI IMG/M metagenome (GOLD analysis project Ga0102938, IMG submission 84516) | Salt pond soil microbial communities from South San Francisco under conditions of wetland restoration - Salt Pond MetaG R2_B_D2_MG | ecosystem: Environmental > Aquatic > Marine >... | reverse complement strand
TACTGGTTGATGGTGGTCATGAGAGTTCTCCGGGGATGCGAGTGAGGGAGCGCCAGCGGCCGAACGGCAACACGCGGCCTGCGTGGCCGGGGAATGCAGCGGTGGTCATGAGCGGAGGCTCACTGCTCGGTCGCACTGGGTGGGGTGCAGGATGAGGTCGTCGTTGCTGGCCCCGGCCGGCACCATCGGGAACACCTTCTCGGAGGCGTCGGTACGGAACTCGATGACCACCGAACGGTCGGTGATCGAGTTGGCCTTCTCGATGGCGGGCGCCACTTCTTCGGGCGATTCCACGAGGATGCCGACGCATCCCATCGACTCGGCCCACTTCACGAAGTCGGGCACCGTCGAGTTCAAGAACACCTCGGAGTAGCGCTCGTCGTAGAACATCTCCTGCCACTGGCGCACCATGCCGAGGTAGCTGTTGTTGAGCAGCATCACCTTGATCGGCAGGCCCTCGATGGTGGCCGTCACCAGCTCCTGGGCGGTCATCTGGAAGCAACCGTCACCGTCGACGGCCCACACGTCGCGATCGGGCATCGCCGCCTTGGCGCCGATCGCCGCCGGGATCGAGAAGCCCATCGTGCCCAGGCCCCCCGAGTTGACCCAGGTGTAGGGCTCGTCGAACTCGAAGAACTGCGACGTGTACATCTGGTGCTGGCCCACGCCGGACGCCACGATCGTGCCCGGCCGGGCGGCGTCGTTGAGCTGTTCGATGCAGTACTGCGGCTTGAGCGCCTCACCCGGAGCGGACGGCTCGTAGACCACGGGGAACTGCTCGCGCCAGCCGGACACCCGGCTCTTCCAGGCCGAGGTGTCGGCCTGCACGGTGCCGGCGGCGAGCAGCGCCCGGATCTCGGCGATGATCGCCTCGATCACGATCCTCGCATCGCCCACGATCGGCACGTCGGGGCGGCGCACCTTGCCCTGCTCGGCCGGGTCGATGTCGACGTGGATGATCTTGGCGTCGGGTGCGAACGCGTCGACCTTGCCGGTGATGCGGTCGTCGAAGCGGGCGCCGAGCGTGATCAACAGGTCACTGCGCTGCATCGACGTGACGGCTGTCGCGTTGCCGTGCATACCGGGCATCCCGAGACACAGGGGATGGTCGTCGGGGAAGGCGCCGCGAGCCATCAGCGTCGTGACGACGTAACTGTCGATCAGCTCTGCGAGCTCGCGCAGCGGCTCGGCCGCACGCGCCTTGAGGATGCCGCCGCCGGCATAGACGATCGGACGCTCGGCGGCGAGGATCATCTTGGCCGCCTCCTTGATCATCCGTGGATGTCCCTTCACGTTGGGGCGGTAACCGGGCAGCGAGGCGAGCACCTCCTCGTCGGTCGGCCAGTTCCACGTCATCTCGTTCTGGAGCACGTCCTTGGGCAGGTCGACGAGCGTCGGTCCGGGACGGCCGGTGGTGGCGATGTGGAAGGCCTGACGGATCGCCATGGGGATGTCGTCGGCGGTCATGACGAGCTCGTTGTGCTTCGTGCACGAGCGGGTGATGCCGACCGTGTCGCACTCCTGGAAGGCGTCGCTGCCGATCGCCGCGGTCGGCACCTGCCCGGTGATGGCGACCATCGGCACCGAGTCCATGTAGGCGTCCATCAACGGGGTGACGAGGTTCGTCGCGGCCGGCCCGGATGTCACCATGGCGACACCGGGCTTCCCCGACACGTGGGCGTACCCCTCGGCCATGTGCCCGGCGCCCTGCTCGTGGCGCACCAGCACGTGCCGGATGGAGCTGTCCATCAGCGGGTCGTAGGCGGGCAGGATGCAGCCGCCCGGGTAGCCGAAGATCAGCTCGACCTGTTCGAGTTCGAGTGCTCTGATGAGCGCCTGGGCGCCGGTGAGTCGTTCTGCCATGGGAGTGGTTCCTCTGGTGGTGTGTTCGAAGGTGTGGTCGGGGCGGTGGGATGAAACGAGCCGGAAAAAGCAAACGACCTCCCGTGTGGGAGGTCGGGGCACGCGCAGCAGGAGCTGGGCGCGCTACTGAATGAGTACTACGAGCGTGTGGAGCGCAGGGATCGCAGACACGGAGAACATCATAGTCCCTTTCGGCACGCGTCGGGCAAGTCATGAGGACGACTACGGTCGGAAACATGCCGAGACGGGACGACGTGATCGCCGAGGCAGTCCGCCTGCTCTGCGAGGAGGGCCCCGGTGCGCTCACGTCGGTGCAGGTCGCGGCGGGGCTCGGTGTGGCGCAGTCCGCTGTCTATCGGCACATCCGCGACATGGACGAACTCACCGCCATCGCCAGCCGCACGGTCGTGGCCGAGTTGAACGCCCTGTTCAGGTCGATGGTGCTGGCCCCGCAGAACGCCTGGAGCCGAACGGGTGCGATCGACCGCTTCGGGCAACTGTTCGCCGACACCGCCGTCGACCGCTCCACGACGTTCGCCACCGTGGATCGGTGGCGCTACGTCGACGGTGAGCTCGGTGACGGAATCCGACAGCTGCTGGCCGAGGGGCGCGAGTTGATCGCCCTCGTGCTCGAGAGCCGGTGGCGGAGCGGTGACGGACAGACCCGCCCCCTCGACGACCACGAGACCCGGGTGCAGCGGCTGCACGCCCAGTTGATCCAAGACGACATGATCGCCGTCGCCCGCCTGGCCCGATCGGACCTGCACCGTCGAGAGGCCGTGGGCAGGCTGGCCGCACAGCGGCTCCGCGCCGGATGGTTCGCCTACGTCCGTGACCTCAATGCCGCGCATGGTCTTCCGGCACCGGCACTCGGGTGGGCGTCGTGACCGCGGACGGGCTGCGGGCACCGCCGAAGCGCTCACGCCGCGACGAGATCATCGCCCTGGCCGCCGGCATCCTGCGCGAGGGCGGTCCGACCGCTCTCACCTCGGTGTCCGTCGCCGAGAGCGCCGGCATCAGCCAATCGTCGGTGTACCGGCACGTGGCCAGCATGGAGGAACTCGCCGCACTGGCCAGCGAGCGGGTGCTGACCGACCTGGCGGGTGCGCTCGCCGCTGCGGTGACGTCGGCCGACATCGACGGTGAGACCGCCGACGACATCTCCGTCCTCGCGAGCCGGATGATGGGTGTGATGAAGGAGTCGAGCACTGCATACGACGTGGTCGACCGGTGGCAGTTCGTGGACGGTCCGCTCGGCGAGGCCGTGCGCACTCTCGTCGACGAGGCCTGCACGACCATCGCGATGCTCCTCGAGCACCGCTGGCGCAGGGAGTCCGGGTGGGACGGTCCGCTCGACGACGACGTCGTGCGGCTCCAACTGGCGCACGCCCGATCGTTCCAGGCCGATGGCCACACCGTCGCACGCGTGGTGCGGACGACCGACGACCCGGCGACCCTGGCGGCGCTCACGACCGTGCTCACGAGCCGCATCATCGGCGGGTGGCACGCCTACGTCGCCGACATGCAGCGACAGACCGGCATTGGGCAGCGAACCGGCGCCGCCGGGATCAGCAGCGCCTGAGGGAGACCTTCAGGAGACGGTGACGCCCTGCAGCCGTGCGGCCGTGACCGTGTTCTCCATCAGCGAGGCGATGGTCATCGGGCCGGTGCCGCCGGGCATCGGCGTGATGTGGCCGGCCACCTCGCTGACGGCATCGAAGTCGACGTCGCCGACGATGCCGGCCTCGGTCCGCGACACGCCGACGTCGATCACGGCGGCACCCGGTTTCACCATGTCGGCGGTGATCATCCTGGCCTGGCCGGCGGCGCCGATCACGATGTCGGCCTCTCGGACGACGGCGGCCATGTCGGGAGTCCGCGAGTGCGCCATCGTGACCGTTGCGTCCACGCCCTTGCGGGCGAGCAGCAACGACAGCGGGAGCCCCACCAGCGTGGATCGTCCGATCACGACGGCGCGGCGACCACTGGTGGGGATCTCGTAGCGCTCGAGCAGGCGCATCACACCGAGCGGCGTGCACCCGACCAGGCCGGTACGCCCGCGTACGAGGCGCCCCATCGAACGCTCGGTGAGGCCGTCGACGTCCTTCTCCGGTGGGATCAGGTCGATGACGGGCTCGGGGTCGAGCCCGTCGGGCAGGGGCAACTGGACGAGGATCCCGTGGACCGAATCATCGATCACGAGGCCCCGGACGGCCGACTCGACCTCAGCCTGGGTGGCCGTCGCCGGGAGGTCGACGTGACGCGACGCCAGCCCGGCCTCGGCGGCCTTGTTGTGCTTGCTGCGCACGTAGCGCTGGCTGGGGGCGTCGTCTCCCACCAGCACCGTCGCCAGGCAGATGTCCGGGGATCCGGCCGCCTCGATCCGGGCACGCAGCCCGGTGACGATCTCGTCACGCAACGCATTGCCGTCCATCAGGATCGCAGTCATCGGCGTCGAGGGTAGCTGCGTTCCGGCAGGTGAACCGATCGACACGGCCGATGCATCGCGCAGGGAGGAATCTGCGGTGGCCCGTCGGCGGGTTCAGCGGACGTCGATCGTCACGTCGTCACCGTCGAAGGCCAGGTGGCCGGCGACACGGCGGGCGTCGTCGAGCGGTCGCTCGTACGACCAGGCGACGTCGTCGACATGCCCGTCGCCGCCGATGAACGACCAGTAGGTCGACGTGCCCTTGTAGGGACACACGGTGGTGGTGTCGGAGCGTCGCAGGAGATCCATGCGGACGTCGGACGGCGGGAGGTACCAGCGGTTGGGCAGGCCGGTCTCGGAGAGCAGCATCGGCGCCCCCGACTCGGCGACGACGGTGTCGCCGAGTCGCACCGTCACCCGGGCGTCGCTCTCCCGGACGTCGACGCGGTGGTACGGATCTCGGAGGTGACCGAACACCTCCTCGGCCTCGTCGTACCAGGCGTCGAGCCGGTCCCAGTGGAACGCCCGTCGACCACGGAGCCATTCGACGCCGTCGATCGGAGTGTCGTAGCCCCAGACGGCATTCTGGGCGAGCCGGTCGCCGGAACGCACCGACCAGTAGGACGCATCACCCTTGAACGGGCAGTGAGTGCTGTGATCGGTCGGCTCGAGCAGCGCCGTGTCGATGTCGTCGACCGGCACGTAGAGCACGGGCAGCAGGTTGCTCTCGTGCAGGAGTTGGCCGTGGCGCGTGTCGAACACCGTTGCACCACCGAATTCGGCTCGTACTCGGCGGGGGAACGGGGTCATCAGGAGGCGGTGTCTCGGCCCGTCGATCGTGTAGTTCACCGTGTCCGGGCCGGTGGAGGCGAGCGGTGCGTCGGCCATCGTCAGCGTCATGGCCGGTACAACGCCGCCGGGTGGCGCCGGATTCCGGTCGCTCCGCAGGCGCCACCCGCGAGGCCACGGTCAACGAGCTGGCAGCTCCGTTCGACATGTCCCTTCCGGCGATCTCGAAGCACCTCGAGGTGCTGGAACGGGCCGGCCTCGTGGCGCGAGGCCGCCACGCCCAGTACCGGCCGTGCCGGCTCGATGCGGCACCGCTCGAGTTAGTGTCCTCCTGGGCCGAGCAGTACCGCCCCGTCTGGGAGGAGCGGCTCGACCGCCTCGACGATCACCTCCGGCATCTGACCGAGTCATGGCGAACGGGCGCCACCACGCCTCCCCCGGTGCCGACGACAGCAACGACCACCGTCACGGCAACCGCGACGACCACCGACCACGACAACAGTGAGGACACCGGCGATGACCGACTCCGACACCACCGACCGATCGGGCGCCGGCGGACAGCTCGTGCTCGAACGCACCTTCGACGCACCCATCCAGCTGGTGTGGGCCATGTGGACCGAGCCCCGTCACTTCCGTGCCTGGTACGGACCGGCAGGCGCCACCATTCCGGTCGCGTCGATGGACGTACGCGTCGGCGGCAGCCGGCTGGTGGGGATGGAGATGCAGACCCCCGACGGACCGATGCGGATGTGGTTCGCCGGCGAGTACGTCGCCGTGGAGGCCCCGCACCGCCTCGTCTACACCGAGTCCATGGCCGACGAGCAGGGCAACGCCCTCACGCCCGACCAGGCCGGAATGCCGGCCGATCAACCGGTCGGAACGACGGTCACGGTCGAACTCACCGAGGTCGACGACGGCACACGACTCGTGCTGACCCACGTCGGGGTTCCCTCCGACTCCCCGGGCGCCACCGGCTGGAACATGGCCCTCGACGAACTGACGCGCCATCTCGCCGAGGCCGACCGGAACTGAGGGCCTGCGGCTTGCATCAGCGCCAACGCGGGAGACCGGCGTCGTCGCTGATGCCGAGCCCGCTCAGCCGACTTCGGAGTGGGTGACGGGCTGTTCGCCCATCCACTCGCGCAGGGTGTTCTTCAGCTTCGTCTGCTGGATGAACAGGTCGTGCTCGGCGGGGCTGTCGCCTGCGGCCTGCGGCGCCTTCAGGTAGAAGCTCAGCCACTCCTGCACACCCGACTCACCGGCACGGTGGGCGAGGTCCATGAACAGCGCGAGGTCGAGCACGATCGGCGCAGCCAGGATCGAGTCGCGGCACAGGAAGTCGACCTTGATCTGCATCGGGTAGCCGAGCCACCCGAAGATGTCGATGTTGTCCCACCCCTCCTTGTTGTCACCCCGGGGCGGGTAGTAGTTGATGCGTACGACGTGGTCGATGTTGCCGTACAGGTCGGGGTACACCTCGGGCTGCAGGATGGTGCCGAGCACACCGAGCTTGGAGACTTCCTTGCTCTTGAAGTTCTCGGGATCGTCGAGCACCTCGCCGTCGCGGTTGCCGAGGATGTTGGTGGAGTACCAGCCGCGCATGCCGAGCATGCGCGCCTTGAGGCCGGGTGCGATGAGGGTCTTCATCCAGGTCTGGCCGGTCTTGAAGTCCTTGCCGGCGATGGGCACGCCGCGGTTGTTCGCGAGTTCGATCATGCAGGGGAGGTCGACCGACAGGTTGGGCGCGCCGTTGGCGAACGGCACGTCGGACTGCAGCGCGGCATAGACGTAGATCTGGCTGGGCGAGATGTTGGCGTCGTCGTCCTTCAGGCCCTGTTCGAACGCCGCGACGGTCTCGTGGACCTCCGACGGGTCCTGGTAGGCCTCGGTCGAACCGCACCACACCATCACCAGCCGGTCACAGCCGTTCTCCGCCTTGAAGCGGGCGATGTCGTCGATGAGCGCCATCGCCTGGTCCCACTTCGACGGGATGTCCTTCACCCGGACCCCGTCGAGCCGCGACACCCATCGCTGATCGAACACGGCGTCCATCGGCACCACGCCCTCCAGATCACTGGAGATCGCGCTGAGGTCCTCGCCCTCGAGCACGCCGGCGGTACGGGCGGCTTCGAGGGCGTTCGGGGAGATCGGGTCCCAGCCGCCGAACACGATGTCGTCGAGGCTGGCGAGCGGCACGAACTCCCGGATCAGCGGGTTGCGGTTCTCCTCCTTGGTGCCGAGACGGATGTGGGCCATCTGGGTGAGCGAGCCGATGGGCGGGTGGAGGCCCTGGCGGGCGGCCATGACACCGGCGATGAAGGTGGTGGCCACGGCACCCATGCCGGGCGTGAGGACACCGAGCTTGCCGGTGGCGGGAGCGATCTCTCGAGCAGTCATCCCGGCAACAATAAGCGATGCAGGAGGACGGCATGCGACCGTGAAGCAAGACTGAAGTATCATGTCCGGGTGCAGCCGCTGCCCGACCTCTCGATCCGCCAACTGGAGTATCTCGTGGCCGTGGCCGAGTCGCCCACGTGGGCCGTCGCCGCCGATCGGGTCGGCGTGAGCCCCTCGGCACTGTCACAGGGTCTCGCCGAACTCGAACGACGGCTGGGGGTGCCGCTGTTCGAACGCGAGGGGCGGCGACGTCTGGTGCGCGGCAGCGCCGCACCAGCGGTGGGTCATGCCCGCCAGGTGCTGGGGCTCACCCAGGATCTGGCGGCGTGGAGCGAGCGTCTCCGCACCGGACGGACGGGCCGGCTCCGCATCGGCATGATCGACGCCGCCGCCGTGGTGCACTACCCCGAAGCACTCCGCGGCTTCCGCCACGAGCATCGCGACGTCGACCTGCTGTTGCGTGTCGCGCCGTCGGCGCCGCTGCTCGACCTGCTGACCGCCGGGGAACTCGACGTGGTGGTGTGCGTGGAACCCGCCGCGCCACGCAACGGCATCGCCACCGAGGCGCTGCTCACCGAGACGCTCGCCGTCTACGCCCCGCCCGGTGAACCGATGCGGGCACCGAGGCTCTGGGGGCCATGGGTGCTGTTCCCGGCCGGGTCCCACACCCGCACGGTGGTCGTCGAGGAACTGGCCGCGCTCGGAGCACCGATCGAGGTCGCTGCCGAGAGCCACCAACCGGAAGTGCTGCGCGAGATGGTCCGGCTCGGCACGGGATGGACCGTGCTGCCCACCTCCCAGGCCGAACACGGCGACCGGCCCCTCGAGCGGGGGCGGGCACTGACCGAACGGCGGCTCGTGCTCGCCCGCCGGGAGGGCGCGGTCACGGACCCGGCGGTCGAGCACCTGGCGGACCGCCTCCGCAGGCACTCCCCCGACGCCTGACCACTCCCCGACGCCTGACCACTCCTCGAACGCGTGAACAGTCTGCGCCGGGTCGGCGCACAGAGTTCACGCATTCGGGGGTGGGCGACCCCTCGAGGCCCCGGCTCAGGCGGGTGTGCTCACGCCGGAGTGAGGGTGATCGGCACCGTCACGCCGGGGTCGGCCGTCATGAAGTCGAGCACCGGGCTTGCACCGCTGCAGTCGTAGGTGACGCCGTTCACCGGCGACGTGTTGAGCAGGCCGTTGGCGAAGTCGTCGCCGTCGAACGTGGCACCGGCGACGGTCACCTCCACGGTGAGGGCGTTGACGTCGCTCGCCGTGGTGACCACACCGTCCGTCACCGACCAGTCGCCCGTGATCGTGCCCCCGGTGACGCCCGTGCCGGTCTGGCCGACGACGTCGAGAGTCAGAGTGAAGTCGGGCGCCCACCCGTAGGTGCCGTCGGCGCCGAACGTGAGCGGGGCGGAGCCGGCGACGGAGATGCCGACCGGGGAATCGAACGTGGACGTGAATGCGTCATAGAACACGTTCATCTGGTCTTCGGCGACGACCCAGGAGCCCACGAGACAGCTCCCGTCGTCCACGGGCGGCTCCGTCACCGGCGGCTCCGTGACCGGCGGCTCGGTGGCCGCCGGCTCGGTGGCCGCCGGTGCGGTGGTCGCCGGTGCGGTGGTCGCCGGTGCGGTGGTCGCCGGTGCGGTGGTCGCTGCCGCTGCAACCTCGACGGGCTCGGTCGTCGACGTCGTCGACGTCTCCGAGATCTCCGAGACCGTGCTCGCGGCGTCGTCGTCACCGCCGCAACCGGCGATCAGCGTGAGCGCGACCACTGCCGCAACGGTCGTTCGGAGCGTCGTTCCCATGGGCGGCATTGTGACATCCCGCGCGGCCGCGATGCAGCGGTTTGCGACCGGCCCAGCCGGGCGCTCACACCGTGGGAGTAGCGCCGCCGAGCACCAAGCGGAACTGATCGGTGTCGACGTTGCCGCCGCACAACACGAACGCGCTGCGTCCACCGCGGCGTTCGACGGGTTCCGACAGGAGCCCGGCGAGAGCGATGGCGCCGGCCGACTCGGCGACGTTGTGGGTGGTCCGGAACACGATGCGCATCGCCTCGGCCGCAGCGTCGTCGGACACCGCCACGATCCGCGCCGCACCCGCGACGATGCCGGCGATCGCAGCGGCATCGGGGCTGCGGGTGGCGACACCGTCGACGAACGTGTCGGCCGACTCGGTGGCCACCACCTCACCGCGCTCGAACGACAACAGGGTCGAGACGGCCCGATCCGACACCACGCCGACGATCTCGGTGCGCAGCCCGAGCAGGTCACGCACGCGGATCAGCGCGTTGATGCCCGACCCCATGCCCACCGGGACGTACACCGTGTCGAGCGGCCCGGCACCGTCGAACAGTTCGGCCGCATAGGTGGCCACCCCCAGCACGAGGTCGGGGTGGAACGGAGGTACCGCTTCGAGCCGACGTTCCTCGGCGAGCAGCAGCGAGCGCTCGCGGGCCTCCTGGAAGTCGTGTCCGTGCTCGATCACCTCGGCGCCGAGCGCCCGCATCGCGGCGTTCTTCTCGACGCTGTTGCCGTGCGGCACCACGATCACCACGCTGCGACCGTGGACCCGCCCGGCGTACGCCAGGCTCTGGCCGTGGTTGCCACGCGTGGCGCTCACCACACCCTCCACGTGCGGCCGCTCGCGGACCAGCCGATCGAGATGGACGAGGCCGCCGCGCACCTTGAACGCGCCGACCGGGGTGTGGTTCTCGTGCTTCACCACCACCTCCGAACCGGCCACCTCGTCGAGCAGCGGCCACCGGTACTGCGGCGTTGCCGGCACGTGCCGGCGCACCACCCGGGTGGCCGCCGCCAACTCGTCGAGATCGAACGACGGTACCGCCGTCGCATCCGGGGCCGTCACGACGTGACCGGCCCCGTGTCGACCACCACGTGGTCGAGCACGACGTCGTGGGGTTCGGTCGGGAGACGATCGACCACCTGTTCGGCGAACCCGACGCCGACGACCACGCAGTCGGGACGCACTCCGGGAAGGAACCGGTCGTACCATCCACCGCCCTGCCCGAGCCGGTCACCCGCGCGGGTGAAGGCGAGCCCGGGTACGAGCACGACGTCGGGCCACTCCGGCTCCACCTCCGACTCGGGCACGGCCCACTCACGACGATCGGCCAGCCATCGCGCCCGGAACCCGTCGATCTCGGGCTCTCCCGCCACGTGGGAGAACCCCATGATCCGCCGCGCACCGGCCACCTCGGGGATGGCCGACACGTGCCGCCAGAGCGCTTCGCTGCGGGCCGTGCGGTCGGTGAGTTCCCGCCGGATCCGGCGCATCTCGCTGCGCAGCCGGCGCTTCACCGTGGCGATGTCGTCACTGCCGTGCGACCCGGTCGGACGTGACGGTCCGGTGCCACCCGACGTACTTCGACCGGCGGTCATGCGATCCGACATCGCCTCGAAGCGTACAGTTGACCTCGATGAGCGATTCGACGAACCCCGACCACACGGCCGACTTCGACTCGAAGCACTTCCGCACGGTGCTCGGTCACTTCCCCACCGGAGTCACCGTCATCACCGGCAAGGCGGCCGACGACCGGCCGCACGGCTTCACCATCGGATCGTTCACGTCGGTCTCTCTCGACCCGCCGCTGGTGGGGTTCCTGCCCCAGACCGACAGCGAGACCTGGGCGCTGATGAAGGACGCGGGAAGCTTCTGCGTGAACGTGCTCAGCGACAAGCAGAGCGATCTCTGCTGGAAGTTCGCCAAGAGCGGCACCGAGTCGACCCGGTTCGACGGCGTCGAGTGGCACGAGGCCCCGTCGGGCGCGCCCGTGCTCGCACGAGCCGTTGCCTGGATCGACTGCCAGGTGGAGCAGGTGTACGAGATGGGCGACCACTACTTCGTCCTCGGCCGGGTGACGGCGCTCGACGCCGACGCCGACCACGACGGCCTGCCGCCCCAGCCGCTGGTGTTCTACCGCGGCACCATCGGTGGCTTCGCCGCCGAGGGCTGACCAC
>Ga0102938_10003643_pt1 | contig 11457 bp, 10 predicted proteins | sample SalPonR2_B_D2_MG_FD_84516 | JGI IMG/M metagenome (GOLD analysis project Ga0102938, IMG submission 84516) | Salt pond soil microbial communities from South San Francisco under conditions of wetland restoration - Salt Pond MetaG R2_B_D2_MG | ecosystem: Environmental > Aquatic > Marine >... | reverse complement strand
GACCGGGTGGTCGCATGGCGTTCCTCGCTGTCCGGTGCGACCCGGGTGGCGTCCGGCGGGCCAGGCGCAGACGCGGGCTAGGCTGCGCGCCGGCCGGCTCGCACCCACCGTGACCCACGAGGAGTCCCCGTGTCCGGACGTACGCTGTTCACCTCCGAGTCCGTGACCGAGGGTCACCCGGACAAGATGGCGGACCAGATCTCCGACGCGATCCTCGACGCCATCCTGCGTGACGATCCCCATGGTCGCGTGGCGTGCGAGACCCTGGTCACGACCGGGCAGGTGATGGTGGTCGGGGAGATCTCCACCCAGTGCTACGTGGACATCCCACGGGTCGTGCGGGACAAGGTGCTCTCGATCGGCTACGACTCCGCCGACGTCGGCTTCGACGGCAACACCTGCGGGGTGTCGGTGGCGATCGACGAGCAGTCGCCGGACATCGCCATGGGTGTCGACCATGCCTACGACTCCGCCGAGGAGGACCCCTACGGCCTCCAGGGCGCCGGTGACCAGGGGATGATGTTCGGCTACGCCAGCGATGAGACCCCGACCCTGATGCCGCTGCCGATCCACCTGGCGCACCGCACGGCCGAGCGGCTCACCGAGGTCCGCAAGTCCGGGCTGCTGCCCTACCTGCGTCCCGACGGCAAGACGCAGATCACCGTCGCCTACGAGCGGGGTCGGCCCGTCGCGGTCACCGCGGTCGTGCTCTCGACGCAGCATCGCGCCGCCATGGACCTCGACTTCCTCCGCCGCGAGGTCGAGCAGCACGTGATCCGTCCACTGCTGCCCGAGGACATCGACACCAGCCAGGCACAGCTGTTCGTGAACCCGACGGGACGTTTCGAGCTCGGGGGTCCCGTCGCCGACGCGGGCCTGACCGGCCGCAAGATCATCGTCGACACCTACGGCGGGATGGCCCGGCATGGCGGTGGGGCGTTCTCGGGCAAGGATCCTTCCAAGGTCGATCGCTCGGGGGCGTACGCGACCAGGTGGGTGGCGAAGAACATCGTCGCGGCCGGGCTGGCCGCCAAGGCCGAACTGCAGGTCGCCTACGCCATCGGGGTGGCCAACCCCGTCAGTCTGAGCCTGGAGACCTTCGGGACGGCCACGGTCGACCCGGACGCGATCCTGTCGGCGGTGCGCGAGGTGTTCGACCTGCGTCCAGCCGCGATCGTCGACGTCCTCGACCTGCGTCGCGCCGGGTACCAGGACACGGCCGCCTACGGCCACTTCGGGCGCGAGGGCGAGCGGTTCACCTGGGAACGGACCGACCGGGCGGAGGCGCTGAGGGCGGCAGCAGGCGCCTGAGCGCCGTGGCACGCGTTGCGCAGGTCGTCGTCGAGGTCGCGCCCTTCCACCTCGACCACCCCTTCGACTACCTGGTGCCGGAGGACGTCGAGGTGGCGCTCGGCCAGCGGGTCCAGGTGGCCTTCGCCGGCCGTCGGGTGCGGGGTCTGGTCGTGGGCCTGGCCGCGCACAGCGAGGTGGCAGACGACAAGCTCCGGCCCGTCGCCAAGGTCCTCGGACCCCACGTGTGGGTGCGGCCGGACGAGCTGGACATCCTGCGCTGGGCCGCCGAGCGGTTCGGCGCCCCGCTGGCCGACGTCGTCCGCCACGCGCTGCCCAACCGCACGGTCGACGTCGAACGACGGGCCGCTGCGGCGGGGTGGTTCCCGCCCGGGACCGCACCCCGGGCCCGGTCCGATCCAGCGCCACCGGCCGACGAGCTGTCGGCGGCCTGGCGTCCGTACGGAGCGGGCGGCGCCGCGCTGCACGCTGCCGTGGCCGGCGGCGCAGGCTCGTTCCTGTGGCGACCCCTGCCGGGTGAGGACGTCGCGGCCCGCCTGGCCGAGCTCACCCAGCTGACCCTCGCCCACGATCGCGACGTCCTGCTGCTGGTCCCTGATCCGGCCTCGCCGACGGCTGCCGCTGTCCTCACCGCCGCCGGGGACCTGGCCGTCGACCTGCGTGGTGGCCCCTCGCCACGGGTGGTCTACCGCCGCTGGCTCGAGGCCCGCAGTGGACGGGCCCGGGTCGTGGTCGGGGAGCGGGGAGCGGCGTTCGTCCCCCTGGAGCGCCTCGGCCTGGCCGTGATCCTGGACGAGGCGAACCCGGCCTACAAGGAGCGGCGCAGTCCCCGTCACCATGCCCGCGAGGTGCTCCTCGAGCGAGCGCGGCGCGCCGGTGGTGTCGGTCTGGCGGTCGGGACCGTGCCCTCCGCGATCGCGTGGCGACTGCTGCGCGAGCGTCGGTTGACGCCGGTGGTTCCCGACCGTGAGCGCGAGCGGCGGGCCCGGCCGCGTGTGCAGGTGGTCACCGGCGAGGACCAGCCCCGTGCCCGTCTCACCCGCGAGGCCACCGGGGCGTTACGGACCGCGACCCGGGCGGGCACCTACGGGGTCGTGCTGGCCACCCGCCGCGGCGAGGGGCGGGCGCTGGTGTGCCGCGCGTGCGGTGAGCGGCGCACCTGCCGGGTGTGCGCGGCGTCGCTGGCCTCGGACGGCGGTACCGGACTGGCCTGCGAGGGGTGCGGTGACCGGCAGCCGCGGCGCCCACCCTGCGGTGCCTGTGGGGGGCGGGAGGTCGTCCCGCTGGCTGCGGGTGCCCAGCGGCTCGGCGCCGAACTGGCCCGCGGCAGCGACGTCGAGGTGGCCGTGCTCGAGGGCTACGGGCAACGGCCGCCACCACCGCCAGCGATCCTGGTGACCACCCGCGGCTCCGTGCTCGACCGCCCGCCCGGACCGGTCGGCGCGGTCGTCCTGCCGGACCTCGACGGGACGCTGCGGCGACCGACCCTGGACGCGGCCGAGGATGCGTTGCGGTTGGCGTGCCAGCTCGCCGCCTGGACGGTCCACGGGCGGGCCGATCCCGCCACCTCGAGCGTCGTCGTCCAGACCCGGGAGCCGGACCACCCGGCGATCGCTGCGCTGGCGGCCTGGGACCCTGGTGGCTTCTGGCGGCAGGAGGTCGCCGTGCGCGCCGCCCTGCGCTTCCCCCCGGCCGCCCATGCGCTGCGCGTGACCACGCCGGTGGGCGCCGTCGTCGACCAGCAACCGGTCAGCGTGGCCCTGGCGGCGGCGCTGGCGCCCGGTGATGACCTGCTCGGTCCGATCGCGGTCGACGATCGGGACCGCTACCTCGTCAAGTGCGATGATCGCGGGGCCACGCTCGCGAGCCTGCGGGCGGTCCGTGATCGCGCCAGCCACCTCGGGGTGGAGCTTCGCGTCGACGTCGACCCGGTCGACGCGCTGTAGGCGCTGCTCCGGTTGCCTACCATCGCGGCACGCGCGGACGGCCGCCGCGCCCGGGACAGGAGCCAGCGGTGGGCAGGATGGAGATCCGGATCTTCGGGGATCCGGTGCTGCGCCAGCAGGCGCACGAGGTCACCGACTTCGACGGTCGGCTGGCCACGCTCGCAGACGACATGCTGGAGACCATGCGGGCCGCCGAGGGGGTCGGGCTCGCCGCCAACCAGGTCGGTGTGCTCAAGCGGCTGTTCACCTGGGAGGTGGCGCTGGAGGACGAGGACGGCGCGGTCTCCACGCGCGGCGGCGCCGTGGTGAACCCCCGGCTGCTGGACGCCTCCGAGGAACTCCAGGACGGTGACGAGGGCTGCCTGTCCTTCCCCGGCCTCTTCTACCCGCTGGAGCGCCCGCTCAGGGTGCAGGTCGCCCACCAGGACCTCGCGGGCGACGACCACCGGGTCGAGCTCGAGGGCCACTTCGCCCGGATCTGGCTCCACGAGATGGACCACCTCAACGGCATCCTGTTCGTGGACCACCTCGCCGCCCACGACCGCAAGGCGGCGCTCAAGCAGATGCGCGAGTACCGGCTGGCCGCCGGGCTCGACGACCCGGAGCCACCCCGGCCCGGAGGACTGCTGCTCGGCCGTAGCCGGCGCTGAAGGAGCCTGCCATGCGCATCGCGTTCCTCGGGACCCCCGAGGTGGCCGTGCCGAGCCTCGAGGCGCTCGCTTCGGCCGAGGACATCGAGGTGGTCGTCGCCCTGTGCAACCCGGACCGACCCAAGGGCCGGTCCCGGACACCGGTGCCGCCGCCGGTGAAGGTCGCGGCCGAGCAGCACGGCATCGAGGTCTGGCAGCCCGCCAAGCCGCGTGAGGTCCTGGAGCCCTTCCGTGCGCTGGAGGTCGACGCCTGCGCCGTGGTGGCCTACGGCGCGCTGCTGCCCGCCGATGTGCTCGCGGCCGGTGGGGCCGGGTTCGTCAACCTGCACTTCTCGCTGTTGCCGAGGTGGCGGGGCGCAGCGCCGGTGCAGCACGCGCTGCGCGCCGGCGACCAGACCACCGGGGTCACCACCTTCGTGCTGGACGAGGGCATGGACACCGGCCCCGTCCTGCGCCGGGTCGAGGTACCGATCGCACCGCAGGAGAGCTCGGGTGCCCTGCTCGCGCGCCTGGCCGAGTTGGGTGCACCGGTCCTGGTCGAGTCGCTGCGAGCGCTGCACACCGGTGAGGTGCCGGTCGCCCAGACGAGCGAGGGAGCCACGCTGGCACCCAAGATCCGCCCCGAGGACGTGGCCTTGGACCTGGGCCGTCCTGCGCCACGACTCGCCGACCTGGTCCGGAGCGCCGACCCGGCGCCGGGCGCCCACACGAGCTTCCGTGACACACGGCTGAAGGTCTTCGGGGCCCAGCCGGTCGCCGACGCCGAACGGGCCGCCGACGCCGCGCCGCCCGGCACCGTGCTCGCCACCGACCGCCGCGGGATCCTGATCGCGTGCGGGCACGGGGCGCTGCTGCTCACCGAGGTGCAGCCAGCGGGCAAGCCCCGTATGCCAGCGACGGACTACGCCAACGGTGCCCGGATCGAGGTGGGGGAGCGGTTCGGGACCTCGCCCGATGCGGCGTGAACCCCCGGGCAGCCGCGAACGAGCCGACCGGGCTCGCGTCCCGACGTGCCGCCCTGGCCGCACTCACCGAGGTCGACGAACGCGGGCGCTGGTCCAACCTGGCCGTGCCCGAGGCGATCGCCGACCTCGCCACGGCGCGCGATCGTGCCTTCGCCTCGCACCTGGCCTACGAGACCCTGCGGTGGGAGGGCACGCTGGACGCCGCACTGGCGCTCGTGCTGACCCGGGACCTGGCGGCGGTCGAACCCGCGTTGCGGCGGATCCTGCGTCTGGGCGCGACGCAGCTGCTGATCAGCGAGGTCCCCGCCCGCGCCGCGGTGGACACCAGCGTGCAGCTGGCCCGCAGCGCCGTGCCGAAGGGTCGCAGCAAGGGCGCGGCGGGCTTCGTCAACGGCGTGCTGCGGTCGTTGGGTCGGCGGACCGATGACCTCGCCTGGCCCGACGCGAAGCAGGATCCGATCGGTCACCTGGCGCTCAGCACGGGGCATCCCCGCTGGATCGTCGCGGAGCTCGTAGGGCGGCTCGGTGCTGAGCGGGCTGGACGCGTCCTGGCCGCCGACGATGTGGCCCCCGGGGTGACGCTGCGGGCCAACGGGGACCCTGATGCGCTGCTGCTGGAGCTCGCCGAGGCGGGTGTCGAGGCCGTACCCGGGGGCACGCCGGGTGCCGTCCGAGCGCCCGGGCTCGATCCGCGGGGCGCCGCCGCCGTCCGTGAGGGCCGGGCCGTGGTCCAGGACGAGGCGTCGATGCGGGTCGCCCTGGCCACCGGCGCCACGCCGGGTGGACGTGTGCTGGATCTGTGCGCCGGGCCGGGCGGCAAGGCCACGCACCTGGCGCACCTGGTCGGGCCGACAGGCACGGTCACGGCCGTCGAGGTGCACCCACATCGCGCCCGGCTGATCACGGAGGCCGCCACGGTCCAATCGGTGCCGGTCGAGGTGGTGGTGGGTGATGCGCGAACCCCGCCGCTGGCGCCGGAGGCGACCTACGACGTGGTGCTGCTCGACGCACCCTGTACCGGGCTCGGGACCGGTCGGCGCCGCCCCGAGGTGCGCTGGCGCCGCCAGCCCGGGGACGCCGTGGAGCTGGCAGCGCTCCAGCGGGAGCTCCTCGCCGCGGCGGCACAGCGGGTCGCGCCCGGCGGCCAGCTGACCTACGCGGTGTGCACCTGGACCGCGGCCGAGACCACCGAGGTCGTCGAGTCCTTCGAGCGGGGGGCCGCCGCAGCGGGCCTGTACCGGCGCGAGGTGCAGCAGCTGTGGCCCGACACCGACGACACCGACGGGATGTTCATCGCGACCTGGGGACGAGCGGGGGGATGAGGGCCGGGATCGGCGCGGGACGCCATGACCCGTTGCGCAGCCGTCGGGCCCTCTGACCGCTCGCGCGTCGAGCTCCGCCTACGCTGTCGGGGAGCGGTGGAAGGCTGAGCTGGTGACCGAACTGTCGATCGCGCCCTCGATCCTCGCGGCGGACTTCGCCCGACTGGGGGCCGAGGTCGCCGAGGTGGCACCGGTCGTACCGTCGGTGCACGTCGATGTCATGGATGGGCACTACGTCCCCAACATCACCCTCGGCCACCCGGTCATCGCGTCGTTGCGCCGTGCGACCGACCGTCTGCTCGACTGTCACCTGATGATCACGGACCCGGCGACCTACGCCCCCGAGCTCGTGTCGCTCGGTGCGGACTCGATCACCTTCCACCCGGAGGTCGAGGACGAGCCGCTCGCGCTGATCCACCGCCTGCACGACCAGGGCGCCCAGGTCGGGGTGGCCATCAAGCCCGACCACCCGGTGTCGATGGTCGTCGAACTCCTCCCGCACGTCGACCTCCTGCTCGTGATGACGGTGGAACCGGGCTTCGGCGGCCAGGCGTTCCTCCCACACGTGCTCCCGAAGGTGGCCGAGGCCCTCGCCTGGCGCGCCGCCCACGGGGCCGGCTTCCGGATCCAGGTGGACGGCGGCATCGCCGCCACCACGATCGCGGAAGCGGCTGGCGCCGGCGCCGAGGTGTTCGTCGCCGGCTCGGCGGTGTTCGGTGCCGCCGACCGTGCGGCGGCCTGCGAGGAGCTGCTGCGCCGCGCCCACGCCGCCGCCCCGGTGGTGTCGAGATGAGCGCGCGCGTGCTGGTGGCCGACGACGACGAGGACATCCGGGCCTACCTCGAGGTCACCCTCCAGCTCGCCGGGTTCCACGTGCTGTTGGCCAACGACGGCGCCGAGGCCATCCAGGTCGCCCGCAACGCCCGGCCCGACGTGGTCCTGCTCGACGTGATGATGCCGACCCGGGACGGCCTCGACGCGCTGCGACAGCTCCGGGAGGATCCCCGCACGGGCCACCTGCCCGTGATGCTGCTCACCGCCCGGGTCCAGACCGACGATGCCATCACCGGACTGGATGCCGGTGCCGACGACTACCTGACCAAGCCCTTCGATCCCGACGAGCTGGTCGCACGCGTGCGCGCGGCGCTGCGGCGGGCGGAGACCCAGCGCACCCGCAACCCCCTGACCGGCCTGCCCGGCAACGAGTCGATCCTGGCCCGACTGTCGCGGCTGCTGGACCGTGGGGCGGGGTTCGCGCTGCTCTACGTCGACCTCGACCGGTTCAAGCCCTTCAACGACCACTACGGCTTCCTGCGGGGCGACGATGCGCTGCGCTCAGTGGCCACGGTGCTCCAGGCGGTCCGCGACGAGCTCGACGACCCCGAGGCCTTCGTCGGCCACGTGGGGGGCGACGACTTCGTGGTGCTGGTGCGGCCTGAGCTCGCGGAGACCGCGGCGCGGCGCATCTGCGAGCGTTTCGACGCCTTGGCTCCGACCCTGTACGACCCACCCGACCGCCAGGCGGGGTCGATCGAGGTCCCCGATCGCCGTGGGGTGCCGCAGCGCTACGACCTGCTGTCGCTGTCGATCGGCATCGCTTCCACCGAGGTCCGCGACTTCGCCCATCACGGGGACATGGTCGCCACCGCCACGGAGATGAAGCGCTACGCGAAGAGCCGCACGGGCCCGGGGTCCGACTTCGCCGTGGATCGACGGGCCCCCGGCGACGGCGTCGAGATGGAGGTCGAGCTTCCGTGAGCCGGCGGGGACTCGGGCAGGATCGGACCGCGGGGTGACGCCGGTCGAACGTGCTGCGCTCGCCCGGGCGCTCGCGCTGGCAGCGCGCGCCCAACCGCACGTCAGTCCCAACCCGGCCGTGGGCTGCATCGTGCTCGCCGACGGCCGTGTGGTCGGGGAGGGGGTCACCGAACCACCGCCGGGGCGACACGGCGAGGTGGTGGCCCTGGCGGCGGCGGGTGCGGCGGCCCACGGTGCGACGGCCGTGGTCACCCTGGAGCCCTGTGCCCACCATGGCCGGACCCCGCCGTGCACCGAGGCGTTGTTGGCGGCCGGGATCGCGCGGGTCGTGATCGCGCATCCCGATCCGCATCCACGCGCTGGTGGGGGGGCGGCATGGTTGGACGCCGCCGGCGTGGCCGTCGCAGGCCCCATGGACGCCGACGCGCCGCTGCGTCAGGCGGTGGCGCGGCACCTGGAAGGCTTCCTGACGGTGGTCGAGCGGGGCCGGCCCCACGTGACGCTCAAGGTGGCCGAGACGGCGGACGGGGCGGTCCACCATCCCTCGGGCGGGCGGTGGGTCACCGGTGCGGCGGCGCGACGCGCGGTCCACCGGTGGCGAGCCGCCGTGGACGGCGTGCTCGTCGGCAGTGGGACGGTCCTGGCGGACGATCCACGCCTCGACGTCCGAGCGGTGCCCACCGATCGGCAACCGGTGGCGGTCGTCCTCGACGCGCGGCTCCGCACGCCACCGACGGCGCAGGTGGTGCGGCCGGGGACCGTGCTCGTCACGTTGGCGGCCGGAGCGGGTCACCGGGCGGGCCCTGCGCCGGGTCCCGCAACCGACGACGACCGTGAGCGGGAGGACCGGCGCCGCGCCCTGACGGCAGCGGGGGTCCACGTGCTCTCGGTACCAGGGGTGCCCGACGGTCACGGTCTGGCCCTGCCGGCGGCCCTGGCGCGCCTGGCCGAGCACGGGCTGGTGTCCCTGCTCGCCGAGCCGGGGCCTACGCTGGCGGGCGCGCTCCTGCGCGCCGGACTCGTCGACCGACTGGTCCGCCACGTCGCCGTCCACCTCGGTTCCGGCGCCCCTACCGCCCTGCTCGCCCCACCCGGGGCCGACTGGCGCCTCGAACGCAGTGGCGGGGCCGGGCCGGATGCCATCATCCAGTACCTGGCGACCGATCCCGCCACCGCCTGCACCACCCCCTCCCCGCCACGCAAGGAGTCACCCGATGTTCACCGGCATCGTTGAGGAGCTCGGGCAGGTCGTCGACCTCCAGATGCGGGACGGGCATGCCCGGCTGCACATCGGGTGCCGGGAGGTGCTCGACGGCGCGAACCTCGGCGACTCGATCAGCGTCGACGGCACGTGTCTGACCGTGACGACCCTGCCGGAGGAGGGAGGCTTCACCGCCGACCTGATGGCCGAGACCCTGCGTGCCACCGCGCTCGGCGACCTCGAGGTGGGACGCCAGGTCAACCTGGAACGCGCCATGCGGGCCGATGCCCGCCTGGGTGGGCACCTGGTGCAGGGCCACGTCGACGGGGTCGGCACGATCTCGCAACGCGAGGAGCTGCCCGGCACGGTGTTCGTCACGATCGACGCCCCCGCGGAGCTGGCCCGGTACCTGGTCCCCAAGGGCTCGGTCACGATCTCGGGCGTCAGCCTGACCGTGGTCGACCGTGACGACCAGGGCAGCTTCCGGATCGGGCTGATCCCCCACACGTTGGCGGTGACCAGCCTCGGCGTGCTGGACGTGGGGGACCGGGTCAACCTCGAGGTGGACGTCATCGCCAAGTACGTGGAGCAGCTGCTGGCCGGCGGCGCCCCCAGCCCCTACGCGATCAGCGAGGAGCCCGCGTGAGCCCCTTCGCCCGGATCGAGGACGCCATCGCGGTACTCGCCGATGGCGGGATGATCGTCGTCGTCGACGACGAGGATCGTGAGAACGAGGGCGATCTGGTGCTGGCCGCCGAGGCGGTCACCTCCGAGCAGATGGCCTTCGTGATCCAGCACACCTCCGGGTTCGTGTGCGTGCCCATGCTCGGCGACGACCTCGACCGGCTCGACCTGCCACCCATGGTCGCCCGCAACCAGGACCCCAAGGGCACGGCCTACGCCGTCTCGGTCGACGCCGTCGAGGGGACCTCCACCGGTATCTCCGCCGCCGACCGCGCACGGACCTGTCGGGTCCTCGCCGACCCCGGCACGAGCGCCGAGGACATCACGCGGCCCGGCCACGTGCTGCCGCTGCGCTACCAGCCGGGGGGCGTCCTCCACCGGCTCGGGCACACCGAAGCCTCGGTCGACCTCGTCCGCCTCGCCGGGCGCCGGCCCGCAGCGGTCATCTGCGAGGTGGTCAACCCCGACGGCTCCATGGCGCGCGTGACGGACCTCGAACGCTTCTGTGCCGAGCACGAGCTGCTCATGGTGACGATCGCCGACCTGGTCGCCTACCGCCGCGCCCGGGAGACGCTGGTCGAACGCGTCGCCGTGGCGAGGCTGCCCACCCCCTACGGTGATTGGCGCATCATCGGCTACCGCAACTCCTTCGACGGCAACGAGTCCCTGGCGTTGCTGTTCGGGGAGCCGGAGGGCCAGCAGGAGGTGCTCGTGCGGATGCACTCGGAGTGCCTGACCGGTGACGTGTTCCGCTCCCTGCGCTGCGACTGTGGACCACAGCTGGACCTCGCCATGGCCCGCATCGCCGAGGAGGGCCAGGGAGCGATCGTCTACCTGCGTGGCCACGAGGGTCGGGGGATCGGACTGCTGCACAAGCTGCGGGCCTACGAGCTCCAGGACAACGGCGCCGACACCGTCGACGCGAACCTGCAACTCGGCTTGCCGAACGACTCCCGTGACTACGGGGTGGGGGCGATGATCCTGGCCGACCTCGGGTTCTCCACGCTGCGGTTGCTCACGAACAACCCGGCCAAGCGCGCGGCGCTGTCGGGCTTCGGGCTCTCGATCGTGGACCGGGTCCCCGTGGAGGTGCGACCCAACCCGCAGAACGCCTTCTACCTGCGGACCAAGGCCCAGCGGATGGGCCACGACCTCGACGGCCGGGATCTGCCCGTCTCCACGGGTGTGGGCGACATCGCCGCCCAGGGTGTGCGGTCCCCGCGGGCGGTGAGCAAGCCCATGCGGGGCCTGGCCATGGCCCCGCCCCCCGATGACGACCGTAGTGACGACGAGGCGCAGCAGCGCCGGTACGGAAAGGACGACGAGTGAGCGGGATCCAGCATCTGGAGGGCACCCTGGACGCATCCGGTCTCCGGATCGCGATCGTCGCTGCCCGGTTCAACGAGGCCATCGTGCGCCCCCTGGTCGAGGGGGCGACCGGCGCCCTGCTACGCCACGGCGCGGCCGCCGAGGATCTGCGGGTCATCTGGGTGCCGGGCGCCTGGGAGCTGCCCGTGGTGCTGGACCGCCTGGCCGCCAGCGGCGAGGTGGACGCGCTGGTGGCACTCGGGTGCGTGGTCCGGGGTGAGACGACCCACTTCGACTACGTCGCCGGGGAGG
>Ga0102938_10003642_pt1 | contig 11458 bp, 6 predicted proteins | sample SalPonR2_B_D2_MG_FD_84516 | JGI IMG/M metagenome (GOLD analysis project Ga0102938, IMG submission 84516) | Salt pond soil microbial communities from South San Francisco under conditions of wetland restoration - Salt Pond MetaG R2_B_D2_MG | ecosystem: Environmental > Aquatic > Marine > Intertidal... | reverse complement strand
CTCGGGCGCGGCGTCGCAGTGGCGCCGGAATCCGGCGGCTTCGAGGCCGGCGAGATCTTTGCGCTCGCCGCCCATTGGCGCAACGCCTCGATGTTTGCCGCGCCGACCATGGACAAGCGCCTCACCGCCGCGCGCGAAGAGGCGGATCCTTCAGCCTTCCGTACCATCGTTTATGGCGGCGCGCCGATGTATGTCGAGGATGCCGTGCGTGCCCTCGACCGGTTCGGTCCCTGCTTCGCGCAGATCTACGGCCAGGGCGAGAGCCCGATGACGATCACGCGTCTCAGCCGTGAGGAGGTTGGCGATCGCGCTCACCCGCGCTGGCGCGAGCGCCTCGCCACGGCGGGTGTCGCTTATGGCAATGTCGAGGTAGCGACTGTCGACGAGGCGGGGCTCGTGCTGCCGCCGGGCGAGGCCGGGGAGATCATCTGCCGCGGCGCCCCGGTCATGCCGGGCTATTGGCAGGATGCTGAAGCGACCGCGAAGACCCTGCGCGATGGCTGGCTCTTCACCGGCGATGTCGGCAGTCTCGACGCGTATGGCTATCTCTCGCTGAAGGACCGCTCGAAGGATCTGATCATTTCCGGTGGCACCAACATCTATCCGCGCGAGGTCGAGGAGGTGCTGCTGACGCATCCCGACGTGCGCGAAGTCTCGGTGATCGGGCGCCCCGATCCGGAATGGGGCGAGATCGTCGTCGCGTATATCGTCGGCGAGACCGATGCCGCTACGCTCGACGCGCTGTGCCTGTCCCAGATCGCGCGCTTCAAGCGGCCCAAGCATTATCGCCTCGTCGAGGCTTTGCCGAAAAACAATTACGGCAAGATCCTCAAGACGGAACTGCGCGCGATCGACGCGCGTGATGCGGCCCGTAACGATGCCGAGGAGACCGGATGAGCGAGAATGAGGCCCCGAAGGGCGGCGCCCCCAGACAATTCACCCCACGCCCGTGCCCGATCTGTGCGAAGATGTCGGTGGAGCGCTACAGACCGTTTTGCTCCAAACGCTGCGCGGATGTCGATCTGCAACGCTGGTTCACCGGCAGCTATGCTGTACCGGTCGTCGAGGAAGATCGCTCGCCGGATGATGACAACCGCGATTGACGACCTGCGCAACGACCGCGATGTCCTTCTTGCAGGTCGGTCGGAGTGGAACGGATGACGGGAAGTCCGGTTCGGGCGCAATATGGTCCCGGCATGGTCGCCGCGTCCTCGCCATACGCGGCGCAGGCAGGACGCGCGGTGCTCGATGCCGGCGGCAATGCGGTCGATGCGGCGATCGCAACGGCATTGGCGCTGGTCGTCGTCGATCCGGTCAATCTGAGCCTGTTCGGTCGTTGCCAGATACTCGGCCTCACGGGCGAACGCTTCTGGGCGATCGATGGCGCGAGCCGCGCGCCGTTGATCCTGCCCGAAGCGCAAGCGTGCGAGACCCGCAGTGGCTTTGCCGCCGTGCCCGTCCCCGGCCTGTTGCCGGCGCTCGACCGGGCCCATTGCCGGCATGGCCGGATACCGCTTTCGCAAATCATTGCGCCCGCGCGACGGCTTGCGGAGGAGGGGTTTGCGATCCCGCCTGCACTCGGGGCGATCTGGCAGGAAAAAGGCGCCGCGCTCGCCGCTGATCCCGGTGCGCGGCGTTTCTATCTGAAGGCTGACGGGACCCCCTACGGTCCCGGAGAGCGTTTCAGGCATCCGGCCCTCGCGCAGCTCCTGGGGGCCCTCGCAGATGATCTGCTAGCACTCGGACGTGACCGTGCCGAGCGGGAGGGGCTTGCACGGCGCATCGCGACATCCGGCGGGTTCGTCACCGCCGGGGATCTTGCGCAGGATGCGACCGGCGACGGCGAAATCCTTCATGGCGCCCTCGCCGGCCATGGCCTTGCAACAATCGGGCGTCAGGGCTGGGGGCATACGCTTGCGCAGATGGCCGCCATCGTCGAGGCCGGTCGGTTCGACCCTTCTGATCCGGATTTCGCCGAGCAGATCGCGCTCACATTGCTCTGCACGCTGGCCGACCGCCCCCAGGAAGTCGGAACGCTCACGCCGAAACCTTTCGGATTGCCGCTGGAGATGCTGTGTGATCCGGATTTCGCGCAGATGCGCGCGGCGCGGATCCGGCAACAGGTGCGTTCCCAGGATACCGGTGCGCGTCTCGTCGCGGCTTTCGGCGCGCCGGGCATACGCGCCGATCGCGATACGACGCATCTGAGCGTGGTCGACGCGGCGGGCAACATGGTCGCGCTGACGGGGTCGATCGGCCCGCATTTCGGCGCCGGCGTCGCCGATCCCGTGCACGGGGTGCTCTTTGCCCATTCCTATCGTATGGCGAGTGATCCGCGCGCGGGCGCGCGCGATGTAACCGAGATGACGCCGACCATCGCGACGGGGGCGGGCAGCGTGCGCCTCGCCATCGGTGCGGCGGGGAGCGAGCGGATACCCGGTGCGGTGATGCAGGTGCTGGTCGGGCGACTGATGCGCGGGCAGGGCCTGCGCGAGGCAGTGGGCGCGCCGCGTTGCAACTGGCTCGGCGGCGCCCTGCGGCTGCATGAGGGCCATCCCGAGGCCGATCGTCTGCGCGCGCGCGGCTATACGATCGTCACGAGCCCACGCGATCATCGCCGGCATCTTGGAATCGTCCAGGCGGTAGAACGCGACGCGACCGGCTGTGCCGGCGCGCCGGATCCCGCCTATGATGGTGCCGCCGCCTGAAGCAGCCTCACCCGGCCATGCGCAAGGTCGGCCAGCCCAGATCGGCGAGCGTCACGATGCGGCTCTCGCGGGCTTCGCTGCCATGCATGAGATGGCCGACGAGATCCTCCTGCGTTGAGCGGCGCGTCAGCATCAGGCAGATCGCCTCGCCATTCGGTGCAAGGCTCGCATGCCAGATCCCCGGCGCCATGCACAGGCCGGTTCCGGCGGGTACGAGGAAGGCGGTGAGGCTGTCCGGATCGGGCTGCTCCGGCTTGCCCGCGAGGCTGCGCCCGACGATATGGATGATCGGCGCGCCGGTCAGCGGCACCACGGCCTGCTCGGTGAACAGATGCATTTCGAGTCGTGTGATTTCCGGTCCGGGATTGCGGTAGCGCACCCAGATGAATTCCGGCGTGCCGCCAGCGGTGTCGAAATCATGCTCGTGACGGAAATCGGTGGCGGCTTCGTGCCAGGACAGGCGCTCGGGCGCTGCATCGGCGAAATCGATATCTCGGCCCAGCATGGTGCCATAGGGAGCGAAGGCTTCGGCTGTGGGTTGCTGCGGTGTCAGGGTCATGGTTTCGCGGGTCATGAGGAGACTCCCGGTCGGGCGCGGATGAGATTGCGCAGGGTGGTGATGGTCGAGGCATCGGCGACGCCGTCGATGCGCCCGGGCCGGAAATGGCGCTGGAAGGCGGTGACGACGGCATGGGTGCGCGGTCCGAATTCGCCGTCGATGGCAAGCGCATAGCCATACATGGCAAACATTGCCTGCAGCGCTTCGATTGGCTGGCCCGTCTCGCCCTGCGCGAAATAACGCCCGTCGATGATCGGCTCGGGCGCAACGAGATGCCCGATACCCGCTTCATGCAGCCGCGCCCAGGGAAACAACTCGCCGGGATCCTGCTTGCGCAACGGCGCCACGTCGGAATGGGCCAGCACGTTCTGTGGTGGAATGCGCCAGCGCGTGCAGATGTCGCGGGCCAAAGCGATCACCGCCTCGATCTGCGTCTCGGGGAAGGGCGGCAGCCCGCCGTCATGGCCGGGATTGGCGATCTCGATGCCAATCGAGCGCGAGTTGATATCGGTCGCGCGTCCCCAGGCGGCTTCCCCCGCATGCCATGCGCGGCGGCTCTCCGGGACGAGCTGGAGCACGCGGCCATTCTCGAAGACGAAATAATGCGCCGAGACCTGTGCGATCGGATTGCACAGCCATTGCAGCGCCTCGCCGCTATCGGGCATGCCGGTATAATGCAGGATCAGCATGTCGCAGGGCGCAGGCATTGCCGCCCTGCCATCGCCCGCATCAGGCTTGCGCTCGCCGTGATTGGGCGAGGGGAAGACCTTCGTGGCGACGGGACTTTCCGGACTTGGCAGGGACATGGCAACTCGTCGTCAGTTTCAAAATCTCCGGCAAGCGATAGGCGCCGCCGGGCGGCCTTGCAAGGGGCCGGGAGTGAGGGCAGTGAGATTGTTCTGCGCCATCAATGGCGGTCCTGCGCTTCATCACGCGGGTGCTTCATTGTGATGCGCCCCTCATTTCCAGCTCCTTTCCACAGGGAAAGGGGAGGCCAGGCGCGGCCTTCATGCGGCAGGGCACACGTGGTCGCGCTACTCCGCTGCCGCGCGGCGCTCCGGATAGAGGCCGAGCAGGCCCTCGTGGCTGGCCTCGCAGATGCCGCGCTCGGTGATCAGGCGGGTGACGAGGCGGGCGGGGGTGACGTCGAAGGCGGGGTTGCCCGCGGGCGAGCCCGGCGCCACGACGCGGATCGTCTCGATCGCACCGGAATCGGTCAACCCGGTAAGATGCGTAACCTCGCGCTCGGCGCGCTCCTCGATCTCGATGCCGCCCACACCGTCATCGATGGTCCAGTCGATCGTGGAAGCGGGTAGGGTGACGTAGAAGGGCACACCGTTGTCACGCGCCGCGAGGGCCTTGAGATAGGTTCCGATCTTGTTTGCCACATCACCGGTGGCCGTGATGCGGTCGGTGCCGGTGATGCACATGTCGACCTTCCCGTGCTGCATCAGATGGCCGCCGGCATTGTCGACGATCACCGTATGCGGCACGCCGTGGCCGCCGAGCTCGTAGGCCGTAAGCGCCGCGCCCTGATTGCGCGGGCGGGTTTCATCCACCCAGACATGAACCGGAATGCCCGCATCATGCGCCTGATAGATCGGCGAGAGCGCGGTACCCCAGTCGACGCAGGCGAGCCAGCCGGCATTGCAGTGAGTGAGGATGTTGACGGGGCGCCCCGTCTCGCGATGACGCTCGGCGATCAACGTCATCGCATGGGCGCCGATCTGCCTGCATTGCTCGACATCCTCGTCACACAAGGCCGCCGCCTCGGCAAAGGCGGCATCGGCGCGTTCCGCAACGGGAATGGGGGCGAGGGCACGCTCCATGCGCGCGAGCGCCCAATGCAGGTTGACGGCGGTGGGGCGCGTCGCGGTCAGGCGGCGGATGGCGCCGGCAAGCGAGGCGTCGGAGGGATCGACGCGCATCTGCATGGCGACACCGTAGGCCGCCGTGGCGCCAATCAATGGGGCGCCGCGCACGACCATGGTGACGATCGCCTGAGCGGCTTCCTCCATGTCGCGAAGGCGCAACAATGCAAAGTCGAAGGGCAGCTTCGTCTGGTCAATGACCATGATGCCGTCGCCATCTTCTGCGGGAAAAATCGTGCGGTAATATACGCCGTCGATCTTCATGGCGGGTCCCCTTCACAAGCGGCTTGGTTCAGTACTCGATCTCGAAACCGATACCGACCGAGGTATCTCCATCGGCGCCGACCTGAGATTGCAAACGCAATCGGCGGCTGAGGTCGATATCGACCGATACCCCGGTATCTTCCGGGCGCGCGCCGGCGCGGATGCCGACGCGTACATTGTCTGCAATATAGCGCGAAACGCCCACGGCGGGAGCCTGAGCATCGGCGGTGATGTCGAGGCTGTCGACACCAAGCGCGCGGCGCAACTCGTCGAAGGCTCCAGGGCCGCCGCCGGTCAGGGTGGCGATGCCCTGGGCAAGTTGAAGGGCCTGTGCGGCAGACAGCCCGCCGGAAGCCTGATCGAACAGGATACGTGAGAGGATTTCGTCCTCGGGGAGGGAAGGGACGGAGCTGAGGATGAAGGCGGGATCATCGGCGGGTCCCGAGACCGTAATGCTCACACTGGCATCACTCACCTGCGTCTCGGCGACGAAATCGATGAAGGGTACAAGATCACCGGCAAAATCGAGCGTACCCCGTGTCAGTTCGAGCCGCTGGCCGAGCAGATCGAAGCGACCGCGCCGCAATTCGAAGCCGCCCATGGCGACCGGATCAAGGCTGGTGCCGCTCAGACGGAGCGCGCCACCCAGTTCGGCATTGATGCCGCGCCCGCGAATGAAGATGCGGTTGGGGCTGTCGATGGCCAGATCGAGGCGCGCATTGAAGCGCACGCCGCGCTCGCGCTTCGCGGCTTCCCGCAACGCCAGACGCAGGCGCACCTCCTCCGGCGCGTCGACATGGCGGGTGCCGGGAAGCGGCTGCAATGTCGTGGGCAGGCGGTCGGGAACGGTGATGTCGAGCGTCGTCAGGGTGACGCTGCCGCCAATCAAAGGCTGCGTCACGAGGGCGCCGGTGAGCGAAAGGTCAAGATCGACGGTCGCAGTCGCGAGATCATTCGAGACGAGGCGCGCATCGCGTCCGGTGATGCGCAACTCGCCCGGGAAATTCGCAGCAGGGTCGATCCGCACCTGTCCGGATGCGGCGAGCGTGCCGCCATTGGGTGTGGCGGCGCTGAAGGACTCGATGCGCAGCACATCGCCCTGCGCAACCAGCCGGGCATTGATCGCGGAGATATCGAGGCCCAGCGATTCGTCGGTGAAACGTCCCGCACTGACCGTCGCCGTCCCGTCGATGCGCGGCGCCGCGCTCATGCCGCGAATCGTGACATCGACCTGCGCGGCGCCGGTCAGCCGCCGGCCCTGCGGTGCGAGGATGATATTCGCCGCCGCGAGATCGAGATTGCCTTGCGCCCGCAGATCGAGCGCATCGGTCTGATCGATCGGTACACTCCCGGTGATGCGCAGATCCGCTGCGGCGGCGCTGATCCGGGCATCGACGCCGATGCGTTGATCGGCAATCGTGCCGGAGGCAGTGACGTTGACGCTGGGAATACCCGCTTCGCGCAATTGCGGCAGGGCGACATCGGAGAGGTCGAGCCGGTAATCGCCCTGCGGCGCATTCGCGGTTCCGCGCAGCCGCGCCCGGCCTTCAGCCGTCCCGGTCAGGCCGAGGCCGGGGACGAAGATCTCCGAGATCGACAGGGGCAGGGCGGTCATGTCGATGGCGAGATCGAGGCTTTCCCCGGCAGCGCCTGCGATGGTGATGCGCCCGCCATTGGCCGCGATGGTGACATCCTCGAACGTGGCGCTGCCGTCGGCAATGATGATCCGCGCGGGCTGCCGCAGCGCGAGGCTGCGCTCGCCGCGCGTGGCGGAAAGGGCGTCGAGCCCGATCACGAAATCGGAGTCGCGCGGCGTGAGGCGTCCGCGTGCATCGAGATCGAAGCCCTGGGCCCGCGCCTCGGCGGTGAAACGCGTCTCATCCGCAACACCCTCGGCAGTGAGCGCCACGCGGGTGAATTCCTGTCCCGCGACGCCAAGGCGTTCCGCCCGCGCCGTGCCGGCGAATGCGGGGGCCCGCAGGAGGTCACGGCCCTGCATGTCCGCCTCGAAGGCCGACAGGGTGATATCGCCGAAGCCGAGTGCTTCACCACGAGCGGCGATCCGTGCATCCTGGCCGCCCTCGTTGATGGCGAGATCGATCGTCGCGGCGAGGCTGCCGCCAAGCTCCGTCAGCAGCAGCGCGCTCAGATCATCGAGATCCTCGGCATCGAGCGCGATGCGCCCCTCGGCGCGGTTTTCGGAATCGAAGGTCACCGCGCCGGCAAGGCGGGCGGAGCCAATGGTGATCGCGAGATCCTCCAGCGCATAACCGCCGGCAGCACGCGCGCGCAGCCGCAAGCCGCCCTGCGCGGCATTGCCGGCGACGCGCCCGTCGAGTGCGAGGCGCACATCTGGAAGGCCGGTGAGATCGGCCCCGTCCAGCGTCAGGGCGAGCCGGGGCACATCCCGGTCGAGGGCGATCATGTCCGCGATTTGCACTGTGCCGCTCAGATCAGGGCGTTCCAGCGATCCCGTCAGGCGAAGATCGCCGTCGAGCCGCCCCGCAGTAATGCGGGGATCGAGCGGCGCGAGATCGGCCACGCCGACATCAAGGCGAATATCGGCCGCGCCGTCATCGGCGCGCCCGTCGAGCTGCGCCGTGAGATTGCTGCCCGCAAGACGCAGTTCATCGAAGGAGAGACCGTCGGGGATCTGCGCGACGTTACCGCTCAGCCGCGTCGTCTCGCCGAGCAGGCCGTCGATCATGTCGTTGCCGGTGCCGAAATCACGCAGATCACCGGACAGTGCCACGACGACCTGCTCGATCGCCGGATTGCCCGCCATCCGCGCCGTCAGATCCGCCGCGCCGCGTAGCGGCAGACCGGCGAGCCCGGAGAACGGTGCCAGATCGGCGATCATCATGCTGAGCGTCGCATCGAGCGATTCGCTACCGACACGGCCTGTGAGATTGCCGGCGAAGGTCGGCGTCATCAGTCGCGCTTCTGCCAGATCGGCAACGCCATCGGTGCCGAGCACCCCATGGGCTGCGATCTCGATGCTGCCGCCGAGCGCCCTGTCGAGGGCCGAATCCGCCAGCGCGATGCCGCGCGCATCACCGTTGATGCGAAAATCGAAGCGATCGGCGCCATCATCCCCGGTTGACCGAGCGATTTCCGGATTGATCGCGATGTCGAGATCGAGCCGTTCGAGCGCCGCTCGCGGCGTGTCCACCCCGGCTGCCTTGATCGTACCATCGAGGGCAGGTGCCGCCAGCGGACCCGTCACCTGCAGATCAAGGGCGAGTGTGTCCACCGCCACGTCACCTGCACGGCTGACGCCGTCATTGCCGGGGAGTGCGCGGCCCGTGACCCGTACGTCGAGCTCGCGCTCGGCGGAGATCGTGCCGCCGACGGTCAGTTGCGCGACGCGCGTGCGCAGGCTCAGATCGTCGAGGCGAAATGCCGTATCGTCGCGCAGCTGCGCCGCGCCCGTCAGCCTTGTCTCGCCTTCAAAGAAGGACGCTGCGCCGGGCGGAAGCAAGCCGGCAAGACGCGCGACGAGGTCGAGGTCGAAATCGTAGGCCGCGTCGTTGCGCACCACCTGCGCCTGACCGCGCGCCCCGATTTGCGGGCCGGCGCTGAAATCAAGCCGGGCGTCGAAATCATCAAGCGGATCATCGCCGCTCAGGGCGAGCTTCACGGGCGGACGACCAGGCAGATCGAGGAGGTTGCCGACAAGGCCTCCGGCGGGCTCATCGAAGGCAAGATCGAGGGTCAGCCGGTTGCTTTCCGGGATATAGTCGAGTTCGAGATCAAGCGCGGCGCCATCGTCGAGGCGGCGCGCGGCGAAGCTGAGGTCGAGGCCCTCGGACGGGTCTGCCAGCCGGGCGGAACCTTCGGCGGTGAAGCGTGCCTCTTCGCCCAGAACGGGCGCGCCGACAATCAGTTTGTCGAGATTGAACGCATCAATGCGAACCTCGAGCGGCAATTCGGGAAAGAGCGGCCCGCTTTCGGCGGCGTCCTGCTCCTGCGGTGGCGTCTGCGCCGGGCGCAGATATTCCACCGTGCCTACATCCAGCGCGTTCACCTGCAGGCGGCGCCGCAGCAGCGAGGCGCGGCTCCAGTCGAGGCTGACCCGGTCCAGACGCAGCCAGGGGCCTTCATCGTCGGAGATGGTGATATTCGATATCACTGCCGTCGATGACAAGGCGCCATCGATATCGCCGATGGAGACCCGCGTTGTCGGCGTGGTCAAAAGGCGCGAGATCAGTGAGGCCAGCGCGCTCTGGTCGTCATCGGCCTGACCGGGCGTGGCAAAGAAGAGCCAGCCGCCGACGAGCGCGGCGAGAGCGAGGGCGGCGATGCCGGAGAGGGTGCGGATCGGTTTCATCATCAAAAGGCCTGCCCGATGCCGATATAGACGCCGTAGCCACGCTGGCCGTCCTCCTTTTGCAGCGGGACTGCGAAATCAAGCCGGATCGGACCGATGCCGGTATGATAGCGCAAACCGAGCCCGGCGGCGAAGCGCAGTCGTTCGCCGAAAGCCGGATAGCTCTCGCGGAAAGCGCCGCCGGCATCGATGAAGGGCACGATGCCGATCGTATCGGTGATGCGGATGCGCGCCTCGATCGAGCCTTCGATCAGCGAGCGACCGCCGATCGGGACGCCGTTGCGCATCGGACTGAGGCTGCGATAGGCATAGCCACGTACCGATCCGCCGCCACCGGCGAAGAAACGCCGGTTGGCCGGAATGTTCTCGAGATCAGGCCCCACAATGGAGCCGAAACCGATACGTGCAGCAAGAATGTAGCGGGCGCGATCATCAAGCGCATAGTAGGTCGACAGGTCGAAGCGTGTCTTCAGCATGTTCAGGGACGAGCCGAGCGCTCCGGTGTAAGGTGTCACGCCGGCACTGAGCCGAATGCCGTCGGTCGGCTCCAGCCGGCTGTCGGAGGAATCGAATTCCAGCGTGAGCGGAATGCCGACAAGGCGGTAATCGCGCTTGCGCGTGTCGTCTTTCGTAATGCCGTGCTCGTACTCGATCCCGGCCCGGATGTTGAACGTGTCCGAGAAGCGATGGCGGATACCGGCCGTCACGTTCGCGAGCCGTGTGTCGAAACCGTCCGCCCGGTCGCGCTCGATGCGCGCATCGGCGAGGAAATCATTGCGTGTACCCCATAGCGCCGGCTTCATGAAGCTCGCCGAGACGCGACCGCCGAGATCGTCGAAGACATTGCGCCGACGGTCGAACAGCGCGCCCCCGCCCTCGGTCAGATAGAAGGCCGAGGCCTCGAGCCGCAGCCGCTCGGCACCGCCGAACAGGTTGCGGTGTGTCCAGTAGACACGCGTTGAGGGTCCGTCCGTGGTCGAGAACTGCGCCGAAGCGCCCAGCACGCGTGGCAGCCGCTCGGTCACCTCGACATCAAGAGGCAGATTGCCGTCGGCATCGAGGGTGTCGCCGTGGCGCACGCGCACGGAGGCGAGTGCGTCGATCCGCGTGACGGTGGTGCGAATTCCCGCCAGCGCCTCGGGCGAATAGGGATCACCCGGCTCGGTATAGATGAAGGAGCGGATCACCCGCTCGTCGACATTTTCGTTGCCCGTGACCGTGATCGGTCCGAGGCCGGCGACAGGGCCGGGGGAGACCGCGATCGTGAGATCCATGACCCGCTCGGGATGGTTCACCACCGGGTCGATCTCGACGATATCGGCGAAGGGGCGCGACTGCGCGCGATAGTAATCGACGATGCGCGCCTGTGCGCTCAGAATATTTGCGGCGGAGGCAGGGTCGCCGGGGGCGAGGGCGATGACATCCTCGGGGATCGCCGTCGGGCCGAGCCGCTGGCCGGTTCCCGCTTCGACGATCGCGACGTTGCGGATGGTGAAGCGTTGCGATGGATCGACGGCGATCCGCACGGGCACCCGCGCGCTCCCGCGAAACGGACGGGCCGCATCGCTTGCCGCATCGACGCGGTCCCTCCCCACGCGCATGGTGACGCCCGCTACCTCGATAGCGACGCTGGCATTGTAATAGCCCAGTCCCCACAGTGCATCGATCAGGGGCAGGATGTCGCCCTGCGCGCGCCGGGCGAGCGCCTGCGCATCCGGCGGAGCAT
>Ga0102938_10003639_pt1 | contig 11465 bp, 7 predicted proteins | sample SalPonR2_B_D2_MG_FD_84516 | JGI IMG/M metagenome (GOLD analysis project Ga0102938, IMG submission 84516) | Salt pond soil microbial communities from South San Francisco under conditions of wetland restoration - Salt Pond MetaG R2_B_D2_MG | ecosystem: Environmental > Aquatic > Marine > Intertidal... | reverse complement strand
TGTCATTTTTAAGGATGGCAACAGCATCATTACCGTTAAAGTAGTTTGGATCAAGTCCATACTCACCCTGTCCGGCGATATCTGCTATGTCGTATAGTTCTGGGTCAACAACACCATAGTCATTTTCCACAGTTTGTCCGTTTACAACAACAATAACATCATATGGCTGAATTTCCTGTACCGAATCAACATACGAAAGATCGAGTTCGTCAGTTGGGTAAACATCTCCATTTGAAAAACGCACTAATGTGTATCCGCTAAGTGAAATGGGGTTTGCTGTCGGATTGTAAATTTCTACTCCCTTGTTTTGTGAGTCTCCTTCTATATATTCAGAAATAAACAAGTCTGAGCAGTTTTGAGCAGAAAGGCTAAAAGCCATTGTGACAGCTGCAATTGTAAGTAAAAAATTCTTCATAATTATTTATTTTTGTTGGTTTTTTGATTTGTAAATCTATTCGTTAAATATTGATCAGTTGTTTCAAAGCTGTTAATAAAAATTTAAGAAAAAGAGTTTAAAATTAATGAAAAAGCATAAATCTTACCAGAAAGTCGGGGGTTTTTTTGATAATTAGGATAATTTGCAATGAATTTAAATATTTTTGTAAAAAAATTCTAAAATTATGTGGAAAACATACCGGAAGTTTTTAATTACTACACTTTTACTAAGTCTTGTTTTATCTTTTGCGGGTTGGGCTATTTTTAAATTTACAAGTTTGGTTAGCTTTCATCCTGCTTATATTTACTTATTTATTGCCTACCTTATTTTTACGTGGATTATACAATACGCACTCTATCGGTATGTGCAGAAACGATTAGCTGTTTTTAACAGGGCTTTTATGGCTTTAACAGGATTGAAATTACTTGTGCTTATTGCTGCAATGTTAATTATGGCGTTTACTGTACCTGTTTTGTTTAAGACGCTGTTAATCGAGATGTTGATTTTGTATCTTTTATTTAGTGTTGTAGAAATACGTGATATTTTGCAGTTCATGAAGAAAAAGTAACTGCTTTAAGCAAAATGCCGCACCAAAGCTTGTTTGATGCGGCGCCAAAATTAACCCATTGGAAATGTCTGAATGTTTTCAGACTAGAATAACCCATTTCCACCATCGCTCTCATATTCGGTTGAGCGTTCCAGTTGTTTGGGTGTTTTGCCCCAGCTAAAATTATATGATAGTGTAAGCATCAGTAGCTGGCTTACATCTACGCGACCTTCCTGATAAGCATAATAATTGTTGTCGTTACGTTCGGTAGCCTCGTATTTAAAATTCTGACTCAGGGGGTTAAATACTACAGATGCCTTAAAGTTGTCTGTTATGCCTGCATCGGCCTGTAATAAGAACATCACATCTCTGGTAGTTTCAGCTTTATAACGTAATCTTGGTCCTATATACTGCGTAATGGCGGAGAAACTGTAGGGTTTTCCTTCCCAGGGTGTTAACACTGCTGCACCATTGAGTCTGCTACTCCATAGGGTTTCATGGTATCCCTTTTCGTCAGACACCTCTGTGCCATATACTGAGGCATATGCATTAATTCTGAACCAGCGGGTTAAATTTACTGCTGCTGTAAGTGCCAGACCATATTCGTAGCGTTTACCTACATTTTCAGGTCGAAGTACCGAAACTCCATCCGGGTTAATATAAGATGATTGTTGTACGCTGTTGGTGGTGTATTCTAAATAAAGCCGTGGTGCTATATAATTTGACCTGAAGTTTAATGAATACTGCAATTCAGCCCTGTTGATAATTTCTGGTTTCAAATCAGGGTTGCCTGTATTGATGGTTGTGCTGTCGGTCTGCATTTCGAATGGGTTTAGTTGTGCCATATCGGGCCTTGCAATTCTACGGCGAGCTGTGAATCGCATGCTTTGCCCTTTTTTTATCGGATACATTACACTGAGCTGGGGCAACAGTTCCAAATAGGTGTTTGTGGCCGATTTGTCGATGCGGCTTTTCGACCAGGCTGTACGCATACCAAGGGACCACTGAAATTTACCCAAAGAGCTGGCCGCACTGGCATATGCTTCCTGCCTGAATTCATTGTACTGGAATTGCTCTTCCTGACTTGCTCCTGAGTTGAAGGTATTGTCGAACCATTGATAATAAGTCCAATAACCTCCTTTGAGTTGAAATTTTCCTATATTCCGGCTGTAGTCATTTCTCCATTCGAACATATTCCTGCGATTTTCGGTCTCTTCATTTCTTGATAGTTCAAATGGCTGGGGCAATATGCTGTCCAGGTATGTATATCTGTAATCGTACTGATGGTTTCCGGAGGCTTTGTAGTTGTAGTAATTGAACTGGCTCGTAATTTGGTGTCCCTTATCATTAAATTTGTGTTTGTAATACAGGGAATTGTACAGGCCTCGCCCTATATCCTTTTGGTCATTAATCAAATTGAACTTTCGGGTCAGCTCATTATTTATAGTTTCGGTTCCCTGTTCATTAAATTCATCCTGGTTGCGCACATAAACGTATGCGTCGCCGTAAATATTCAACGTGTTTTTGTCATTAATAAAGAAATCGATTCCGTAATTGGTGCTGTTACGCAGCCAACTTGCATAGCCTTCGCCTGTTTGTGTAAAATCTGTAATGTCTCCATTGTTTGTAATTCGGGTTTTCTGTTTTGAATAAGCTTTGTATGACTGGTAATTGAGCCTGTCAGATGCAAAGACTCTGAATTTTTCTCCGCCGTATTCTATGTTTCCGCGGTGGTTACTTGCAATTTTGTGCGGGTCGGCCAAAGTCAGGGTAAGTCCGCCACGTCCACCCTTTGGTCTTTTTTTGAGAATGATGTTGATCACCGCATCCACATCAGCATCGTATTCTACTCCGGGGTTGGTGATAATCTCCACTTTATTGAAATCTCCTGGGTTTAATTGTGCCACAAATTGTTGGTCGCGAGGGATATCATTTACCAGGTATAAAATATTTCCAGTACCTTCAAGGGTTACATTGTCCTGAAAGTCGACACTAACACCGGGAATGTGCTTCAAAATGTCAAGACCGTCTTTAGCAGTTTGTTGAATCTTGTCGTTGACGGTGTAAATGGTGCGATCTACCTCTTGTTTTCCTTTCAGTCGTTCTTCGGCTACAACAACCTCATCAAGCTGCTCTGCTGAGCGTTTGAGTATTACCCGACCAATTTTTAATGGATTGTTTTGTGCATTTACCTGTAGGTTAATCGTCTTTTTTTCAAAACCTAAAAAGGAGATTTGAAGCTCATACCGGTTAAAGGCAATGTTTTCAAGGGTGAATTGGCCATTTGCATCTGAAATAATTCCTGTTACGATTTGGTGGGTGTGATTGTCAAGCAAAGCCACGTTTGCATAAGGAACAGGCTTGCTGTTCTCTTTTTGGATAATGGAGCCGGTAATAATACCGGGGTTTTTGTTTGCAAGGGTACTTATGGCTAAAAATAGATACACCAAGGTCAGTACCACGAATGGATTAGTTTTAGGTTTCATGGGTTTGGGTTTTAAGGGTTTAAAAGCTTGCCTGGGTTAGGGGCCTGCTTTTTTAACGGTTCATTAATGAGATGTCCAACTTCGTGCCATAGTTTGTTAATTTTCACAAATACAGCGATTTATGTTTGTTTTCGATTTTTTTGGACGGGTCAGGTGTGTTCATAATCGAACACGCGTTGCTGTAAACGAACAAAAACGAAATTCTCCATGCATCAAGGCTTCCTTTACCTGTTTAGCATCAGGGTTTTATTCGGTAATGTCCTTTTGTGCAAGGATGTCGATGTTTTGCCGGTTCGTCTACAATCGCCGACAAATACCTTTGGTTTGCAATTATGGTAGCATCGCGGCGAATTGGGTTCGGAAACCATAACACCCGGCTGAAGCGTTTGCAAGTCAGCGATTACAGTTTAGCAACTTAGGTTGATTTCGATTTTTCACACTTGTAGGCAATGGGGTTATTTAGAAATATTAAAAATCCTTTTCCACCGAAATCGCTGCGTTTAATCATTGTGGACAGCACGAGCAAATTTAGTTTGAATTAGAGCTTAAATGAGGAGTGCTGTAGGGCCATCGGCCCCGTCATTATGGTAGTTTTATCGTTCCTCGTGATGATACTTCGGCAAGTTCAGCACAGCGCACGTCGTTGATTATTGGTTTACGTTAATTCTGAAATGGGCAGTGCGCGGCAGATTCCCTTTAGGAAATAAAAGGGCAGCGCGAGGGCAATATTGTTTCACGCAACACCCGCAAGGAAGACGCAGCGTTCGTGGCGTGAAATAATTTAAAAGATTTCAAATATGAATTTCAATCATAAATCTGGAAAAGTTATACGTCATTCTGCATTACTAAATTTAAAATTTTTGCCTCTCGGAATGACCTCTTCGAATGCTTTTTGGCCAGCCTACATGTCAGTTAAGTTTCGCGATGTTTTGTGGTTTTGGAGCAATACCGGGAGAAATTGTGGTTGTGGCGTGGATTTTTTACAGTGAGCTTTAGCCTGGGGGAGAGGTTAGGAAATGTATTTGCGCTAAAAACAAAAAAACCGCACAGGATTTTCCTGTGCGGTTTGAGGCAAATTAACCCTAATCACCCTATAGTGTGCCTCCACCACCATCTTTTTCGTAATCGGTTGAGCGTTGAAGTTTTTTAGGTTCTTTTCCCCATTTAAAATTGTAGGCTATTTCAATGGCAAAGAAGTAGCTGATATCTATGTTGCCATCGTTTTTATAATAGTAGTTGGTGTCGGTTCTTTCCGTAGCAGCATAAGTGAAGTTATAGTTTGCTGGTACTGCAAATCCACTTACTTTCCATTTTTCATTTATCTGATAATCGGCTCCTACAATAATAAGAGGATCACGGATGGTTTCTGATTTATATTGTAGTCGGGGGCTGCGATATTGTATTTGCGCCATAAAGTGGAGTGGTTTGTCTTTCCAGGGTGAAAAAATAACAGAGCTATTTATCCCCCAGGCCATCTTTTCATCCTGGTAGTTATCAGGGCCGTTAACTTCTGTATTAAAAACCCGCACATTGGCATTTAAACGCATCCAACGAGTAATGTTAAGAGCCGTGGTCAGGCTAAGTCCGTATTCGTAGCGTTTACCTACATTGTCGGGTTGTATTACCGATATTCCTTCATTGTTAACGTATGTGGTTTGTTGGCTACTATTGGTTGTGTAATCGATATAGGCTTTGGGCGCAATATAGTTCGACTTAAAGTTAATAGCATATTGTAATTCAGCCCGGTTTATAAGTTCTGGCTCCAGATTAGGGTTTCCCCGGCTAATGGTTAGGCTGTCTGCCTGTGTTTCAAAGGGGTTCAGTTCACCCATATCTGGTCTGTATATTCGACGACGTGCGCTAAACTTTAATGATGATGTTTTTGATAATCCGTATTTCAGGCTTAATTGTGGTAAAAGCTCCATATATTCATTGGTGGCAGCAGCATCGATTCTGCTGCGGGAATAGGACATACGTAAGCCGCCATTCCATTGCAGTTTTCCGAACGATCCTCCGGCACTTGCATAAGCTTCCTGCCTGAATTCATTGTATTTAAAGTCGCGATTGATATTCTGGTCGGCTTCAAATTTGTTGTCGTACCACTGGTAATAGCTCCAGTACCCGGCTTTCATTTTAATGCTGCCCAGCATTTGCTGGTAGTCGTTTTTCCATTCAATCATATTCCGTTTATTGTTGATGTCCTCGAAACGGTTTATTTCCAGTGGGTCGGTTAATTCGCTATTGAGGTATGAATAAGTATATTCATAGCGATTGTCGCCGTTACTTTTGTAGTTGTAGTAATTTACCTGACTGGTGATTTTGTTGTGTTTTTCGTCAAATTTATGCTCATAAAACAGGGAGTGGTACAATCCAATACCCAGGTCTTTTTGATTCATGAGCACATCATATTCTTTCGTCAGCATATCATTTGTTTTTTGTATGCCGTGTTGCTCATAGTTTTTCTGGTTCATGTTCCGCAGGTATGCACTGCCATAAAGGTTGATGGTGTTTTTATCATTTAAAAACAGGTCAATACCATAGTTTGTACTGTTGTTTAACCAGGTGGCATTACCTGAACCTTCTTCATAAAGGGATGTTACATCATTCCCATTGGTTATGCGCGTTTCTGTGGTTTGATTGGCATCGAAATTTTCGAAATGAAGGCGGTCAGAAAGAAATACGCGGAATTTATCGTTTCCATACTCAATACTGGCATTTTGGTTTCCCAGCACAGACTCTGGATTGGGCAATTGAGCTGCAATTTTACCTCTTCCTCCCTTAGGTCGTTTTTTAAGCACAATATTGATTACTGCGTCAATGTCGGCTTCGTATTCCACTCCCGGGTTGGTTACAATCTCAACTTTATTAAAATCGTCGGGATTAAGTTGAGCCACAAAATCTTTGTCGCGGGTGATGCCGTTCACCTGGTAAAGAATATTTCCTGTACCTTCCAGTGTTACATTGTCCTGAAAATCGACAGTAACGCCCGGAATCTGTTTGAGCACATCCATGCCATCGGTTGACATTTCCTGTACCTTATTATTGACCGTATATACTGTGCGGTCAACTTCCTGCTTACCTTTTAAACGTTCTTCTTCAATTACAACTTCATCGAGTTGTTCATTTTTAGGTGTTAACTCAATGGCCCCAACTTCCAGAACTTTATGTGTTCTGTTAAGCTCAACAGGAAGTAATTTGCGTTCGTATCCAAGGTACGAAATCTGCAACCTGTAGTTCCCATAAGGAACCTGTTTGAGTTTAAAACGTCCGCTTTCGTCACTAATGATGCCGGCCACAACACTTCCTGATGTGGGGCTCATTAATGCTATATTAGCATAAGCGACGGGTTCGTTGGATTTAGCTTCAATTACTTTTCCTGTAATAATACCGGGTTTTTCTGATGCCTGACTGCCCAGGGTTAAAAAAAGGCAGACTAAGAGCAGTACCGCAAAAGGGTGATTTTTGGGTTTCATAGTTAATGGTTTTAAGGGTTAATCAACGGAATTGAATGGGGTTAATCATTCATTTTCCTGGGTTCAACAATAGGACGAACACTTTTTCTGTATGTTACAATCACAGTATAATTTTTTTATCTTTGGTGGTTGAGTTTTGTTTTAAACAACTTATTATCAATAAGATAATTTTAATAGAAAAATGAATAAAATTAATTTTGCCATTCAGGTTTTGCCACAGGGTGTTGAGAATGTTTATGAAATAGTGGATAAGGCTATCGCTGTAATAGAACGCAGTGGAGTAAAATACCGTGTTTGTCCGTTTGAAACGGTGATCGAAACAACCTGGGAAAATGCGCTTCAAATTCTTACAGAGGTAAAAGAGGAAGTGCTGAAGGAGGCTCCTTCAACACTTATAAATTTGAAAATCCAGGCTGCCGCCGGTCATGATGTGGTTATTGAGGATAAGACGGATAAGTATGATGGCTAATGAAGCTTTCAGGTTAAAGGACAAGATGTTTTTAAGGCCGTAACCTGGTTTGGAATTAATTTACAGGCGTTTTCAATTCTATTCGAATGATGGTGCCTTTGCCGGGTTCAGACCATTTTACAAATATGTTGCCTTTATGATAATCGTTGATAATGCGTTTCGATAGCGAGAGACCAAGTCCCCAGCCCCTTTGTTTGGTGGTGATGCCGGGTTGGAAAATTCGTTTGAATTTTGTTCGGCTAATGCCTTTACCCGTATCTTCGATATCAACATTTAAGTGTTTCTTATCATGCACCACGCTAATCTTGATGGTTCCTTTTCGCTCAATGGCATCAATGGCGTTTTTAATTACATTTTCAATAACCCAGGAGAATAGCGCTTTGTTCAGTGGAACAATATTCGAATCAGTTTCATTTTTTATGTAATTGATTTCAATTTGTGTAGAGGCCCTTCTTTTCATGTAGGCCACAGAGTTTGCCAGAACCTGATCGATGTCGGTTGGTTTTAAAACTGGCCTGGCACCAACTTTAGAGAATCGTTCCACAATGGTTTCCAATCTGCTGAGGTCGGCTTGCATCTCGTCGGCATACTCGTGGCATTTTTGTTCTGCTTTCATTAGCTCCACCCAGGCTATGAGGGAAGATATTGGTGTGCCCAGCTGATGGGCTGTTTCTTTTGACATACCAACCCACACCTGGTTTTGTTCAGCACGACGCGAGGCACTGAATGCCATATAGGCCATAAGTATGAAAAGCCCGAAAATGCCAATTTGTACAAATGGGAACCAAAAAAGCATACTCAGCAGGGTTGAATCATCATAATAGACCCGGCGTTCAATTTTTCCGTTTAAGATGTCGATGATTACGGGGTCGTGTTTTTCTTTCATTTGGCTGAGCCGGCGTTTCAGATATTCGGGGTTAACGGCTTTGCGTTCGTTCAGGTTTTTATGCGAAATAATGCTGTCGTTCTCGTTGGTGAGAATTACGGGAATGTTGTCATTGCGCGTAATTACTTCTGATACAAACGTCAGGTCTTCGTTCATGTTGTCTGTTTGTGCAAACCGCCTTGTAGCTTCTGCAAAAAGTTCTACCCGCTTCCGCTCCTGTTCAGATAGTTTTTCAACCAAAAAATTCGAGTAACCCAGAGAGAGTATACTAATTAGGATGGCCAGGCCAATAATGGCAATTTTATAACGCCTTTTATGTGTGTATATGTTCATGGTTTCAAGTTACTTAAAGTCGCCGAACTCTATGTCAAATTTCTTTTTTTGCTGCTTTTCGGGCACGGGCTCTACTCGTTTTCTTTTTAATTTACTGAATTCAATATTGTAATCTTCGGTTGTTCCGGTAATATCAACGAAAACCATCATTTTATTATTTTGTTGTTTTGCACTGGCTTTTTGATGTTTGCGCCGTAACTTACGAAATAAAACATCGGTAAGCCCAACCGATATTTGATAGTCAATTTCGTTGTTGAATGTATGTGTGCCAGTCAGAACAAGATCTATGGCCGATGACTGAACCTCCATATACGGAATGGTGATTTTTTGGTTTTGAATACTGATTTGGTTTTCAAACCGGGCAAATTTCACATGCTGAAGCTCTTCTACATCAATATAATTTGAAAGGGCTTCCAGGGTTTTGTAGTCAATCAGTGCACCATCTTCAATTTTTAAATCCGTAATGAGATACAGTGATTCGGGCCTGATGCTAAAGTCGGGATAAAAAACGAAATCGGCCTTTACATCAGCTGTTAGTTTACCGGCAAGGTTCTTCGAGGTGATGTATTCCTGACCAAAATTGTTAAATTCACTGAAAATACCCGTTACATTCACATTTTGCAGATTACCGGTTAGCTCTACGTACCATTCGTTGTTTTTTTGTTGTAGTAACTTTCCGTTTGTCGATATGCTACCGTCGCTTGTTTGCATTTGTAGGTTGAGCACTTCAATTCTTCTCCCGTATTTGCGAAAGTGTGTTTTAACATGTTTTGCCCGGAATTTGTCCCGGGAGAGGTTTTTTGCTTCAAAAGTTAGGTCAAGCCTGATGTTGTCGGTAAGCCGGAAGGGTTCGCTATTTTTAGAATTTTCTGACAATAGCAGGAATGTACTAAGGTTGAAGTTTGTTGTGTGTGCATGCCCATTGATGTTGATTGGTTGTTTTTTCTGCAAATACTCAAATAAATTGTCAATTTGCCCCTTAAATGAAAGATTGTTTTGATTGAAGTTGCCTGTTAGCTCTTCAATATTGATGTTCTTCGGCGATGCTTTTAGCACGGCGTTGAGGTTATTAATCTGAAAATTGTTTTCGCGAATAACCAACCCCACATTTTGAAAGCCCAATTCACCCTCTTTAAACATGTTGGAATAGGCCTGTCCACCTATCAGGTTTGCATTTACCTGTGCCTGCCCATCAATAAGGCCGGTTAGGTTTTTCACGGGTAGGTCGGAGATCTGGAAATCATTTAAATCCTTAAGATTGGCGGTGAATGATGTGAAGCCTTTAATGATTTGATCAGGCAGGTTGTAGTTGCCTTCGAAATATACAGAAGATCCTTTATAGGCGGCCTCTGCAGTGTTGATTTTTATGAGCGGGCGTCCGCTGCGGTAATTGAATCTGCCCTGTGCTGTAATGTTTATGTTTTTTTGTTTTAAGAGGGTTTTATGCGATGCATCAAAACCAAAGCTCAGGTACTGGTTGTTTTTGTTTTTGTAAGTGTAGCGTAGTTGTGAAATTTTTGTAACCCCATCGCTTATTTTGAGTTTGCCAAGCTTGTTTTTGGCCAATATTTTATTGATGAATTCAGCATTAAGCTTCATGCCGGGACTTTGTATTACAGCCTGGTTGTTTTTCAGATTGAAAACACCATCTAATTTTAGTTGTTTATTGTCGCCCTCAAGTGTTCCTTTCCAGTCAATGAGCTCCTGTGATTTAAAAATTTGGCCTGAGAACCGGTATGCTTCAAAAAAATTGTATGCCTCCGGAATTATGTTGGTTTGAGTCAAAGTAATATCAGTATTAAGTTGCCAGTATTCTTTTTGAATCACGCCCTGAATAAGTGCTTCGCTGATTTGATTTACGTAAAAAGCCCCTTTTTGGCGGTCTTCGTAAATCACCTGTATTTGTTCTATTTCGATAGCATCTATTGCTAGCTTGCCTTGTTTTCCGGTGTTTTCCGAAGGTGCAGATTTTAATATGTTGTAATTTGTAGTTCCATCATTGGCAATGGTAATGTGTATTTTGCCGTTACTGATGGCCAGCCGGTTTATTTGTGGCTTATCACTGATGAGCGTTTTCAGATCGAGGTCAAAAAAGAGGCTTTGGGCCGTTAAAAGTGTGTCGTTTGATTTTGTGTCTGTTTTGTTGGCTCCATGTATGGTAACCTGGTCGAATTTCACCGAGACATATGGAAAGCGTTCGAAAAACGACATGGAGACTTCCTGTACATCAATGGGCGTGTTTACTTGCTTGTTGACCTCTTTGATGAGTATTTCTACAATTTTTTCCTGGTTAAAATAAAAATAACCGATTAGCCCCAGCATCAGGAAAAAAAAACCTGCAAAAATTCCGGCCAGTATTTGTTTTATTGCCCTCATGGTATATTTATCAAACTTATTTTGTGGAAAAAGATTGCAATAAAAATAGAGAATAATCACTGAAATTTTGAAAGGTTTGATAGAAATTAGCAATTCAGATATTATAATTCGGTGTTGATTGTCGTGGTGGGCGTGTAAAAATGCACTAAGTTAACGCATATACCTGGTGTTTTTGTGAGATATAATCCTATACAGACTGTGAAGCATAGCAGATGGCAATGAGTACCTCTTGTGTTCCTTTGCAACATCATAGGTTTCGCCGATGATGAACTGTTTGGAAAGTAATTACTGACAAACGCGGCGGTTTTCGGTATGGTGTTATCTAATCCAGGGCGTTGCTTGTGGGTTGATGTAAGTTGCCCTTTCAGGTCGAAGAAGAGTGGTTTCAGGTTTCAAGTTTATAATTAAAAACCGTTTCGTTTATTTTAATAGTTATGAAAGTATGCTACGGAAAGCCCG
>Ga0102938_10003638_pt1 | contig 11466 bp, 11 predicted proteins | sample SalPonR2_B_D2_MG_FD_84516 | JGI IMG/M metagenome (GOLD analysis project Ga0102938, IMG submission 84516) | Salt pond soil microbial communities from South San Francisco under conditions of wetland restoration - Salt Pond MetaG R2_B_D2_MG | ecosystem: Environmental > Aquatic > Marine >... | reverse complement strand
TGCTCGCTCAGCTCGGCGCCGCTTTGCGGCGTGGCGACGTGGGAGGCGCCGTAGGGCGAGCCGCCGTCGCAGGTGTCGTGCAGCGCCTGCAGCGTGTAAGGCAGGCCGAGCGCCAGCACGCCGTGGTGCAGCAGCGGCAGCATCATGGTGAGCAGGGTGCTTTCCTGGCCGCCGTGCTGGGTCGAGGTGGAAGTGAAGACGCCCGCCGGCTTGCCGGACAGCGCGCCGTCCAGCCAGAGTTCGCTGGTGCCGTCCAGGAAGTATTTCAGCGGCGCCGCCATGTTGCCGAATCGTGTCGGGCTGCCCAGCGCCAGTGCGTCGCAGTCCCGCAGGTCCTGGAGCTCGGCGTAGGGCGCGCCCTCGTCCGGGACCGGCGGCAACGTGGCGCCGGTGCGCGCGGCGACCGGCGGCACCGTCCGCAGGACGGCTTCCGAGGCGGCGACGCTGCCGACGCCCCGGGCGATCTGGCGCGCCAGTGCCGCGGTGCTGCCGTTGCGCGAGTAATACAGCACCAGCACCCGCGTCACGGCAGGATCTCGAGCACGGCTTCCGGCGGGCGTCCGATGCGGGCCCGCCGCCCGACGACCACGATCGGCCGCTCGATCAGCCTGGGGTGGGCCGCCATGGCATCCAGCATCTGTTCTTCCGTGACGCCGGGCGCATCCAGTCCGAGCGCAGCGAACTCGGCTTCCTTGCGACGGACCAGCGCGCTGGCCGGCAGTCCCAGCTTGCGCAGCAGGGCCGCCAGCGTGGCGCGGTCCGGCGGGCTCTTCAGGTACTCGATGCGCTGCGGCGCCAGCCCGCGTTCCTCGAGCAGCGCAAGAGTCTGCCGGGACTTTGAACAACGAGGATTATGATAAATCGTCACTGCCATGATTTGACTCCATTTTTTTGGAACGATTCCATGCCTCTCGCAGCTTGACTGCACGGAACGCCGGCTGCTAGTTTCTCGCTATTATCGAAAGAGTGGGCCTGCAAATGACCATTGTCCGGGCCGGGATTCGCATTGGGACGCGATGCGCCGCCGTGGCTGCGTTGTGCCTGCTCGCCGCCTGCGCCAGCGCGCCGGTCCAGGAGATGAGCGACGCCCGCCAGGCGATCCACGCCGCCGAGGAGGCGGGCGCGGCAGCGGTGGCCGCCGACGCGTTGCGCGACGCCCGCAGGCTGCTGGCCAGCGCCGAGCAGAAACTCCAGCGGCAGGCCTATTCGGGCGCGCGCGTGGACGCCCGCGAGGCGCGTCGCCGCGCCGCCGAGGCACTCCGCATGGCGCGCGCCGAGCCGGATTGAAAACCCGGTGGCCGATTCCTCCTCCGCATGTCGATACATTGTGTCCGGCCGCGTGCAGGGCGTGTTCTTTCGCGCGGCCACCGCAAAAAAGGCGCGTGAGCTGGGCATCGTCGGGCACGCTCGCAACCTGGACGACGGCACGGTCGAAGTGCTGGCGGTCGGCCCGCCGGAGCGCCTGCAGGAACTGCGCGACTGGCTCGGGGTCGGGCCGCCGGCGGCCAGCGTGAGCGGGGTGGACAGCGAGACCGTGGAGCCGCCCGTGCCGCCGCCGTCCGACTTCTCCACGGCTTGAACCCGGGCCTTCGCAACCCCCATCAGTAGCGATACCACTTGGTGCGCAGCCGCTTGAACACCCGGTCGGGATACCAGCGCTGGCCGCGGCTGCCGTTGTAGCGGGCCAGCGCGGCCCGGCGGTCGCCGTTCTCCATCTCCAGGTAATAGGCGAGGATCCGGCAACCGTAGAGCAGGTTGGTGGTAATGTCATGCAGGTCGTCTTCCGGACGGCCGATCTCGTTGCGCCAGAAGGGCATCACCTGCATGAGCCCGAGCGCGCCCGCGTAGGAAATGGCATAGCGGTCGAAATTGCTTTCGACGTCGATCACCGCCAGCACCAGCTCCGGCGGCAGGTCGAACATTGCGGCGTGGCGATGGGCAAGACGCAGGATCTGCAGTCGCTCGGCCTTGTCGGGCACTTGCCGCGCCAGCCGCTGCGACATGTCGGTGAGCCAGACCTCGGCTTCGAAGCGATCGCTGAAGCTGTCGGCCGTCTGCACCGCCTCCTTCAGCGCGCGTCGCAGCTCGGGATCGACCTCGGTGGCGGCCCGCGGCGCCAGCGCGCTCGCCATGAGCACCAGCCCGAGCAGCACAGTGACCGGTCGCAGCGCGCGCATCACGGCAAGTGCCGGCGAATCCCGTCGCGCACCCGGCCGGCCAGCGCTTCGGCCGCGCCTTCCACTGGCAGGTCCTCGTTGGCGTCTTCACGGCGCGCCCGGTACTCGAGCATGTCCTGCGCCAGCCCGCGCTCGCCGATCACCACGCGGTGCGGGATGCCGAGCAGTTCCATGTCGGCGAATTTCACGCCGGGACGCACGTCGCGATCATCCAGCAGGACGTCCACGCCGGCGTCGCGCAGGGCCTGGTAGAGCGACTCGGTCGCGGCGCGCACCTGCGCGCTCTTGTCCAGCTTCATGGGCACCAGCGCCACCTGGAAGGGCGCGACGGGCTCCGGCCAGACGATGCCCTTGTCATCGAAATGCTGCTCGATGGCGGCGGCCACCAGCCGCGTCACGCCGATGCCGTAGCAGCCCATGGTCATCGGCTGCTCGCGGCCGTCGGCGTCCAGCACCAGCGCGCCCATCGACTCGCTGTACTTGCGGCCCAGCTGGAAGATGTGGCCGACTTCGATACCGCGCGCCACCTCCAGGGTGCCGTGGCCGTCCGGGCTGGGGTCGCCCGGCTGCACGTTGCGCAGGTCGGCCGCTTCCGCTTCGGGCAGGTCGCGCCCCCAGTTGACGCCGACGAGATGGTAGTCGGCCTCGTTGGCGCCGCAGACGAAATCCGCGGTGGCGAGCGCCGCGTGGTCCGCGTAGGTTTTCAGCGGGAGCCCCACCGGGCCCACGAAACCCGGCTCGCAGCCGGTGGCCGCGCGCACCGCGTCCTTGTCGGCCATGCGCAACGGCGCCGCCACCCCCGGCAGCTTCTCGGCCTTGAGCGCATTGAGTTCGTGGTCGCCGCGGATCACGAGCGCCACCGCGCCGCCGTCCTCGGCCGCGACAATGAGCGTCTTCAGGCAGTCCGCGGCCCCCACGCCCAGCGCGCCGGTCAGCTCGGCGATGGTGCGCGTCCCCGGCGTGGCCACGCGCTCCAGCGGACGGCCCGGCGCCGGGCGGGGCTCGCTCGGCGGCAGGGCCGGCGCGAGCTCGACGTTGGCGGCATAAGCGGAAGCGTCGGAAAAGGCGATGGCGTCCTCGCCCGACTCGGCGAGCACGTGGAACTCGTGGGACAGGCTGCCGCCGATGCTGCCGGTGTCCGCCTCCACGGCGCGAAACGCCAGCCCGAGGCGGCTGCACACCCGCGCATAGGCTTCGTGCATGCGCTGGTAGGTGCGGTCCAGGCAGGCGTCGTCCAGGTGGAAGGAATAGGCGTCCTTCATGATGAACTCGCGGGCCCGCATGACGCCGAAACGCGGCCGGATCTCGTCGCGGAACTTGGACTGGATCTGGTACCAGTTGACCGGCAGCTGGCGGTAGCTCTTCAGCTCGCGGCGCGCCAGGTCGGTGATCACTTCTTCGTGCGTGGGGCCGAGACAGAAGTCGCGCTGGTGACGGTCCTTCAGCCGCAGCAGCTCCGGCCCGAAGGCCTCCCAGCGGCGCGATTCCCGCCACAGCTCCGCCGGCTGGACCATCGGCATGAGGATCTCGACGGCGCCGGCGCGCTCCATTTCCTCCCTGACGATGGCCTCCACCTTGCGCAGCACGCGCACGCCCATGGGCAGCCAGGTGTACAGGCCCGACGCGAGCTGCCGGATCAGGCCCGCCCGCAGCATCAGCTGGTGGCTGACGATTTCCGCGCCGGCGGGGACTTCCTTTAGAGTGTTCAGCGGAGACTCGGACAGGCGCATGAGCGGGGCCTTTCTGGGTTGTTCTGTTGCGGGGCCCGGCAGGCGGGCGACGACCGTGCATTCTAGCGGCCGGACGCCGCGCCGGTACAGTTGGCACACCAGCGGCACATGAGCGGCCCACGAGCCGCATACGGGGAGCGCGAGATTCAATGCAGGCACTGACACCAGACAGGCTCGACCCGGGGCCGCTGCTCGAGCGGCGGGTGGCGGTGATGGGTTTCGGCGCGCAGGGCCGGGCCCAGGCGCTCAACCTGCGGGACTCGGGCGTGCCGGTGCAGGTCGCCCTGCGCCCGGGATCGGCGAGTCGCGCCGCGTGCCGGCGCGAGGGCCTGGAGGTGGTCGACCCGCTGGAGGCGGCGCGCACGGCCGACGTGTGCGTCATGCTGGTGCCCGACGAGGCGCAGCCGGCGCTCTATGGCGAGGTCCTCGCCGAAGCCTTGCGCCCCGGCGCGGCGCTGCTCTTCGCGCACGGCTACAACATCCACTACGGCCGCATCCGCCCGCGTGCCGACCTGGACGTGCTGATGGTGGCGCCGCTGGGCATCGGCGAACAGGTGCGTCGCCAGTACGAGCTCGGTCGCGGCGTGCCGGCGCTGCTGGCCGTGCACCAGGACGCCAGCGGCGAGGCCGCGGCTGTCGCCGGCGCGTATGCCGCGGCCGACGGTCACGCGCGCGCGGCGGTCTTCCAGACCAGTTTCGCGGAGGAAACCGAGACCGACCTGTTCGCCGAGCAGGCCGTGCTTTGCGGAGGGCTGGGACAGCTGATCACGGCGGCCTTCGAAACGCTCACCGAGGCCGGCTACCCGGAGGAGGTGGCCTATTTCTGCTGCCTGCACGAGGTCAAGCTGATCGCCGACCTGGTGCAGTCGCGGGGGATCGCGGGCATGCGCCGCTCGATCTCCAGCACGGCGGCCTACGGGGACGCCACGCGGGGGCCGCGGGTGATCGGCCCGCAGAGTCGCGGGGCCATGCGCGAGATGCTCGCCGAGATTCGGGATGGTCGCTTCGCGGCGGAGCTGGATCGCGAAATGGCGGCCGGCGCACCCACCCTGGCGCGCTGGCGCGCGGCGGCCGAGACGCACCCGCTGGAAGCCGTGGGCGAGCGCGTGCGCGCCCTGATGCCATGGCTCGGGCGCGACTGACGGGTGGAAATCGCGTGCCGCGCATGAGTAAATGACGAGTCGGCACTGATCGAACAGGATCCCATGGACGAGCCCCGCCCGAAACGCAAGGGCATTTACGTGCTGCCCAACCTCATCACGACCGGCGCGCTGTTCGCCGGCTTCGCCGCCGTGGTCACGGCCATGGACGGCAATTTCGTCACGGCCGCCGTCGCGATCTACATCGCGGGCGCCCTGGACGGGCTGGACGGGCGCGTGGCCCGCATGACCAGCACCGAAAGCGAGTTCGGCAAGCAGTACGACAGCCTGGCCGACATGGTGTCCTTCGGCCTGGCCCCGGCGCTGGTGTTCTATCTCTGGGGCGCGCAGGAGCTGCAGGAGCTCGGCTGGCTGTGGGGCAAGCTGGGCTGGCTGGTGGCCTTCTTCTTCGCGGTCACCGCCGCCCTGCGCCTGGCGCGCTACAACTCGCGCGGCGCGTCCGCCGACAAGCGTTATTTCGAGGGCTTGCCCAGTCCGTCCGCCGCGGCGCTGGTGGCCGGCCTCGTCTGGCTCAGCACCGTGCTGGAGGCCTCGGGCGCCTTTGCGATGATCGCGGGCCTCGTCATCACCGCCCTGGCGGGCGCGCTGATGGTCAGCCGGCTGGCCTACTACAGCGGCAAGGACTTCAACCTGGGCGGACGCATCCCGTTCGGCTACGCGCTGCTCATACCCGCGATCTTCATACTCATCAGCCTCAATCCGCCGACCGTGCTCTTCCTGATGTTTTTCAGCTACGCGATGTCGGCGCCGCTGCTCGCCGGATGGCGCATGCTGCGCCGCCGCCGCCGCCGGCGGGCGCGCGAGGAGCGGACCGGGGGAGAGGACTGAGGTGGACGCGCGGCGGCGCGCCTGCCTGGAGGCCATGGGTCTGCCGGCCTGGTCACGGCGCCCGGACCGGATTCTGCCGGGCGCGCCGTTTCCGGCCGTGCAAGAACGAGTGGCGCAGCAAGCCGACGCGCCCGTCGCGGAGGAAAATCCCGCAAGACTGGACTGGGACGCGCTGGAAGCGCGGGTCAGCAGCTGCACCGCCTGTGCACTGCACGCCGGACGCACCCGGACGGTGTTCGGGGTGGGCGCCCGGGACGCCGACTGGCTGATCGTCGGGGAGGCGCCCGGCGCGGAGGAGGACCGCCAGGGCGAGCCCTTTGTCGGCCGCGCCGGCAAGCTGCTGGACGCGATGCTGGCCGCTCTCGGCCAGAGCCGCGCGCAGGTGTATATCGCCAACACGGTGAAATGCCGCCCGCCGCAGAACCGCAACCCGCTGCCCGCGGAAACGGACTGCTGCGCGCCTTTTCTCGACCGGCAGATCGAACTGCTTGCGCCCCGCATCATTCTCGCCGTGGGCGCGGTCGCGGCCCGCCGGCTGCTCGCCACGGACGCGCCGGTCGGCCGCTTGCGCGGACAGGTTCACCACTACGGGCCGGCGAGCATTCCGCTGGTGGTCACCTGGCATCCCGCTTACCTGCTGCGCAAGCCCGAGGCGAAGGCGGGCGCCTGGCAGGACCTGGTGCTGGCGGCCGGCGCCGCCGGCGCGCCGCGCGGGAGCCCGGGCTGATGAGTGCGGCGGTGGAAGACTGGCGACCGCACGCGCGCCCGATGACCGAGGCGGACCTGGACGCGGTCACGAGCATCGAGCAGCGCGCCTACGGCTATCCCTGGTCGCGCGGGATCTTCATCGATTGCCTGCGGGTGCCCTACGTGTGCGAACTGCTCGAGCAGGCGGGCAGCGCGGTCGGCTACGCGATCATGTCGATCTCGGCAGACGAGGCGCACCTGCTCAACCTTTGCCTGGACCCGCGTTTGCAGGGGCGCGGGCTGGGCGCGCGCCTGCTCGACCACATGACCGAGCTTGCGCGCGACCGGCGGGTCGCGGTGATCTACCTGGAAGTGCGGCCGTCCAACGCCGCGGCGCTCGCGCTTTACCGGCGCGCCGGCTTCAGCCGCATCGGCGTTCGCAAGGCTTATTACCGCGCCGGCCCGGCGCGCGAAGACGCACTGGTGCTGGCGCGGACGCTGTGAGGCATGCGGCCCCGGGGTCGGGCTTGCTGTTAGAATAGCCGGCTAGTTTCGGCTCCGGCACCGCTGTGCCGCTACCCCACGGACCCAGATGACCGCACTACCCGCCGAGATCGCGAAGCGCCGCACCTTCGCGATCATCTCCCATCCCGATGCCGGCAAGACCACGCTGACCGAAAAGCTGCTGCTGTTCGGCGGCGCCATACAGATGGCGGGCTCGGTCAAGGGCCGCAAGTCCGAGCGGCACGCCATGTCCGACTGGATGGCGCTGGAAAAGCAGCGCGGCATCTCCGTGACCTCTTCCGTGATGCAGTTCCCCTACCGCGGGCGCATCGTGAACCTGCTGGACACGCCGGGGCACGCCGATTTTTCCGAGGACACCTACCGCACGCTGACCGCGGTCGATTCCGCGCTGATGGTGATCGACGCGGCCAAGGGCGTGGAGGAACGCACCATCAAGCTGATGGAAGTCTGCCGGCTGCGCACCACGCCCATCATCAGCTTCATCAACAAGCTGGATCGCGACGGGCGCGAGCCGCTCGAGCTGCTCGACGAAGTGGAGCGCGTGCTGGCGATCCGCTGCACGCCCGTGACCTGGCCGATCGGCATGGGACGCGAGTTCCGCGGTGTCTACCATTTTCTGCAGGATCGCATATTCGTCTACCAGCCCGGCGAAAAGGGCGCGGCCGGCGAGACGGCGGTGATCGACGGGCTGGACTCCGACGAGGCGGACCGTTTCCTTGGCAGCGACGCCGCGGCCTTCCGCGAGGAGGCGGAGCTGGTGCGCGAAGCCTGCGACGACTTTGACCTGGAGGCTTACCTGGGGGGGCTGCAGACGCCGGTGTTCTTCGGCTCCGCCATCAGCAATTTCGGCGTGCGCGAGCTGCTGGACGGCTTCATCGAGTGGGCGCCCCCGCCCGCGCCGCGCGACAGCACCACCCGGCAGGTCGCGGCGGGCGAGCCGGCGCTGACGGGTTTCGTCTTCAAGATCCAGGCGAACATGGATCCCGCGCATCGCGACCGCATCGCTTTTTTCCGCATCTGCTCGGGCCATTACACGCGCGGCATGAAGCTCAGGCACGTGCGCCTGGGCCGCGACGTGCGCATCGCCGACGCCCTGACCTTCATGGCCTCGGACCGCGAGCGGGCGGAAGAGGCCTGGGCCGGGGATATCCTCGGGCTGCACAACCACGGCACCATCAATATCGGCGACACTTTCACCGAGGGCGAGGAGCTCACTTTCAAGGGCATCCCGAATTTCGCGCCGGAGCTTTTTCGCCGCGCCGTGCTCGGCGACCCGCTGCGGGCCAAGGCGCTGCACAAGGGCCTGGACCAGCTCTGCGAGGAAGGCGCCACGCAGCTGTTCCGGCCGATGCGCAACAACGACGTCATCCTGGGCGCCATCGGCCAGCTGCAGTTCGAGGTGGTCGCGTGGCGGCTGAAGCAGGAATACGGCGTCGAGTGCCGCTTCGAGGCGGTCAATGTGGCGACGGCGCGCTGGGTCTATTGCGACGATGCGCGGCGCCTGGAGGAATTCCGCAACAAGGCCGCCGAGCACCTTGCCGTGGACCATGCCGGGGCGCTGGTCTACGTGGCCCCGTCGCGGGTCAACCTGCAGCTGACCGAGGAGCGCTGGCCGGAGCTGCGCTTCATGCGCACCCGGGAACACCTGGCGGCCTGAGATACAGCGAGCCGCCAGGCACCAGGCCAGGAACCAGGCCAGGGACGCAAGCCGGCGGCGGAGGTCAGGGGCGGAAGGCGCGGGTCTCGCGTCGCAGCAGGGGCAGCAAGGCCGCTTCGTCGGCGCGCGGCTCGTAGCGCAGCGCCAGGTAGAGACGCGTGATTCGCTCGACGCGCTCGGCCGTGTCGGGCCGGCTTTGGGCCACGCGCTGCGCGAAATCCCGCGGGCCCTCCTGCGGCAGCCGCGTCAGCCCGGCCCGCGCCAGCCGGCGGCAGAACTCGCGATACAGCCGCGCGGCCTCCGGCTGCGGCGGCGGGCGCAGGCGCCATGCCAGCCAGAGCGTCAGCGACAGCATGATGGCCGCGACCAGCGCGGTCAGCCCGATCACCAGCGCGCGCCAGTCGCCGCCCGGCAGGCCCAGCCTGGCGAGCAGGGCGAGCTGGCGCTCGGGCCCGTAGCCCAGCACCCAGTCGATCCACATGCTGTTGAGCGCGTCCCAGCTCTGGCTGAGCTCACGCAGCCCGCGCCAGTTGCGCAGCATCGCGCCCGGCACCCGCTCGCCCGCCGGCAGGGCGTCGCTGAGGCTCATCTCGATACGGTTGGGCGCGATCGCGCCGGTGGGGTCGACCCGTGTCCAGCCGCGCCCCTCCAGCCAGACTTCGGACCAGGCATGCGCCTCCGACTGGCGCACCACCAGGCGCTCGCTGAAAGGGTTGATCTCGCCGCCCTGGTAGCCGGTCACCACCCGCGCCGGCACGCCGGCGGCGCGCGCCAGCACCGTGAACGCGGAGGCATAGTGCTCGCAGAAGCCGCGGCGGGTGCCGAACAGGAACGCGTCCACGGGATGCGCGCCGGTGAGCGGCGGCGGTTGCAGCGTGTAGACGAAGGGCGCCTCGCGGAAGTGCGCCAGCAGGGCCTCCACCAGTTCAGCGTCGGAGTCCGTCGCAGCGCGCAGTTCGGCGGCCAGCGCCGCAGCTCGCGGGTTGCGGCCTTCGGGCAATTGCAAGGCGCGCGCTCGTGCGAAGCGGCCCAGCGACAGCTCGGGGATCGCGTCCGGCCAGGACTCCAGCTCGAGCGCCCGCACGCTGTCCACGGGCCGCGGGGACACGAGCTGGAAAGCGGTGGTGAGCCGGGCTTCGCGGTCCGACCATTCGGCCGGGTAGTCCAGCGCGAGCAGCCAGGCGCGGCCATGGGGCTCCAGGATGATGCGGTAGCGATAGGGCCGGCCGCGCAATTCCATGCGCGTGTCCAGCCGCAGCATGCGGTCCAGGTTTTTCCAGGTCGAGCCGTCGAAACGCTCCAGCACCGGGCCGCGCCAGTAGCGGTCCGATGAAGGCGGCGGCGCTCCCTCGAAGCTGACCCTGAAGGCGATCTCGTCGGACTGGATGAGGTTGGAGATCATGCCCGGCGACATCTCGTCCGACAGGCCGGTCAGGCCCGCGTTGCTGCGCGAGGGCAGCGCCCAGAACGGCCCCGGCACGCGCGGAAAAAGCAGGAACAGCACCAGCGCCACCGGGATCGCGAAAGCCAGCATGCGCAGTACCAGCCCGGTGGCCGTGCGCCAGGGCAGCGGCTCGCCGCCGCGCACGCCCTGCAGCAGCGCGACGGCGATGGCCGTGACGCTGGCGGCGAGCCAGGGGAGACTCCAGATGGGCTGGTCGTAGAGCAGCTGCATCAGGACGATGAAGAAGCCGATGAAGGACAGCACCTGGATGTCCCGCCGCGTGCGCGTCTCGAGCAGTTTCATCGCGCCCATCACGACCAGCAGGCCGCCACCCGCTTCCAGGCCGTTGAAGGTGCGATAGGTGAACAGCACGCCCAGCACGCAGGCGGCGGCCAGCGTGATCCGCAGCCAGCCGGGCGGGAGCCGCCAGCCGGCGCGCTGCACCGCCAGCCGCCACAGCACGCTGAGGGCGAATACCGCCGTGACCCACGGCGGCAGCCGCGGCGCCGCAGGGGCCAGCGCCAGCGCCAGCGCGCCCAGCATCCAGCCCAGCCGGAGTGCCGCGGGGTCAGACACCGTCCGCGGTCTCTCCGTAAAGCGCCAGGGCACTCAGGCAGCGGTGCCGGTGCTCAGGCCCGATGCCCGGCGCGATCTGCGCTCCCGGGATGCGCAGGCCGAAGGTGCCGCCGCCGGCCTGCGCGTCCAGCACCCAGCGGCACAGCACGGACAATTTCTGCTCCAGGGGCATCCCCGGCAGGCTGTCCCAGTCGAGCCAGGCGCTGCCGCGCGGGCTGCCGGTGAACTGTTTCACCGGCAGTGCGCCGCCGCGGGCGGCCGCCTTCCAGGCGATGCGGCGCGGCGAGTCGCCCTTGCGGAACTCGCGCAGGCCGGCGAAATCCTCCTCGCCGAAATGCTCGTCCCACTGGCCTTCGGCATCCTCGGGACCGCCGGCCGGCGGCGGCGGGGCGTGCTCCGCGGGGGCGGGATACACGATGCCCTCGCAAGCGGGGTGCAACCAGGCCCAGGCGCGGAACAGCCCGAAGGGGAACACCGTGTCCACGCCCACGCGGTCCACGCGCAGGCGGCCGCGGTGCGCCGTCGGCAACTCCAGCGGTAGCGAAGCGACGACCCCGGCGGGCAGGTCCAGCGGACGCGATCGCACCCCCGCGCAGCTGGCCTCGAGGTCATGACGGGCCCCCTGGCCGCTGTTCTCCATCACCAGCTCGAGCTGCGCCGGCCGGCCGGCGAAGGTCGGGTG
>Ga0102938_10003633_pt1 | contig 11475 bp, 8 predicted proteins | sample SalPonR2_B_D2_MG_FD_84516 | JGI IMG/M metagenome (GOLD analysis project Ga0102938, IMG submission 84516) | Salt pond soil microbial communities from South San Francisco under conditions of wetland restoration - Salt Pond MetaG R2_B_D2_MG | ecosystem: Environmental > Aquatic > Marine > Intertidal... | reverse complement strand
GAGGCATCTGCGACCACTGCGGGTGGCGATGCAGGAGGCGGCGGTGGTGCGTCGGGGATCGATCTCGATGCCTTGTACGAGGCGGCGCAGGAAGAGGGCAAGGCCATCGTGTACACCTCGAGTGCCGAGTCGTCGTTCAACGCGATGTTGGAGGGCTTCGGTGAGTTGTATCCCGGTATCGACGTCGAGTTCGTCCGTGTGAATTCTTCCGCTCTGTCGCAGCGTTTCGGTGCCGAGCTCGACAGTGGTGCTCCCACGGCGGATCTCGTGGGGGGCCATGGTGCTGTCGAGTTCCATCTCGCTGCTCTCGAGAACGGGTGGCAGGTGCCGTTGGACGAGTTGCCGCTTCCCGAGGAGTTCCCGAGTGATTTCGTCGATCCGTCGTTGGGTCCGATCATCGGCCAGCCGCTTCCCGTGTTGTTGTACAACACCGATCTCGTTGGCGACGACGAGATCCCCACGACCTGGCAGGACCTCGCCGATCCCAAGTGGAACGGGCAGGTCCTGATGTCGGATCTCGAGGAACAGTTGTGGCATGTCGGTGTGTACGGCACCGTCATCGAGGAGTTCGGTGAGGAATGGGCGGAGGGCTTCATGGCCAACGAGCCGCGGGTGGTGGCTGGTGGTGTTGCCCCGATCACCGAGTTGATCGCGGCGGGTGAAGCTGCTGTCGCACCCATTGGTTTCGCTCCGATTGCCGAGTCGCTCAAGGCGTCGGGTGCGCCGATCGACTACACGGTGCCGGATCCGCAGACGTCGGTGCCGGCGGTGGTCGCGATCAACGCCACGGCCGAGAACCCGAATGCTGCACGGCTGCTGTTTCATTACATGCACACCGAGGACGGCGTCGAGAGGCTGACGTTGTTGGGGTCTCACGCGCCGTACCAGACCGATCGCACGTACACCTGGATCCCCGACGACCTGCGATGGGTGACCGACGCAGACCACGTGGCCCGCATCAGCGGACTGCTCGGCCAATGAGCCATGACACACGAGCAGCAGCGCCGAGACCGACACGAGGAGGGACGATGAACAGCGTCGACGAGCGGTTCGCGCAGGAACTCGTCGACATCGATGCGGCCTCTCTGAGCGAAGAGGACCTCATCCAGGTCGAGCGCCTCCTCTACGACTACGCCACCGTGACCTTCGGAGGTTCGGCACTCCCGTGGGTGCGCACTCTTCGCCGCTGGGCCGAGCGTGCGGACGGCAGTGGGAACGCCCGGGTCATCGGCAGCGGCCTCACCGTCTCTGCCGACCTCGCAGCGCACCTCAACGCGACGGCGGCGCACAGCTACGAACTGGACGACACCCACGGGATGTCACTGAGCCACCCGGGATCGGTCGTGCTCTCCGCAGTGCTCGCCGTGGCAGAGGCCCCCTCGGTCGATCTCGCTCCGGGTGACCTCGCAGCGGCGGTCGTCGCCGGCTACGAAGCGATCGGGCGGCTGGGACGAACTGCAGGGGCATCAGCCCTCATCGGTCGTGGCTTCCACCCGACCGCGCTGCTCGGTCCTTTCGGAGCGTCGGTCGCCGCGGGCAAGGTGCTGGGTCACAGCGTCGAGGAGGTGTTGGTCGGCTGGGGCCATGCGCTCTCTGCGTGCAGCGGCTCGATGCAGTTCTCGCAGGATCCGCGCGGCACGGACATCAAGCGACTCCACGCCGGCCTCGCGGCTCGCAATGGGGTCCAAGCCGCCGAGATGGCTGGGATGGGGCTCGGAGCGCCGCACGACGCGCTTGCGGGTCGTTATGGTCTCCTCGGGTTGTACGCGGCCGCGGAGCCGAACCTCGACGAGCTCGAGCAGTCGGTGAGCGGACGACGGACCATCCACGAAATTCTGCTGAAGCCCTACGCGAGCTGTGCACTGATACACGCCACGGTCGACGCTCTCGCGATCGCGCTGGAGGGTGTCGATGTCACGCCCGAACAGGTGCGGGCGATCCGAATCGGCGCGCAGCAGAAAGCGGTCGACCAGCACATGGAGCGACGGCCGAGCTCGCCCATGTCCGCCCAGTACAGCCTGCCCTTCGTCGTCGGAGCGACGCTGACGGCGGGACCGTGGGACTACAGCGTCTACCAACAGTTCGAGGGGCCCCAGCACGATCAGATCCTGGCGTTCGGCGATCTGGTGGAGGTCTACCTCAACGAGGAACTCGAGCGGGACTTCCCCACCCGTGGCGGCAGCGAGCTCACCGTCGAGCTCGTCGACGGCACGACACGCGCTGCCACGGTACGCGAGAGCCTCGGCTCGCCCAAGGTTCCAATGGCACCCGAGCAGATCAAGCGCAAGGGCGAGGGACTGCTCGGCAGCTCTCACCCCGAACTCGACCTCGACCTTCTGGTCGAGCACGTCAACTCGGTCGTGCGTGACAGCGACATCACCTCGTTCATGGGGATGCTGTCCGGCGCACCATCCGCACAGGGCGCGACCGAGGAGAGCCTGGCATGACCGGCAGTCTGCTCGACACCATGGCGGCCTGGACGGTCGCGCGCCGGTGGGACTCCTTCACCCCCGACGCTCGCAAGAGCGCCGAGCGCGGGGTCCTCGATACGTGGAGTGCGATCCTGGCAGGTCGGGCGCACGACGTCCCACAGCTCGCCCGACAGGCGACGACCGGTCGGCCCGGGTCGTCGGTCGAGCTCGTCGGAGGTGCTCGCTTCGACGCGGCGTCGGCCGCCTTCATCAACGCAGTGGCCGCCCACGTCCTGGACTACGACGACAGCGCCGTCGGGAATCTGATCGGTCACCCGAGTGCGGTCGTGCTTCCGACGGTCTGGGCGGTCGGCAGCGAGGTCGGAGCGACCGGTGACGAGCTGCTGACCGGGTACATGACCGGCGTCGAGTGCATGATGCGTCTCGCGTCCGCGTTCGGTGGCGGAGGGGCGGCCTATGCGCGCGGGTTCCACTCCACGACGATTCTCGGGACGGTCGGTGCTGCCGCCGGCGCCGCTCGGATCGCCGCACTCGACCCCGAGGCCACGCGAGCGGCCATCGGTCTGGCGGCGTCATGGGCATCCGGTACCCGCTCGACCTTCGGTTCCCCGGGAAAGGCCGTGCAGGTCGGCAGGGCTGCCGAGGCGGCAGTACGTGCTGTCGAACTCGCTCGCGTCGGTCTGGACGGTGGGGCCGATGTGCTCGACTCGCGCATCGGGTTCCCGGGGGTGCACTTCGGCCTCGCCGCCGATCACGATCGGTCGTGGAGCGAGAACTTCCTCTCCTTGGGCGCCGGCGACGTCATGGACGACGGGGCGGCTTCCAACGTGTTGGCGGATCCTGGACTGCGGACCAAGGCATACGCCGCATGCCGTGGGAGCCATCGCACCATCGAGGCGGCGATCGAACTCCGGCGTTCTCTGGGCCTCGACCCCGGCGAGATCATCAGGGTCGAGGTCGACCCGACCGCGGAGGGGCGTCAGATCCTTCACTACTCGTCGCCGCGCACCGAACTCGAGGCCAAGTTCAGCATCGAGTACGGAGTTGCCGTCGCACTCGTCGACGGTGCTGGTGGCATCGCCCAGTTCAAGCAGAGCCGCGTCGAATCCCCCGACGTACGGGAGATCCTGGAGAAGATCGAGCTCGTCCCCACCGACGAGGTGCCCACCTTCTCCGAACCGTCACGACCTGAGAGCGTGGAGGTGACCACAGCGCATGGCACGTTCCGTCAGGTCATCGAGGTGGAGATCGGTCACCCTCGGCGCCCCCTCTCCGCCGAACACTCGATCGAGAAGTTCCGCGAGTGTGTCCGAGAGGGTGTGCCCGGCGCGTCGGAAGGTGCGGCAACGCAGGTCCTGCATCTGATCGAGCGGCTCGCCGAAGGTGGATCGGTGACGCTGCTCGACGAGCTCCTCGTCGGACTTCTGGCCGAGGCAAGCACCCCATGAGCGACAACGAATCGTCGCCTCCCACACCGAACGGCGCCGGTTTCCTCTGGGGAGGCCGCGAAGGTGGTCTCGAGGCGTTCCAGGCGCTCAAGATCGTCGAGCTGACGGGCGAACGCAGTGCAGGCGCGCTGACCGGTCGGATGCTGACACAGCTCGGCGCGTCATGCGAACGTCTCGACATCGGCGACGCCACAACCGAATCGATCGTCGACGACGCCTCCGAGCAGGTCAGGGCATGGCGCGAGGAGCTGGCAGCGATGTACGGGGCCGGCAAGCGCATTCGCCAGCAGGCGCAACTCGACGATCTCGACTCGTTGTTGGATGGTGCCGACATCGTGCTCCTCGACGACATGGGAGTTCGAGCCCTGGGCGGCTCCGAGAAACTCGCGGTGGTCTCGTCCCGGTTCCCTGCGCTCATCTGCTGCCAGGTGACCGGGGTCGGTGAATACGACGACGCCGGAGGATCGCGAGCGACGGAGTTCACGATCCAGGCGGCGGCGGGAGTGCTCGGAACCACCGGTCACTCGTTGCAGGACACCGTGCGAGCCGGCTTCCCGGTGGGCGCAACCATCGCAGCACTCAACGCGATCAGCGGGATTCTGGCGGCGCTGTTCCGTCGCCAGCGCACCGGTCAGGGCACCCGCATCGACACGACCGTGTTCGACGGCCTGTTCTTCTTCCTCGGGACATTCATCACGAAGTGGCTGGAGGCCGGGATCGAGCCACAGCCGGTCGGGAACCGTCACCCTGTCATCGGTCCGTGGAACGATTACCCGACGGCCGATGGCAGTGTCGTGATCTGTATCGCGACCGATGCGGCCTGGCTTCGTCTGTGCGAGCTGGTGGGAACGGGGCCGGAGCGCAGCCACTTGCCCGGATGGAACAACAACGAGCGCGTCGCCAATCAGGACGAGATCGATGTCTGGATCTCGGAGTGGTCACGGACGCGCACCAGCGAGGACGTCTTGTCGCAGGTCGATCAGCTGGGGGTGCCGTGCAGTCGTTTGCGGTCGCTCGCAGAGGTACTCGACAGCGAGCAGACCCGAAATCGTGGTCTGATCGAAAACGCTGCGAACGGAGCGCGCATCGCGCGACTGCCGTTCCGCTTGAGGAGGCTCTAGTGGCACTTCCGTTGGACGGCGTTCGCGTCATCGAGATGGGCTATTACACCGCCGGCCCGGTCGCCGGCCGATACCTCTGCGACCTCGGCGCGGAGGTCGTGCGTATCGAGCCCGGTGACGGCGATCCGACACGTGGAGCCGGTGGCCGGGCCTCTGCAGGATGGAGCTTCCTGTACGGTCAGAACAACGCCGGTAAACAGAGCATCTCGTTGGACCTCAAGGCCGCTGACAGCCTGCAGACGATGGGCGGGCTGCTCGCTCAAGCCGACGTCTTCTTGTGCAGCTTCCCGCCCGAGGTGATGGCACGACTGCACCTTGCACCCGATGACTGCCGCCAGTTCAACCAGCGTCTGGTGTACTGCGGAGTCAGCGGCTTCGGTCTCGATTCACCTCCAGCGCAACGGGCCCTCGACATGGCGATCCAGGCGCAGGCCGGGATGATGAACCTCACCGGTCACGACGGGCGACCCACCAAGATCGGGATTTCGATCTGCGACGATCTTGCAGCGCAAACCGCAACCTTCGGGATTCTCGCCGCGCTGGTCGAACGGGATGCGAGCGGGTGCGGGCAGCTGGTGGATGTCGCCATCTACGATGCGGCCGTCTGGGCCACCGAGCACCGCTGGCCGTCCGTTCTCCAGCAGCCACCGTTCCCGGACCAGCTGGGCAACTCCGACCCGTCCGAGGGCGTCGAGGACGTACTGCGGTGCAGCGATGGGCGCATTGCGATCTCCCTGCCATGGGGCGGCACCAACTCCCAACTGTCGGCGCTGCTCGGAGAGACGGACGGCTCGGTGACGCCGAGCGAGGCGCTCGAGATGCTCCGGAGGTGGGCCAGCACGCTGACCACGACCCGAGCGGTCACCGAACTCGAGGTTGCCGGAGTGGTCTGTGCACCGGTTCGTTCCATCAGTGAGGTACTGGACACGTCCGAGGTCGTTGCCGGTGGCCTGCTGGATGTGCCGGAGGGTGGGATGCCCGCTGCCATCAACAGCCCGCTCGTGATCGATGGCCAACGGCTCCGACCAGTCGGGCCGGCGCCCAGCCTGAACGAGCACGATCCGGGTCTCTGGGGCCGGTGGGGTTCGCGTGAGGCGTGATCCCTTCGAGGACGACGTCCACACGGCGATGTCGGCGGTTCGCAACGGTGGGCACAATCTGCTGACCCACTTCTACGGGCTCGAGTGGCTCACGGAGGGTGACGGTGAGGCGAGCGCCTCGATCCCTGCTCGCGTCCAGTCCCTCGATCACACGGGAAGATTCGCGTCGACCCCCACCTTGATGTTGGCGGATCTCGTGCTCGGTCGGGCGGCGCGGAGCTACTTCGGTGCTGGGTCCGCAGGGGTCACCAGCGAGATCAGCGTCGACCTGTACGCGCCGTTGCCCGCGGGCAGCGAGCTGACCTGTCGAGCGGAGTGGATGATGGGCAGTGGCCGTCGTGCGGTCTCTGCGGGTTGGATCATCGACGACGTCGGGACCAGGGTCGCGAGGGTGCGCGGCGCCTTCGTCACGCTCAAGGGGGTTGCTCGGTCCTCCCCGGATTCCGGAGGCGGTTCTGGCGATGGGGTGCACGACACGCCTCTCTCCACCACAGAGCGCCTCCTGCTGGACACACTGCTCGCTCGGCATGCTGCGGCACCCGCCCTGCACGGCCAGTGTGAGGTCCTCCTGGGCCGCCAGACCCTGCATGCACTTGACGGCGACGAGGTCGAGCTTCGTCAGGAGCCCGGCCCTCTGATCCGCAACCGGACCGGACGCGTGCAGGGCGGTGTGATCGCCGGAATGCTCTTCGATGCCTGTCGGGATGGCAGCTTGCACGGCGAGCCCGACTGGGACCTGTCCACGTTCAACCTCCGCTTCGTCCATCCAGGGCTGCTCGAGGGCGACGATCTCGTCGTGACGGGGCGGATCGATCAACGAGAGACCGAGCGAGGCGTGGCGTGCGTGAGTGCACGTCTGGACCAGGCGCCTCGATCGGGCCTCGCACTGGCCAACGCGATCGTCGCGCGGTCTCCCTACGGCAAGGCGGTCAGCGCTGTCACATCGGCGCCGAATGATCCGGCTGGACCATGCCGGACCGAGGACATCATCACAACTGGAGGACCACATGATCACCGTTGAGACCGAAGAAATGGAGATGCTCCGCGAGACCGTGCGGAAGTTCGGACAGCGAGAGATCGCCCCGTACATCGACGACTGGGATCGCCGGGCCTTCGTCCCGAGGGAACTCTCCCGCAAGATGGCAGAGCTGGGCCTGCTCGGAGGGCGCCTGTCACCGGAGATGGGTGGTTCGGGGATGACCTACCCGATGATCACCGCGGTCATCGAGGAGATGAGCTACTTCAGCGCCGCAGCGGGTGCCTCGGTCGGTGCCCCGAGCGCCTCGGTCGGCATGGGTCTGCAGATGCAGGGCACCCCCGAGCAGATCGACCGCTTCCTGCGTCCGCTTCTCGCCGGAGAGGCCCGCGCTGCCGCCGGCGTGACCGAACCCCACTCCGGCACCGACATCGTCCACCGCATGCAGACGACGGCAAGGAAGGAGGGGACCGACTACATCCTCAACGGGGAGAAGGCCTGGATCAGCGGCATCAAGAACGCCGACTGGATCGTCACCTTCGCCACTCTGGAGAAGAGCAAGGGACACAGGGGCGTCACCGCGTTCATCGTCGACATCGACACCCCAGGTGTCTCCACGCAGCACTACGAGGACTCCCACGGAGCCCGGACGTTCGTGAGCGGCTCGGTGTTCCTGCAGGACGTCGTTGTCAGCGAGGACCGCCGACTCGGAGAAGAAGGGGAGGGATATCGGATCCTGATGGCGGGAACCGAGATCGGTCGCCTGGCGTGTGCTGCACGAGCATGCGGCATGCTGCGAGCGACGCTGGACGTGTCCGTCGAGTACGCCAAGACGCGCGAGACCTTCGGCCAGCCGATCGGCCGCTATCAACTCGTGCAGGACAAGATCGCCACGATGGCGACGAATCTCGATGCTGCGCGCCTGCTGACGTACCGGGTCGCAGAGCTGAAGGAGGCCGGCGTCGAGCGGGTCCAGCGCGAGGCCAGCATCGCCAAGCTCTTCTCGACGAACGCACTCGTCGAAGCAACCAACGAAGCGATGCAGATCCATGGCGCGAACAGCCACTCACCGGCCTACTCGGTCGGGCGGCTGTGGCGAGATGCGAAGTCCACGCAGATCTTCGACGGGGTCAACGAGATCCACAAGGTCATGATCGCCGAGGCCGAACTCGGCTATCGCTGACGGCTGAATCGTCTGACCGGGAGGCTGATGTGATGATCGAAGGAAAAGACATGGAACGTGCGTCGAGCGGTGCGACGATCCGCGTGCTGGAGCTGGCGCAGGAGGTGGCCGGCCCATCGGTGGGTCGCTACCTGGCGCTGTCGGGTGCCGAGGTGGTCAAGGTCGAGCAGCTCCCCGACGGCGACCCGACGCGTGCAGCGCAGCCGGTCGGGGTCGAGGCATCCTCGCTGTACGAGTACCTCAACGCCGGAAAGAGCAGTATCGGGATCGACTGGGACGACGCCGAGTCCGCAGCGCAGATCCAGCGGCTGTGGTCCTGGGCCGACCTGGTGATCGTCGACGAGGCGTTCCTCACCCGAGAGCCCGTACGGGAGCTCGTGCACGCCGGGAGTGGGCCCATCGTCACCACCGTCACGCCGTTCGGACTCGACGGGCCGTACGCGGGCCGGCCTGCGACCAGTTCCACCGTTTTCGCCATGGGTGGCGAGACGATCATGCTGCCCGGAGGGTTGGGATACGAACTGTTCCCCGACGATCCACCCCTGGTCCCGCGGGGTGCAATGGCGGACATCGACGGAGCCGCGATCGCTGGGCTCGTCTCCCTGGCCGCGTTGATCCATGGTGAGGGTGGGCATGTCAACGACATCTCTCGGTGGGAGGCAGAGGTGAGCTTGAATCGCTGGATCCTGAGCCACTTCGATGACTCCGGCTGGCGGGAATCCCGCGCCACCCGTGCCTACTCCTACGGCGGTCTCACCGAATGCGCCGACGGGTTCGTGATGATCCAGATCGCGACCGAGGACCAGTGGCAGTCCTTCGTGCTCATGATGGGCGAACCCGCCTGGGCCACGGATGCGGCCTATGGAAGCGAGCCTGGGCGAGCCGCCGCCGGCGGTGAGATCGGCGAGCGCATCCGCCAGTGGGCGAGCCAGCTCGACAAGGCCACGATCTTCGAGCTCGGCATCGAGCACGGCGTCCCCGTCGCCCCGTTCCGCGAGGTACCCGAACTCCTGGACTGCCCCCAGTTCGGCGGGCGGGGCTTCTTCATGGCCTACCCGTCGAAGGATGCTGTCCAACGCAGTGTGCCGACGTTGCCGTACGTGCAACACCGTGAACCTCTGCGAGCCGCACCGGCGCTCGGGGAGCACACCGATGCCGTGTTGTCCGCACTCGGTGCCGGCGCATGAGTGCGGGCCACCACCACACGATACGTCGGTGTTCCGGGACGGATCACCCCCTCCAACGAAAGGATGCACGTCATGTCAGAGCAGATACAGGTCACCGCGAACGAGGATGAAGCACTCGAGCGGCGCCGGGCGAGTGAGGAAGGGGCGATCACCGACGAGGCGATTGCACTGCTGCGACAGCGCATCGGCCATCCGGTTCCGCACCGCAAAGCACCGTTCGAATGGGCCGCCGTGGACGTGTTGCGCAACTACGCACGTGGTATCGGTGACATCAACCCCTTCTACCGCGATCTCGGCCATGCGCAATCGAGTCGTTGGCAGACCTTGACCGCACATCCGACGTTCATGCTGTACATGGGTGTCTCGGAAGAGACCAGCATGTCCCCCGAGCTCCTCGCCACCGGCCGAGGCGATCCGCTCAAGGGTGTGCACGCCTTCTACGCGGCCGAGGAGATGCAGTGGTTCTCGCCGATCCGCGCAGGTGACCGACTCGCGATACGCCGAGGACTGGCAGCCGTCGACGACAAGCGCAGCCGTATGGGAAAGCGGGCGGTCCACGAACACGACGAATCGGTCTTCCGCAATGAGCTCGGGGAACTGGTGGGTCTACGACGCTCCACCTTGATCCGGGTGGAACGGGGCAAGGCGCGTGGAGAGAAGAAGTACACCCAGCTCGAGGTTCCGCACCGGTACACCGAGGATCAGATGCGTGAGATCGACGCCGACTACTCCCGCGAATACATCCGTGGCCGAGAGCCGCGGTACTGGGAGTCCGTGAACATCGGCGACGAGTCGGTCCCACTCGTGAGGGGCCCCTACACGACCACGGCATACATCTGCTATGCCGAAGCCACGGGACCGCGCAACGACTACCACCGCGCGCACTCGGACGCGTACCGCTACCGGAGCAGGCACCCTCGCGCATTCCCGCTCAACGAGTCCGGCTTCCCGGACACGATCGCACGGGTGCACTGGGACAAGGAGATGGCACGGCGCGCAGGGCTCCCCGAGACCTACGACTTCGGCGGCGAGCGAGTCGCATGGATGTCGAACGTCGTGACGAACTGGATGGGTGACGATGCGTTCCTGCGTCGGCTCCGCGTCGAGATGCGTGCCTTCTGCTACGTCGGTGACACGGTGTGGCTGACCGCCCGAGTCGTCGACAAGGTTGTCGAAGGCGATGACCACGCAGTGAGGCTCGAGCTGGAGGCGGTCAACCAGCGCGACGAGACGATCGCACTCGGCACGGCCACCGTGCTCCTTCCGAGCGAGAGACGACCCGACAAGCCGACCGTGCCCTCGACGGTCCCCGAAGGACTGTCTCCCTTCCTGTGAGACGCGCGGATCACCGCACGAATCGAGCACCTCGACCACGACTGGGGCAACCATGAGCAATGAACACATCCGTTACCTCGCCGGTATCCGCGTGTTGGACTTCACCTTCCAAGCCGCCGGCGCGTATGCCGCCATGCTGCTGGGCTCGCTCGGTGCCCAGGTGATCAAGGTCGAGAGTGCTGCGCGGCCTGATCCGACCCGGCAACGGGCGAACCGCCCGTACATCCACTCGGTGTTCTACGAGGACGTCAACCTCGACAAACAGGCCATCGCAATCAACATGAAACACCCGGACGGGCGAGAGCTGGCGAAGCGTCTCGCCGGCGAGTCCCACGCGGTCGTCGACTGTTATCGCCCGGGCGTGATGCGGCGATGGGGTATGGGACATGCGGAACTACGAGATCGTCACCCCCACTTGACGACGGCTTCGTTGACAGCGGCAGGACAAACCGGTCCGTACGCGCAACTCCCCGGATATGCGGGCATCTTCAACGCACTCGGTGGTGCCGGCAGCGTCACGGGATACCTCGCAGGCCCCCCGACAGAGCTCCGCACATCCATGGACATGCGCGCAGGTGCGTTGTTCGCCATGGCGATCGCCCAGGGTCTCCTGCACCAGAAACGGACCGGAGAAGGACTCGCGATCGACTTCTCTGCTTCCGAAGCTGCGAGCCTCTCTGTCGGCGACTCCAT
>Ga0102938_10003631_pt1 | contig 11480 bp, 11 predicted proteins | sample SalPonR2_B_D2_MG_FD_84516 | JGI IMG/M metagenome (GOLD analysis project Ga0102938, IMG submission 84516) | Salt pond soil microbial communities from South San Francisco under conditions of wetland restoration - Salt Pond MetaG R2_B_D2_MG | ecosystem: Environmental > Aquatic > Marine >... | reverse complement strand
TCGAAGTTGAATGTGCCCCGGTCGGACCAGCCGTGCTCGTCGTCGCCGATCAGCACGCGATTCGGGTCAGCCGAGAGCGTGGTCTTGCCGGTGCCCGAGAGGCCGAAGAAGATCGCGGTGTCGACCGGGTTGCCGACGGCATGGTTGGCCGAGCAATGCATCGGCATGATGCCTTTTTCCGGCAGCAGGTAGTTGAGCAGCGAGAAGATGGATTTCTTGTTCTCTCCGGCATATTCGGTGCCGCCGATCAGGATCAGCTTGCGGTCGAAGTTCATCGCGATGACCGTTTCGGACCGGCAGTCGTGCTTCTTGGGGTCCGCCTGGAACGAGGGGCAGTTGATGACCGTGAAATCGGCGATGAAGCTGTCGAGGTCTTCGCGTTCGGGGCGGCGCATCATGTGACGGATGAAAAGGTTGTGCCACGCCAACTCCGTGACAAAGCGCACGTCGATGGCGTGCTTGGGATCCGCGCCTCCGGTCAGGTCCTGAACGAAGTATTCGCGCCCCTTCATGTGTTCGAGCATGTCGTGGTAAAGGGTATCGAACCCTTCAGGCGACATCGGCGCATTGTTTTCCCACCAGATCGAGTCGGCCACGCTGTCGGTCTTGACGACATGCTTGTCCTTGGGCGACCGGCCGGTGAACTTGCCGGTGGTGACGAGGAACGCTCCGCCATTGCCCAGCGCGCCTTCGCCGCGTTTCAGGGCCGCTTCGATGAGGGCGGGCTCTGTGAGGTTGTAATAGACATTGCCAAGCCCGTTGATCTGTTGATCTTCCAGCCGGAATTCCGGGTTCACCCGTCCAAATGCCATTTGCCAAGCTCCTGTAGCCGCGCGTCTTGCGGCAGTCTTTCCTTAACGCGCGGTATTTTGCGCGACCCGGACGTCACGTCACAGATGTTGGCCTCTTAACATGGCATTTCCAAGACTGAACAGGATGCAAACACGCCGTTAGCGCAACCAAGACGGGTTTAGCGCAACCATGGCAGAGCTCTGCCGCAGGATGTGATGCAAATTAGCCATCCGTAAGGACTTTTCCGTCTCAATTAGGCAGCGGTCACAAAGTGATTCGCAAATTACGTTGGCGCAAGGCGAAAAATTCCGCATAATGATGAAAAATCATAATCGAGAGCAGTACAAGGAACACAATCCATGTCGAAAATCGCCCTGGTGGACGATGACAGGAACATCCTGACATCGGTTGCAATCACTCTTGAGGCAGAGGGATTCGAGGTCGAAACGTACAATGACGGTCAGGCCGCATTGGACGCCTTCAACAAGAAGATGCCGGATATGGCCGTCTTCGATATCAAGATGCCGCGGATGGATGGCATGGACCTGCTTCAGCGGGTCCGCCAGAAATCCAAGATGCCGGTGATCTTCCTCACGTCAAAGGATGACGAGATCGACGAGGTGCTGGGCCTGCGCATGGGCGCCGACGACTACGTCAAGAAGCCCTTTTCCCAGCGTCTTCTGGTCGAACGCATCCGCGCGCTGCTGCGGCGTCAGGATGCGATTTCCGGCGATGCCGCCGGGACCGAGGTCGAAGAGACCAAACTCATGGTGCGGGGCAACCTCACCATGGATCCGCTGCGCCACTCGGTGTCCTGGAAAGGTCTGGACGTGTCCTTGACCGTGACGGAATTCCTGCTGTTGCAGGCCCTTGCACAGCGTCCCGGCTTCGTCAAATCGCGTGACCAGTTGATGGATGTGGCGTATGATGACCAAGTCTATGTCGATGACCGCACGATCGACAGCCATATCAAACGCCTGCGCAAGAAGATGCGCATGGTCGACAACGAATTTTCGGCCATCGAAACGCTTTACGGCATCGGGTACCGTTATAACGAAGAGTGACCATGGCATTGGTTGAGGGCGCGGCACCCGGAAAATCCGGCGGGCGCAAAGATGCAGATGTGGTTCTCGGGGACGACTGGGTCGCCCCCGACAAAACAGTCGAGTCCGAAGTCCGGTCCAGCCGCGAAAAGCGTGGCCTTTTCTCTCTCAACCGGTCCCCGCTCACGCGGAAGATCATCACGTTCAACCTGGTCGCCCTCAATTTCCTCGTTGCGGGCATCCTGTTTCTCAACTCGTCGCGCGATACGCTTGCAGAACAGAAAGAAACCGCCGTTCGCATCGAAGTCGAGCTGATCGCGGACGTGTTGGAAGCACAGGTGGCGGAGGGCGCGTCCGTCAATCTTGGCACCGGCGAAGGTGTCGACGTGCCTCGCACGCTCACCGAACTCGATGTGCGACCGGGGCGGCGGGTCTTTGTCTTCGATGCGGCGCGCTTTCTGGTGGGCGATCTGGAAAGCGCGCCCGTCGCCACCGGAGCGACGTCCGCCGAAAGACCCACGGTCATTTCCGACTTCCTGATGACCGTCTGGAACAGCGTCTCGGCGATCTTCCGGTCCGATGCCGAGCTCGAGGCCCTGACGCTGGAAGACATATTGCGCCGCGAGATCGAAGAGACCGACCCGTCCCAGACCCGGATCGAACGGGCCGAAGGGCCGAACGGGGAAACGATCTTCACCGCGCTCAGCCCGATCGAAGTCGAAAGCGGAGTCGCCGGAACCGTGGCCTTGATCAGCTACGCACCCGAGATCGACGCCGCTGTGCGGCTCGAGCGGGAGAACGTGTTGCAGATGTTCGTCATCGCGACATTGGTGTCGATCGGCCTGAGCCTGGTTCTGGCTTCCACCATTTCGAACCCGATCTCCAACCTGGCCGATGCCGCCGAAGTCGGACGCGACCGGAACCGCCGGAATGTCTCGTCGGGGCGCATCCGCATCCCCGACCTGACCGCGCGGCCGGATGAAATCGGTCGACTGTCCGGCGCGCTGCGCGGCATGGTCGCGGCGCTCTATGACAGGATCGACGCCAATGAACAATTTGCCGCTGACGTGGCGCATGAAATCAAGAATCCGCTGGCCTCGTTGCGTTCCGCTGTCGGCACATTGCGTGTCGCGCGTAGGCCCGACCAGGTGGATCGCCTTCTCGACGTGATCGATCACGATGTCCGTCGCCTGGACCGTCTGGTCAGCGATATATCCAACGCGTCTCGACTTGACAGCGAATTGGTCAAGGAAGAAGAGGCCGAGTTCAACCTCTTGGAAATGCTTGGCAACCTGGCGCAGTTCCTTGGCGAGGACGCCAAGCGCAAGGGTATCGAATTCATTTCCGACCTGCCTGACAGACCGATACAGGTTCATGGACTCGAAGCGCGTCTGGCGCAGGTTTTCGTCAACCTGATCACCAACGCCATCAGCTTTTGCGAGGATGGCGACGCGATCCGCATCTGGGCGCGCCGTCGGGAAAACCGTGTTCTTATCGTGGTCGAGGATACCGGACCGGGTATCCCGGATGAAGCCCTGACCAAGATCTTCAAACGCTTCTACTCGCAACGTCCCGAGACCGATTTCGGCAACAATTCGGGGCTTGGCCTTGCGATCTCCAAGCAGATTGTCGAGGCGCATGGCGGCGTGATCTGGGCCGAAAACATCCGACCGACCGAAGCGGATGCGACATCGGAGCCGCTGGGCGCCCGTTTCGTCGTCGGCCTGCCGCTCTAGGCCAGAAGGTGTCCGACCCCGAAGCCCTTACCCTGCATGCGACTGCGGTGGCCGTTCACGGGCGCGCGGTTCTTCTTTCCGGGGCCTCGGGGAGCGGAAAATCCTCGCTGGCGCTGGAAATGATGGCGCGCGGCGCGACCCTCGTGGCGGATGACCGGGTGATCCTGTCCGAGGAGGCGGGCCACATCCTGTTGACCTGCCCCGATCCGCTTCTCGGGCTGATCGAGGCGCGGGGCGTGGGACTTCTTTACGCAGCGTATCAATCCCCGGTGCCGCTTGCGCTCGTTGTCGATATGGATATCACGGAGACTGAACGGCTGCCGGCACCAAGACGGATTTCCTACTTCACGCAAACGCTCCCGTTACTTCACAAAGTCGACTCCCGGCATTTTCCTGCGGCAATTCTGCAATATCTAAGGGCGGACGGGCGCGCGTATGCGCGGGCCTGAACGCGAAATCGAGGACATGGCGACCCAACCCGAAGCGAACCGCATCGTATTGGTCACCGGCCCGTCCGGGGCCGGACGGTCTACCGCGATCAATGTACTGGAAGACCTCGGATACGAGGCGATCGACAATATCCCGCTCCGGATGATCCCGCGGCTTTTCGACGGCGTTTCGATCGATCATCCGCTGGCGCTTGGAATTGACGTGCGCAACCGCGATTTTTCGGTGGCGGGGTTGCTCGACCTGCATCTCGATCTTTCGAAACGTCCTGACAGTGCCGCGTCGCTCCTGTTCCTGGAGTGTCGGCCGGACATCCTGCTCCGGCGGTATTCCGAAACCCGGCGCCGCCATCCATTGGCGGGCGACGACACCCCGGAGGCCGGCATCGCGCGCGAGATCGAATTGTTGCGGCCCGTCGAGGAAAAGGCCGACATCCTGATCGACACCTCGCTTTTGTCGCCGCATGAGCTCAAGTCGGAACTGCATCAATGGTTTGCGGACCAAGGGTCACAGAAGCTGTCCGTCGCGGTGCAGTCGTTTTCCTACAAGCGCGGTCTGCCGCGTGGTCTTGACATGGTCTTCGATTGCCGGTTTCTGTCCAACCCCCATTGGGAGCGCGGCCTGAAGGACAAGACCGGGCTGGATGCCGACGTGGCCCGGTTTGTCCACGCCGACGCTCGGTTTGCGCCTTTTGTCGATCGGGTCACGGATCTGCTTGCCTTTCTGCTGCCCGAGATCGAGGCGGAGGGCAAAACCCATCTTTCGGTCGGGATCGGGTGTACCGGCGGGCAACACCGGTCGGTTATCGTGACGGAACACGTTGCAAGAGCCCTTGCAGACAGGGGCTTGCAAGTGTCAACTGACCATAGGGAACTGGCCAGACGGGGACTCGTGGCCACTGGCAGCAAAGATCTGTCGGAACGCGGAAAGGCAACAGAGTGATCGGGATCGTGATTGTCGCTCACGGTGGGTTGGCGAAAGAATATCTTTCTGCCGTCGAACATGTCGTCGGCCATCAGCCCGGCATGGCCGCCGTTTCGATCGAAGCGGATCACAACCGGGATTCCAAGCAATCCGAGATCTGTAGCGTCGCGGACGAGGTCGACACGGGCAGTGGCGTCGTCATCGTGACGGACATGTTCGGCGGGTCTCCATCCAACCTGAGCCTGCGGGCCTGCCAGCCCGAAAACCGCCGCATCGTGTATGGTGCGAATTTGCCCATGTTGATCAAACTGGCCAAAAGCCGCAACAAGACCGTACCAGAGGCGGTCCGTGCGGCCTTGGACGCGGGTCGGAAATACATTGACAGCCAGAACATTACTCTGGATCAGAGCGCGTGATCGCAGGGGGTAGGGAAGGTTATCGAGCATGTCCGTCATCGCGCACCGGGTTTTGAAGATCGTGAACGAGAAGGGGCTGCACGCCCGGGCGTCGGCCAGGCTGGTCGAGGTTGTCGAGGAGTTCGATGCCACGGCCGAGGTGCGCAAGGATGGCATGTGCGCGTCCGGGGACAGCATCATGGGCCTTTTGATGTTGGCAGCTTCCAAAGGAACCTCTATTGAGGTAGAGACCTCCGGGCCGGATGCGGAAGCCCTGGCCACGGCCATTGAACATCTGGTGGCCGACCGCTTTGGAGAAGGCTGCTGATCGACAGGGTTCGGCAGGGCGAACGGAAACAGGACCGCACACTGCCTTATGGTTGACAGCTATCAGCACACATCGACAGATGCGCCTTCCGTGGTGTCGGCTGATGTTCCCTATGACAAGCGCAAACTCAGCTACGCCAATACCTTCACCAATCCGTGGAAAGCCAACACCATTCGCGCGTTGGAGTGGGTGACGGGCAAGATTCCCTTGCTCTATCTCGTGCGCCGGTTCGAGCGTATGGGCCCCGCCGAAGGCCAGGCCTTCTGGGCGCAGGCGCTTGGCTTGATGAATATCTCGCTTGAGACCCCGGCCGAGCAGATCGCGCGGATTCCCAAAGACGGACCGGTGATCATCGTTGCAAACCATCCGCATGGGTTGGTGGACGGAATGGTCCTGGCCGAGCTGATCGGCCGGGTGCGCACGGATTACAAGATCCTGACGCGGTCGCTGTTGACCGGGGTTTCCGAGGTCGAGCAGTTCATGATCCCGGTTCCGTTCCCGCACGAGGAAGACGCCCGCGAACAGAGCCTGGAGATGCGCAGCCGCGCCATGGCCCATCTCAAGCAGGGCGGCGTGATCGCGCTGTTTCCGTCCGGGCTCGTCGCCTCGAGCGACAGCTATTTCGGCCCGGCGATCGAACGAAGCTGGAATCCGTTCACCGCAAATCTCATCCAGCGGTCGGGCGCGACCGTCGTGCCGATCTTTTTCCCCGGTCAGAATTCACGCGCCTACCAGATCGCCAACCGGCTTTCGGCGACGCTCAGGCAGGGCTTGCTGATCCATGAAGTGATCCATGCCTGTGGCAAGCCGCAGACCCCGGTTGTTGGCGAGCCGATCCCGGCCGAAGCCATCGAATCCTATGCCGGGCGCAGCCGGGAATTCGTGGCCTCGCTGCGCGAAACGACCTTGGCCCTCGGGAAGCGACCCTAACGCGTCGGGACCGGTGTTTCGCCGCGGTAATCGTAAAATCCGCGCTGCGTCTTGCGGCCCAGCCATCCGGCCTCGACATATTTGGTCAGCAAGGGGCAGGGCCGGTATTTCGTATCCGCCAGCCCGTCATGCAACACGTTCATGATCGCCAGACAGGTGTCGAGCCCGATGAAATCGGCAAGCTCCAGCGGTCCCATCGGGTGGTTCGCGCCCAGCTTCATCGACTGGTCGATCGAGTTCACGTTTCCGACGCCTTCGTAAAGCGTATAGACCGCTTCGTTGATCATCGGCATCAGGATGCGATTGACGATGAAGGCCGGGAAATCTTCGGCAGAGGCCGCGGTCTTGCCAAGCTTCTCGACGACTGCCAGGCAGGTTTCGTAGGTTGGCTTGTCCGTTGCGATCCCGCGGATCAGTTCGACCAGCTGCATCACCGGCACCGGGTTCATGAAGTGGAACCCCATGAATTTCTCGGGCCGATCCGTCCGGCTGGCAAGTCGCGTGATCGAGATCGACGAGGTATTGGACGTCAGGATCGTGTGATCGTCCAGGTGCGGCAGCAGGCTGTCGAAGATCTTCTGCTTGATCGTTTCCTGTTCGGTCGCGGCCTCGATGATGAGATCGGTCTTGGCGACCTGCGGTAATTCCCGGGTGATGACAATGCGGGACACGGCCTGATCGCGTTCCTCCTGGGTGATCTTTTCACGGCTGACCTGGCGGTCCATGTTTTTTTCGATCAGGCTGAGCGCCCGTTTCAGGGCGTCTTCGCTGATGTCGTTCAGAACAACATCGTAGCCTGCCAGCGACATCACGTGGGCGATGCCGTTGCCCATCTGCCCGGCCCCGACCACGCCGATTGATTTCACCGTCATGCGAATGCTCCGTCCGTTTCGCGGCAACAATGACTTGTGGGGCAAGGCGCTGCAAGGCGGATCGGCGCGTTCCGTCCAAATTTAGGTTTAGCGATTTGGGAACCGAATCGGGGCAGTCTCATCCTCGGGTGAAATGAAAGGGGGTGGGATCATGACAATTCCCGCAACGCACGATCATGGAATTGATTATGCGCCATGTCGATACAATGCATCGCGGCTCTGGTTTCGCGGTCCGCGCAGACCATTGCGACTGCCATATGTGGCCTGCCTTGGCGGGTCCGAAGTGTACGGGCGTTATCTGGAACGGCCCTGGCCTACACTGCTCGAGGGGCAGGTGTCGCGCATTGTCGTCAATCTCGGGATAGAGAATGCCGGCATTGACGCCTATCTGAACGATCCGGGGGCCATGGTGACGGCCGCCAAGGCCGATGTCTGCGTGGTGCACCTGGCCTGCAGCCATAACACGTCGAACCGGTTCTATTCGGTTCATCCGCGCCGGAACGACCGTTTTCTCAAGGCCTCGGAATCGCTGAAATCGCTTTATCCGGAGATGGACTTCACCGAAGTGCATTTCACGCGGCACCTGCTGAAAAGGTTGCAGGCGATCTGTCCTGACCGGTTCGATCTGGTCGCGGGTGAGGCGCGCCATGCATGGCGGGCCCGGATGCGGCATCTGATCAGCCAGATGGACGGTGCGGTGGTTCTGCTCTGGTTCAATCCGACGCCTTTGATGGACGGGAATGCCGGTCTTGGAGAGGGTGATCCCTTCCTGACCCGTGCGCTTGTCCAGTCCTTCGCGCCGCATGTCAGGGACATCGTGGAGGTCGTGCCACCGGACTGGCGCGCGGGTCACGAGGCGATGGTTGTCCCACCTCTGGAAGAGACACGCGCAGAGCATCTGCCCGGCCCGGCTGCACATGGCTTGCTGGCGCAGGTCCTGGCGAAGCGGATCAATGCGCTGACACAATAGAAAACGGCGCGCCCGGTCAGGCGCGCCGTTTCGCGGTCATGCCATGTTGGATCAGCTCAGCTTTTCGGTCAGTTCCGGAACGGCTTCGAACAGGTCTGCAACCAGCCCGTAATCCGCGACCTGGAAGATCGGAGCTTCTTCGTCCTTGTTGATCGCGACGATGATCTTGGAGTCCTTCATGCCCGCGAGGTGCTGAATCGCGCCAGAGATGCCGACGGCGATATATAGATCGGGTGCCACGACCTTGCCGGTCTGACCGACCTGCCAGTCGTTGGGGGCAAAGCCGGAATCCACCGCCGCGCGCGATGCACCAACCGCGGCGCCCAGGGCGTCGGCCAGTTTTTCGATCATGGCGAAGTCGTCTTCCGACCCGACGCCACGGCCACCCGACACGACAACGCCGGCAGAGGTCAGTTCAGGCCGGTCGCTTGCGGCGACCTTGTCCTCGACCCATTCGCTGAGGCCGGGATTGTCACCTGTCGCGATGGCTTCGACAGAGGCCGATCCCCCGGTCGGAGCGACATCGAATGTCGAGGTCCGGAAGGAAATGACCTTGGTCGCATCCGAGGATTTCACGGTCTGGATCGCGTTGCCGGCGTAAATCGGACGCTCGAACGTGTCGGCATCCACGACCGCGGTCACATCGGTGATGACCATGACATCCAGAAGCGCCGCAACGCGCGGCAGGATGTTCTTGGCATCGGTGGTCGCGGGGGCGACGATGTGGGAATAGTCACCCGCCATCGAGGCGATCAGCGCCGCAACCGGTTCGGCCAGGCGGTGACCGTAAAGATCGTCCTCGGCCAGCAGCACCTTGGACACACCTTCCAGGGTCGCGGCTTCGTCGGCGGCGGCTTTCGCTGTCGCACCGGCGGCCAGAACCACCACGTCACCCAGCGCTTTCGCGGCGGTCACGGACTTGGCGGTGGCGTCCATCGCCAGGGTGCCGTCGGTGATCTCGGCAATCAGAAGTACAGCCATTTACACAGCCCCCGCTTCTTTGAGTTTCGCTACCAGTTCGTCAACCGAGGCCACCTTGATCCCCGCGGCGCGCTCTTCGGGTTCGGAGGTCTTGAGGATTTCGAGGCGTGGCGTGACGTCGACGCCGTAATCGGCGGCTGTCTTTTCATCCAGCGGCTTTTTCTTGGCCTTCATGATGTTCGGCAGCGACGCGTAACGCGGCTCGTTCAGGCGCAAATCGGTCGAGATGATCGCCGGCATCTTGACCTTGATGGTCTGCAAGCCGCCATCCACTTCGCGGGTGACAACGGCGTGGTCGCCGTCGATGTCGACGTTGTTGGCATACATCGCCTGGGACCAGCCCAGCAGCGCCGACAGCATCTGGCCGGTGGCGTTCATGTCATTGTCGATCGCCTGCTTGCCGCACAGAACCAGACCCGGTTCTTCTTCCTTGACGATGGCGGCCAGGATTTTCGCGACAGCCAGCGGTTCGATATCGGTGTGCACGTCATCGGCGGCAACCACGAGGATCGCGCGATCCGCGCCCATCGCAAGCGCCGTGCGCAGGGTTTCCTGGCTTTGCTTCACGCCAATGCTGACGGCGACGATCTCGTCGGCCTTGCCGGCTTCCTTCAGGCGGATCGCTTCTTCGACGGCGATTTCGTCGAACGGGTTCATCGACATTTTGACGTTGGCGAGATCGACACCGGACCCGTCCGCCTTTACGCGAACTTTGACGTTGTAATCGATCACGCGTTTGACAGGCACCAAGACCTTCATAAGCGCGTTCCTCTCGTTGGGATCGCAGATGTTTCTGCGATTCTGACGTTTCGTTCCGGGCAAGGGATACCCAACCCTGACCTAGGGAAACAGGGCAAAATCGTCACGTTAGCGCCATCGGACGTCGCGTTTTCCGGATTTCCTGTGGCGGTCGGGAAATGTGCCGATATGGCAGGGACGCCGGTCAGGCACATCAGTCGCAGATCTTCTTCAATGCCTGCCATTCCTGCGCGGTCATCACCGGGACGGGGTCGAACCCCTCGGGTGTTGCCTCGCGGGCCGCCTCGACGCGGTCGCCCAGGGCGGGATGGCTCAGGAAATGGCCAACAAGCGGGCCGGTATCGCCGCCCATTTCAAGGAACCTCTCGAACATGGTGGCGAGCGCGGATGGGGCGATGTCGGCCTCGATCAACAGGGCATGAGCAAAGACATCCGCAGTCGCCTCGGCGCTTTGGCTGTAATTCGCCTCGATCAGGCGTTCTGCCAGCAGCAAGACGGCGGCACCGCCCGCGAAATCGCCAAAGATCAGCCCCAGCACACCCAGTGATCCGGCAGAGCGCAAGGCATGGCGCGTCGGGTCGCGGCTGACCACGTGACCGATTTCATGGGCAAACACCGCGGCGACTTCCTCGGGCGTGTCGGCCTTTTCGATCAGGCCCCGGAAGAAGACGACGTAGTTGCCGGGCAGGGCGAAGGCGTTGACCATGCCGTGATCCAGGATCGAAACGTTCAGCGGCTGCGTATCGGGCAGGGCGGCCTGCAACCGCGCCTCCATCTTGGCAAGCGCCTGCACGCCTTCGGGGTTTTCGCACATCGGAACCGGGTTCAGCCCGGTTTGATCGAGCGCGCTGCGGATCTGGTCGAGGGTCACTTCGCCAAGAGCGCGTTCTCCTTCGGGTGGGATGAACCTGGCCAGCTGATTGGCCATCGCCGGGACCAGCACGAAGATGATGAGCGCGACAGAGGCCACGGCCGCCACCGCCCAGCCAAGAAGCGGGCCGCGATTGGTCACGGCGGGGCGCTTTGTGCGGTTTGGCAGACGCGCGGCCAAGGCACGGTCCGGAAGGGAAAGGCGCTGCACCGGATCGTCGCACCGCTGCAGGATCATCTGGTCGCCACCTGCCTGATCCGGCACTTCGCGGATGTCGCCAAGTGGCCATCGAAGCTCCAGACCGACATCGGTGAAGCCGACAAGCGCCTTCGCGTCTTCGTCGATCGACAGTCTGATCTCGACCGGATCCGCGCGCGTGCCGTCGAAGTAGGTGCCGGTCGACGAAAAGGATCCGGGTGTCCGGCCCACGTG
>Ga0102938_10003630_pt1 | contig 11482 bp, 9 predicted proteins | sample SalPonR2_B_D2_MG_FD_84516 | JGI IMG/M metagenome (GOLD analysis project Ga0102938, IMG submission 84516) | Salt pond soil microbial communities from South San Francisco under conditions of wetland restoration - Salt Pond MetaG R2_B_D2_MG | ecosystem: Environmental > Aquatic > Marine > Intertidal... | reverse complement strand
TCCGTTGATTGTAACGACACCGATTCGAATCGAAGACTTGTCCGTCCAAGTGACTCCCGATGTCAACTATCGCGTCAATTTCACGATGACCGAAGATGACATGCGGGCGTTCGGTGAAGAAGCAGGAGAGAAGTCTGCGGTTCAGTGGAGCGTGGTGTGGGGAAAAGAAAAATCAGAGGGCTCTTCCATGATGGTAGTGCTCGATCGTTTAGTTTTTTATTCTGGTGATTGAAATGTTGTTGAGAGCTTTGGGATCGATCAGTTTCGCGATGGTATTGCTGTCGGGCAGGGCCTGGACGACCGACTGCAGTATCCATGAATCGGCTGCGTGTTCCGCAAGTCCAGGTACCTCGGCATGCAGCGAACTCGTGCCGGCAGGTCCGAACGACTGCTCCAATTCCGAGTTCCATAAATGTTAAGATTCTCTCCGGTCGTGATTTCGCTTTGCATCGCATCGATCGCCAATGCGGAAAATCTTGGCGATGGTGCCTATGACGACCTGATCAGGGCGCACGTCGCAAACCTTGCTTCAATCCAGCGTTATGACATCATCTACAAATCGGAGGTTTCGTTACTTGACTCGGGTTCTGGACGTTTGGAGGAAATACGCCGTTTTCGCCGAGTTCAGTTCGACCCCGACCAGAACCGACGTCGTTTGATTAGTAGGGCAAAAACCGAATTCACCGGTGATCAGAAGAAACCGGACGTCCGTGCGTATCTTTCCGTCATGTTTTATGACAATGACCTTAACGCAATGCGGGAATTTCCTGGGCCCATCTCAAAGATGGGGGGAAACCCGGCTTCCAGTTTCAGTCACGGCAGTGGAAACCCCGACTGGCGGCGTGTAGGAATTGGCAGTTTTCCTAGTTATGGAGGTGGGCCAGAGTCGAAAGTTGCTGAGGGGATGCTCAATGTCACCATGTCGCTCCCCGGTCAGTTGATCGGTATTTCGAACGGAAATCGGCAAGCAACCTTTCAAACAAAGAAGGTCGAAACGGCGACGCATGAGATACGTTGGCTTTCGCTAAATGAAGAGGTCCGAATCAAGGTTCGGTCGGCTGACTTGCTAAACGATGCGAACCTTGCCATCCGGCTCACCGATAGGGAACGAGTCGAGCCGTAGGATGGGTGTTGAACCCGCATGGCCGTCACGGCACCTCGACCTTCACAGCGACTGCAGGAACGCCAGCAAGTCTCCCAGTTCGGCTTCGGTCATCGTTTCGACCAAACCGGTCGGCATCAACGAAACCTTGGCCCGAAAGATCTCTTCGATCTCGTCTTGCTCGATCACGATCGTGTTGCCGGCGGCCGTTCGCAAGGTGACCGCTGAGTCGTCCTCCGCGATCTTCAAGCCGACGAATTGACGTCCGTCGACGGTCAGGACTGTGTAAGACGCCCAGGCTTCGTCGATTTTTTTGGACGGTTCCAACAGACTTTCCAACAGCTGTTGGCGGGTCATTCGTTTCGCGATCCCACTGAGCTCCGGGCCGACCTGCATCCCGACGCCCGCGGCGACGTGGCATGACCGACATTGCGAGGAAGCCGAACCGGCGAACCACTTTTGGCCACGCTGCGCGTCGCCGGTCAAAGCCAGCAGACGAGCGACGTCGGGGTTCGGGCCGATTCGCTCGCTGCGGAGGTCCGGCGGCACGAAGGCTTCGATCAACCCGCGGACGACCGTTGACGGTTCGTCGGCAAGCGTTTCCAAAGCTCGACGGCTCCGCTCTTCGGCGGGCAATTCCAACCACTCGCGTTGTCGCGACAGGGCGAACACCGTGTCGGACCGGCCCAGGTGCAATTCGGTCGACGACGGTTGCCCGGGTCGGGACGGCAGCGATGCGATCCAGTCGCCGACCAATCGCAAGCCCGCCACGTCGACTTCTCGACTGCCCGCGTGCGGCATTCGGCCCGAAAGGATGGTCGACATGCGGTAGTACAACACCGAACGACTCGGATCACCGGCATGAATCACGGAGGCCGCGTCGCCGTCGTGAACACCGGGGATGCCGAAGTTGCCTTGGCCGGCGGCCGCGTCGACCGCGTTCATGTCGTCCGGCTTGGCGGTGTGGGAAAGCACGACCGCGGCCGAACCGCCGCCGCCCCGCATGTGGCAGTGCGCGCAGTTGGCCGAAAGGTAGGACCTGGCCCGCGACTCCAATGGCTGCGACACGTCATGCGGATCGACCAAAGGCTGTCCCCGGTCGTCGACGTCGGAGACCAGTCGCCGATCGACCATCGCTTGCCAAGTCGTCACGGCGGGTTCCCCGTTTCGGAGCTTTGATTCGGCGTCCCAGGGCGTTTGCAAGTTCTCCGGCGTCAGGCTGATTCCCACGGGAACATTTTGGTGATGACAGACCCGGCATTGATCGCGCGATGCGAACGTGTGCCGCATGACTCGCGATCCGAAGCGATCATCGGCGACCGTCAGTTCGAGCGAATCGCCATCGGCATCGACCAAGTCGGCATCGCTTTCATCGGCCCGCCAACGATAGGTGTAGGGTTGCCAAGCGATGCCGTCGAACAGCAGGATCTGTGTTTCGATTCGCTTCGTCGCGAAGTCGCCGGCTGCGGTTTGCACTTCGCGAGACAAGGTGTTGGCCAGCACGGTTCCCTCGGGTGCCGTCCAACGCCGTCGATTGCGGATCACGCCGATGGTTTCGTCGCCCGGTACGGCCAAGAGACGGTTTCCGGTCGCGCCGTCCCGCCACATCGTCGCGGCGGGCCGGTAAGCCGTCACGCCGGCGGCGGGCTGTCCGGTTTCCAGGGATTCGAACAGTCCGGTTCGGCTGAGTCGACGCGGGAAGTCCTTGCCGGAGTCGGGACGCGTGTTTTCGACAAGCCGATGAACGCCGCCGCCGAAGTCCAACACGATCAAGTCTTGCCGGCCGTCGTCGTCCACATCGATCTTGGCGAAGGTGATGACGGCCAACGGCGTCACGGCGATCTTTTGGTTGTCGACCAACTTGCCTTGTTCGATTTTGGCCGCCCAAATCGATCCGCTGACGTAGTCGCCGCAAACGTAATGGCCTTCCAGTGACTCCGGACCGAAACCTCGGACGGCCAATCCGCCGGTGATCGATTGCGATTCGGTGTGCGGTAGCGCGATCTCCGGTGCAACGATCTGTCCGGGCCCGAACGGGTCGTCGGGATAGATCGGCTGCGGTCCCTCGGTGATGCTCCAGCCGTGGTTGCCGCCCGACCGGACATGGTGAATCATCTCCCACAGTTCCCAGCCGACGTCACCGACATACAAGGCTCCCGTCCCCGGATCGAAATCCATCCGCCACGGGTTTCGAAATCCGAACGCAAAGATCTCGCCCCGCGCGTCGGCGGTTTTGACGAACGGGTTGTCCGCGGGAATTCGATAGCGCTGGTCTTCGGTCGCCCCACGAACGTCCAGTCGCAAGATCGATCCGCGAACGTCGGACAAGTTTTGTCCGGTTCGCAAGATGTCCGGCGGAAAGGGTCCGCTACCGTCACCCATCGTGACGTACAACATGCCGTCGGGCCCGAACCGGAGTGTGCTGCCGGCGTGATCACCCGAAGGCCACGAAAAGATGTCCAGCCGCGAGTCCAAATCCAGCTTCGGCGCTTTATCGTCGGTCAATCGATAACGCACGACGCGGGCGCCGTCGTCGGTGAACCAGGGCTTGGCCTTCCAGACCAAGTACACGAAACCGTTGTCTTCGAAATCGGGGTCCAAAGTGACGTCCAGGGCGGCCGCCAAGTCGGGTTCCCAAGTCTTGACGTCACCGGCCAAGTCGACTCGTTCGGCGTCGGCTTGGTGTCGCAGCGTGAACAGTTTGCCGTTCCGCTCCAAGACCAACAGCCGATCGCGTCCGGGCAGGGAGACGATCGCCACGGGTTGCTCGAACTGCACGCCCGGCAAGACACGCTCGGTGCGGTAGGGCAGCGGCGGATCGGGTGAGCCCTTCAACCGACTGCTCGTCCAGGGGACACGCGAGGGGGCTTCGTCGGCGGCAACGGTTCGGCACTTCGCCGAGGCGAACAGGAGCGGAACGAACCAGAGGATCAAAACGGAGACGCGGGCCATGGGAAGAATCGCGGCGGGTGATCGGGAAAAGAAAAAGCCGAGTGACATGGTAAACCGTCGGCGGCGTGTCGTTTTCACCGGCGCATTCGGCACGATCGGCATCTTGCAGGGCGGACACGGAATTATTGCGGCAGGCGGTCGCGGACGTTGCCCGACGACGCGTCACCACGTCCCAAGTTTAAACGAGTCCCTCCACGAACGATGCGGCCACTTGAACCATTCCGACGCGACGACCGAAAAAACCCCGGCCGAGAAAGCCCAGCTCCCTCAATCCGGAACGGGATTCCGCGCCGATTCGCTAGCGCTCGGGATGGTGATCGTCTTGGCGATGACGGTCGTGCAGCGGGGCATCGGATTCTTTCGTGGGATCTGGTTTTGTCGATTGTTGGACGATACGGTCGTCGGGCAGTGGTCGATGGCTTTCGGCTTCATCACCCTGGTCACACCGGTGATGCTGTTGGGGATCCCGGGGTCGCTGCCGCGTTACGTCGAGCATTTTCGAGCGCGTGGACAACTCGGATCGTTCCTCCGGCGGATCGTGCTGGTGACGATCGGTTTGGCGATGACGGGATTCGCGGCCATGCTGGTCGCACCTCGGTGGTTCGGATGGCTGATCTTTCTGCAGCCTCAAGACGCCCGTCTGATCTACAGCGTCGGCGTCGCGATGCTGGCGATCGTGTTCTTTAACTTCGTCAACAACTTGGTATCCTCGCTCCGCCAAGTCCGCGTCGTTTCGGTGATGCAGTTTTCCCAAGGCGTCGGGTTCGCGATCGGCGGTATCGCCTGGCTGGCCCGCGGCGGCGGGCTGACCGGACTGGTGATGACCTTTGCGGTGACGACCGTTTTGTCGACCTTGCCGGGGCTTTGGCGATTGCGACGCGGATGGACCGGAATGCCGGTCGCGACGCAGGCCTTTGACCGCGGTGCGATGTGGCGCAGGATTTTGCCTTATGCGGCGGCGTTGTGGGCGATGAACTTGGTCGGCAACGTCTTTGAACTTTCCGATCGTTACATGATCCTGCACTTCATGCCCGGCAGTGGTGCGGGCGACGTTGCCAGAGAAACGGTCGGACAAGCGGCCGTCGGTCAGTACCACAGCGGACGCCTTTTGCCGATGCTGTTCATGAGCCTGGCAACGATGCTGGGCGCCATCTTGATGCCGTACTTGGCCGCCGACTGGGAAGCCGGCCGGCCCGACGCGGTCCGTAGGCGCTTGAAGCAAGTCTTGCTGGGCCTATCGGCCGTCTTCACGCTGATCGCTGCTGCGACACTCGTGCTTTCGCCTTGGCTGTTCGGAACGTTGTTGGAAGGTCGCTACGACGCGGGGTTATCCCTGTTGCCGATGGCGTTCGTGTTTTGCAGTTGGGCCGGCTTGGTAGCGATCGGTCAGGAATACTTGTGGGTCGTCGAGAAAGGCAAGTGGGTCACCGTGGCGATGGTGTTCGGACTGATCAGCAACATCGGCTTGAACGCTTGGTTGTTGCCACTCTGGGGACTTCACGGCGCGGTGGTCGCGACGATGACGTCGCACGGCGTCGTCATGGTGGGCGTTTGGATCGCGATGGTTTGCTGCGGTTTCGTCGCCGACCGAACGGCTGTGTACGTCGCGGTGTTGCCCGCGACTCTGTTGGCGGGACCATGGACGGCCGTCCTTGCGGTGCTTGCCGTGCTGGCGACCAGTCGTCACGCGAACCTTTGGATCCGTTACGGATGGCGACACGTCGATCTTCGTCGGCTCGTTCCCGACCGATGCGTCGCGGGCTGAACTCGGTCCCACGTTCTGCTAGGCTTCGCGGCATGAATTTTTTGTGCCACGCGATGCCCTACCTCGACCAGTCCTGGGTCGCCGTGGGAACCGCCGTGCCCGATTGGTTGTCGGCGGTCGATCGCAAAATCCGCGCCCGCGGGCGGCTGGCGTCCCTGCACGTCGAAAGTGACGATCCCGTGCTGGCGGCGATCGCCCGCGGCATCGTCCGTCACCACGACGACGACCGTTGGTTCCACGGCACCGAAGCCTTCGTGACGACCAACTTGGAGTTCGCGGTTGCCCTGCGTGATCTGTTGCAACGCGACGCGGGTCATCGGGAAGACGGCTTTCGCCCGAGCTTTGTCGGTCACATCTTGATCGAGATGCTGCTCGACGCGATCTGGCTGCGGGACCGCCCCGAGATCGGTGAGACGTATTACCGGATGCTCGGCGAGAAGTCGGCGACCGAGGTGCAACGCTGCGTCAACGTGATCACCGGCAAACCCACCGATGCCTTGGCGGGGTTGATCGAGCGTTTCGTTCAGGCCCGTTTTTTGTTCGACTACCTCGATGACGAGTCACTGCTGTTTCGACTCAACCAAGTGATGCGCCGTGTCGGGTTGGCGAAGCTGCCGCCGGCGGTTTTGGACTGGCTGCCCGACGCACGACGACAGGTCTGGCAGCGACGCGATCGGATGCTGACGCCGCCAGGATCGCCTTCGCCGTTCCCGATCTGAAAAGACGGGGCGATGGAGGCGTCCGGCCGAGTCGGATCGAATCTTGCCGGCAGCGGTTTGTTCGGAAGCCTTGTGGTTTGCCTTCTTTCAATGCCGCCGGCGTGTTTCCCCACCGAGCCGCCTCATCGCGGGGCCGCCTCATCGCGGGGCCGCCTAATCGTCGGGCGGTCTCGGTCGGCGACTGCCTTCCGATCGGGCAGACGGACAATGTCGATCACGTCTGTATTTCGCCGTCGGTATCGGAAAATGCCTTGGCGACGATTGTTATTCGCCACAGACCCACGTTCGAATCGGCTGAAGGGCCTTGAGGTGCCCTTGGCAACTCGACGGACGCTGCGATCTCCCGACGGCCTGATCATTGCTTTCGGTGACGGGGCTGACCGATCGGTGAACGGAGTTACCGGCAGGCGACACGAAGACGACGCCACGATTCGACCGCCCCACTCTCTCACCGTGAAGCGACCACTTTCTATGACAAAATCCAGTTCCGCTGCCGTCTTGAGTCCTCCGCCAAGCACCGGCATCCCCGCGACGAATCGGATTCAAGACGACGTCGTCCCCAAACCGGTTCGGCAAAGGATCAAGAAGGCGCGAAAAGGCGAGATTCTGAGCAAAACTTATCCGTATAAGGTCCGCATGGCGACGTCGGATTACGAAGCACACAAGCAAGCGTTGCAAGTCGAACTGTTGAAGCTTCAGCATTGGGTCGAAACGACGGGAGAACGCGTCGTGATGCTGTTCGAGGGACGTGACGCGGCGGGCAAGGGAGGCACGATCAAACGCTTCATGGAGCACCTGAACCCGCGTGCCGCTCGCGTCGTGGCGCTCGGGAAACCGACCGAATCCGAGCGTGGGCAGTGGTATTTCCAACGCTACATCGAAGAACTACCCACCGGCGGTGAGATCGTGCTGTTCGATCGGTCTTGGTACAACCGCGCGGTCGTCGAACCCGTCATGGGGTTTTGTTCGCAATCACAACATCACGCGTTCTTGCGTCAGGTCCCGATGCTGGAAAACATGTTGATCGATGACGGGATTCGCTTGTTCAAGTTTTGGTTTTCGGTCAGCCGGGAAGAACAGTATCGCCGTTTCAAGGCACGCGAGACCGACAAGCTGAAACAATGGAAACTGAGCCCGGTCGATACCAAAGGCTTGGCGATGTGGGACGAGTACACCGAAGCCAAGCGGGCCATGTTCATGTCGACCGACACAACGTTTTCGCCGTGGACGGTGGTGCGAAGTGACGACAAGAAACGTGCCCGGCTTGCGTGCATGCGGTACGTCCTCAATGCGTGTCCTTATGCCAACAAGGATCGCGAAACCGTCGGACAACCGGACGGCCAGGTCATCGGCAGCAAGGAGTCGCTGTACCAAGCGGACCAGTGGTAAGCCGATCCCCGAATCACGGGACACCGTGAACCGCCGGCGGCGGGTCTCGCCGCCCATTCCGCACGGCAACGCGAGCCCGGTTCTGAGGCTTCGGTTTTGTTGCCGCCTCACCATCGGTTGCCCGAATGCGAAAGGTCGCATGACTCGGCGAGTCGAGCTGCCGGGAAAAATCCGGTAACTTAGCGGCGATTGGGAGCCAAGCTGCCGCCGGCGATTCTGGACGGGTGGTCCTCCGCGCCGCAGCAGGTCTGGCGGCGGCGCGATATGATGCCGCCGGATTCGCCCGGGCCACGCCGGTCACGATCCGGTGAAAACCGCTGCGATCGGGCGCTCCCGCGATCCCTTTTTGTCCCCACCCCGTGCACGAAGAAGATTGACCGACGATGAAATACGGAATGAACCTGTTGCTTTGGTCCGGCGAAGTCACCGACGACCTGCTGCCCGTGTGTGAACAGCTTCGAGGGATGGGCTACGACGGAGTCGAGCTTCCCTTGTTCAATTTGGACTTGGACTACGCAGCGCTGGGCAAGCGGCTGGACGATTTGGGTCTGCAGCGGACCGGCGTGACGATTCGAAATCTTGACGACAATCCGATTTCGCCCGACGCGAGTGTCCGCGGTAAAGGCGTGGAGCTGAACAAGCGAACGCTGGATTGTTGTGCGGCGGCCGGCGTCGAGACTTTGGTCGGACCGTACCATTCGGCGATCGGTCACTTCAGCGGTGAAGGTCGCACCGAAGACGAATGGAAATGGGCCGTCGACAGCATGCGTCAAACCGCCGAACACGCCGGATCGGTCGGCGTCAAGTTGGGCGTCGAGGCGTTGAACCGGTTCGAGTGTTACTTTTTGAACTGTCACGCCGATTCCGCCGCGTTCGTTCGCGAAGTCGATCACCCGGCTTGCGGCATCATGTACGACACTTTCCACAGCAACATCGAAGAGAAAAATGTGACCGCGGCGGTTCACGCCGGTGGCGACAAACTGTTCCATATCCACATCAGCGAAAACGATCGCAGCACGCCGGGTGCGGGCGGTATCAACTGGAAAGAAAACTTCGACGCCATCACCAGTTGTGGCTACGACGGTTGGCTGGTGATCGAGGCCTTCGGCTTGGCGTTGCCGGAGATCGCGGCAGCCACCAAGATTTGGCGACGAATGTTCAGCGATGAAATGACCTTGGCCAGCGAGGGTTTGCAATTCATGAAGTTCCAAGTCGAAAGCCGCCAGAATGTCTGAGGCGAACGGTTCGGATCCGGACACGGCGGCTGACAACGGGCCGGCCGGCGTGGTGTTGTTTCTGTCGGGCGATTTGATGTTCGCGTCGAGAGTTCGGGGGGCTGCCGAAGCGGCCGATCTCGGGTTCCGTTTGGCGGGAGACTTGCCCGGCGAAACCGACTCGTCGATCCGGCACGTGGTGTTGGACCTGTCGACACGGGCGAAATTGATTTCAGGCTTTCGCGAGCGGTGCAGGCAGGCATGCCCGCGTGCAAACGTCATCGCTTACGGGCCGCACGTGCAGACGCAAAACCTGACCGCCGCGCGTGGCGAGGGCATCGAAGCGGTGCTGACCCGTGGGCAATTCGATGCCAAGCTGAGTTCGTTGTTCGCTTGATTCGTCGTCCTCTCAGGCTCAGGCTCCGCCGTCGGCTTGCGTCGGAAACTCGGCGGCACGGACACGCCACGCCGCCGCCGCCAGAAACGTCGTGGTCACCAGCGTCAACGCGATCAAGTGATGGTGCATCGGTTCGATCCCCAACGTCGCTTCGGCCAAACTGCGGACGCCACGCCAATCGGTGCCTTCGGCCAACAGTCCACGCAGTCGGTAGTTGATTGTCAATCGGTTGACGACCGCCGGGACGAAGGACAACCCGAACTCGACGACCAGCGTATAAATGACCGCGGCGACCATCGTGCGGCGGTAAAACAACACGCCGATCAAAACGTAAAGCGCCCCATGCGCGACACACGAGAGCAACGCCAATCCCGCCAGAACCAGCCAAAACGACACGCCGGCCGCGTTGCCGATCAAGATCGTGCACACGGTCAGCGAAACCACCGCGGCGGAGAACGTCCAAGCCACCGCGGTGACGTACTTGCCCAACAAGACGGTCGTCCGCCCGCCGGGCCGCATCGCCAAGTGAATCCAAGTCTGGCCTTCCAATTCGGTGCTGACCGCCGGCGTCGCCCACAACAGCAAGCCGAGCAAGCAAAGCACCTCGGGGATCAGGAAATACGTTGCCAAACCCCAGGGATCGATCTGTTCGACGGTAATCTGGACACGCAACAACCCGATGATCATCACCGGAAAGAGGACCAAGACGCACCAGATCGCGATCCGCGACGCCGTCATCGATCGCGTCAGTTCGAACCTCACGACGTCCAACATCGTGCCGGCCGAAAGGAAACGGGAGACGCCCCCGGGGATCTTTGCGGTGTCGACGGGATTCATCGGCTGATCGTTCACGACAGTTCTCCACGGTGTCGACGCAGGAGCGCCGCGAACATCGCGGACAGGTCACCATCGGCGGTGTTGAACTGATCGATCCGCAAACCGTCGTCCGCAATCCAAGTGGTCAGTCGGCCGAACAGCGACGCAGGATCTTTGACGCCGATCTTCAACGAATGCGTGTCGACACGCAGATTCAAACGACTGACGCTGGGATGCTCGGCCAATCGCGAAACCAGACGTCCCACGTCCGGGCCGATCAGTTCGACTTCCTGAGGCGTTTCGGCGACGATCGAATCGATTTCATCGGCGGTTCCGCTGGCCAGCAAACGGCCGCCATGGATCAACAAGAACGATCGCGTAATCGATTCGATTTCGTGCAGCACGTGGCCGGCGAACAGCAAACTGCGTCCCTGGGCGGTCCACGCTTTCAACAACTCGGTCATCTCGTAGCGACCGAGCGGATCCAGCCCGTTATAGGGTTCGTCCAAAATCAAAAGCTCGGGGTCGTGCGCGATGGCCTGTGCCAGTTTTGCGCGTTGTCGCATGCCCAACGAGTAGTCACCCATGGGTCGATCCATCGAATCCTTCAAGCCGACTCTTTCGAGTGCCGTTTCGCTGCGAGAGTGAGCATCTTGAACGCTGAATCCGTGCAGCCGAACCAAAAAACGGACCCAGTCCTTCGCCGTAACGTTGGGATACAGCACGTCGGTCGCCGGGCACAACCCGATGCGTCGGAGTACCCCTCGATGCTTGGCCGGGTCGGTGCCAAAGACGCGGACTTGTCCCATCGTCGGACGCAATTGACCGGTCAACAGGTTGATCAATGTCGTTTTGCCGCTGCCGTTGGGGCCGATCAAGCCGTACGGACCGGCCGGCAAGCGGCAGTGCATGTCGTTGACGCCGATGACCCGGCCGTACAGTTTGGAAACATGAGTCAACTGAATCATACACGCAGCCTTGCCGACAATCGCTGACGGATCACCCATGTGCCCAGCACCGTGATGGCGACCAGCATCGCCACGGCCGGCCAGACGCCGCCTTCGGTTTCGTCCAAACCGAAAACCCAACTCTGGACTTTGCCCAACGTGTGATACGGCGACATCAAAC
>Ga0102938_10003629_pt1 | contig 11483 bp, 10 predicted proteins | sample SalPonR2_B_D2_MG_FD_84516 | JGI IMG/M metagenome (GOLD analysis project Ga0102938, IMG submission 84516) | Salt pond soil microbial communities from South San Francisco under conditions of wetland restoration - Salt Pond MetaG R2_B_D2_MG | ecosystem: Environmental > Aquatic > Marine >... | reverse complement strand
TCGATGGGGATGTGCTGCACGGCCTCCATGGCGTCGAGGTTCTCCGTGAGGCTGACGGGCAGCCCCGCATTGCGGAGTTCGACGACGAAACCGTTGAGCAGGTCGAGCATCGGTACGAGTCAGTCGACGATCACTCGTCGACGGACAGCTCCTTGGCCGCCTTGGCGATGTCGGTCTGGTACTTGAGCAGCACGTTGAGGGTCTCCTTGGCCGTCTGCTCGTCGATCGTGTCGATGTTGAGCAGCATCAGCGTGCGGGCCCAGTCGAGCGTCTCGGACACACTCGGCGACTTCTTGAGGTCGAGCTGGCGGATCGACCGCACGATGCGCGCCACCTGGTCGGCGAGCTGCTCGGTGATGTCGGGCACCTTCGCCAGCACGATCTCCTTCTCACGATCGAGCTGCGGGTAGTCGACGTGCAGGTACAGGCAGCGACGCTTCAGCGCCTCGGAGAGTTCACGTGTGTTGTTCGAGGTGAGGAACACGAGCGGGATCTGGGTGGCGGTGATCGTGCCGAGCTCGGGGATCGAGACCTGGTAGTCGGAGAGGATCTCCAGCAGCAGGGCCTCGGTCTCCACCTCCACACGGTCGACCTCGTCGATCAGCAGCACCACCGGATCGGTGGCGGTGATCGCTTCGAGCAGGGGCCGGGTGAGCAGGAACTCGTCGGAGAAGATGTCGTCCTTGATCTCGGTCCAGTCCTCGCCCTCGCCTCGCTCGGTCTGGATGCGCAGCAACTGCTTCTTGTAGTTCCACTCGTAGAGGGCTCGCGATTCGTCGAGACCCTCGTAGCACTGCAGCCGGATGAGCCGCGAGCCGGTGATCTCGGCGATCGACTTGGCGAGCTGCGTCTTGCCCGTACCGGCCGGGCCCTCCACGAGCACGGGCTTGCCCAGCCGGTCGGCGAGGTAGGCCACGCCGGCGATCCCCTCGTCGGCGAGGTACTGCACATCGCGCAGCGCCGTGCGCACGCCCTGCACGCTGTCGAAGCGTTGGGTGGCTGTTCCGGCGCTGGGTACGCCTGCATCCGTCGTCGTCATGGACCGCACGCTACTTGCCGACTTGACCGGTGGGTCAATCGGGGTCGTTCCGCCGGGTACCGGGGCGCTGGCGTGCGGTTTGGGCCTCCCCGACGTGGGTACGCGTCGCGCATGCAGACACGACACCGCAAGATCACACGATTGCTGGCACCCGTGGCCGCCCTCACGCTCGTCGCAGCGGCATGCGGCGACGACGACGACACTCTCGATGACGAGGACATCGTCGACGTGACCATCGACGTCGAGGACACCGCCGTCGACACGGCCGTCGACGACACCGTGACCGAGGACACGGCGGAGGCCATCGAGGACGACCCGATCGAGGAGGGCTCCGACGCCGACACCGACGAGGGTCCGACCATCGTCGAGCTGGCGATGGACACGCCCGAGCTGTCGACTCTGGTGACGGCGATCGAGACCGTCGACCTCACCGAGACGCTGTCGGGAGAGGGCCCCTTCACCGTGTTCGCCCCGACCAACGAGGCCTTCGACACCGCACTCGACGATCTCGGTGTCACGCTCGACGACTGGCTCACCGATCCTGACGCAGTCACCGCCGTGCTGACCTACCACGTCATCGACGGCGAGGTGTTCAGCACCGAGATCACCCAGGATCTCACCGCCGAGAGCCTGGAGGGGACCGAACTCAGCTTCGGCACCGACGACGGGATCACCGTCAACGGCATCCCGGTGGTCACCGCGGACGTCGAGGCGAGCAACGGCGTGGTCCACATCATCGACGGCGTCCTGTTCCCGTGATCCAGCGGCGTCGCACCTGACGCTGCGCCGGCTCGGGGGACGGGCAATCTCCGAGCCGGGGGCAGCGCCCGATGCGCCGGGGTCTGACCCCGGCGCATCGGCGCGCAGTAGCGTTCGGCCGGATGGCCGGACTGCTACGGAGCAACTTCGTCGTTGCCGGCGGCACCGCACTCTCCCGGATCACCGGCCTGCTCCGGCTGATCGTGCTCGGCTACGTGCTCGGGCAGACGGCGTTGTCCGACGCCTACCTCACTGCGAACGAGACGCCGAACATCGTCTACGACCTGCTGATCGGCGGCGTCCTGTCGGCGACGCTGGTCCCGCTCTTCTCGACGTTCGTCGAGCAGGACGACGACGAATCGACCAACGTGGTCATCACCGCATCGGTGATCCTCATGGTGGCGCTCACCGCACTGGCGGTCGTCGCCGCGCCGTTCATCTTCCGGTTGTACGCGATCGAGGTCAGTGAGGCCGTCGATCCCGACGTGTACCGATCCGTCGGCACCACACTCGCCCGGATCTTCCTGATCCAGATCCTCTTCTACGGTCTCGTCGGCCTGGCGAATGCGTTCCTCAACAGCCGTCGACGGTTCTTCGCGGCCGCGTGGAGTCCCGTCGTCCCGAACCTGATCATCATCGCGTTCCTGCTGTCGCTGCCGAACCCCGGGAGCGCCGACTGGCAGCTCGAGGAGGTGTTGGCGAACGACCGGCTGCGGCTCACCCTCGGCCTCGGCGCCACGGTCGGCATCGCCTCGATGGCACTGGTGCTCGTCCCCGCAGTGCTCCGGACCGGATTCCGGTTCCGCCCGATCGTCGACTTCCGCCACCCCGCCGTCCGCACGCTGCTCTCGCTGTCGTTCTGGACACTCGGGTTCGTCGCCGCCAACCAGGTGGCGTTGCTGGTCGTGCGCAACCTCGCCGATCCCGGCTCGAGCGATGCATCGGCGTACATCTACGCGTTCACGTTCTTCGTGCTGCCACACGGGCTGCTCGCGGTGTCGATCGCCACCACCTTCCAACCGGAGATGGCTCGTTCGGTCGCTCGCCGGGACCGGCCGGGCTTCGTCGACCAGGCGTCGCTGGGCCTGCGGATGACAGCGTTGCTCACGATCCCCGCCGGCGTGGGCATCTTCGTGCTGCGACAGCCGATCATCGGAGCACTGCTGCAGCGTGGCGAGTTCACCGCGGAGGACGCCGATTCGGCACAACGCGCACTGGCCGGCCTCGCGCTGGGGCTCGGGGCGTTCTCGATCTACCTGTTCGTGCTGCGCGGCTTCTACGCCCACAAGGACACCAAGACGCCGTTCAAGGTGAACCTCGTGGAGAACGTGATCAACATCGTGCTGGCGTTCGTGCTCGTCGACCGTTACGGCGTGCTCGGGCTGGGCCTGGCCTTCGCGCTGGCGTACATGGTGTCGTCGTTGTGGGCGATGCAGATCCTGAGCTTCAAGGTGCCCGGGTTCGACTTGCGTCCGCTGTTCGCCAGCCTCTGGCGGATGCTCGTGGCGGCGGCGCTGATGGGCGAGGCGGTGTGGCTCACGACCCAGGCCGTCGGCGGCAACACCGGACTCGATGCGGTCGTGCGTCTGGCGGTGGGCACGGTGGTCGGCTGCGTGGTCTATGCCGGCGTGCTGTTCGCCTTGCGGGCCCCCGAGCTCGACGCCGTCCGCCGCTTCCTTCCCACCCGCCGCTGACCCGCGAGTCGGAGCACACCCGGTCTGCGTTGCAGAAATGTGGGGACGCCCCGACACAACCGTCACGCAAACGGCAGCGCGCCGTGGGGGGAAACGGGTCAGGGGAGCACCACGAGGTCGTCGCGGTGGACCACCTCGTGCGTCACTCCGGCGGGGAGATCGCGCGTGTGTCGACCCACCACCGAACGCAGCATCACCCCGTCGACCGCCACGAGCCCGCGGGCGAACGACCGCCCCGACGGACCGACCACGTCGACCACATCGCCCAGCACGAAGTCGCCACGCACACTCACCACACCCGCCGGCAACAGGCTCGTCGGCCGATCGGTGAGGGCACGCTCGGCGCCCTCGTCCACCTCGACGGCGCCGTTCACCTCGGCGGCAAAGGCGATCCACAGCTTGCGCGCCGGGAGCGTGCGATCGTGCGGCTCGAACGTGGTGCCCACCAGCTCGTCCGACACCGCTCCGGCCAGCACGTCGGGCCGCGAGGCGCGAGCGATCACGCTGCGCATCCCCGACCACGACGCCATGCGAGCCGCAGTGAGCTTCGACGCCATCCCCCCGCTCCCCCGGCCGCTGCCGCCGGCGTCGGCGTCGATCGCCAACAGGGGGTCGCCCGACGACACCAGCGGCACCAGCGTGGCCGACGGGTCACGGCGTGGATCGGCGGTGTACAGGCCGTCCATGTCGGTGAGCAGCACCAGCACGTCGGCGTTGATGCTGTTGGCCACCAGCGCAGCGAGGCGATCGTTGTCGCCGTACCGCAGTTCGTCGTTGGCGATCGCGTCGTTCTCGTTCACGACCGGCACGCATCCGAGTTCGAGAAGCCGTTCGATGGTGCGTCGGGCGTGCAGGTACTGGATGCGGTCGACGAAGTCGTGCGGATCCAGCAGCACCTGCGCACCGACCAGCCCGTGGCGCGCCAGCTCCACGTTGTAGGCCTCCACCAGCCTGCTCTGGCCGGCCGCCGAGATCGCCTGCAGCGTCTGCATGTCGGTCGGCCGGCTCGCCAGACCCAACGCGGCCACACCCGCAGCCACCGCCCCCGACGACACCACCACCACGTCGTGGCCGTGCTCACGCAGCCCGGCCACCTCGTCCGACAGCTTCGCCAGGGCACGAGCGTCGATGGCTCCGTGGACGTCGGTGATCGACGCGGTTCCGATCTTGGCCACCACACGCATCGGCTCGGCCTGCCTCAGCGATCGGGCTGGTAGTCGAAGCTGAACTCGCCGATCCAGATCACGTCGCCCTCGCGAGCGCCGGCCTTGGCGAGCATCTTGGGCACGCCGAGCCGCTCGAGCCGGAAGTCGATGTACGACAGCGCCTCGGGGGTGGTGACGTCGTTGAGGGCCACCACACGCTCGACGTCGCGGCCGAGCAGCCGGAACTCGCCGTCGGCAACACGCTCGACGACCGCTCCGCTCGCCTCGGGACGCAGCACGACCACGCCCTCCTCGTACTCGACGGCCTGGCGTGCATCGTGCACGAGCGACGCCATCCGACCGACGATCTCCGACACGCCCTGCCCGGTCACCGACGACATGATCGGACCGTCCCAGCCCAGCGCCTCGAGTTCCTCGGGTTGCACGGCGTCGGCCTTGGTGCCCACCACGATGCGTGGCCGGTCGAGCAGGTCGGGCCGGTACGTCCCCAACTCGTGCAGGAGCACCTGCTCCTGCACCTGCGGCGTGACGCCGTCCATCGGTGCGAGGTCGAGCAACAGGCACAGCACGCGGGCCCGTTCCACGTGCCGGAGGAACTGATGCCCGAGGCCCTTGCCCTCGCTCGCACCCTCGATGAGCCCGGGGATGTCGGCCACCACGAACTCGGTCTCGTCATCGAGGCTCACCACGCCGAGGTTCGGCTCGAGCGTCGTGAAGGGATAGTCGGCGATCTTCGGTTTCGCCGCCGAGATCACGCTGATGAAGGTGGACTTGCCCACGTTGGGGAACCCGACGAGCGCCACGTCTGCCATCAGCCGGAGTTCGAGCTTCAGCCAGCGTTCCTCGCCGTGCTCACCCTGTTCGGCGAAGCTCGGCGCCCGTCGCTTGTTGGACAGGAACTTGGCGTTGCCCCGGCCGCCCCGGCCGCCCGCCGCAGCGAGCCACCGGTCGCCGTGGTTGACGAGCTCGGCGAGCAGGTCGCCGGTGTACATGTCGAACACCACCGTGCCCATCGGGACGCTGATCTCGAGCGACTCCCCGCGCCGGCCGTGGAGATCCTTGCCCTTGCCGTGCACACCGTTGGTGGCCCGGCGGTGGGGATGGTCACGGAATGCGAGCAGCGAGGACACGTTGTGGTCGGCCACCAGCCACACGTTGCCGCCGTCGCCGCCGTCACCGCCGTTGGGCCCGCCCATCGCGACGGGGCCTTCCCGCCGGAAACTGACGCAGCCCGCGCCGCCGTCACCACCGCGGACGTTCAGCTGGCACTCGTCGACGAACTGCGACATTTCATGCAGGCTAACGCCGGACGGGAGATGCCATCTCGTATCGTTCCGGCCATGGCGGCCACGCAGTATCCGGACGACGCCTCCGAGCGGGCCGAGCGGTGGGCAGCGACGATGACCGGTCATGGCACCGACGACATCGTCGTCGCTCACGCCGATTCGCATGCCACTGTCGGCGACGCCCGGGTGCTCACGCGCGAGGCCCGCGAGGAGCACGAGGAGGCGGTTCTCGCCACCGAGGCCACCCGTGCCCGCGGCGCCGGGGACCGGGCCGTCGCCGAGGAACCCGACCCGTTCCGGACCTGCTTCGAGCGCGACCGCGACCGGATCCTGCACGATTCGGCGTTCCGGCGCCTCGCCGGCAAGACCCAGGTGTTCGTGTTCCCCGACGACCATCAGCGCACGAGGATGACGCACGCACTGGAGGTCGCCCAGGTGGCCCGGTCGGTGGCCACCGCACTCAGCCTCAACGTGCCGCTCGCCGAGGCGATGGCGATCGGTCACGACTGTGGCCACGGACCCGGCGGCCACGCCAGCGAAGACGCTCTGTCGCCCTATCTCACCGACGGCTTCGACCATGCCCCGTGGGGAGCCGACGTCACGTTGCAGCCGCTCAACCTCTGCGCCGAGACGCTCGACGGGATCCGCAACCACTCGTGGAGCCTGCCGGCCCCGCAGACGCCGGAGGGTGAGGTGGTGTCGTGGGCCGATCGGATCGCCTACGTGTGTCACGACTTCGAGGATGCGGTCGCCGCCGGCATCGTCACCGAGGACATGCTGCCCGGCGTCGTCGCCGAGCGATGCGGACGCGATCGTTCCACCCAGCTCGGCACCTTCGTGAGAGCGATGATCTCGGCAAGTACCGCGACGGGCCGGATCGGGATGGTTCCCGAGATCGCCGAAGCACTCGCAGCGTTCCGACGCTTCAACTACGAGCACGTGTACCTCCGCCCGGCGAGCCGGCGGCAGGCCGATGCGGTGATCTCCCTGCTGCGGGCCCTGGTCGAGCACTATGCCGATCGGCCCCACGTGATCCCCTCACCGACGATCCGTGCCGCGCTCGGCGAACGCGCCGACTACGTCGACGCCGGCGGCGACGAGGCCCTGCGTGCCGCTGTCGCCTACGTGGCGGGGATGACCGACCGTTTCGCCTGCCAGCAGGGCCTGGCCCACCTGGGATGGGACCCGGCGAAGCTGCCACAGGGCATCGGCGTGTGAGTGTTGCATCCGGTGTCAGACACCGGATGCAACGTCAGCCGAGGAAGAAGTTGCGGATGCCGAGGCCCATGATGAACAGGCCCCCGAAGCCGTACAGCAGGTACTGCTTGTCGCGGATGAACGGGCTCGAGCGGTAGCTGTAGAGGATGCCGACGGCGATGATCGTCGTGAAGCCGTACAGGGCATGGAACGAGTCGAGCTCCACCCCGTACCGATTGACGATCAGCACCCCCACGATGGCGATGGCGAACGTCGACACCTGGGCCACGCCGATCGCCCACCACACCCAGGCGCCGCGCATCCGGACGACGTACTGCGCCACCAGGGCGTAGAGCCCCACGGCGCCGTTCGACAGCACCAGGAACCAGGCCAGTGCCCGATGGAGGTCGTACAGGTCGTCCACGATCCGTGCCCGCGGGTTGGCTCAGATGCCGCAGTTCTCGCCGCCGAGGATGACGGTGACCGTGGCCTCGTCCTCCAGGCCGGTGAGGAACCCGCGCAGGTTGTCGTTCACGTAGAAGAACGGCGGCGTGAACTCGTCCTCGGGATTGAGGGTGGCGGCGGGGTAGGCGGCGACGACGTCGATCACCCGCGACCCGATGGTGATCCCCCGGCTCGTCACCAGCCCCACCGGCTCGGCGCCGATCTCGGCCTGGTCGCCGTACGTGTAGGCGAAGAAGTGCCGGCGTCCTTCCAACACGCTGGACACGTCACCGAAGTAGACGGTCAGCACCCCCCACGACACGAGGCGGAGCTCGTCGCCCGAGCACACGCCGATCGAGAGCGGATCGATCCACCCGGTGTCGTTGGTGGGCTCGCCGAGATACGACGCGATGTAGCTCACGACACCGTCGGGGTCGGCGCCGAAGCCCGCCGAGCCGATGCCCTCGCCACTCAACACCAGTGCGGAGACCGCCGGGTCGGGGGCCGTGGTGGTGGGCTGGAGCACCGTGGTCGTCGTGGTGGTCGTGGGCGCCGCCGTGGTGGTCGGTGCCGCCGTGGTCGTGGGTGCTGCCGTGGTCGTGGGTGCTGCCGTGGTGGTGGGAAGCAGGGTGAGCGCAGTACTGGTGGTGTCGACGCCCTCCTCGGCGTCGTCCGATCCGCCGCATGCGGCGACCACCACCGTCATGGCGAGCGCCACGCCCGCGATTCGCTGCAACATGTTGCCCATCATGGCCGAGTCTTCCAGGCCGGTCGCGGACCGGGCGTTCACCGGTGTGGCGACCGCACCGGGGTCGGAGGTCAGTCGAACAGCCAGCCGGTGCGCATCGGCGGTCGGGCATCGCGCTCGATGAACCACTCGCGTCCGAACACCAGCTCGAACACCTCGTCGGGCATGTCGATGAAGAACGAGGTGTCGCTCACCTGGCTGCGGTGGCAGCGCAGGGCGCGGCGTTTGACCGCGACGTAGTCGTGGACGTCCACCGCCAAGGTGATCTCGGCCTCGGGTGTGCCCATCGGGTTGCCGTCGTCGGCAGGGGCGTGTGGATCGAACTCGTTGTCCGCCCCGTCGTCGGGGCTGTCGAGATCGATTCCCTGCTCCTCGGCGGCAGCGACGAACTCGCCGAGCGCGTCACGGTTCACCGTGGCCTCCAGCACCCGCACGCCGTCGACCAGTTCGGCCGCCACCGATCCCACCCGGTGGACCTGGATGTGATCGGGATGGCCGTAGTTGCCGTGCCAGTCGTAGATCGTCAGGACGTCGGCCGACTCCTGCCGGAGGATCTCGGCCAGCCGTCGACCCGCTTCCGCGGGGTCGGCGCGATGGAAGCTGTCGTGGTGTCCGTTCTGCTCCCATCCGGTCATCCCCGAGTCGCGGTAGCCGAGCCACACGACCCGGGCGATGCCCAGCTCGGCGGCCGATTCCTCCGTCTCTCGTCGGCGACGGTCGACCAGCGACTCACCCGACGCGAGGTCGTCGGGCACCTCACCGTGGTCGCCGTTGGTCGCCACCACCAGCACGACCCGGTGGCCCTCTGCGGCCGCCCGGGCGATCGTGCCGCCGGTGGAGATCACCTCGTCGTCGGGATGGGCGTGAAAGCTGACCAGTGTCGCCATGGCCCCAGTCTGGGCTGCCGCCGAAGCGATTCGGACAGCAGCGCCGCGAGAAGCGACAGCGGGGTCTGACCCGCTGTCGCTTCTTCTCCGGTGGCCGGTCAGCCGGCCGCGGCGTCGGCCTGGCGCAGGGCGCCCGAGGCCAGCCAGCCGTCGAGACGGTCGGTGGCGACGCCCCAGTCGGCGAACACCGAACGCGTGTGCTCACCGGCGTGCGCCGGCGCCATCGACACCTCCGGGCTGGTCCGGCTGAAGCGCGGTGCAGGTGCCGGCTGCTGCACACCTGCCACCTCGATGAAGGTGCCCCGCTCCACGTTGTGCGGATGCTGCGCCGCTTCGCTCATGGTGAGCACGGGAGCGAAGCACACATCGGTGGTCTCCATCAGCTCGCACCACTCGTCGCGGGTCCTGGTGGCGAAGAGTTCGGTGAGCCGCGTCTTCAGCGGCGCCCACTCGGTCTGGTCCATCTGCTTGGCGAACTGCTCGTCGTCGGCCAGTCCGGTGAGTCGCAACAGCTCGGCGTAGAACTGCGGTTCGATCGATCCGAGCGAGATGTACTCGCCGTCGCTGCAGCGGTAGACGTCGTAGAAGTGGGCACCGGTGTCGAGCAGGTTGGTGCCCCGGGCGTTCTCGTCGAACATGCCGATCTCCTTGAACGCCCAGAACATCGACATCAGCACGGCGGACCCGTCGACCATGGCGGTGTCCACGACCTGGCCCTCACCGCTGCGTTGTGCTTCCAGCAGGGCACAGACCACGCCGTAGGCGAGGAACATGCCACCACCACCGAAGTCGCCCACCATGTTCAGTGGCGGGACGGGCGCCTCTCCCGCCCGGCCGAAGTGGGCCAACGCACCGGCGAGGGAGATGTAGTTGATGTCGTGGCCGGCAGCCTGGGCGTAGGGCCCCTCCTGCCCCCACCCCGTCATCCGCCCGAACACGAGCTTCGGGTTGCGTTCACGGCAGACGTCGGGCCCCACCCCGAGCCGTTCCATCACTCCGGGCCGGAATCCCTCGATGAGTGCGTCGGCCGACTCGACCAGCGTGAGCAGCGCCTCCACGCCGTCGGGCTGCTTGAGGTCGATGGCCACATTGCGGCGTCCGCGCAGCAGCACGTCGTAGTGAGGTGTACCGGGGAGCGGGCCGCGCACGGCCCCTGCGCGGTCGACGCGCACCACCTCGGCACCCATGTCGGCGAGGAGCATGGCGGCGAACGGGCCCGGGCCGATGCCGGCGATCTCGATGATGCGATATCCGCTGAGTGGTCCGGCCATGGTGTGGGTGCTCCGTTTCGTTCGGTGATCGTTGAGGGTCGTTCGGGTCGTTGATGGTCGTGCGGGTCGTTCGGGTCGTCAGCCGGCCATGGCCGCTGCTGCGCGGGCGTGGCCGCCCACGGCCTCGGCGAACACCGGCCACAGCGGGCGGGGCGTGTCGTGGCCCATGTCCGACAGCAGGAGGTAGTGCGAGCCCGGCACCAGCTCGGCCGTGCGCTCGCCGCCGCCCGGCGTGATCAACGTGTCGTCGCGCCCGTGGATCACGAGCATCGGCACGTCGAGCGACGAGAGACCCTCGCTGCGGTCGCCGCTGGCGTAGATCGCGGCGAGCTGCCGTGTCGCCCCTTCCGGGTAGAAGCAGCGGTCGTAGCTGGCGGCCGCCAGGGCCTGTTGGGCATCCGGGTCCCAGTACTTCTTCGAGGCCCACACCTGCGCCGCCAGGGACTGGGCGATGTACTCGTCGCGGCCGGCCGGTTGGGGGGCGAGCAGTGCGGTGCGCGCCTCTTTGGTGGGCGCACCGACACGTGGGTCGCCGGGGCTGCTCATCACCGATGTGACGGTGGCGACGCGGGTCGGGTGCTCGATCGCCATGGTCTGCACGATCATCCCGCCCATCGAGTTGCCGATGAGGTGGGCCCGCTCCACACCGAGGTGGTCGAGCAGGCCGATGCCATCGGCCGCCATGTCCGAGAGCGTGTAGGGCACCTCGGGGATCGGGTCGCCGGCGAGGCTCGCCGAGAGCACCGCCATCGGGTCGGCTCGCTGGCCGTCGAGCTTCGAGGAGAGGCCGACGTCGCGATTGTCGAACTGGATCACGTGGAAGCCCTGCGCAGCGAGCATCGTGACGTAGTCGGGGTGCCACGAGATCAGCTGGGTGGTGTAGCCCGTGACCACGAGCAGCGCCGGATCATCGGGGTCCCCTGTGGTGGCGTACTCGAGTTCGATTCCCGACGACAGGCGTGCGCGCGGCATGCGGGCGAGTGTTGCAGAGG
>Ga0102938_10003628_pt1 | contig 11483 bp, 8 predicted proteins | sample SalPonR2_B_D2_MG_FD_84516 | JGI IMG/M metagenome (GOLD analysis project Ga0102938, IMG submission 84516) | Salt pond soil microbial communities from South San Francisco under conditions of wetland restoration - Salt Pond MetaG R2_B_D2_MG | ecosystem: Environmental > Aquatic > Marine > Intertidal... | reverse complement strand
TTCGGCCGCGGGTGTCGTCAATGTTCTGGTGTTTCTCGTGGTGGTGCCGGTGGTGGCGTTTTACATGCTGCTGGATTGGGACAACATGGTGGCGCGCATCGACGAACTGTTGCCGCGCGATCACCAGCCGACCGTCCGCAAACTGGCCAGCCAGATCGACCAGACCCTGGCCAGCTTTGTGCGCGGTCAGGGCACGGTCTGCCTGATCCTTGGCACGTTCTACGCAGTGGCGTTGATGGTGGTGGGGCTGCAATTCGGCCTCGTGGTGGGGCTGATCGCCGGGCTGTTGACGTTCATCCCCTATGTCGGCGCGCTTGTGGGCGGTGGCCTGTCGGTCGGGCTGGCGCTGTTCCAGTTCTGGGGCGAATGGTGGCTGATCGTGGCGGTCGCGGCGATCTTTCAGGTGGGCCAGATGGTCGAAGGCAATATCCTGACCCCGAAACTGGTGGGGTCCTCCGTGGGCCTGCATCCGGTCTGGCTGATCTTTGCGCTGTCGGCCTTTGGCACCCTGTTCGGGTTTGCCGGGCTTCTGGTGGCCGTGCCGGTGGCCGCCGCCATCGGCGTCCTGGTGCGCTTCGTGATCGAACAGTACAAGGGCGGGCTGCTTTACAAGGGCCTGCACGGTCGGGAAGACCTGCCGGACAGCGGCGACGAATAATGGCTCGGCAACTGGTCCTTGATCTACCCATACGCGCCGCGATGGGGCGCGATGATTTCTTCGTGTCGCAAGCCAACGCCGCCGCCGTGGCCGGCATCGAAGCCTGGATTGGCTGGCCTCTGGCCAAGATGCTGCTGGTGGGCCCCGAAGGCGCGGGCAAAACCCACCTGGCCCATGTCTGGGCCGCGCAAAGCGGTGCTGTGATCATCTCGGCCGACGATATGTCCGAGGATCGCCTTCCGGCCCTGTCGGATGCGCCCGCACTGGGGGTCGAAGACGCGGACCGGATCGCGGGGGACCGCGCGCGCGAAACCTTGCTGTTCCATGTGCACAACGCGCTGGCACAGCGGGGCGCGCCCCTGTTGCTGACGGCACGAACCGCACCGGCCCAATGGGGCCTGACCCTGCCCGATCTGCAAAGCCGGATGCAGCAATCGGGTCTTTTGGCCCTGTCGCCGCCCGACGACACGCTGATCGCCGCCGTTCTGGTCAAACTGGCACAGGACCGTCAGCTGGCGCTGACGCCCAACATCTTGACCCATGTCCTGCCGCGCCTCGACCGGTCGTTGGCCTCGGTGCAGACCTTCGTGGCCGGCCTCGATGCCGAGGCCCTCACCACGCAAGAGCCGCCGCGCCTGAAACACGCCAAGGCGGTGCTGGCCCGAATGGGCAGCTAGCGCCCTCGACGCGGGCCGCGCGACATCGCAGTATGGGCCCGTCACACCGATGTCACGAACTCACCCTAGGCCCCTGCCCATGAGCTTTGCAGATTTCCTATCCGCCCCCCTGCCCGAACCGGTCTCGCTGCCCGAGGCGCAAATCTCGGGCCCGCAGCGGTTTTTCAATCGTGAGCTCAGCTGGCTCGCCTTCAACTGGCGCGTGCTGGAAGAGGCGATGAACCCGCGCGTGCCGCTGTTGGAACGGGTGCGGTTCATCTCGATCTCGGCGGGCAACCTTGATGAATTCTACACCGTCCGCGTGGCCGGCCTGCGCGAACTGGCGCAAGAGGGCAACCTGACACCGGCCGCCGACGGCCGCACGCCGGCGGAACAACTGCGCCTGATCAACGCCGACGCACGCCAGTTGATGCAGCACCAGCAGGCCGCCTGGGTCGCGCTTTGCAACGAGATGGAGCAACAGGGCCTGGAGGTGGTCACCGCCAAGAAGCTGACCGCGGCGGAAAAGAAACAGCTTCAGGAGGTGTTCCTGGCCCGCGTGTTCCCGGTGCTGTCGCCGCTGGCCATCGACCCGGCGCATCCGTTCCCGTTCATCCCGAACGAAGGCATCGCATTGGCCCTGCAGATGAAACGCGAACGCGACGGGAGGGTCTTGCGGGCGCTGTTGCCGATCCCGAACCAGATCGACCGTTTCCTGCGCCTGCCCGCGCCCGAGGGGCAGGCCCGCTTCCTGCCGCTGGAAGAAGTGCTGAAACTGCATATCGGGGCGCTCTTTCCGGGCTACACCCTGACCGGATCATGTTCCTTCCGCGTGCTGCGTGACAGCGACCTCGAAGTCGAGGAAGAAGCCGAAGACCTGGTGCGCGAATTCGAAACCGCGCTCAAGCGCCGCCGCCGGGGCGAGGTGGTCCGCCTGCAGATCTCGGCCGCTGCGCCCGAGGATCTGAAGACCGAGATTGTCGAACAGCTTCACGTCACCGGCGACGAGATCGTCGAGGTAAAGGGCATGGTGGGCCTTGTGAACCTCAAGGAACTGGTGATCGACGAACGGCCGGATCTGCTGTGGAAATCCTTCGTGCCGCGCGTGCCCGAACGGGTTCAGGACCACGACGGCGACATGTTCGCGGCCATTCGGCAAAAGGACATGCTGCTGCATCACCCCTACGAGACCTTCGACATGGTGATCCGGTTTCTGGCACAGGCCGCGCGCGATCCCAATGTTGTGGCGATCAAGCAGACCCTCTACCGGACCTCGAACGAAAGCCCGATCGTGGAGGCATTGTGCGAAGCGGCGGAAAACGGCAAATCCGTCACCGCGCTGGTCGAACTCAAGGCCCGCTTCGACGAGGCCGCCAATATCCGCCAGTCGCGCAAGCTGGAGCGCGCGGGTGCGCATGTCGTGTATGGCTTCATCAACTACAAGACCCACGCCAAGATCTCGACGGTGGTGCGCCGCGAGGGCGACAGGCTGGTGACCTACACCCATTACGGCACCGGCAATTACCACCCGATCACGGCCCGGATCTATACCGACCTGAGCCTGTTCACCTGTGACGAGGCATTGGGCCGCGACGCGACCAAGGTGTTCAACTATATCGGCGGATATGCGGAACCCGAGGGGCTGGAAAACCTCTCGATCTCGCCCCTGACGATGAAATCCACCATCATCGACGGCCTGCGCGCCGAGGCGGACCACGCCCGTGCCGGCCGCGAGGCGATGGTCTGGGCCAAGATGAACAGCCTGATCGACGCCGATGTGATCGACGCGATCTACGAGGCCAGCCAGGCCGGCGTGAACATCGATCTGGTGATCCGTGGCATCTGCGGTCTGCGTCCCGGCGTCAAAGGCCTGAGCGAGAATATCCGGGTCAAGTCCATCGTCGGTCGGTTTCTCGAACACTCCCGCATCGTGTGTTTCGGCAACGGCCATGGCCTGCCGTCAAAAAAGGCGCGGGTCTATATCAGTTCGGCGGACTGGATGGGTCGAAACCTGAACCGGCGCGTCGAAACGCTCGTGGAATGCACCAATGCCACCGTCAAGGCGCAGATCGTCGGGCAGATCATGGCCGCCAACCTTGCAGATGTGGCGCAATCATGGGTGCTGCAACCCGATGGCAGCTACCTGCGGCCCGACCTGAGCGAGATCGAGAACCCGTTTTCGTGCCACCGCTTCTTCATGGAAAACCCCTCGCTGTCCGGTCGCGGCTCGGCTGGGGCCAAGGACGTGCCGGAACTTGCCCACTCCCATGATTGACCCGCGCGCGGGCAACGTGCCATCACTCCGGTCATGACGAACGCGAGCCTGCCAGTAAGCGCCGACGACCCCGCAGCGCTGCACCCCGAATGGGGGCCGTTCGGGGTTCCGCTGTTCGAGACCACCGAGGCACAGGCATTGGCGCGTGTCGGGGTGATCGATATCGGCTCGAACTCGGTCCGGATGGTGATCTTCGATGGCGCGGCGCGCTCTCCGGCATATTTCTTCAACGAAAAGATTCTGTGCGGCCTTGGGGCCGGATTTGCCGAAACCGGGCGGCTGAACCCCGATGGCAAGATCCGGGCGGTGGCCGCGCTGCGCCGGTTTGCACGCCTTGCGGCATCGGCTGGCGTGGCCCCGATGCTGACCGTCGCCACGGCCGCCGTGCGCGACGCCGAGGACGGACCGGAATTCCGCCAGCAGGTGCTGACCGAAACGGGTCTCGACATTCATGTTGTCGACGGCGCCGAAGAGGCCCGGCTTTCGGCGCAGGGCGTGTTGCTTGGCTGGCCCGGCGCGCAGGGCATCATCTGCGACATCGGCGGATCGTCCATGGAACTGGCCGAGCTCTTGGGCGGCGGTGGCGTGGGGCACCGCGCAACGTCCGATCTGGGTCCTCTCAAGCTGATGGGGATCGCGGGCGGCAAGAAAGCGATCAGGGCGCATATCAAGACCGCGGTGGACGCGCTGGCCCAGGGATTCGAAGACCACCCCCGCCGCCTATTCCTGGTCGGCGGCTCATGGCGCGCCATCGCGCGGATCGACATGGAACGGCGCGGCTATCCCCTCAAGGTGCTGCACGAATACCGGATGACGCCCAAGGCGATTCTCGAAACCATCAAGTACATTGGCAATTCCGACCTCGACACCCTGCGCCTGCAGACCGGAACCAGTGCCGAGCGGATGCGCCTGGTGCCGCTTGCCTCAGAGGTGCTCAAGGCTCTGGTCCGGCGGCTTGCTCCGAAAGAGGTGGCCGTCTCGTCCTACGGCATCCGCGAGGGGCTGTTGTACGAACAGATGTCCGAGGCGCTGCGCCACCGTGATCCACTGATCGAAGCCGCGCGTCACGCAGAAGCGCAGAACGCCAGGACACCGGGATTTGGGCGCGCGCTGTACCGGTTTGTGGAACCCATCTTTCCGCGCGCCAATGACAGCCAGAGGCGACTGATCCGGGCGGCCTGCCTGCTGCATGACGTCAGCTGGCGCGCGCATCCCGACTACCGGGCCGAGGTCTGTTTCGACAACGCCACCCGCGCCAACCTGGGCGGCCTGACCCATGGGGAACGGGTGTTTCTGGGGCTGGCGCTCTTGCATCGCTACAAGGGCAACCGCGACGGCACCAGCTTTGACGCCGATCTGCTGACGCTGTTGCCGGAGGCCAAGGTGAACGAGGCCGAGATCCTGGGCCGCGCGATGCGGTTCGGGGCGATGTTCGCCGTCGCCTCTCCGACCGATCACGGCAAACTGACCTATCGGTCCAAGCGCAAGGAACTGATCCTGACGCTTCTGACCACGGAAGGCGCCGACCTGTTCGGAGAGGTCGCAGAGGCGCGCTTCAAGGCGCTGGCCGGCGCGATGGGCGTCACCGCGATCGTCGAAGGCCCCGCCCGGTCATCATAGCGCCCAGGCGCCGGCGCGACTTGTGAGCGGATTTTCTTTGGCGTAGACGTCTCGGGATTGTTTTTTCGCAAGGGTTCCGATCGCATGCGCATGTCCCGCTATTTCCTGCCTGTTCTCAAGGAAACGCCTGCCGAGGCGCAGATCGTCAGCCATCGCCTGATGCTGCGGGCGGGCATGATCAAACAGGCGTCTGCCGGCATCTATTCGTGGCTGCCCCTTGGCTACAAGGTGCTGCGCAACATCGAACGCATCGTGCACGAGGAACAGATCCGCGCAGGCCACATCCCGATGCTGATGCCGACCCTGCAATCGGCCGATCTTTGGAAGGAATCCGGCCGCTACGACGCGTATGGCCCCGAAATGCTGCGCGTCCGCGACCGGCACGACCGCGACATGCTGTACGGTCCCACCAACGAGGAACTGATCACCGACATCTTCCGCAGCCACGTGACCAGCTACAAGGACCTGCCGCTGACACTTTACCACATCCAGTGGAAATTCCGCGACGAGATCCGGCCGCGGTTCGGCGTGATGCGGGGCCGCGAATTCCTGATGAAGGACGGCTACAACTTTGATTTGACAAAGGAAGACGCGCTTCACGCCTACAACCGGCACCTGGTCAGCTATCTGCGCACGTATGAGCGCATGGGTCTGCAGGCGATCCCGATGCGCGCCGACAGCGGGCCGATCGGCGGCGATGATACGCACGAGTTCCTGGTTCTCGCCGAAACCGGCGAAAGCGAGGTGTTCTACGATTCCCAGATCACCGAGCTGAAATTCGGCGACCGCGAGATCGATTACGATTCCGTGGACCAGTGCCAGGCAGTGCTTGAGGAATTCACCTCGCGCTATGCGCGCACGGACGAAACCCACGACGCTGCGGTCTTTGCGGAAATTCCGCAAGAACGCCAACGTGTTGCACGCGGCATCGAGGTCGGGCAGATCTTCTACTTCGGCACCAAGTATTCCGACGCTATGGGCGCATTGGTCGATGACGGCCAGGGCGGCCGCGTGCCCGTCCACATGGGCTCGCACGGGATCGGCGTGTCGCGCCTGATGGGCGCGATCATCGAGGCGTCCCACGACGACAACGGCATCATCTGGCCCGAGGGCGTGACACCGTTCCATGTGGGAATCGTGAACCTCAAACAGGGCGATGCAACCTGCGATGGGGCCTGCGAGGATCTGTACAAGGCCTTCGCCGCAAAGGGGCTCGAGCCGCTGTATGACGACCGCACCGAACGGGCGGGGGCGAAATTCGCCACCATGGACCTGATCGGCCTGCCCTGGCGGATCACGGTCGGGCCACGTGGCCTTGGCAATGGCGTGGTGGAACTGACCAGCCGCAAGACCGGCCAATCCGAAGAAATGAGCCCCGAGGCCGCCGTCGCCCGCGTGGCCGAGATCTACGCCCCGCATATGGGGTGATGACATCCGGCGTCGCGCCTGCATGCGGGCGCGACGGGCACCCGATCCGGGCGTGCACTGACCGCTTGCATGATCCCGTGATTGCGGCAACCTGTTCGGGTGACCCAAATCATCTCAAGGGCCCAACAGGATGAGCGTCGAGACAGATCTTGTGATACGCGACGGGCAGATCGTGACCCCGCACGGCATCGTCGAGGGCGATCTGGCCATCACCGGACAGCGGATCACCTCCATCGGGACGCCCATCAGGTCCGCCCGGTCCGAGGTATCGGCCAGGGGCAGACTGGTCATGCCGGGCGGCGTCGACGCCCACGCCCATATCGAACAGATGTCCGGCATGGGCCAGTGGAACGCCGACACGTTCGAGACCGCCACCCGGTCCGCCGCCATGGGGGGCACCACCAGCGTCATTTCCTTTGCCGCACAGGCCGAGGGCCAGCCCCTGACCGAAACGGTATCGGATTACGCCGCGCGCGCCCGGCGTGGCGCGATGATCGACTATGCCTTCCACATGACGCTGACCGATACCAATGCCGTGGGCTTTGACGCCGATCTTGGCGCACTGATCGCGGCGGGCCACCGGTCGCTCAAGGTCTTCACGACCTACAATATCCAACTCAGCGACGCCCAGATCCTGCAGATCTTCGCCCTGGCGCGTCGGCACGGCGCGCTTGTCTGTGTGCACGCTGAAAACGACGCCATCATCGCGCAGGCCAAGGAGGCCCTGATCCGGGCGGGTCATACCAGGCCGCGGGATCATGCCCGCGCGCGCCCCCGCATGGCCGAGATCGAGGCGGTCGAACGTATCTGCCGCTTTGCCGAATACCTAGACCAGCCGGTGATGTTGTTTCACATTTCCACCGCCGAAGGCGCGGCCGCCCTTCGCGCGGCCCGCGCGCGCGGCGCGCCGGTCTGGGCAGAAACCTGTCCCCACTACCTGTTCATGACGGCGGATGTGCTCGACAAACCCGGCCTGGAAGGCGCCAAGTGGATGTGTTCGCCGCCCCAACGCACGCAGGCCGATCAGGCTGCCCTTTGGGACGCTCTGGATGATGGAACGCTTGACCTGGTGTCGTCCGATCACGCCCCCTACCGGTTCGACGAAACCGGCAAGCTGTCGGCCGGCCCGAACGCGCCGTTCCACCAGATCGCCAACGGATTGCCGGGGCTTGAAACCCGCCTTCCCCTGATGTTCGACGCGATGGTGTCAAAAGGCCCACAGGGCCCCGAGGCCTTTGCCCGGATCACCGCCACCAACCCCGCGCGGCTTTACGGCCTGCCGAACAAGGGGGCGATCGCCGAGGGGATGGACGCCGACCTGGTGATCTGGGATCCGGAAAAACAGGTCACCTATGGCGCCGACGACCTGCACGACAACGTGGGCTACAACCCGTGGGAAGGCCGCACCATCACCGGATGGCCCGAACATGTCTTCTTGCGCGGGCAGGCGATCGTGCAACATGGCGACGCCCTTGGAACGCCGGGCAGCGGGCAGTGGATCGCGCGGCCCGAACTGACCGCGAAACCGACGGGCACCCGGTCCCCCGAGGCCCCCGTCGCATGAGCACCCTGATCGTCATCAATCCCAATTCGTCGCAGCAGGTCACCGATGGCATCGACGCGGCCATCGATCCGCTGCGCGCCTTGGGCACCCCGATCCGGTGCCTGACCCTGGCCGAAGGGCCGCCGGGCATCGAAAGCCAGCGGCAAGCTGACCTGACCATCGCGCCCATGCTGGCGCTGGCCGCCGCTCAAACCGACGCGGCGGGCTTTGTGATCGCGTGTTTCGGCGATCCGGGCCTGCATGCATTGCGCGACCAGACCGATCTGCCCGTCATCGGCATTCAGGAGGCGGCCGTGATGACCGCGCTGACCCTCGGCCAAAGGTTCGGCGTGATTGCCATCTTGCCGCCCTCGATCCCCCGCCATCTGCGGGCCTTTGGCGCGATGGGCGTTCTGGACCGGCTTGCCGGCGACCGCGCCCTTGGGCTTGGCGTGGCCGATCTGGCCGATCCGGGCAAAAGCCTTGGCGCGATGATCGCCACCGGCAAACGCCTGCGCGACGAAGACGGGGCGGATGTTCTGATCATGGGATGCGCCGGCATGGCGCATTACCGCGACCCCGTGCAGGATGCGACCGGCCTGCCGGTGGTGGAACCCTCTCAGGCCGCAGTCCAGATGGCGCTTGGGCATATCGCCCTTGGCCTGTCCCACAAACCGCAGGGATCCGATCATGCTAGATGAAACCACCAAGGGCGTCTTCACGATCGCCGTCACCCCGTTCCTGCCCGATGGGGCGCTGGATTTCGACAGCATCGACCGCATGGTCGACGCCTATATCGAAAAGGGTGCCGACGGATTGACGATCCTTGGCATGATGGGCGAGGCCGGGAAATTGTCCGCCGCGGAATCCATCGCGGTCGTTCGGCGGGTCATCGCGCGGTCCACGGTCCCGGTCATTGTCGGTGTGTCCGCGCCGGGTTTCGCCGCGATGGCCGAGTTGAGCCGGGATGCCATGGCGGCCGGGTGCGCCGGTGTCATGGTTGCGCCGCCATCAAACCTGCGCACCGACGCGCAGATCGTCGGCTACTACCACAACACCGCCGAAGCATTGGGCGATATCCCGTTCGTCTTGCAGGATTTCCCTCTTGCCACCGGTGTCCAGATCTCGACCTCTGTGATCCTCAAGATCGTCGAAGACTGCCCCACCTGCGTGATGCTCAAGCACGAGGACTGGCCCGGCCTGGAAAAGATCAGCGCGTTGCGTGCCGCCTCGGATGCCGGATCGCGGCGCATTTCCATCCTGTGCGGCAATGGCGGCATGTACCTGCTGGAAGAGCTCTTGCGCGGCGCCGATGGCGCCATGACCGGCTTTGGCTACCCCGAAATGATGGCGCAGGTTCTGGCCGCCTACACCGCCGGCGACCTGGGCCGCGCCCGCGATATCTTTGACGCCTACATGCCGATGGTCCGATACGAGGCGCAGCCCGGTCTGGGGCTGGCGATCCGCAAATACTCGTTGGCCAGACAAGGTGTCATCGCGCATGCGACCCTGCGCAAACCGGGCGCGGGCTTGACCGCCATGGCCATGGCCGAAGTCGATGCCCTTGCGGCGCGGCAAGCCACACGCCTGAAGGACCTGGGCCTCTAGTCAGGGCCGGTCCCGCGCGGCCTCAGCCCTCAAGCTCGGTGGCGAACGACCTGCTTGGCCGCCCTTCCGCCTTGCGCGCGGCATCGGCGGCCTTGATGGCCGCGTCGATCCCCGTACGGTCCGTGGTGCCCGAGAAATTGTCGCGCGTGGGCAGCGCCTCGGCCACATGGGCGAACCGTTCAAAGGCAACGTCGTACAGGCGGCGCAACTCTGCCAGCGGATCGGGGTGATCGTCGGCGCGCAGCGACAGCCACGGGTAATCCTCGGTCCGGTGGATCACCAAGGCCGCCGATTGCGTGCCGCGCTTGTCGCCGCCGGCCTCGGCCCCGGCTTCCATCGCCGCCATCAGCCGTTCGGCCAGTGGCAGGTCCATATGCGCCTGGTAGGCCGCAAGCGTATCGGCAACGACCGCCTCACCGGCCAGCATGTTGCCCGCGACCGAAACGCCGTCTCCGGCCATGTGGCCGCACCAGTCGACGCAATCCGCCCCGGTATGGGCCGCGGTCTGTCCGTTGGCGTCGATCATGTGAATTTGACGGATCGCCTGGCCACCGTCGCGGTGGACCAGATCGGTCACGACATCCGCGGCGGCCTCCCCCCGGGCCAGGCGATCCGCGGCCTCCAGGCCCCATATGGGGCTGACGAAGGCCTGTGTCGCGACGGCACATTTGCCGCCTCTCAAATGCGGCACCAGCGCACCCACCGCGAAAAAGCGGCTGGCGACAGCGACGCCGTAATGGCCGGTCCCGGGATCACGTGCGACGATGGAATAAGTCATGTCATGCTCCTTTTGGCGCTCAACGCCCTATCGCGTAGGCCTGCATCAGCCGTGGCGTCGCGGCCGCTTTCAACATCCCGTCCTGGGTTCGCGACGCGGCCGTCAGGCGGCCCACCGTCCAGGGGGCTGCGACCTCCACGTTGTGGCCGCGGGCCCGCAGGTCATCGATGACGCTGTCGCCAAAGGCGGGTTCCACCATCAGATGCCCCGGATTTGTGGCGCGCGGGTAAAAGGACGACTGGAAATGCCCGGTGTGAAACAGCGGCGCGTCGATGCCTTCTTGCAGGTTCAGGTCGCCATGCACCAACCGCAGGAACAAGATCAACTGCCACTGGTCCTGCTGATCGCCACCCGGCGTGCCAAAGGCCAGGTCCAGCGATCCGTCCCGTTTGGCGGCCATCGACGGCGACAGCGTGGTGCGGGGGCGACGCCCCGGCGCAAGCGATGTCGGCAACCCTTCGTCCAGCCAGAACATCTGCGCCCGCGAATTGAGCGGCATCCCCAGGCCGGGGATCACCGGCGAGGATTGCAGCCAGCCCCCCGACGGCGTGGCCGAAACCATGTTGCCCCATTGGTCGATCACGTCGATATGCACGGTATCGCCGCGCTTCTCGGTCAGATGCGCCATGGTGGGTTCGCCGGCGCCGACGCCCGGCCCGGCCTTGCTCTGGGTGGCGGCACGGGCCACGGCCGCAACGGCCCATTCCTCGAACCCGGCAATGCAGCCCGGCCGCTGATCGAAGGACGCCGCCGCGCCGATCAGGCCGCGCCGGCCTGCCGCGTACTCCGCCGACAACAGCGTCTCCATCGGGATATCGGTATGGTCCGGATCGCCGTAATAGGCCTCGCGGTCCGCAAAGCTCAGCTTCATGGCCTCGGTCACGGTATGCACGAAATCCGCCCCATTCAGATCCATC
>Ga0102938_10003627_pt1 | contig 11484 bp, 8 predicted proteins | sample SalPonR2_B_D2_MG_FD_84516 | JGI IMG/M metagenome (GOLD analysis project Ga0102938, IMG submission 84516) | Salt pond soil microbial communities from South San Francisco under conditions of wetland restoration - Salt Pond MetaG R2_B_D2_MG | ecosystem: Environmental > Aquatic > Marine > Intertidal... | reverse complement strand
TGCAGGCCATGCAACGCGCCGCGCGCCGCGACGGCATCCAGACGCTGGAATTGCAGACGGCCGAGGTGATGGCGCATCTGGTCAAATGGTATGGCGCGCACGGCTTTCACATCGTCCGTTGCGGCCCGCCCGCGCATGGCCGCGACGCCTATACACGCGTCCTGATGCGCAAGGACCTGACAGGCCCCGGCTGACGGATCCCCGACGAACTCCAAGGGGGTTTGCCCTTGGACCGAGCCATCAAAACCGCCTTTATACCGCCCGCCATTCGTATCCGGGCGGCCGTTGCGAAGCGCATTCCCACCGCGCCGCAGTCATGCAGCAAGGCCGGAACAACTATTGTCGGATTCGCCTCTCGGTTTCGAAGCATGTCTGGTTTGAGTCCTGTTGACCGAATGCCGTCCCGCAGCATTTCGCATGAGAAAAAACCAGCCTGTCGCCAACGGGCCCAAATCGGGCCTTCTCCTCGATATTCGCCGATGCGGCTTGGCTTCCGCGAAGCGGACGTTGATCCAAAGCGCAGCATTTTCAAATGCGGGATGCCTGTTATACGGCCGATTCTGTCGCCGGTTCATTCGATACTGAACTATGCATTTAGGCCTGTCCCGACACATTTCGAAAGAGTCAGCTTTCTCCGCTTCGTGCAGATACCACCAACCTGGCGGTCAAATCTGTTCAAATCGCAGTCTACCGAGCATGCGCGAATTCTCTCAGTCCTGTCGCATTGCAAACCACACGAACGCCCCAACGGCATTAGACCCGCTAAAGGCTCTTTAGGTCAGAGGCCAACTCACCCGCCTATTGTGTGAACCACTCAGATTACCGCTCCAATTGGAAAGCGTTGCCAGCAAATCACCAAATGGGATTTATTCCCAGGCATCGATGACGTTGCCTTTTGTGCGATTTGCGGATTCGGCAAAAGCATTCGAGCCGGTGGGCACGGAGCGGTTGACACAGCCCTTCCAAGTCGCGGAGATTGAGTTTCGGATAAGGAGACAGGGATGGCGGGTCAACGTGTACTTGGAGTGGCGGTTGCGACGGCATTGGCGGTGCCGGTCGTGGCTCAGGAAGGTGACATGGATGCGCTGCTCGCGAAGATCGACAGTCGCTCGGGGCAATATGGCCAACTGACGGACATTCTGCAGGGCGCCGACCCGAACCGGGCGCTGGCGGCTTTCGACGTCATGCTGGAGACCGGCGACATGAGTCTGCGTGAGACCGCGATCTCTGCCGCGATGACGGCCACGGATGAGCGCCTGCGCGCCCGGGCGCTGTGGGAGACGCTGTCACAGAAGGATTCGTTCACCATAGAGATTGACGCCGAGGACATGGACGAAGACGCGCGCGCGACGCTCGACCAGTGGGTGGGGGCGATCAGCACATGGGGCATCACCGCCCGCATCTCAGAAACCCAGTGCTTGAACCTCTACCGGACCGGAGACTGCCAGACGGATTATCATCTCTCGGTGTCGGGCCTGAAGGTGGAGATGCGATATTCCAACACCATCCAGGGCGGTTTCGCCATGACGTCAGAGGGCACCCTTGCCGGCGAGGTAATCAATCCTTCTACGAAGGCTGCTTACTCCGCCACTATTCAATTGAGGTAATTTACATGCGACGTTTGATCCTGGCCCTTGGCCTTACACTTGCAAGTGCCGCGAATGCACAAGTGACGCTCGATGAGCTAGACGCGGCGGCAGATGCCGCGGACGGCTCGATGGAGGAATTCCGCAAGCGGCTGAACGACCCGGACCCGGACCGTGCACTGGCGGTGCTGCACCTGATGGTGAGCAAGGGAGACCCCGATCAGCGGCGCATGGCGATCCGGCACGGGTTGCAAAGCACCGACCGCGCGATCCACGCCACCACGATCCGTGCAATCCTCGATTCCGAGCCGACCCTTCGGGTGACGTTCGACCCGGTCAGCGCCGAGCCCTCGATCCATTTCGCCAGGGCCATCAACGGCAACGGCGGTGTCATCGACGAGGACGGCACCGGATCGGTGACTTTCAAGCTAACCGGCTACGACGAGGACGGGGCGTGCTGGACCCATACCTCCTACGACCGGTGCCTGATGCGGATGCGTGGCGATGAGGTCAGCCTGTTGTTCGGCGACAGTTGGGGGAACTACCAGCTCAACGGCGCGGGACAGCTGGAGGGCCAGCAGGCGGTGAATCAGAACCTGACCAACGCCGTGATCGACCTCAGCGAGTAGCAGCGTCAGTCCACCACCAAGGCGTCGAGTCGGATCGTCGAGCTGCTGCCCCAGGCGGAATGGATGGTGATCGTCACGCTATGGGCAAAGCGTTCTCCGATGCGCAGCTCGAAAACACCGTCGGGCGTCATCTCGGGCGCGGGCACGGCAGAAGGGCGCGGGCGGGACGGATCGCGCGAGGCGTCCGTGACGATGCCGATCCGGCGCGGGATGCCGTGTTCCGTCGCGGTGAGGGCGCGCAGCGCGATCCGGCTCAGACGGTCTGTCTCTTTCAACCGCAGGACCAGTTCCACTGGGTCCTCGCCAAGCTCGAAGATCCACGGTCCCTCGCCGGACAGCAGGCCAACCGGATCGGTGCCATCCTCGACGGGATGAGCCGACCACGAGACGGCTTCAAGCGGGTCGCCGGGCTCTGCGATCAGTGGCTCGCCGGAGGGCAATTGCGAAGCCCCGATACCCGGCGCGTCGCCATCAAGAAACGCGCCCACCAGCCCCGCGACCACGTCCATCCGCATCGCCAGCGCATCACCCGCGCCCTCGGCCTGCAGCACCATGGCCACGGGCACGGCATTCCTGAACACTACCGCGCCTGATGTGCCGCCGAAAAGATCCTCGCGTTCGCCCGGCGCGGGCGTGAGGCGGATCATCTTTTGCCCGCTGGAATGCACCTGCAGACGCCGTCCCTCGAACACGCTCTGGCGGGGGCGTTGCAGCATCAATTCGGTGCCCGGGATCAGCGCGTCGCCAAGCCTGAGCCGGGTCAACCCGCCCCACGTGTCGCCACAGCTTCCCGTCAGGCCGCCGCGCACGAGACCGAGGGAAATGTCCGACGCGCCCGGCGCGATATAGACCACCCGCGCGGTCCCGATCGGCCCGCCGTCCCGGTCCGAGCCCAGCCGGATACCGTCGCGCCTTTGACCGTGGAGGTGGGTGGGCAGGATCGCGTAGCAATTGCCGCCTTGGCGAAACAGGAAGCCCGCCCCGCTGCCGTCCTCGACCGTGACCACCTCAGCCGCAGCGGTCCCGGCCGTGCCCAGCATCAAAAGCAACCCTAGGCAAACTCCGAGCAGTCGCCTAAACTTGTGTGCAATGGTTAAGACAGGTGAGAACATGTCGAGAAAAGCCTTTGCCGTCGTCGGGGCCATGATTGCCGCCATCGGGCTTTTTGGCAACTCCGACCTGCGTGCGCAAGAATCGGGCATCGTCCGGGAGACGGGCGACTTCAACGAACGACTGGCGGAGCTTGGTCGGGTTAGGGGCGACATCGTGATGGGTGCGATGATCGGAACCACCCAGAGCAAAGCCCTGGCGGATAGCCTGAAGCGGCTCAACTCTCACGTGGAGGTCGCGGCCCTGCCGACACCGCAACCAAATTCGGACCCCCGGCAATTCTGCGTGCGGCTCAATTCCAAAGATGGCCGCTTCGAGGCCGAGAACACCTATCTCGTCATCGATGACCGGATCGTCCCGGGCGGCCCATTTCACTACGATGGGAAGTACGCCGGTCAGGTCGAGGAAATGGCCACGGTGGCGCTTGTCGCCGTTGGCCCCTGCGGTAACCGGATCGAGGCGGTCGTGCCCTCGGCCTGGGAGGAAACGCTGCCAGCGCCTGACGACCGGGCGCTGCATCTCTTCGTCAATGCCGCCGGCAATCTGGCCTTTGCGGAGGTCGGCGGGGTCGAGGTGGAATGTGTGGATGTCACTGACGAGGACACGCTGAAATACACCGCCGCCTGCATCCTGAGCGCGAGCCTGTTGGAAGAGCATCGGCAGGACGGACGCGTGCCTGTCACGATCTACATCGCGCGCAGCCTTGGTGAAGACAAGGTCGATGTTACCGTAATCTGGCCGGACGAGGCGCTCTGAGGTGTCGGACGGGGCCGACGATCGGGTCTCACTGAGCAAGGCGTTGCGCAGGGTGTGCCCGTCGTCGCTGAACGCACTCCGGTTGGCGGTGGCGATTCTTTTCGTTGGGATCGCGTCGTTCTGGGTCTATTTTCACGCCGCGCAGAAACGCACCGTGGTCGTGGATGTCACCACCGGGTCGTTCGAAATCGAACTGGCGTCGGGGCTCAATGGCAAGGCGCTGAGAGGCGTCTATGTGTGCCAGCGGGGCGAACGTACCGATGCCAACCCCACCGAGAGCACACCCATCGAGATCGGCTGTCCCCGAAGTCACCAGCTTTACGGTCCGTTCGAGGGACTGGCACCGCGTCTGCCCGCAGAGACCAAACTGCGGGTCACGTCGCTTGCCGATGCGCTTCGGATCGACGTGGTGTCGGTGCCGGTGGGCTACGAGGACACCGATATCGGGCAGATGCAAGGCGGAGCCTACGTGATCGTCGGGGAGAAGGCGATCAGGTCCTTCGGAACGCTGCCGCTCAGCGGCGCTTTCGCCCTCGGAGCCCGCTTCAACGAGACGGATCGCATGTCGATCACCGACGGACGCTTCCAGATTCGTGGCTATACCCCGTGGGGGCTTCTCGTCAACGACACGCGCGAGTTGCGGGGCGGGACGCTACAGGCCGGGGCCCGGATTCGGCTTGTGGACCGGACCGGGGAGACTGCAGAAGGCCACCTCGCTGTGATGCTCGCCGACGCGCCAAGCACGCTGATGCGGGTGACAGGGCTCTCCGAGCACGATACCAGCAACCTCGTGGTGCGCTATTACTTCACAGACGAGGTCATCATCCGGCCGTCCTTCATCGAGGCAGTGATACTCGATCCGTTCTTCCAGCTTCTCGCCACGGTACTGGGTATGATCGCGGGATATAGCTGGCTGCGGCGGCTGTTGTCGCTTTGAGTGCGGTGGTACCCGAAGGTGGTCACGCATCTGTCGCTTGCCGGCGGCTGGACATCGCTCCGCATTCAAACCGAGCTACCGGAATACATGCTGAAATTGAGCGTCTGTAGCGGGTTAAAGCGTTTCGCGACAAACCTGAGTTACAACTTTTCGTGAAACGCACGCAACAGACCGGCGTTGCACGCGTTTCGCCTTCAATTGATACCTCAGGTTAAAGGCGAAACGCTTTAGGCACGGACGTGTACGACATCCATTCGATATATCGGACAAAGAAAGCACGGTTTTTCAACAAGACGGGCAACTTGTGCGTCGTCCGGTTCATGTCGATCGAGGCACGTCGTTGATTTGCTTCCTTTTCAGAATTCGATCTCGAAATCCTCGTCTGCGGTCGCCTTCGGCGAAAGAGCATCCCGTGCCCGCTCGAGGCGGTCGAAGTCCAACAACACCAGGCTAAATCCGGACTGTCCACGCGAGGCTCCTCGCTCTTCCCGATAACTCAGGACCTCTCCGCAGCCGGAATACATCTCTGCCACGCTCGGTGGAAAGTCCGGCATGCCGATCTGGTACGCCGGGCTTCGCCGATGAAGCGGTTGGGTTGCCTTGCCGTCCAAGGGAACCAGCCGCGGCAACGCCTGCAGCCCGAATGGCATGACATAGCAGCTTTGCCTCGCGGCATTCCAACCTCGCAGCTCTGCCTCGGGTGTGATGAAGTCCGGCTTGTCATACTTTTCGGTCAAGGCCGCAACGATGCGGTCGAACGGTAACGTTCTGTCCGTCATCACCATGCGGCGCATTATGCCGACGACCTCCCCCTCGGGCGCCCAGGACGCGATCGTGATCGCCTCGGTGCCGCCTCGACGCAGGTAGACCCTCTGGTATCCGAGGGCGCGATGCGCAGCAGACATGTCCTCGCCCAGCGGCTTGGCGGTTTCGAAAACTGCTTCAACGCCGTCGAGTGACGAAAGTGTTTCCGCAGCTTCCTGCATGCTTTGGCCGGGCGCGACCCCCAGAAGATCAAGTTTCGCATTGTTGGTCGATTCAAGCGTGATGTCCGGCCAGTTGGGTCGAGACGGTGAAGTTTCGGGTGAAATCACGGCTTGCGCCGCGGCGAGCTGGTCGTCGTGGGAGGCAGCCGTATCGGATTGCGGCGCGGCTGCGCCAGGCTCCGGTGTGTCATCGGCTTTCGGCATGGCCGCCAACGTCAGGACAGGACCGAGCGCGCCGTCACCCATCTCGATCCGGGTTGCCGCCGCAGCACCCTTTACCACCAGCCCGGGAACCTTGCCGGGCCCCTCCACGCGCTCGGCCATGCCGAGCGTGAACTCGATCTGGGTGGCAACGGCACCGTTGCCCGGACGCCCTTCATGCAGCGCGTCCTCGAGCACGAGAACGACCAACCCGCTGGTGCAGCGATCTGCTTCGGCATGCGGGCGGGTCTGTGTGACCACGTATCGACGCGGAACCTTCACAGGCCCGTTGGCTTGGCTCAACAGTTGCGCAAGCTGGTTCTGATCTTCGCGCAGAGAGGGCACCGCGGTCATGACCTGTTGGCCTAGATGGCCATACGCATCCACAAAAGCGCCGCAGGTGCGATCGTTGCGCACCATGACCCGTGCCGTGAAATCCTGCCCGAGCCCTGTGGCCTTGGCCCGGAGCCAGGACAGGATCATCTCGCGGTGCCGTGCGATCCACACCGGGTCCGGTCGCGCCTGTCCGGCCTCGAAAAGAGCGGGGCCGGTTAATCCTGCATCACGCTCTGTCCAGGCGGCGGCAACGATGTCCCGCAGCGCCTCGGCTGACGGCTGATAGCCGTCGCGCAGGGCGATCAGGTCGGTGATGTGGGGCGTCACCTGCAGGCGCATGTCGCCGAGCCCCGCGAATTGCTCCGGGTCAAACCTGCGGGCAATCCGTTCTTCTGCCTTGGCGTTCGCCTCGCCGAAGCGCCTTTCGGCAAGGACCTTGGGCAGGTTGTTCTCGTCCTGTGTGTAGAAAACGATCCGCTCGGGACGCGCCAGAAGCGAGACATTCTGCGTTCGCGCCTGTACGCGTTCTGCGGTCTCGGGCGTCAGTTCTGCGAACATCATGATATTGCGCGAGCGCTGTTCGGCAACGTAACGCGCCATTGCCTGATCCATTTCCAGCGGCGCGAAGGCGTCGGGGCCGACAAGGCTGATCGTCACGTTCAGATCGCCCTGCCTTGCCCGGAAGTTCAACCCGCCGTCACGGAACGCAAAGGTCCCGTTCTCCAAGTCGTAGATCCCAAGCGCGATCCCGCTGCGGATCGCAAGGGGCGTCTCGGCGCCTGCGCGCAATTGCGCAATGGCCGTCTGCATGGCGGCGGGTGCGTCGAACTCGTTGGCGTTTCTCACCTCGGGCATGAGTTTCGCGACGTCTTCGAACCCGTCTGTTCCAAGCAACCGGGCGACATGGCCAGCGATCGCGACCCCGTCAGATGTCTCGGCCTCGGCAACCCCGCGCGCGAAATCGGATGCGACCGGTGCGGTCGGCTCGACGGGCGCGTCGGGAAGGGGGATGAGAAGATCGTCGACCGGCAAGGACAGCACCTCCCAGTCTAGAGACGGACCGGCATAGATGCCAATGCGCTGCAAGGTACCCTGACCAGTCCGTATCGTGGTGTTCCGACGGCTGCCGAAGGCCTGCTCGATGGCGGAAGTATCCACTGAATAGTCGAAACTGGCCCACCAAACGAGCTGCACCAGGCCATCCTGCGCCATCTGGCGAAGCACCCGCGCCTGATCGGGTGGCACCCGGATCTCTTCGGGCAGTTTGCCGAAACGCTCTGCCGAGGCGAGCCCCTCGGTTCGGCCGTCTGCAGGCAGATCGACAACACGGAACAGCCCGTTCGACAAGTTGCTCTGGATCTGCTGAAGCGAAAAGCTCTCCGTCTCGAAATTGTAGGTCCCGAGCCTCAGCTCGACACTGTGGCGAACCTGCACCGGCCAACTCGGCGCCCGCGCGAGAATTGGGTCATAATACCGCTCGAAGAAGACCCGCTTGGCGTCGCGGCGGGCGAATTCGTCCTGAAACGGATCGGAGCCATAGGCCGCGTTGGTAACGCTCCGGACGATGTCCGCATTCCCGAAGCGCGGCCGCCCGAAGAAGCTGAGGTGGTCAGCTTCCGACAACATTCCCTGGGCCACCCCGACGAATGCGTTTCCTTCGCGCGGCGCATCAGGATGCTGCCCGAGCCAGGCGAGGGCCGTAAACTGTCCCCAGCCGGGCGCATTGCGTCGTTGCGTCGGCAGCGGAACATCAAGCGCCTCACCCACTGTCGGCAGGCCAAGTGATTGCGCAAGAGCAAGCGCACTCTGACCGCCGCTTGGCGACTCTGCGCGCCCCAGCGGCCAGCGATGCACCGGCTCTGCACCGGGCTCTATCGGCAGGATCGATCTACGCTGGCTGTCCATTGCAACGAAGTGCAGCTCCGCACGGATCGGCTCGAATGTGGCGGGTGTTCCACGCTGGTTGATTGGCCGTGCGAAACTCTCCACGCTGTCGTCTTGGCCGATGCGGGTAATCTGTCCCCAGATCACGGTGCGTGGCTGTCGACCATTCGTGTTCTCTTCGGAGACGCGGTCGATGAAGGCGGCCGCCTCGGACCGGCCGATGGGCAGCGGACCCGAGATCTCGTTTGGCAGTGTGACAACGATGGAGCCGATCGGATAGGGACGCGCGTTGAGAACCATCTGGGGGGCACCGCCGACAAGCTCGAGCCCTGTGCCCTCGACGAATTCGCGCGGCCGCGAATAGGAGTAGAGCGTCACTGCTATCGGATCCTCGGGCGTGACATCACGCACGGTCTCGGCTTCCTGCAGCAGGGCGGCACGCAGAGCGTTGCGGGAGTCCTCTTTCTCGATTGCGTTCATGGCGTTGAAGGCGCGATCGGCCGGATCCGTCTCGGCATTCTGAAGCCGCCGGATTGCATCCAGGATGTTCGTGTCGTCGAGCACAGCGGGATTGCGCTTGATCTCAAGCAGCGCAAGCCTGCGCGCCAGAGCGTCCGGGCCATCCACAAGCGTGCCCTGATCGAAATGCGCACGCGGTCCGGACGGGATAGGCGCAGTCGCCGCCGCCGCGGGCGCTGATGCAAAAGCGCTGAACCCGGTCGTAGCAGGCTGCCCCGCCTCAAGTTGACCAGCGGACAGCGCGGGCGCGGGGGAACCGCCAAGTGCGACGATACGCGCGCGCATGCTTTGAGTGAGGCACGCCACATCGGCCCCACAAGCATCCCGGCTGCGCAGCCAGGCCGTCTGGTCGGCCCGGCGGCCGCTCGCGCTCCATGCCTCGGCCAAGGCGCGGTCGAGTGCGGCCAGAGAGGGGGTCGCGCAGATCGCGATCTCGGTCGGGGTGCCGGCACGGCTGCAATCGAAGCTTGGCCCCGGAGCGGACGCTCCGACCGTCAGCATCGCCAGCTGGGAGCGTGTGAGTGTGCCGGTCGGTGCCACGCCGATGCTGCTTTGGAAGGCGGCGATGGCCGAGCGTGTGCGCTGGCCGGGTTGCCCGTCCACCGGGCCCGCATCGAAGCCCCGCGCGTTCAAGGCGGACTGAATGTTGCGGGCCGACCGGGACAGTTCCGTCGGGCTAAGCACCGGATCGGCTGCGGCGACCGGTGCAGAGCCGGCAAGTTCCACGGTCAGGTAGGACGGCGTGGAGCCTTGCCCCCAGATCCGCACCTCCAACTGAGCTGTAGCACCCGACCGGATTGCCGCCTGTGCCGCGGGCGACATACTGCCGCGCGCCACGAGGGACGGGATCCGCGCGCGCATCTCGCGGCTCTGAAACACGCTGTCGAATGTATCACCAGCCTGCCGATACCCGAAGCGATGCACGTTCGCACGATCCTGCGTCAGGATCGCAGCCGGATCGGTCAGCCTCGCACCTGATGAATTGCGGCGGTCGATCTCGCCGATATCGGCGCGATAGGTTTCGAGCAAGGATTGAGATTGCGCCGACGACGCGAATGTCGCCAAAGCCACCGCAAGCGCGGCCATCCAATTGCGAGCGGTCATTGTTCGGCTCCCTCCGTCAATCTGCTGTAGAGAATCAAGTCTGGTCGATACTCGAAGTGCATTCCGTCGAAGTGATGCCACTTGCCGCCCCAGATGAAACCGCGGCGCTCCATCGCTTCTACCAGTTCCCAAGGCACCCGATTGCGATAAGCACCCACATTGCCCTCGGTCGCGCCGGACCAGCGCCAGTAGCCGCCAATCGAGGCGTTCACGTCGACGGCGATGCCGTAGGAATGCGCGCTTAGCCGGTCGGTGCCGGCGATCCGCCTCCAGTTGTAGCTGCCGCCGATCTCGACAAAGAGCGGCGCGATCCGGTCGTCGCTCATATCGATATCGGCAAGGGCGGCGCCGAGTTGACACGCGACCCCGTGTCGCCGGGTTACACGGAAGCGCGCCGGACCGGCGGCGACGGCCTCTAGGTTTTGCTCTACCACGCCGGACGTTGCACCGTAGAGAAGCTTCAGAAAGCCGTCGTGTCGCGCGCGGCCGGGATCGTGATACGGGGTCGCACGCAGATCGAGCGTGCGCGAAAGGGGATAAACGATGGCGAACTGGTCACCCACTGTCGGCGTGGCGATCACTTCGGGAAACACGCGTCCGGTAGGCGGTTCCGCTACGATGGTCTCATCGTCATGGGAGATCCGGACCTCGCGAGATCCGACGACCTGAACCTGCGGGAACGCGAGGCCGACCGCCTGGATCCAGATCGGCTGACCGGAGGCCGCAGGCAACGACTCGTTCATGAAGTCACGCGGACTGCAGCTTTGCGGTGCCGCTGGTCCGGCCAAAATGACCGTTGAAACAATCAGGGCAGCAGCCGCTGGAAATCTTGTAACAGGCGGTATCAACGTGCTGACTTTCTCGGATTTATCTTCTGTTAAATGCTGGCGCACTCGCTGGGGAATGCAAAAACGGGCCGAGGAATCATGAAGAGCGTATCGCAGAACTGCTCACGAATGCCATAAACATTGGCGTTGCAATCCCTCGGCGAGTTCCTGACCTGAAATTCCTGAAAAATGGATCGCTCCGAAACGGAGCCCGTTTCATCTTCGCGTTGACCGGCCGGGTCGCCGTGTAAGTGGCAAAGCGCGAACAGACATCCTCTGGCGCTTTTGCCAAGTCTTTGTCCCGGAAGCTGACGTTGCGATGCAGATTGAACGCCGCGCAAGTTTCACTAAAAGTCACTGAAAGATCAAAACTTTAACAGATTCAATCAATAAACCCGGACGCTTTGGGGAGCAGGCCAGCCGCCATATTGGACTTCGATCCCTCTGAGCTCCAAAGACGGCAACGAGCCGAGACTGATTGATTGATTAGGTCTTAAATGTCTGCTTCCTCTTAATCAAAGCTTGGTCCGACCGACTGCCGCGACCTCCGGGCGCTGCGCCAGCAAAGCTAGCGGCTGCCCACGTCCGCTTCGCGGCTAGGAGCGGTCG
>Ga0102938_10003625_pt1 | contig 11485 bp, 13 predicted proteins | sample SalPonR2_B_D2_MG_FD_84516 | JGI IMG/M metagenome (GOLD analysis project Ga0102938, IMG submission 84516) | Salt pond soil microbial communities from South San Francisco under conditions of wetland restoration - Salt Pond MetaG R2_B_D2_MG | ecosystem: Environmental > Aquatic > Marine >... | reverse complement strand
TCCTCGGCGATCTTCTTGCGAACATCGTCCATATCGACATCGCGAACCGCTTGCACGAGGTTCTCCAGTGCGGGCTGCGGAAGTGCTCCGGCCTGCGAGTAGAGGACGACGCCGTCGCGGATAGCCATCAGGGTGGGGATGGAACTGATCTGGAAGTAGCCGGCGAGGCCTTGCTCGGCTTCAGTGTCTACCTTGGCGAAGGTGATGTCGGGATTGTCTTCCGATACGGTTTCGTAGACGGGGGCGAAGGTGCGGCACGGGCCGCACCACGAAGCCCAAAAGTCGATCAGGACGATGCCACCTTCGCCTACGGTGTCGGCGAAAGTCTGTTCGGTTAGTTCTTTGGTAGCCATGTAAATACCCTAGGGGGTATAAATCGTGATTGTCCATCGCCTGATCCGAAATGCGGATTCAGGTCGCTTGCGACTTACACTTGCGTCATGCCGGACGTAACGCCGCTAGACCCACTGGAATCCCCCGAACTCGGTGGGGGGACGCTGCTCGAGGAGCGCACCGCTGACTACGACGACGGAGACCACGAGCGCTTCGCGCATTACGTGGAGAAAGACAAGATCGTCGAGAGTGCGGTGACCGGTGCGCCCGTCACGGCACTGTGCGGGAAGAAGTGGATCCCAGGACGCGATCCCTCGAAGTTCCCGGTGTGCCCGGAGTGCCAGGAAATCCACGCTGGACTGCCCCGTAGTGAGGACTGACCACACCGCCGTGGCCCGAATGATCGGCGTGCCGATCCTGGTGCCGATCGTCGCTGCTGCGCTCGTGTTGACCGGTTGCGCGGATGGAACGGTGGCTGAGGAACCTGCCCCGCAACCGGCCGGGGCGGGGGAGAACGACACCGAAGTCGATGCCCTCGATCCGTGCTCGCGTCCCAACCTGACCACGGTAGAGCCCGGGGCGTTGACCTTCGCGACGAGCGACGCACCCGCCCCACCGTTCTTCCTCACCGACGAACCGTCCGACCGATTAGGCCTAGAGGCCGATCTCGCCTACACACTGGCCGAGCAGTTGGGATTCCGTGCGCAGGAAGTCACGTGGGAGTTCGTGAGTCCGGACGAGATCGTGACGGGACAGTTTCTCGATTACGACATCGCGATCGGTGGCTTCACAGACCGATCCGAGCAGTTCCCCGCGGTCACTTTCACACGTCCCTATGCGGAAGTCCCACTCGAACTGCTGACGACCACCGAGGATGCCTCGGCTGTCTTCACCGGCGTCCGGTCCGCTGGCGAGGATCCGGAACAACCACGAACCCCCGATCAACTCTCCTGGGCAGCGACCTTCCAAGGTCCCGGACCGCCATGGCTGATCGATCAGGGTTGGATGGAGTTCGACACCCGATACGAGTGGGCCCGGGGTGGGGTCAGCGTCGAAGCCGCGTTGGATGCCACGGACGTCGTCGTTGTGGATGAGCCCACCCGACGGTGGCTGGAAGCGGCTGGCGATGTGGACTTCTCGCGCGTCCCCGGTGTCGAGGTTCCCGGAGCTTCGTTCGCGATGGCGATGGTCACGGGTAATCCGCTGTTGGCCTGTGTCGATCGAGCTTTGGGCGAAATGTCCGAAGAGGGCGTTGTGGCCGATGTATTCGACCGATGGACCGACCCGGCCTCATGGATCGAGGATTGACGCACAAGTTGCTCGACGAGCACCGGTGCTGGCACGGATCGTGACCAGGCAAAGCCAACCGTCATCGTGTTGTAGCCCCCAACACCTGTGCTGAACCCCTAACATTCGTGCGGCACCTAGGGAGACACCCGCAGGGCCGTGACCGGAGGAATACGCATGTCTAATTCGGAAACCGTCATCGTGGAGGAATCCCCCGACAACATGATGGCCGCCATCGGTCGTAACTGGTGGGTATTGCTATTCGCCGGTGTCTTGAGCCTGATCGTGGGAATCGCAGCGCTGGTGTGGCCGGGTAAGACCATTCTCGTGGTGGCCATCGTCTTCGCCATCTGGCTGATCGTCTCGGGCATCTTCAGCCTCGTTCGCGGCTTCGCGCCCGGACTCTCCGGTGGCATGCGGGCACTGTTCATCATCACCGGCATCCTGTCCCTCATCTTGGGCGTTTTTGCCATCCGTGGTGAATTCCAGGAGCTCTACATTTTGAGCCTGTTCATCGGAATCGGCTTCTTGTTCCGCGGCTTCGCGACCTTGTTCCAGGGCTTTGAATCCAAGGAAGGTCGCGGGTGGAACATCTTCTTCGGCGTGGTGATGCTGCTCGGTGGCTTCATCGTGCTGGCCTGGCCGGGGATTTCGCTGGTGACCTTGACCTGGGTCGTTGGTATCTGGCTCATCGTGATCGGCATCTACGAGATCATCGCGTCGTTCAGTGTGAAGTCAGCCGCGAAGGTCTGATTCCGTCTCCAAGGGCGAGGGGCTGACCGTTCAGCCCCTCGCCCTTCGCATGTATTCGTGATTGGCTGTAGGTATGGCCGCGGAAACCTCCCAAACCCTGGACCGGGGCATCCGAGTCCTCGAGGAAGTGGCCGAATCCGGTGAAGGCCTCACGATCACCGAACTGGCGAATCGGCTCGGCATCGGCCGTACGGTCGTGTATCGGTTGGTGGTAACCCTCGAGCAGCACGCGCTCATTCGCCGCGGCGGGGATGGTCGGTGCCGACTGGGCATGGGTGTCCTAGCGATGGGTCGCCAACTCCAACCAGTGGTGCGCGATGCCGCTTTCCCTGCGCTGCGCATGCTGTCGGACGCCGTCGGGTGCACCGCGTACCTGTCCCTTGTCGATGGACCGGAGACAGTTGCCGCTTTGGTCGCCGAGCCGAGTCGCTCGGATATGCATGTCACCTATCGAGTGGGTAGCCGCAGTTCGCTGGAGGCCGCGGCGGCGGGCCGGGCAATCCTGGCCGCTCGGACGGCGGGCACCCGAAGCCTGGATCCACCATGGGTCGTTGCCAGCGAGGATGTGGCTCCCGGAGTGTTCGGATTGGCAGTCCCGGTGCTGGGAGTACCGGGACTCGAGGCCAGTGTGGGCGTCGTGTCCTTCCGCGAGATCGATGAGACCGATGTGGGCCCACGGGTAGCTCGGGCGGCCGGAGAGATCGCGCGCGTCTTGCGCTGAGGACACACCCGCCCCGCTGCCTGCTGTCGGCTTGGCGGTGACGCACAATGCCAGGATGCACCGCTTCCCCCTCCCGCTTGCCGTTGTACTCGCCCTTGTGGGGTCCTTGCTCGTCGGTCAAGTGCCGAGCGCGCCGCCTGTGGCCGCAAACGCACCGGATCGAGTCCTCAGCGGTTGGATGCCGTACTGGATGACGTCACCTGCGCGGCCTACCGGAGTCGACAGCGCGGTGGCGAATGCGGATCTGTTCGAAGACGTCTCACCCTTTTGGTACTCCGCGACTGCGAGATCCGGCGGTGGCGTGAAAGTCGAGTTGAATCGGAACTTCACCAACGGTGAGTCCAATGTGGCGTGGGCGATGCAGCGACTGCGTGAGGCCGGCCTCGTAGTCCTGCCGGCGATCGCAGATGCTTCCGGCAAGCGACGAATGGCCCGGACCTTGGCCGATCCGGCGTTGCGTGGACAGCACGTCGCCGACCTCGTCGCGCTCGCGGTCAACAACGGCTACGACGGCCTTGATCTTGACTACGAAAACTTCGCCTTCGGCGACGGGCGATCGAGCTGGGAGGAGACCCTCCCGAACTGGACCACCTTCGTCGCCGAGCTAGGTGCGGCCCTGCGAGCGCAGGGCAAGCTGCTATCGGTGACTATTCCTGGGCCGTGCAGCGTCAACAACAACTGCGGTGGGCGCAATGGCTACTGGGTCTACAACCTCGAAGGCATCGCCCCGCATGCGGACCGCATTCGCATCATGGCCTACGACTACACAGTGCAATCAGTCGGTCCGATTGCACCGATGGACTGGGTGCGCGCGAACGTCGAATATGCCGTGACCGTGATGGATCCCGCGAAACTGCAGATCGGTGTTCCCACATACGGCCGGGCCCGCACCCGCACCAAGGGCGGGGACTTCCGGTTGTCGGGAGTGTGCCCAAGCAAGAGTGGATCCTCTGCCGAACGTCGTGCCTACCGTTCGGCTACATCGATGGCGGCAGTGACAGCCGCGCAGATCCCCGAGATCTTGGCAACCTACGGTCTCACCGAAGCCGATGTGCGCTGGGATCCGCAGCGCCAGGAGAGTTCCTTCCGCTACACCAAGGAAGTCGATTGGACCGACGGCGCCGGAAACCGGCAAACCTGCTTCGCGGAGCGGCAACTGAACTTCGTGGGTCCGGATGGAGTGCTGGCGCGCACCCAGCTCGTGGGTCAGTACGGGCTCAACGGCGCGGCCTTGTGGACCATTGGTGGTGAGAACCCCGCCCAGTGGAACGTGCTGCGCAGTTACGCACAGTCGCTAGCGCCCGCCGAAGCTGCAGTGGCGATCGATGCAACCCCGGCTGTGACTATCGGCCAGCCGACTTCGGTAGCGGGAGGTGTCACAGTTGGGGGAGCACCGCTTGCCCAGGTGCCGGTCACGTTGGAGTTCCAACCCGTCGGTAGTAACGATTGGCAGGCGTTGCAGACCGCGGAGACCGCGGCAGATGGCTCGGTTGCTTTCCAAGTAGTGCTGCCAGGTTCGGGTCGGGTGCGGTTGGCCGTTCCCACGGTGGGTAGCACGGCTGCCTCGCAAAGTGGAGCCTTCGATGTGGCCGTGGGGGCGAGTGTCACCGCGAAGTTGAAGACCAAGAAGAAGGTCGGTCCGCGAGAGAGAATTCGTGTCCGAGCCATTGCGCGACCAGCGCAAGCGGGTCAGAAAGTGGTCCTTCAGGTGCTCAAGAAGGGCACCTGGCGGAAGGTCAAGGTGGCGCGCACCAACGCCAAGGGTCGGGTAACCATCAAGGCAAAAGCCCAGAAGGCGAAGAAGCGCTGGACCTACCGGGTGATCTCTCGTCGGGCGGGAGGCATCGCACCGGGGATCTCCCAGGAGTTCACCATCCGAGTGCGCTAGTCCTGGGCGCGAGCCACCTCGAACCAGCGCAGGTGCTCGAAGTCCGATGAACCCCCGGGAAGAGTGTCGACGAATTCAGGTTCTGCGAGGCCACTGAGCAGCCCACATGCCTCATCGAGGTAAGACGCAAGCGCGGACTCCGGCGCGCGATCGTGGTGCACCGGGTAGGTGAGACGTCCGTCGTGGTCATAGCGCAACTGCGCGAGGCGCAGCGGTGGTTCCACTGGGCCATCTATGTGCTGCCAAAGTCCCGAGGACGCATCGAAGCGGTAGCGGGGAAGCAATCGGTGCCCGAACTCCGCCGTGAGGTGGACGGCCCGAACGAGGTAGTCGAAGACAGGTTCGGAGATGAAGTAGTTGAAGTTGATTCGCGTCCAGCCTGGTTTGATGCCTTCGCACCCGTGGGTGATTTCGCGCTGGAATTCCTGGGATCGCTCGAGGTCGATTCCGAGGAGTCGATGCCCGTAGGGTCCGGCGCAGGAGCAGCCACCCCGCGATTGAATCCCGAAGAGATCGTTCAGGACCGCAACAACGAAGTTGTGGTGCAGGTATCGGTCACCTAAGTGGCGCACAACGAAACTCACGATCGACAAGCGCTCGGTATCGGTGTTACCGAGTACCTCTATGAGCGGATTGGATTTCCAACTATCGATTGCTCGTCGGACGAAGTCATCCTCGCGAGCGCGGATCACATCTACGCCCACATTCTCCTTGAGGTCGAACACCAGCCCGGCGCGGATGGACTCCACAATGGCTGGTGTTCCGCCCTCTTCGCGATGTTCAGGATCGTCGAGGTACACGTGCTCGTCGGTGTTGACGTACGCAACCGTGCCGCCGCCCACGGTGTCCGGCACTGCGTTATCGAGTAGTTCCCGTCTCACGAGGAGGACACCGGGCGTACCCGGGCCGCCGATGAACTTATGAGGTGAAAGGAACACTGCGTCCTTGTAGGACAACGGATGCTCGGTGCATCGGGGTTGCATGTCGATATCGACATATGGGCCGGATGCGGCGTAGTCCCAAAAGGCGAGCGCTCCATGCTCGTGCAGCAGTGAACTGATGGCGTGGGTATCGGTCAGGATCCCGGTTACGTTGCTCGCTGCGCTGAAGGAACCGATTCGCAGCGGTCGATCGGCGTACTCCTCGAGCCGGGCTCGAAGGGCCTCGGTATCTAGGTGACCGTCGGCGGTCTCGGGGATCGGGACAACGTCTGCGATGGATTCCCGCCACGGGAGTTCGTTGCTGTGGTGTTCGTAGGGACCGATGAACACCACCGGACGTTCGGAGTTCGGGATATGGGCACTCAATGAATAGCGGGCGTCCAAGTCGGCAGGAATCCTCAGGTTCAAAATGCCGATCAGTTTGTTGACCGCACCGGTCGACCCCGATCCGCAGAAGATCAAGCAGGTGTGCGAGTCCGCATTGACCGCCGCCTTGATTCGCTCGCGCGCATCTTCGCGCAGCCGGGTTGTTTGTAGTCCGGTGCCACTGGACTCGGTATGGGTGTTCGCGTAGCGCGGCAGGACTTCGTCGCGAATGAAGTCCTCCAGGAACGACAACGCACGGCCGGATGCGGTGTAGTCCGCATAGGTCACCCGCCGGGGACCGAACGGCCCCCACATGACCTGATCGTCGCCGATCACCGACTCACGGATTCGATCGAGTAAGGCCGGATGCGGCAGGCCCGAGGCCGGAGGGGAGATCCGATACCGGGACGCGCCGAGGGCGCGGGTGCAGTCGGTTTCGGTCATGCGCTAAGGGTACGTCCCTTCGGGCGCTGGCGGGGGTGGCTGCGAGACTAGGCGGGTGACTCGCGTCGCGGCCTCTCCTGAACTCGACGAACAAGTCGAGGAAGTCGTCGATCTGCAACGCCCCTGGATCACCATCGTGTGGAACGACCCCGTCAACTTGATGTCCTACGTGACCTACGTATTCATGAATTACTTCAAGTACCCAAGGGAAAAGGCCGAGAAACTCATGCGCGACGTCCACTACGAGGGTCGGGCGGTCGTGTCATCTGGTACCCGCGAGGAAATGGAGCGTGACGTGAACGCGATGCATTCCTACGGCCTGTGGGCCACACTCCAGAAGGACGAGTGAACCGTGGGTGATTCGACCTACGGGTTCCAGCGGACCGCCACCGGACGAATCGTCCTGCGCGCCGACCAGGTGGAACGGGGATTGCTGACCTCCGTCGCTCAGCAGGTCATCGATTTGGTCAAGCCGGAGGAACTTCCCGCGGACACCGATCCGCTGGAGGCCCAACTCGGCTGGACGGCTGGCGATGTCGGCCTCTCGGACGATCCCGCCGTTGCGCGGCTGCTACCGAATGCCTACGCGGACGAGCAGGAGGCGGCTGATTTCCGGCGCTTCACCGAGCGGGATCTGCGCGAAGGCAAGGTGCAACATGCCACGACCGTCCTCGGCGAACTCGAGCGCTCGGGGGAGAAGATCACTGTTGGATCACCCGATAGTTGGCTCGCCACATTGAACGACGCCCGCTTGGCAATCGGGACGCGTATCCAGATCAGTGACGATAACCACGAGGAACTTGCGTCCTTGCCCCAAGATGACCCGCGTGCCGGGCTGTTCCACGTCTATGACTGGCTGACGTTCCTGCAGGAGTCTTTGGTGCGGTGCCTAGATCCGACCCTGTACGGCTTCTCGGACGATGACGCGCCGTTTATCGACGACTGACGCACGACGCTTGTTACTCACGGCGTTTTGGTCTCACATTCGGTCCCCAACGTAAAGACGGCGGATCGGATGCCGGGAACATCCGATCCGCCGTCTGGTTACGGGGTCGAGAGAAGTCAGACGCTCGAGGGCGCTTCCTTCATCTCGTTCTCCTTGAACTCCGCGGAGTCCACAGCGCTCTTCTCGCGTGCAATCTTGTAGATCAGCAGACCGAAGAGACACTTCGCGAGCACGTCGGCCAGCGAGTAGCCCACCTGGCGCCACACGAAAGCATCGGCACCGTCGAGCCCGAACATCGGGAACATGTACGAGATCGGGTAGACGCCCCAGGTGGCCAGCAGCAGCCAGCGCAGACCGTTGATGTCCTTCGCAACCTGGCCGGGCTGGGTCTTCGTGGCCTTGGTGAGCTCCACGAACAGCACGTACAGGATGTAGAGGAACGGAATGGTCGAGAGTGCGCCCCAGATGGCCTTCGGTGCGATATCAGCGGTGATTTCGCCCGGGTAGCCCAGGACGATCATCAGCACCGAAGCCGGGATGAGCTTCATCATCAGGGACTTGCGAACCGCCTGCGGCAGTGCGAGAACCGCGATGGCCTCGAAGAGCAGCAGCGGCACGGTGAGCAGCCAGTCGACGTAGCGGTAGCCCTCGTTGAAGCCCTCGCCGTTGACCAGGACGTAGCTCATGGCGTCGATCGCTGTGGCTTCCGCGCCAGCGTCGACGGCCACGTACGAGCCCTTGAAGGACTCGAAGATCCGCCAGTAGTGATAGGCCGCGATCAGCGTGACGATGGATGAGACGACGACCGCCTGGCGGTAGCGCGGCAGCACGCGGCCCTGGACCGCGAGCAAGAAGATCGTCGTCGCGAACATCGACGCGAACGCGAATGACAAGATGTTGTAGACAGTCTGGAACTGCCCGTATGTGAGTTCGAGAACTCCCACTCCAGCCTCCATGATCCAAGACGGGGCCGGGGTGGCACCCGTCGGTTTTGTTGGTGGCTGCGCGGTCTCCCGGTGATCGCGTAGCGCCCCTAGCGTGGTGGTACTCACACTCTGGCGCAAGTTGAACAAGCCATGAATCAGATAACGCTCAGGTAACAGTCCGTCGTTATGTCCGATTTAGCCGGGCTAGGCTCGTCGTATGGCGCGCAAACTGCGGTTGACCCCCGCGCTGGTCGAGCAAATCGTGGCGCACGCCCGCCGTGACCATCCCGATGAAGCCTGCGGAGTGGTGGCCGGCCCCAGTTACGCCGAACCTTCTCGATTCATCCCGATGGTCAACGCCGCCCGCTCGCCCACCTTCTATGAGTTCGATTCCGCGGATCTGCTGCGCCTGTATCGGGAGATGGACGACCGAGACGAAGTCCCCTCGGTCATTTACCACTCGCACACGGCTACCGAGGCCTATCCGTCGCGAACCGATATCGCCTACGCGTCCGAACCGGACGCCCACTACCTGCTGGTCTCCACGCGCCAAACCGGCAACGACGACGGCCCCGTCGAACTTCGTTCGTTCCACATCGTGGACGGCGAGGTCACCGAAGACGAGGTGGTCATCGAGGGTGGCGTGGAGGCTGACGGGGAGTAGCTAGCTGCGAACGGTTTGCACGTGGAATCCCCGCGATGGTGGCGTGCCCAAGTCCGGCCTACCCTGGAGTCACAACACGAGAAAGGTCGGCCATGTCCGTGGAAGTACGCATCCCCACCATCCTGCGCACGTACACCGGAGGCGAGAAAATCGTCACCGCGCAAGGCGCTTCGCTGCAGGAGTTGGTGGCGAACCTCGACTCCAGCTACCCGGGGATCGCCGACCGTCTCGTCGATGAGGCCGGCCTGCGTCGGTTCGTGAACGTCTACCTCAATGACGAAGACGTCCGCTTTCTCGATGGTCTTGGTACCGAGGTGACCGACGGGGATTCGATCACGATCCTGCCTGCGGTGGCCGGCGGCTGACATGCGCTTCGACTCCTTGCTCGATTCGGTCGGCCACACGCCGCTGGTCGGGCTGCCGGCGTTGTCACCGAGTCCGGACGTGCGCCTGTGGGCCAAACTCGAGGATCGCAATCCGACCGGATCGGTGAAGGATCGCGCTGCCTTAGCGATGATCACCAAAGCGGAAAAGGACGGCTTGCTGCACCCGGGCGCCACCTTGCTGGAGCCCACGAGTGGTAACACCGGGATCGCCCTTGCCATGGTGGCCAAGCAGCGCGGATATCGGCTGGTGTGCGTGATGCCGGAGAACACTTCGGACGAGCGCACGCAACTGCTGCGGATGTGGGGCGCGGAGATCATCTACTCTCCCGCCGCGGGTGGATCGAATGAGGCAGTGCGGGTTGCCAAGAAAATCTCGGCGGAGAACCCCGATTGGGTGATGCTCTACCAGTACGGCAACGAAGCCAACGCGCTCGCCCATTACGAAACCACCGGGCCCGAACTCCTCGCCGATCTCCCGACGATCACCCACTTCATCGCCGGTCTCGGCACAACGGGCACGCTGATGGGCGCAGGCCGTTTCCTGCGCGAGGCCAAGCCCGACATCCAGATCGTCGCCGCTGAGCCGCGCTACGGGGAACTCGTCTACGGACTGCGCAACTTGGATGAGGGCTTCGTCCCGGAGTTGTACGACGAATCGGTGTTGACGAACCGTTACTCGGTCGGTCCGCGTGATGCGGTGCGCCGGACCCGTGAATTGCTCGACAAGGAGGGCATCTTCGCCGGGATCTCCACCGGTGCGATTGTGCACGCGGCGCTGGGTATGGCGGCGAAGGCGGAGAAGGCCGGGCAGCGTGCGGATATCGCGTTCATCGTGTGCGATGGCGGGTGGAAGTACCTGTCCACCGGTGCCTACGAGGGCACCCTCGAGGAAGCCGAAGCCGCGCTCGAGGGCCAACTTTGGGCCTAACCCCGAACGGGCAATCTGTAACGCCGAAGGGGCAGTTTCGAGGTGACGAGTGGGCATTAAGTGCCCACTCGAACCTACGAAACTGCCCCTTCGCGGGACCTTGAGATGCGTCGTCGTTGCCTAGCGCATTTGACTGAACCAGAGCTTGGCGCCCGCTGAGTTGACGATCAATACGATCAGCAGATTGACCATGATCTGCAACCAACCGCCATTGCCGAAGTGGAAGAAGCCGAAGACGATATTGATGACGGCCAGAACCGAGATCAGCATCTGTGCGGTTGCGCTGCCGGCGAAAGTCAAACGTGTCAACCAAAAATAAATGAGGCCCAGCAGGATCATCAAGAAGCCGTTGAACCAAAGATAGAAGGTTGAAACGGTTACTTCCTGACCGAAACTGTTGACGTAGGTCGGATTCTCACCGAATGCGGAAATGACGATGAGAACCCCGAATGCCAGGTTCAAGATTCCAGCGAGTGCGACCAGGATGCCCACCACTGTGACACCTGCAGGACGCTTGATCGCAACGTTTGGCGTGCCTTCTGACATGTCCCCTCCTCAGGGAGATTGCACAACCGTTTTGGTTGCGCGCCCTCGAGGCTAGAGACCAATCCACTCTCAATCCCCATGACGCGCCGTACGCTTGCCCGGTCATGGCGAACAATGCACCCGTTGGGATCTTCGATTCCGGCTTCGGCGGGCTGACGGTCGCACGAGCGATCATCGATCAGTTGCCGCACGAGTCGATCAGATATGTCGGGGATACTGAGCGAGGACCGTACGGTCCCCAGCCCATTGCCCAAGTGCGCGAGTACTCGCTGGAGATCATGGACCAACTCGTTGCCGATGGTGTGAAGGCACTTGTGATCGCCTGTAACTCGGCAAGTGCCGCGACACTGCGCGAC
>Ga0102938_10003624_pt1 | contig 11490 bp, 7 predicted proteins | sample SalPonR2_B_D2_MG_FD_84516 | JGI IMG/M metagenome (GOLD analysis project Ga0102938, IMG submission 84516) | Salt pond soil microbial communities from South San Francisco under conditions of wetland restoration - Salt Pond MetaG R2_B_D2_MG | ecosystem: Environmental > Aquatic > Marine > Intertidal... | reverse complement strand
TGAAGTCACCAAAATACTTCGTGATCGCCGCCGTCAGCGTCGTCTTGCCATGGTCAACGTGACCAATCGTGCCGATGTTCACATGCGGCTTCGAACGTTCAAACTTTGCTTTTGCCATGATGGCCTCCTGGGTTTGTTCGGTGCGCCTTGGCGCACCCTACGGTGGGGGCGGGCGGCGATATCCGCCCCGCCGGTTATGCGTATTTGGACTGGATCTCTTCCGAGATGTTCTGCGGGACCGGGTCGTAATGGTCGAACTGCATCGTGAACTGCGCGCGGCCCGAAGACATGGACCGCAGCGTGTTGATGTAGCCGAACATGTTGGCCAGCGGCACCATGGCACCGATCGCGATGGCGTTGCCGCGGGCTTCCTGGCCCGTGACTTGACCGCGACGGGACGTGAGGTCGCCGATGATGCCACCGGTATAGTCCTCGGGCGTCACCACTTCGACCTTCATGATCGGTTCCAGCAGTTTCGCGCCGGCTTTCTTGAGACCTTCACGCATGCCCATGCGGGCCGCGATCTCGAATGCCAGAACGCTCGAGTCCACGTCGTGGAACTTGCCGTCGATCAGCGCGACCTTGAAGTCGATCACCGGGAACCCGGCAAGCGGACCGCTGTCCATCACCGACTTGATACCCTTTTCCACGCCCGGAATGTATTCCTTGGGCACGGCACCGCCGACGATCCGGCTTTCGAAGGAGTACCCTTCGCCCGCCTCGGTCGGAGAGATGACCAGCTTGACCTCGGCGAACTGACCCGATCCACCCGACTGTTTCTTGTGGGTGTAGGTGTGTTCGATCTCACGTCCGATGGTTTCACGATAGGCCACCTGCGGCGCGCCGATATTGGCTTCGACCTTGAATTCGCGCTTCAGGCGATCGACGAGAATATCGAGGTGAAGTTCGCCCATGCCCTTCATGATCGTCTGACCGCTTTCCAGGTCGGTTTCGACGCGGAAAGACGGGTCTTCCGCAGCCAGGCGCTGAAGGCCGAGCGACATTTTTTCCTGGTCACCCTTGGTCTTCGGTTCGACCGCGATCTCGATGACCGGATCGGGGAAGGTCATGGTTTCCAGGACCACCGGTGCCGACGGATCGCACAGCGTGTCGCCCGTTGTGGTGTCTTTCAGACCGGCCAGCGCAATGATGTCGCCCGCGAAAGCTTCGGAGATCTCTTCTTGCTTGTTGGAGTGCATCATGACCATGCGGCCGATACGCTCTTTCTTGCCCTTGGTGGAGTTCAGAAGCGAGTCGCCCTTGCCCAACTTGCCGGAGTAGATCCGGGTGAAGGTCAGCGTCCCCATGAACGGGTCGTTCATGATCTTGAATGCAAGCCCGGCGAACGGCATGGCATCATCCGCACGGCGGGGGATGTTGCGTTCCTCGGTTTCGTCATCGGGCGAGAAGCCCATGTAATCCACGACATCCAAGGGGCTCGGCAGGAAATCGACCACTGCGTTGAGCAGCGGCTGAACGCCCTTGTTCTTGAACGCGGAACCGCCCAGAACCGGCACGAAGCTGAGGTTCAGGGTGCCCTTGCGGACCAGCTTGCGCAGCGTATCGACATCGGGCTCTTCGCCTTCCAGATACGCCATCATCGCATCGTCGTCTTGTTCGACCGCATTCTCGATCAGGTTCGCGCGCCATTCGTCGGCGGTGTCCTGAAGTTCGGCCCGGATCGGCTGACGCACCCAGGACGCGCCGAGGTCTTCACCTTGCCACACCCATTCTTCCATGGTGATCAGATCGACGATGCCTTCGAGCTTGTCTTCGGCCCCGATCGGGAAGTTCACGGGAACCGGCGTCGCACCGGTGCGGTCCTTGATCATGTGGACGCAGTTGAAATAGTCCGCGCCGATCTTGTCCATCTTGTTGACGAACACCATGCGCGGAACCTTATAGCGGTCAGCCTGACGCCACACGGTTTCGGTCTGCGGCTCGACACCGGCATTGGCATCGAGCAGCGCGACCGCACCGTCGAGAACCGCCAGCGAACGTTCCACTTCGATGGTGAAGTCCACGTGGCCGGGCGTGTCGATGATGTTGAAACGCACCTTGGTATCCGACGTACCTTCGGCGGACGGATCTTCCTGCCACTGCCAGAAGGTCGTGGTCGCGGCCGAGGTGATGGTGATCCCGCGCTCTTGCTCTTGCTCCATCCAGTCCATGGTGGCGGCGCCATCATGGACTTCGCCGATCTTGTGGGACCGGCCGGTGTAATAGAGGATGCGCTCGGTGGTTGTGGTCTTGCCGGCGTCGATATGGGCCATAATCCCAAAGTTCCGGTAGCGCGTCAGCGGATATTCGCGTGCCATGGGGGTGTCCTCAGGCTTGTGTTTGAAAACGAATGACGGCCCCCAGACGAGGCCGCCAGTATCTTACCAGCGATAGTGGCTGAACGCGCGGTTGGCGTCGGCCATCTTGTGGGTGTCTTCGCGCTTTTTCACGGCAGAGCCGCGCGAGTTCACCGCATCGATCAGCTCACCGGCCAGACGCTCTTCCATGGTGTTCTCGTTGCGGGCACGAGCGGCGTTGATCAGCCAACGGATGGCCAGCGCCTGACGGCGCTCGGGGCGCACTTCGACGGGGACCTGGTAGGTGGCACCGCCCACACGGCGCGACCGGACTTCGACGGACGGCTGGATGTTGTCGAGCGCTTCGTGGAACACTTCCACGGGGGCGCGCTTGAGTTTGCCTTCGACACGTTCGAAGGCGTTGTAAACGATCCGCTCAGCGACGGATTTCTTTCCGTCGATCATCAGATTGTTCATGAATTTGGTCAGCACCATATCGCCATACTTGGCATCGGGCAGGACCTGGCGTTTTTCGGCGGCGTGACGACGCGACATCGCTCAATCCTCTTCTTACTTGGGGCGCTTGGCGCCGTATTTCGAACGACGCTGGCGGCGATCCTTGACGCCCTGCGTATCGAGCACACCGCGCAGGATGTGATAGCGCACACCGGGAAGGTCTTTTACACGACCGCCGCGGATCAGAACCACCGAGTGTTCCTGAAGGTTATGGCTTTCACCGGGGATGTAGCTGATGACTTCGTAGCCATTGGTCAGACGCACCTTGGCCACCTTCCGCATTGCCGAGTTCGGCTTTTTCGGAGTGGTGGTGTAGACGCGCGTGCAAACGCCACGTTTCTGCGGGCAGCTCTCCAGGTGCTGGGACTTGGAGCGTTTTACTTTGGGCTGCCGCGGCTTGCGGATCAGCTGTTGAATAGTCGGCATTCGGTTCCCCGTCTTGCTCTCTCATGTCACAGGCGCCATCGCCTAATCGCGAAAACGCCAAAACCGCATGCATCCCTTCCCTACCTGGAGGACGCTGCGGTGGAAGTTCCAGAGGATCGGGGCACATCAAACGGCCCGGATCATGACCACTACAAATCTGTTGTTTAGGCATAGGCGAAGCGTTGCCGCACCATAGCCAAGTGGCGCGCGGTATAGGGGGAGTCGGAGCCCCTGTCAACAGCACCACGGCGCAGGTTCACGCCTCTTTCGAAAGCGTCTCCCAATCGTGCAGGAACGCCTGGAAATCAACATGGAACCTGCGCGCAAGAATAGCAACCTGTTCTTGCTCCGCGATGGGCAGGGACACGGCAGCCGCAAAGGGTGTCTTCGCATCATTCGTGGCGTGATCACCGCGAATGAACATCACCGTGTCGCTCAGGTTCACGAACGGCACCCGTTGCCAGATCTTGTGGTGGGGAAAGTCCATCACGGTGGCCTCATCGCCGGGACGAAGATAGATGGCCAGGGCAGCCGACCAGCAATGGGTGATCAGCACATGCAGGTCGACACGGCCGTCAGCATGCGCCTGGATGACCATCCCCTTGCCATGATCCAGCGCCACGCGACCATTGGCCCCCGCCAGTCGGGCAACCTTGCGGTGCATCAGTTTCAGTTGCTGGACATAGTTGATCGCAACCGCGTCATCGTCATCAAGTCGGAATTCGGCCAGCGAGGCCCTGGACATGTCGCGCCCTGCCCACAGGACATCCCGACAGATGGCCCTGTGGTCGCCGGGCGCGCGCCAATGCGGTTCAAGCTGCGGAATCGCGGCGAAATGCGTCTCCATCCGGCTGCGCCACGGCTCCGGGAAATCTTCGCCCATCAGGACATGTATGGTGAAATCCGGGTCGGTCTGCGCGGCAATGGACGGCAGGAACACCCGTTCGAACCACATCACGCGCATGTCCAGCCTGGCCGGATCATAAAGCGCGCCGCGTCTTTCGTTCAGGTCCTGGTGATATTTCTTGAACCCGCCCGTGCAGGGAAAGGAAAACCGGCACAAACCCTGAACCTGAACGTCAGATACGCCCGCCATCCGCCACATCCCTGATCTCGCCCTTGACGGCACGTTCACGCCAGAAGGTGAACAGCCCCGTCGCCACAACGATGGCAGCCCCGATCAGCGCAAGGGTATTGGGCCACTCACCAAAGACAATCAGGCCCAGGACCAGTGCCCAGACCAAAGCCGTGTATCGAAACGGAGAGGTGAAGTCGATTTCACCGATGCGCATGACCATGATCGAAAACACATATCCCCCAATGATGAAGATCGACGAGGCAAAGATGTAAGCGGCGTCTCGCAGCGTCAATTGCACCCAGGTTTCAAAGGTGGACAGTATCCCGCCCATCACGCAGACCGCCGCCGCAGTGATCACCGCGACGGTCATCGACGGCACCTCGGGGCTGAAGGTGCGGGTCACCAGATCGCGGCCCGTGACCAGCAGCGCGGCCAGCAGGGCTGACAGGGCGTAGATATTGAATCCGTCCGTCCCCGGCTGCACGATCAACATCACGCCCATGAACCCTACGACGATCGCGGACAATCGCCGCCAACCGACCCTCTCACCCAGAAACAGCGCTGCGCCCAGTGTCACGAACAGGGGCAGCGCCGACAGGATGGCGCTTGCATTGGCCAGCGGCATGTTGGTGAGCGCCACCAGGAAAGCCACAACGGTTGCCGCCTCGAAAAACGTGCGCAGGGCCACCCTGCCCCGGTCGCGCCTGGGTATCTGAAACCGCAAGCCCCCTGCCAGGTACACGGTAACAACCAGCATCGCGGTCGTGGAAAGGCCGCGCAGGAAAACGATCTGGAACAGCGGAACATGACCGGCAGCAAGTTTGACGAAGGTGTCGTTCAGCGTGAAGGCCGCCATGCTGAGGATCATGAACACCGCACCCTGCAGATTGGGGCTTAACCGGGACATCAATCCTCGTCTTCCTGCAAGCCCTGCATCAACGGCAAAAGCCGCCGCGGCGACAGCCCGAACCGGTCGCGGAACAGTTTTTTCGCCTGCCATGCCGGCAGGGCGAGGGCATCGGGAGGGATGGATCGATCACTGTCATTCTGGCCATGCAGCGTGCGCACGAACATGTAGTCGTTGGGGTCAATCCAGCATCGCACCTGGCTGGCCAGACGCCGGTGGTTCCAGCGATAGATATTCTGCTGCCCGTCGGGCGTCGTGATCATCGCGCTTGCCAGACCCAAAGGCTCCTTTTCGGAAAAATCCCAGAACTGGTCTTCCTCGGGGCGAGCCATGTCCCAGTAGACACCCCGGTGAAAACAGATCGCGGCCGGCGTTTCCTCATCCGCCCATCCAAGCGTCAGAAGCTGGTCCGAGATCGCCCGCGTGCGTTCGATGTAGTCAACGGCGACCGCATCATCATCATCGATCCGAAACCCGGTGATGTAGGTGGATTGCCCGTCCCAGCCCCGCCGAAACGCGCGGCGCGTGGAATTCAGCGGGCCGGCTGCTTCGAGGGTGCAGACCTCGAGAAAGGAATATTCCTCCATCAGACCTTTCAGCCGCTTGCGCCAGCGGAAGGGCATCGTATCACCGATCAGGGCGACGAGGCGAAAATCACCATCTGTCTGCGCGGCCAGCGAGGGCAGGCAGATCTGTTCGAAAAACGCGAACCGGCGGCGCATACGCGCGATGGCATACAGCCGCTCGGCGGCTTTCTCGAACCCGTCCTTTTGCGTCATGAACCCGCCTTCCCCAAGATAGGAGAAGCGGCAGACGCCGATGATCTGATTGTCTGTCCGCTTGGTCATACCGGTTGTCTGTTGCCCTGTCCGGCCAAAGGTTAGGCGAAAGCGGAGCTGTTGGGAAAGGGGAAGACGCACGTGGCTTGCAGCAAGATCTGCGAGCCCTTGCGCAACACGCGCGACACTTGCCGCCTCCATGAAAAACGCCCCGCCTTTTCGGGCGGGGCGATTGTCAGTCTTGATGTATCGGGCACAGCTTATTCGGCTGCATCCTCGGGCATGTCGTCCATCACCGGCGCGGCAAGCGCCGCGGCGGCCTCTGCCTCGGCACGGTGCGCGTCGATCACGACCTGGTCGCGCGTTTTGGCGATACGCTCGACCTGTTGCGTGGCGCCACCGGTGCCCGCCGGGATCAGGCGGCCGACGATCACGTTTTCCTTCAGGCCGACCAGCTTGTCACGCTTGCCCTGGACCGAGGCTTCGGTCAGCACGCGCGTGGTTTCCTGGAACGACGCAGCCGAGATGAACGACCGTGTCTGCAGCGACGCCTTGGTGATCCCCAAGAGGATCGGCTCACCCGATGCCGGACGACCACCCTTGGAGATCGCTTTTTCGTTGGCGGCGTCGAATTCGGCCTTGTCCACATGCTCGCCCTTGAGAAGCGTCGTCTCCCCGCTGTCGAGGATCTCCCACTTCTGGAGCATCTGGCGAACGATCACCTCGATGTGCTTGTCGTTGATCTTCACGCCTTGCAGACGGTAGACCTCCTGCACCTCGTTGATCATGTAGACCGCCAGCGCCTCGACACCCATGATCGACAGGATGTCATGGGGCGCCGGGTTGCCGTCCATGATGTAGTCGCCCTTCTGGACAAAATCGCCCTCGGCCACCGGGATGTGCTTGCCCTTGGGCACCATGTATTCCACGGGCTCAAGGCTTTCATCCGCTGGCACGATGCCGATCCGGCGCTTGTTCTTGAAGTCGCGGCCGAATTTCACGTAGCCATCGATCTCGGCGATGATTGCGTGATCTTTCGGGCGGCGTGCCTCGAACAGTTCGGCCACACGCGGCAAACCGCCGGTGATGTCCTTGGTCTTGGCGCCTTCACGCGGAATTCGCGCAACCACCTCACCGGCCTCGACGGCCTGGCCGTCTTCGACCGATAGAATGGCGTCCACCGACATCGTGTAGGTGACCGGGTTGCCCTGCTCGTTGCGAACGGGTTCCCCATCTTCACCGACCACGATGATTTCCGGCTTCAACTCGTTGCCCTTCGGCGCAGTGCGCCAGTCGGCGACGATCTTCTGGGTCATACCGGTTGCATCGTCGGTTTCCTCGCGCACGGCGATGCCGCTTACCAGGTCGACGTATTTCACCGTACCGGCCTTTTCGGCAATGATCGGCAGGGTGTAGGGGTCCCATTCGAACAGGCGGTCGCCGCGGCTGACCTTGGTGCCTTCGGCCACATGGACCTTGGTGCCGTAACCCAGCTTGAAGCTGGCCCGCTCGGTGCCCTGATCGTCAACGATCAGAAGCTGCATGTTGCGGCCCATGACGACGCTTTCGCCAGACGGGTTGGTCAGAACGTTCGGGTTGGCGAACGCCACCGTACCTTCGACATTCGCCTCCTGGAACGACTGCTGGCCGCCCTGTGCAACACCGCCGATGTGGAAGGTCCGCATCGTCAGCTGCGTGCCGGGTTCACCGATGGACTGCGCCGCGATGATGCCGACAGCCTCGCCGGTGTTCACCTTGGTACCGCGGGCAAGGTCACGCCCGTAGCAGGTGGCGCAAACGCCTTCTTCGGCCTCACAGGTCAGCGGCGACCGCATCTTGATCGTGGTCACGCCTGCAGTCTCGACCGCATCGGCCTTGCGCTCGTCGATCAGTTCACCCTTGGCCACGATTACCTCGTCCGTGCCCGGAACAAGGATATCCTCACCCGCGGTACGACCCAGGATGCGTTCGGCCAGCGAGGAAACAACCTCACCGTCGTTCACGGCGGCTTCGGCGGTGATCGTGTTCTCGGTGCCGCAATCGTTCATGCGAACGATGCAGTCCTGCGCCACGTCCACCAGACGACGGGTCAGGTAGCCCGAGTTCGCCGTCTTGAGTGCCGTATCCGACAGACCTTTTCGCGCCCCGTGAGTGGAGTTGAAGTACTCCAGAACGGTCAGGCCTTCCTTGAAGTTCGAGATGATCGGCGTCTCGATGATCTCACCGGACGGCTTGGCCATCAGGCCCCGCATACCGCCCAGCTGCTTCATCTGGGTGACCGAGCCACGGGCACCGGAATGGGCCATCATGTAGACCGAGTTCGGTTCCATCTCGGCCCCGTTCTCATCCCGCTTGGAGGACGAGATCGTGCCCATCATGGCATCCGTCACCTTGTCGTTGGCTTTCGACCAGGCATCGATGACCTTGTTGTACTTTTCGCCCTGGGTGATCAGGCCATCCATGTACTGCTGTTCGAACTCCTTGACCTGGCCACGGGTTTCCTCGACCAGTTCCCACTTGGTATCGGGAATGACCATGTCATCCTTGCCAAAGGAGATGCCGGCCTTGAACGCCTCGCGGAAACCCATGGTCATGATCTGGTCGCAGAAGATGACAGATTCCTTCTGGCCACAGTACCGGTAGACGGTGTCGATGACCTGCTGCACTTCCTTCTTGCGCAGAAGGCGGTTCACCAGATCAAACGGCGCCTTGGTGTTCAGCGGCAGAAGATCGCCCAGAAGCACGCGGCCCGGGGTGGTGTCGAACCGAACGAAGACCTCGTTGCCTTCCTCGTCGATCTGACGGACGCGCGCCTGCACCTTGGAGTGCAGATGCACTTCGCCGGCATCCAGCGCGTGACGCACTTCGTCGACATCGGTGAAGATGCTGCCTTCACCCTTCATGCCTTCGCGTTCCAGGGTCACGTAATACAGACCCAGGATCATGTCCTGCGATGGAACGATGATCGGTGCGCCGTTTGCAGGCGACAGAACGTTGTTCGTGGACATCATCAGAACGCGCGCTTCCAGCTGAGCCTCGAGGCTCAGGGGCACGTGCACGGCCATCTGGTCGCCGTCGAAGTCGGCGTTGAACGCCGAACACACCAGCGGGTGCAGCTGGATCGCCTTGCCTTCGATCAGGATCGGCTCGAACGCCTGGATGCCAAGACGGTGCAGCGTCGGAGCACGGTTCAGAAGCACGGGGTGTTCGCGGATCACCTCGTCGAGGATATCCCACACCTCGGGACGCTCTTTTTCGACAAGCTTCTTGGCCTGTTTCACGGTCGAAGACAGGCCCTTGGCCTCAAGCCGCGAGTAGATGAACGGCTTGAACAGCTCCAGCGCCATCTTCTTCGGCAGACCGCACTGGTGCAGCTTCAACTCGGGGCCGGTCACGATGACCGAACGGCCCGAAAAGTCGACGCGCTTGCCCAGAAGGTTCTGACGGAAACGACCCTGCTTGCCTTTCAGCATGTCGCTGAGCGATTTCAGGGGGCGCTTGTTGGCGCCCGTGATGACGCGGCCGCGACGGCCGTTGTCGAACAGGGCATCGACCGATTCCTGCAACATCCGCTTTTCGTTCCGGATGATGATGTCGGGCGCGCGCAGCTCGATCAGACGCTTGAGACGGTTGTTGCGGTTGATCACGCGGCGATACAGATCGTTGAGATCCGAGGTCGCAAAGCGGCCACCGTCCAGCGGCACCAGCGGGCGCAGTTCCGGCGGGATCACGGGGATCACCGTCAGCACCATCCATTCGGGGCGGTTGCCGGATTCGATGAAGTTCTCGACGATCTTCAGGCGCTTGATGATCTTCTTGGGCTTCAGTTCACCGGTGGCTTCCTTGAGGTCTTCACGCAGCTGTGCGGCCTCTGCCTCGAGGTCGATGTTCTGCAGCATTTCACGGATGGCTTCGGCGCCGATATTCGCGCTGAACGCGTCGGAGCCGTAGGCATCCTGCGCATCCATGAACTCTTCTTCCGACATCAGCTGACCGTAGGTCAGGTCCGTCAGGCCGGGTTCGATCACCACGTAGTTCTCGAAATAGAGAATACGTTCCAGATCGCGCAGGGTCATGTCCAGCATCAGGCCGATCCGGGACGGAAGCGACTTGAGGAACCAGATATGCGCGACCGGCGCGGCCAGTTCGATATGGCCCATGCGCTCACGGCGCACCTTTTGCAGCGTGACTTCGACACCGCATTTCTCGCAGACGACGCCGCGATACTTCATCCGCTTGTACTTGCCGCACAAGCATTCGTAATCCTTGATCGGGCCAAAGATACGCGCGCAGAACAGGCCGTCACGTTCCGGCTTGAACGTGCGGTAGTTGATGGTTTCCGGCTTCTTGATCTCACCGAAGGACCAGCTGAGGATGCGCTCGGGCGATGCCAGCGAGACCTTGATCTCGTCGAACGCCTTGGGCGGGGTCAGCGGGTTGAACGGGTTGTTGGTCAGTTCCTGGTTCATTGAGTTACCTCGAAATACGGGCGTGAAGGGAGGGTGTGGGCGTCAGACCCTTGCAAGGGTCTGACAAATCTCTTGCAAGAGATTTTGGCCCGCTTATTCCTCGTCCTCCGCATCCAGGAGTTCCATGTTGAGGCCCAGGCCGCGGACCTCTTTGACGAGAACGTTGAACGATTCCGGCACGCCGGCCTCGAAGTTGTCCTCGCCCTTCACGATGCTCTCGTAGACCTTCGTGCGGCCCGCGACGTCATCCGACTTCACCGTCAGCATCTCTTGCAGCGTGTAGGCCGCGCCATATGCTTCCAGTGCCCAGACCTCCATCTCGCCGAAGCGCTGGCCGCCGAACTGGGCTTTACCACCCAGGGGCTGCTGCGTGACGAGCGAGTATGGCCCGGTGGACCGTGCGTGGATCTTGTCGTCGACAAGATGGTGCAGTTTCAGCAGGTACTTCACACCCACCGTCACCTGCCGCGCGAATTTCTCGCCGGTCCGGCCATCGAACAGATCGGATTGGCCCGATGTATCAAACCCGGCACGCGTCAGCGCGTCGTTCACATCGGCCTCTTTCGCACCGTCGAAGACCGGTGTTGCGATCGGCACACCCTTGGTGACGTTGCCTGCCGCTTCCAGGACCTGATCTTCTTCCATGTCGCCGAAGGCATCTTGATAGGTGTCTTCGCCATAGGCGATCTTGAGCGCGTCGCGCACCGGTGTCATGTCGCCCGAACGGCGATATTCGTCCAGCGCCTCATCGATCTGGATGCCCAGGCCACGCGCGGCCCAACCCATGTGGGTCTCAAGGATCTGACCCACGTTCATGCGCGATGGCACACCCAGCGGGTTCAGCACGAAGTCGACCGGGGTGCCGTCACCGAGGAACGGCATGTCCTCCATCGGCACCACTTTCGAAATCACACCCTTGTTGCCGTGACGGCCGGCCATCTTGTCGCCCGGCTGAAGCTTGCGCTTCACGGCGATGAAGACCTTGACCATCTTCATCACGCCCGGGGGCAGGTCGTCG
>Ga0102938_10003623_pt1 | contig 11493 bp, 9 predicted proteins | sample SalPonR2_B_D2_MG_FD_84516 | JGI IMG/M metagenome (GOLD analysis project Ga0102938, IMG submission 84516) | Salt pond soil microbial communities from South San Francisco under conditions of wetland restoration - Salt Pond MetaG R2_B_D2_MG | ecosystem: Environmental > Aquatic > Marine > Intertidal... | reverse complement strand
GCAGCGTCCTTGTCGATCGTGATCGGGGGCAGTTCCGCATATTCCGGGTGGATCGGCGCAACATGGTGGTTTTCGCCCAACACGCCCTGGCCGTTGATGCCCAGATCAAGACAGACCTGCGGGTCGACCGCCATCGCGATGGCGCGGCGCACCATGACGTTGTCGTAAGGGGCGTTGTTCTGGTTGGGCCGGATCACGACCGTCGCGGCGGTCACAACCTCGGACTGTTCCCAGCCGACGGCGCTGAACAGGTCCACGAATTCACCCACGGTTTCGTAGGTCATGTCGAATTCGCCGGCCTCGGCGCCCGCAAACCATGCAGCGGGGTCCTGGCCAAGGTCGATGAAGAACACTTCGTCCAGGTAGGTTTCACCCCAATACGTGTGATCAGGGTTCTTTTCGAGCCGTGCCTGAACACCGACTTCATAGTCGGTGATGCGGTAGGCGCCGGTGCCCACGCCATGATCCAGCGGGTTGGTCCCGATCAGGTCGCGGTGCTGAACGGCAGACGGATAATCGGCGATGCCCGGCACCAGCGTGATATCGGGCGCGGGGTAGGTGATCAGCACGGTCATGTCGTCGACAACCTGGATCGCCCCATCGCGCGCAACGCCCGTCTCGGAATCGACCAGCGCGCCCATGCGGGCGGCCATCGAGTTGCCCTCGACCGTGCTGTCGCACCAGCCGATGAAGTTCGCGGCAACGTCTTCTGCGGTGAAGGGGTCGCCGTTGTTCCAGGTTATGCCCGGCCGAACGTTGAGCGTGTACTGGGTTGCGTCGTCATTGGCCTGCCACGATTCCAGCAGCACCCCCGAGAACGACCCATCGGGGTTGTTTTCGATCAGGTATTCCAGAATGCCGCGCGACACGTTCGCCATCTGCGACCAGTCGTAGGTCCGAGGATCCTTGAGCGCGCGCACTTCCATCTGAATGCGAAGCGTGCCGCCCATTGGCGGGGTTGCGCGGTGGCCTCCGGCTTGGGCCGGGTTCAGGCCGATCAGCGAATAGGCGGCCGCGGCCGACACACCAAGTGCGGTCGAACGCACAAGAAACTCGCGGCGGTCCATTTTGCCCGCCTTGTGTTCCTCGGCATACATCTCGGCGACCGGATGGGTCTCCAGATGCTTCGGGGTAGTATCCAACATGTCTCGTTTCTCCCTGTGACGTGTCTTTTTTGTGTTTTCAAAGCCTGATGAACCATCCGGCTTGCTGTCGTTTCTGTCATTGCAGCACGCCTGCATTGCGCCCGCATTTCACTGCGCCGTCAATTCTCAGAAGCGCCGAATGTATGTCTGTTTGCGACATCGTCCTTAATGGAAAACGACATGACCGGGTTTTGCAACCCGAAATCCCGCCGGGTCTCAACGCATGGGTTCATACCGGCCTCTTGCTTCTGCGGTAATCCGACGGTGCGTGCCCGGTCGACTGCTGAAACGCCCTTGTAAAATATGCGGCTGATGAAAACCCGAGTTGCTCGGCGACCTCCTTCGCGGGCATGTCCGTATCCAAAAGAAGGCGCCTTGCCTCGTGCATGATGCGTTCGGTCAGCAAAGCGTGTGCGGGCCTGCCGGCGGCTTCCTTGCACACGCGGCTGAGATGCGTGGGCGTAACCTGCAGGGCTTGGGCGTAGTCCGCAACCCCCTTGCCGCTTCGAAACTGCAATTCGACCGTTTCGCCGAACAATTCCGCAAGGCGGTGCGTGCGTTCGCGCAAGATGGCGCCTTCCTGGCGGGTCAGTTCGCGGGTCATCCAGGCCGAAACCAGCAGCGCATAGCCCGCCAGCGCCCTGTCCATGGCGGGCGCCACGGCGGCGATTTCGCGTTCGATCTTTTCCAGGTGGCTGGTCAGGCTGGCCTGTGCCTCGATATTCGAAATCCGCAGGTGGAACGCGCCCTGAGGCAACCCGAGCGCCTCGAGCGCGGGCATGCAAAGTTCCAATCCCTGTGCTTGCGATGACAACTCCAACGCCAATTGCCCGCCGGCCGGCACGAAGATCGCCGTGTTGGGGCCGTACCCGCGCGTGATGCAGTTCACCGTTACGCGACCCTGTCCGCGGGTGATCCAGTACAGCCTGTGGCGTGGCACACTGTGCAGCAGCTCCAGGCGCCAGGGCTCGCGCATGCGAAGCTTCCCGAGGGAATACACCGTGTAGCCGTGACGTGGCGCGCGCGAGTCGAACATCGCGAAAGGTTGCCTCCGGGGGGGTAAAAGCGCAACCCGCCGCGAGGCCGATCAATTAAAAAGGATCGGAGTGGCCAATTTCCGGAAATGGGGATTTGAAATCAGGGCGTCAGGGCAAACGGATTTGCGTCCATTCCCCCATCCGTGCGCGAAACCACGTGCGTTGCCGCTTGGCATATTGGCGCGATGCGATGATGGCGGCGTCGCGGGCGGCGGCCAATGACATCTCGCCGCGCAGATGGGCGATCAGTTCCGGCGCGCCGATTGCCTTGGCGGCACCGCCGGCGCGTGACCAGCGGGGCAGGTTGGCGCGGGCCTCGTCCAGCGCGCCGTGTTCCAGCATGTGATCAAAGCGGCGGGTGATCCTGTCGTTGAGCCAGTCGCGATCGGCATCCAGCACAAGCGCCGTGGCGTCGCGCAGCGGCAAGGCCGGCGGGGCGGTTTCTGCCTGCCAGGTGCTTAACGGTTTTCCGGTGCCGCGCAGCACCTCCCATGCGCGACGGATGCGGGCCGGGTTCTGGCGGTCGATCCGGGCCGCGATGACGGGATCTTCACGGATGAGATCGCACAACAGATCGTCGGGATCGCGCGCATCGGCCTGCGCGCGGATGTCTTGCGGGACCGGCGGAATATCCGCCAACCCTTCGGTGAGCGCCCTGAAATACAGGCCCGTGCCGCCGACGATGATTGGCCGCTGCGGACCGTTGAGCAGGGGCGCCACGGCGCGCAACCAATCCCCGACCGAATACTCCGCCTCGAACGGGACATGGCCATAAAGGGCGTGGGGGGCCTGCATCTCGTCCTCGGGACCGGGCCGCGCGGTCAGCACGCGCCAGCCGTCATAGACCTGCAAGGCATCGGCATTCACGATGATGCCCCCGCCGGCTGCGGCGATGCGAAGCGCCAGCGCCGTTTTACCCGACGCGGTCGGGCCTGCGATGAGCACAGGTTTGGTTTCGGGAATGGTCTGTATGTTTATCAACGTCTTGAAGCGCGATCTTTATATTTTCTGCGGCGGGTTCACCGGCCGTTGCGTGCGGATTGCACGCGAGGATCGGGCGTTGAACCCCGAACCGTTTTAGCCCATGGTGCGCCGCGCGCAATCCTGCCCGTCCTTCCAGCTACAGGAGCCCCCCCCATGCCGGACGCAACCGCCCCTTCGGTCGAGCCCCTCTATGATCGTGTCATGCTCAAGATCTCGGGCGAGGCCTTGATGGGCGATCAGGGGTTCGGACTGCATCCGCCAACGGTGGAGCGCATCGCGCGCGAGGTTAAGACGGTTCATGATCTGGGCGTGGAAATCTGCATGGTGATCGGCGGCGGCAACATCTTTCGCGGGCTGCAGGGCAGCGCGCAGGGGATGGAGCGCACAACGGCCGACTACATGGGAATGCTGGCAACGGTGATGAACGCGCTGGCGATGCAGTCGGCGCTGGAATCCATCGGCGTGTTCACGCGTGTGATTTCGGCCATCACCATGAACGAGGTGGCCGAGCCGTATATCCGCCGCCGCGCCATCCGGCACCTCGAGAAAAAGCGTGTGGTGATTTTTGCCGCCGGCACCGGGAACCCTTATTTCACGACCGACACCGCCGCCACGCTGCGTGCGAACGAAATGGATTGCGAGGCCATCTTCAAGGGCACCAAGGTGGACGGCGTCTATGACAAGGACCCGGTCAAGTTCGTGGATGCCAAACGGTATGAAACCATCACCTATGACGAGGTTCTGGCACAGCACCTGGGCGTCATGGATGCATCCGCCATTGCGCTGGCCCGCGAAAACGATCTGCCCATCATTGTCTTCAGCCTGGACGAGCCGGGCGGCTTCCGGACGATCCTGGCCGGGCAAGGCACCTATACAAAAGTGGCCTGAGCCCCTAAAACCTTTCAAACAAACGACCAACCTGACGGAGAGACGGGGTATGTCCGAGGACGACATCGAGATCGATACCGATGATTTGCAGCGCCGCATGGAAGGTGCGATCGCATCTTTGCGCACGGAATTCGCATCGCTGAGAACCGGCCGCGGGTCGGCCTCGATGCTGGATCCGGTGATGGTTGACGCCTATGGCAGCCCGACACCGATCAACCAGGTCGGCACCGTGAACGTGCCGGATTCGCGCATGGTCACGGTGAACGTCTGGGACAAGTCGCTGGTCGGCAAGGTGGAAAAAGCCATCCGCGAGTCGGGCCTTGGCATCAACCCGCAGCTCAACGGCACCATCATCATGCTGCCGATCCCCGAACTGAACGAGGAACGGCGCCGCGAGTTGACCAAGGTGGCCGCGCAATATGCCGAAAGTGCCCGTGTCGCGGTGCGCAACGTCCGCAGGGACGGGATGGATCAGATCAAGAAGGCCAAGGCCGCAGGCATGTCCGAAGACGACCAGAAACTCTGGGAAGCCGAGGTTCAGGATCTCACGGACACCCATATCGGCAAGATCGACGCGGCGCTTGAAAACAAGCAATCCGAAATCATGCAGGTGTAGGCGGCGGATCAGGGCCCTTGTGCGTCATAATATTCGTAATGTTGCCATGGTGTGATGTTACCGGGCGCCTTTGAGCACCCAAATTTCGAATAACCAGTAGGCAAAGGCCATTACCGATGAAAAGCCACACCAAGCCACCACATCATGTCGCGATCATCATGGATGGAAACGGACGGTGGGCGCAGAACCGGAACCGCCCACGCCTGGTGGGGCATCATGCCGGCGCCAAGAGGGTGCAGGAAATCGTCCGGGCCTGCCCGGAACTGGACGTGAAATACCTGACGATCTTCGCGTTCTCGACCGAGAACTGGAAACGCACCCAGACCGAGGTCGCGGGCCTGATGAAGCTGTTCAAGCGGTATATCCGCCGCGAGGCGCAAAGCCTGTTCGACGCGAATATCTGCGTCCGTTTCATCGGGGACCGTGTGAAACTCGAACCGTCACTGGTCGACCTGATGGATGGGCTGGAATTGATGACGGCCAACAACACCGGAACCAACCTGACCATCGCGCTGAACTATGGCGGTCGCGACGAGGTGGCCCGCGCCGCGCGACGGCTGGCGCATGCGGTCAAGGCCGGCGACCTGGACCCGCGTTCCATCACCGATGAAACATTCCCGCGCTACCTGGATACGCATGTGCTGCCCGACCCCGACCTGGTGATCCGCACCTCGGGCGAGGCGCGCATCTCGAATTTCCTGCTGTGGCAGTCCGCCTATGCGGAATACGAGTTCATCGACACGCTGTGGCCCGATTTCACCGCCGAGGTTTTCGCCGATGTGCTGAGCCGCTTCGGCATGCGCGAGCGCCGCTTTGGCGCCGTGATGGCCTGAGGCGCCCTTGGCACTGACCCGGGACAGTTTCTCGGACCTCGCGGTCCGTGTCGCGACCGGGGCGGCCATCGCGGTCGTCGGCCTGTTGGCCGTGTGGCTTGGGGGCTGGTGGTTCACCGGGCTTGTGGTGGCCGTGGCCGCGTCGCTGATCTGGGAACTCGTCCGGATGATCGGCGGCGGGCCCAAACGCGCGCTGTGGCTTGGTGCGCTGGCTGCGGCCGCGATCGTGTCCACCAAGATCCTTCCGCCCGGGCTGGCCTTGCCGTTGTTGATGGCGGTGCCGGTTGCCGGCGTGGGGATGCTCCCGCGGAACCGTTCGATCTACGGGGTGATGGCTTCGGTGATCATGCTTGCCAGTTTCGGGCTGTTGTTTCACCGCGATGAATTCGGACTGACCTGGATGCTGTGGCTGGTGCTGCTGGTCGCGGTGACCGATATCTTCGGCTATTTTGCGGGCCGCATCATCGGAGGGCCGAAATTCTGGCCTGCGGTCAGCCCCAAGAAGACGTGGTCCGGCACGATAGCGGGCTGGATCGGCGCGGCGTTGGTCGGGGCCGCGTTCATGGCGGCGACGGGGTCAGGGGTGGAATTGATCGGGATATCTGTGGCGCTCAGCATGGCGGGCCAGATGGGCGATATCGCCGAAAGCGCGGTCAAACGCAAAATGGGGGTCAAGGATTCCTCCAACCTTCTGCCCGGCCATGGCGGTGTGTTTGACCGGTTCGACGCCTTGTTGGGGGCGGCGCTGGTCTTGCTTTTGGTGGAAAGCGTCACCGCGTTTCCGCCGGCACCTCTGTAGGGGCAGCGGATGCGAAAGGTTTCCATATTCGGAGCGACGGGATCCATCGGGCAGAATACCGTCGATCTCATCGCGCGCGCGCCAGACGACTATGACGTGATCGCGCTGACCGGGGGCGGAAATATCGCGCAACTGGCCGAGGATGCAAAACGCCTTGGGGCCGAGATCGCGGTGACCGCCTATGATGACCGGCTCGAAGATCTGCGTGCCGCCCTTCAGGGCACCGGCATCGCGGTGGCGGCCGGGCAGGGCGCGCTGATCGAGGCGGCAGGGCGGCCCGCCGACTGGGTGATGTCGGCCATCGTCGGGGCCGCGGGACTGGCCCCCGGTTTCGAGGCGCTGCGCCACGGCACGACACTGGCGCTTGCCAACAAGGAAAGCCTGGTGACGGCCGGCCCCTTGCTGCTGGCAGAGGCTGCATCGCACGGCGCCACCATCCTGCCCGTGGACAGCGAACATTCCGCCGTGTTCCAGGGGCTTGTGGGCGAGGATATCGCGCATGTGGAAAAGGTGATCATCACGGCCTCGGGCGGTGGTTTGCGCGACTGGCCGATCGAGGCGCTGCCGCAAGCGCGGGTCACCGATGCTGGTGCGCATCCGAACTGGGACATGGGACAGCGGATCACCATCGATTCAGCATCCATGTTCAACAAGGGCATGGAACTGATCGAGACCAAGGAATTCTTTGGTGTCCCCCCCGAAAAGATCGAGGCCGTCATTCACCCGCAATCCATCGTGCATGCGCTGGTCGGGTTCTGCGACGGTGCGCTGATGGCGCATCTGGGTGCGCCCGACATGCGCCACGCCATCGGCTATGCGCTCCACTGGCCCGACCGCCGCCACCTGCCGGTGGCCCGGATCGACCTGGCGCAGATCGCCACGCTGGAATTCCATGCGCCCGACCTCAACCGCTACCCGGCCCTGCGCATCGCGCGCGCCGTGATGGAAACCGGCGGCAGATCCGGCGCGGTTTTCAACGCGGCCAAGGAAATCGCCCTGGACGGGTTCATCGCGGGCCGCATCGGCTTCATGGACATGTCCGGGGTGGTTGAGTCGACGCTTGACGCGATATCGTCGCAAATCCGCCTTACTTCTCCCATGTCAAGCCTTGAGGACGTGCTGGAGACAGACCACATGGCACGTCAGACGGCCTGGGCAATCATCGGGCAGATGGAGAAAAAGTAACCTCATGGAATTCCTACCGCAGTTTGGCAGCTTTGCCTTCACGATCTTCGCGTTTGTCGCGGCCCTGTCGATCATCGTGGCGATCCACGAATACGGCCATTACATCGTGGGCCGCTGGTCGGGCATCCATGCGGATGTGTTTTCGATCGGCTTTGGCCCGGTGCTGGCCAGCCGGGTCGACAAGCGCGGCACCCGCTGGCAGATCGCCGCCCTTCCTTTTGGCGGATACGTGAAATTCAAGGGTGATGCCGATGCCTCCAGCGGCAAGGATGCCGCTGCCATCGACGCGATGGACGTGGAAGAACGGCGTCGGTCGATGCATGGCGCACCGCTTTGGGCGCGGGCCGCGACGGTCGCGGCGGGCCCCGTCTTCAATTTCATTCTGTCGATCCTGGTGTTCAGCCTGTTCTTGTTCTTTACCGGGCGGCCGGTGGACGAACCCCGCATCGGGGCGCAAGCGGCGCTTCCGGCCGATATCCAGCAACTGGAAGCGGGCGATCTGATCCTGGCCATGGCGGGCGAGCCGGTGACCGGGTTCGGCGACCTGTTCGACATCGCGGCCGAATTGGAGCCTTCGGCGACAGCGACCTACGTTGTTGAACGCGACGGCGCCCGGATCGAGACCGAAGCCGCGTTTCCGCTGATCCCGCTGGTGCAGTCCGTCGCCCCGCAATCCGCGGCCATCGCGGCCGGAATGGAAGAAGGCGACGTGATCCGGTCCGTGAACGGAATGCCGATTTATGCCTTCAGCCAGCTGCGCGACGCCGTCGAAGCAGCGGGGGGATCGCCCATTGACCTGACCGTTTGGCGGTCCGGTGAAACATTGGACATGACGCTGACACCGCGGCGCACCGATCTGCCTTCGGCGGATGGCGGGTTCGAGACGCGCTGGCTTATCGGCGTGACCGGTGGCCTGAGTTTCGAGCCTGTCCGCGAGGGCGTGGGCGCGGGGGCGGCTCTTGGCTACGGGGTCGAGCAGACCGGGTTCATCATCCAAAGCTCGCTGTCGGGGCTTTGGCACATGATCACGGGCGCCATTTCGTCGTGCAATCTCCAGGGTCCCATCGGGATCGCCGAAACATCCGGGGCTGCGGCCAGTCAGGGGTTCGACAATTTCGTCTGGTTCATCGCGGTCCTGTCAACGGCCGTCGGGCTGCTGAACCTGTTCCCGATCCCGGTGCTGGATGGCGGCCACCTGATGTTCCACGCCTACGAGGCGGTTTCGGGCAAGCCACCTTCGGACAAGGCGCTGCGCATCTTCATGACCGTGGGTCTGACGCTGTTGTTGTCGCTGATGCTGTTTGCGCTGACCAACGACCTTTTCTGCCCCTGAAACTGCAAGCTCAGCCTGAGCAAGGCGGGGGGAAAGCCTTAACCTCTCCCCGTCTTTGACGCATTGGTGCCACAAAGCCAGTGGATAAATGTCCCGCGGCAGGGTCTTACAACCCCGGTGATGGAGCATGACATGAAACTATTAGCTGAAAGCACGCGTGGCGTTTCGCTGTTTCTGGTCCTGAACATGGACCGCTTCCTCGTGCCGCTTCTGATCGTCGCTGCCCTGACACTGGCTGGCATGATCTTTGGTTACGCGACCACGAACTGACAATTCTGCCACTGCATGTTGCGCGCGGGACGGTGTCTCGCGCGTTGTCTTATGGCGAAAATGTGGCACTGGTGAATTGATTACCCCCAAGACCTAGCGATCGTTTTGACAAGTTTGAGACCCTCGGTTAGGCAAGTTGCATCTGCTTGGGAACATGGGGTTGGATTCGATGCTGATGCGTGTGTGTGCGTCCAGAAATCTGCTATCGCAGCAGTCGAAAGCCAACCGGTTCGTTTCGGGCGCACATTTGGCGATTGCCCTTGTAATCGTTGCGTTCCTGTCGGCCGTGACACCGGCGCAGGCACAGGATTTCCGGTTCTCGAATTTTGACGTGCAGGGCAACCAGCGGATATCGGATTCGGCGATTCTCACCTATGTCGGCATCGCACCGGGAACTGCCGTCAGTGGCGGTCAGATCAACGACGGCCTGCAGCGGTTGCAGGACTCGGGCCTGTTCGAAGAGGTCGAACTGACCCCGCGCGGCGCAACGCTGGTGGTTGTCGTGCGCGAATACCCAACCATCAACCTGATCAATATCGAGGGCAACCAGCGTCTGGATGACGAAGTGCTGATCGGGCTGGCCCAGTCGGTGCCGCGCCGTACCTACTCGCCCTCGGTGGCCGAGCAGGACGCGAACGCGATGGCCGAGGCATATCGCGTTTCGGGCCGCCTGACGGCAACGGTGACCCCGCGCATCATTCGACTGGACGACAACCGCGTGAACCTGGTGTTCGAGGTGTCCGAGGGGCGCGTGATCGAAACGGAACGCATCGCGTTTGTGGGCAATCGCGCCTATTCCGATCGCCGGTTGCGCCGCGTCCTTGAAAGCACGCAGGCGGGCCTGTTCCGCCAGATCATCAGCCGTGACACGTTCATCGCGGACCGGATCGCGCTCGATCGTCAATTGCTGACCGATTTCTACCTTGACCGGGGCTATGTCGATTTCACCATCCTCAGCGTGACGCCGGAACTGGCGCGCTCGCGCGATGCCTATTTCGTCACCTTCAACATTCGCGAAGGCCAGACCTTCGACATCGGCGCCATCACAACGGTCAGCGAAATCCCCGAGGCGGATGCCGTCGAGTATCAATCCATCATCCGCATGCGGTCGGGGGAAACCTACAGCCCGCGCCTGATCGACAATACGATCAGCCGGATGGAAAACCTCGCCACGCAACAGGGGTTGCGGTTCGTCAGGATCGAACCGCGCATCACCCGCAACGATGCGGCCCGCACCCTGGACGTCGAGTTCGTCATATCGCGCGGCGATCGGGTCTTCGTGGAACGCATCGACATCGAAGGCAACGCAACCACGCTGGACCGTGTGATCCGCCGGCAGTTCGATCAGGTCGAGGGGGATCCCTTCGATCCGCGCGCAATTCGTCAAGCGGCCGAACGCATCCGGGCGACCGGGTTCTTCGCCGACGTGCAGCTGGACGCGCGTTCGGGAACCGCCAGCGATCAGGTCATCGTGGATGTCGACGTCGAGGAACAACCGACGGGTTCGCTCGGGTTTTCGGCCAGTTTCTCAAGCGACACGGGCGTCGGTCTTGCCGTCACGTTCGCCGAACAGAATTTCCTCGGACGCGGGCAGGCCGTCGAATTCGGCTTCAATACCACCGAAGGCAGCCAGTCGCTGAACTTCAGCTTCACCGAACCCTCCTTCCTGCGGCGCGACCTCAGCTTTCAGACGCGGTTTTTCTACACCGAGACCGAGGACCAGAACCAGAACTTCGACACGCTCGATTACGGCGTCCGTTTCGGCTTTGGATTTCCCATCAGCGAAAACGGTCGTCTGAACGTGTATTACGGGATTGAACGGAACGAACTGGCCGGGATCGACCCGCTTCAGACATCGCCGATCATCGCGGCGGACAATGGCGCGCGGCTTGCCTCGTACATCGGCGCGCAATACGCCTATGACACGCGGAATACCGGGCTCGATCCGACGCGCGGTGTGCGCCTGCAATTCGGCGCTGAATATGCCGGTCTTGGCGGCGATGCCGAATACGTCTCGACCACCTTCCTCGGGATCGCGGAGCGTCAGGTCATGCGCGAGGAAGTGACCTTGCGGGCAAGCTTCGAGGCAGGCGCGTTGCATACGCTGAATGGCAACAGCCGACAGAATGACCGTTTCTACCTGTCGAGCCGCCAGATGCGCGGGTTCGAACCGAACGGGCTTGGGCCGCGGGACACGACCGCGCCGAACCAGGACGCGCTTGGCGGGAACTATTTCGCCGTGGCGCGGTTCGAGGCTGCGTTCCCGATCGGATTGCCTGATGAATATGGAATATCGGGTGGCTTGTTCGCCGATATCGGGACAGTCTGGGGCCTCGATGATATAGCCGGCTTCGGAGGCACCGTGGACGACAGCCTGATCTGGCGGTCCTCGGTGGGTTTCTC